>Ga0207686_10000430_pt1 | contig 28519 bp, 24 predicted proteins | sample KBSM24metaG_FD_184396 | JGI IMG/M metagenome (GOLD analysis project Ga0207686, IMG submission 184396) | Miscanthus rhizosphere microbial communities from Kellogg Biological Station, Michigan, USA - KBS M2-4 metaG (SPAdes) (version 2) | ecosystem: Host-associated > Plants > Roots > Rhizosphere >...
CCGCCAACCAACCCATGGCAACAGATTCGACGTAGCCTTCAACGCCGGTGATTTGTCCCGCGAACAGGATGTTTGGATGCCGGCGCATCTGCATGGTTGCCGCGAGCACGCGCGGACCGTTGATATAAGTGTTCCGGTGGATCTGCCCGAATTGCAGGAACTCAGCTTTCTCAAGTCCGGGAATCATACGCAGGATGCGCGCCTGCTCGCCGTAGCGGAGATGATTTTGAAAGCCCACCATGCTGTAGGCATCCGCCATCAGGTTTTCCTGGCGCAGCTGGACCGCCGCGTGGGGTTGAGCCCCGGTTCGCGGATCGATCAGACCCACGGGTTTCATCGGCCCGTATCGCAGAGTTTCGAATCCGCGACGCGCGAGTTCCTCGATCGGCAGACACGCTTCGAACCAGCGCGTCTCTTCAAAGCGTTGCAGCGGGACGCTGTTGGCGCCAGTTAAGGCTTCGTGGAACCGGGCGTATTCATCTTCGTTCATCGGGCAATTTACATAATCGTCGCCGCCTTTGCCGTAGCGCGCGGCCCGAAAGGCGATCGCGTGATCGATGGAATCTGCGGCGATGATCGGCGCGATGGCGTCGTAGAAATAAAGCTGGTCATCGCCGGTGAGCGTCATGATTTCTTTGGTCAACGAATCGGACGTGAGCGGCCCGGTGGCGACGATCGATATTGCCCCTTGCGGAATCGCGTTCACTTCTTGGCGCACAATCTGAATGTTCGTGTGCGACTGGATGTTGTCAGTGATGTAAGCCGCGAACCGTTCGCGATCGACCGCGAGCGCTGCGCCCGCGGGAACGCGCGTCGCCGCAGCCGCTTCCATCACGAGCGATCCACCGCGCCGCAATTCTTCTTTCAGCAGATAAGACGCAGTGCCTGGTTCGTCGGACTTCAAAGAATTCGAACAGACGATCTCGGCGAGCTTGTCGGTCCGATGCGCTGGCGTCTGTTTCACCGGCCGCATCTCGAAAAGCTTCACGCGGATTCCGGCGTTCGCCGCCTGCCAGGCTGCCTCCACGCCCGCGAGTCCGCCGCCGATGATGATGATTTCGTTCATCGAAGAAGTAATTATCTGCAGATTACGCAGATTACGCAGAAAGGGAAAGAAGATTCAATGCACTTGCGGTTCAGTTTCATATCTTATGTCATTCATCTGTGTAATCTGCGGATTATTCTTCGCTGAATGCAATTGCGCAACTAAACAAGTTGCGCTACATTCAAATGCATTGACAAGCCGGCGTAGCTCAGTTGGTAGAGCGTGCGATTCGTAATCGCAAGGTCACCGGTTCGACCCCGGTCGCCGGCTCCAGAAACTCCCGTTCGCTTGTGCGGATGTAATCTCAGCCATCATTCGATCATTTCCCTTGCGGTTAAGTCAACCGAGGCATAGACTACTGCTCCCTCGCAATTAAACGCCCCAACACTAGTTTCTGGAGGAAGCTATGCGAATTCTTTTATGCGTGCTGCTCTTGTCGGTGCCGCTAGCGGCGCAGACTGCTCCTGATGCGACTCTACTCTCGGGCGGGCCGATCACCGTTTCCGAATACAAACTGCCGGCGGCAATTGATCCGGTGGTTTCCAGTAACCTGGCAACCGAACTTTGGGCCCGTGTCTACCGGCCCGCAAGTTTAGGTAGTTCGTCTCATGCACTGCTGGTGTTTTTGCACGGCAACCACGCCACTTGTGGCCGGCTGGCAGGGCCGGGCGAACATTTTGACATCAACGTTCAGTACACGTTCACCGGTACCTGTCCCGCTGGCTACACTCCAGTGCCCAGTCATGCGGGCTACAGTTACCTGGCAGAACGTCTCGCCGGTCTCGGTTACATCGTGGTATCGATCAATGCGAATCGCGGGATCAACGCCGCGCCTGGAATTCTCGGTGATCGCGGATTGAATCTGGCGCGTGGCCGTTTGGTGTTGCGCCATCTGCAGAAACTGAGCCGGTGGAATTCAGGCGCCGAGACTCCGCCGGCGGGACTAAGTGACTTGGTGGGCAAAATCGATTTTAGTCACATGGGTTTACTCGGACATTCGCGTGGCGGTGAAGGCATGCGCGCGGCCTACAATCTCTATCAGAGCGATCCCGGTGGCACTAACTGGCCCAGCCTGATTGGTCCGGTGACGGTTGAGGGTATCTTTGAGATTGGGCCGGTCGACGGCCAGACCTCGATGACCCTGAATTCGCTGGGCACAGCATGGAACGTGCTGCTGCCGATGTGCGACGGCGATGTATTCAACCTTCAGGGCGTGAAACCATTCGATCGCATGCTGCGGGTGAACTCCGAATCGCCGGCCCGGCAGAAATCCACCTTCGCGGTGTGGGGCGCGAATCACAATTTCTACAACACCGAATGGCAGCAGAGCGACTCGGCCGGATGTTTTGCCAACCAGCGCTTGTTTGCTCATCAGATTGGATCGACTGACGCACGACCAACCGCGATCGCCAGCGCCGTGGCATTTTTTGTGGCCAACGTGGGCGCCAGCAAACAGCCCGTCTACAACGAGATTTTCAATCCGCAGTTCGAGCTGCCTGCTTCAGTCACCAACCTCACGCGAGTAGATCGCGGTTACACCGATTCGCCTGACTCGTCATTCACCAGGGTTTTTGACGACTTCACCGGTCCCAACGGCTTCAATAGCCACGGGCCGGCTAACAACGCCAGCAACGTGTCGGTATTCTATGGACACGTCGCCAACCATGACCCGCTGCAACAGTTTTCCGCTTTGATCGACTGGAACGGCCCGGGCGCTGCGACGTTCTATCAGAGCAACTGGACAAATCCCGGCAGCGGCATCAATGTCAGTTCTTATGGCACGCTCGATTTTCGCCTCTCGCGTCAATGCTCCAATCCGGCTGACCTGCTCTGCAACAAGACCTCGAACTGGTTTAACTTTGAGACGAATTTCTCGGTCCGCCTGGTCGACGCCAACGGAACCCTTTCGAATCCGGTGCAACTCAGGGACTATCTTTCGCTCACCGGGCCGGTGGGCAGCCTCGTGCTGGCATTCGGAACCGCCGGGCATCCCATCCTGCAGACTACTCGCATTCCGCTAACAGCCTTTGGCAGTCCGGCGATTGTCAGCAACCTGCGCGGCGTGCGGCTCACCTTTGACGATACGCGTCGCGACGAGATCTACCTGGCAAATATTCAGGTCTCCAAGCTAAACGGACTGCTGGCGCCTGCTTTCGCGCCCTTTCTGCTGCCTACCGACGACACCCCGCTCGACACTACGAACGGCGGCGGCAACGACGTTAACCAGATTAAGTCGGTGAGGTCGGCCCAGTCGTCTGCTTTGGGTGAGACGGTGGAAATCGAGTTGAACAGCAATCGAGAGTTTCTGCCGCAGGGCGAACTGCTGGTGCTGCGGATCGGATCTCAGGAGTTCAATCTCAGCCGTTATCCGGCTACCGGTGAGACTAACACCGCAGTCTTTACCCTTACCGCAGATGAGTGGTCACGAGTTTCACAAGGTGATTCGGTCGCCGTGCAGTACGGAATTGGCACGAATTACAACGCCTGGAACTTTGGTAAGGTCGATAAGACCATGCTCAATCGCTAACTTTTCACCGGGGTCAGGCTCCATTGATACGATTTGCTTTGCTATTCGATTCGTTCTGGAGAATCATAGAATTGGATGCCTGACCCCCTTAATTTTCTCAAGCCTCAACTAGCTGCAGGGCGCCCAAAACGCATCCAAGAAATGCGAAATGAAGAAGGTTGACGGGGCAGCTAAAGGGGTGCGGCTCCAATGTCTTCCCAAACCACCCGATAATCGTAACGATCGAGCTTCGCTTATGCGATTTCCTGAGCGATCGAAAATCTTAATTACTTTCGCAAGTGTAGTCTTGATTGGCGCGATCGTTGCGCCTTCACGTAGTCAAGGGTCGCAAAAGATCGTCGGTTCTGTGGTCGACCCAACTTCGTATCCAATCCCCGGCGCTCATATTACTTTGTATTCTCTAGACCGAATCTTACAGACCACGTCCGATTCGTCTGGACACTTTCACTTTGAAGGCGTCCTTCCAACCAATTACGAAATTGAAGTTCTTGTTCATGGCTTCAGGCGCTTTTCCAGGCCCGTCGATCTGACCGACGGCAAGCCGATTGTCATGGAGATAGGAACGTTCGGTTCGCCTGTGGTGATCGTTTCGGTGATGGAAGTAGCCCCAACCGGTTCGTGCGGACCTCCCTATTCAATAGTTTACAAACCTCGGAAGACAAACAACGCCGCCGCCTTGAGCGGGAATGCCGTTGAGCAATATGCGACCCGAGGAGTAGAGGCTGCGACTGTTCGGCTCGTTGATCCGATCGGCGTGCAGATAGCCCAGCAGCAGACCGACAAGGACGGCGAATTCCAATTCAGGCAGATCGCGCCGGGTCGCTATCACATCGTGACGACTCATTCCGGTTACGACGAGATGACGACCGGGGAGTTCTGGGTGGCTCGCGAAAACACGACCAACATCACTCTCAGGCCCGTGCCGTCCGGCAAAATCATGACTTGCCAATAAACGCGGCTACTTCTTCTCGGGAAACAGCATCACCTCAACGTAACGCTTGGTGTCCAGATATTTCTTCGCCGCGTCCTGAATCATGGCCTTGTCGATCTTCTTGTAGTAATCACCCAGCATCCACACTCCGGCCACGTCTTCGTTGTTTTCGTACCTGGCGATGATTTGATTGACCAGGTAGCCGTTTTGCTTACTGCCGCGTTCATAATCGCGGAGCAGTGTCTCGCGCTGGTCGGTCACCTGTTGTTCGGTGGGGCCTTCCGTTTTGAATTCTTCGATCTCGTCGAAGACGCGCTTTACCAGCGCCTCGGTGCGATCCGGCGAGCTGCCGAAATCGATCGAGATTGAATATTCCGGCCTCGGGATTCTTTGATAGGTCGGCGACACCGTGATGCCGTAGGTGCCGCTCAACTCTTCGCGAATCACTTCCAACAGGCGACGCTGCAGGATTTCAGACATGGCGCGAATGGCAATGCGGTTCGTCTGGTTGTATTCAAACGGCCCACTGAAAAAGATCGACGAACTGCTTTTTGGTTCGACGCCCTTTTCGACGCGTTTGACCACGACCTCATTCGGAGTGCGCACGCCGACGTCTTTCCAGCTTTCCTTGCGGTGCAGCGAAGGCAGCGAGCCGAGATATTTCTCGATCAGCGGCTTGATGGTCGCTTCGTCAAAACTGCCAACGAAGACAAAAGTGAAGTCGCTCGCATCGGCAAATCGATCTTTGTAAAAGGCCATCGATTTCTCGAGGTTCCATTGATTGATCGTGTCGACCGTATCCAGCTGCCGGCGCGGATGGTTCTGATATCGCGCGATGGTCATGGCATTATCAAAACTGAATTCCGGCACGGCGGCCTGGTTGGCCAGGACTGTTTTCTGCTGAGTTGCCAGGACATTGAAAGCATTCGCGTCAGCCCGCGGTTGCGTAAAGGTCAGGTAGATCAGTTGGAACATTGTCTCGAGATCTTTCTTCGAGGCCCCGCCGCTTAGTCCTTCCGACACTTCGCCGATGAAGGGACCAGCGGCGGCGAGCTTGCCGGCCATAATCTTACGCAGATCGATGACGCTGAATTTTCCTATGCCGCCCGCGGTCACCACTTGCGTGGCGCTGTCGGCAGCAATGAAGTCTTTGTCAGCAGCCAGCGAAGTTCCGCCGGGACTGGTGGCGCGAAACAGGATCTCGTCCTCTTTGAACGTCGTCGGTTTCAGCACGACCTTAACGCCATTGGAAAGTTCCCACTCAGTAATGCCGATGGCGTCCTTGGTCGCGGTCTTGACGACTTTTCCGGCGGTGGGAGCGGAATCAATCAGAGTCGCATTCGCGACGGTATCGACGTACGCCTTCAGATCTTTTGCCGGCGCAGATTTCATCACCGCCGCCAGCTTTGTCTGATCGGGGAGGGCTACGCCGGCTTTTTCCGGAGCTTCAACGATCAGCATGCGATTGCGATCTGGGAACCATTCCTTCGCCAGCTTATTAACATCGGCGAGCGTAATCTCCGGCAGAAATCGCTTGTGCAGACTGTATTCGTCGTCAGCGCTCGGCAAAGGTTCGCCGGTCAGAAAGTTCCGCTGGTATTCACTGGCGCGGCTGGCTGATTCGCGGTTCTCTTTTTCGATCGCATTCCGTTCGTACTGGCGCAGCACGTTTTGCTTCTGCCGTTCCAACTCGCCGGCAGTAAATCCAAAACGGGCAACGCGTTCGGCCTCAGTCAATAACGCATCGAGACCGCGCTCAACCCCATCTTCCTTGACCAGCGCTCCGAGCAAAGCCGTGTCTTTAGATTTGGCGAAGAAGTTTCCGCGCCCCGCGTATGCCTGAATGAAAGGCGCGTTCGGCTGCAAAGCCATGTCGGCGAAGCGGGTGGACAACATTCTCGAAAACAAACTATCGATGGTTCGTTGGCGATAATCGCCGACGGTTTTCTCATCGCGGGACGGCAGCATCGTGTCGAGTTCAACATACGTCGTATCCGCCTCCTTGTCCGTCGCGATGGCGTACGCGGTATCTTTGTGATCAGGCACGTCGAATTCGGTGCGAGGCCGCGGTTTCGCCGGCGCCGGAATCGAGCCGAAGTGACCTTCGACCATTTTCTGGACGGCGGCTTTGTCGAAATCACCGACCGCGATCACGGCCATCAAATCGGGCCGATACCAATCGGTATAAAATTGCTTGAGCCGCTCCGCTTTTCCTTGTTGAATAATTTCGGGTTTGCCGATCGGCAGGCGATCAGCGTAACGCGAGTCTTTAAGAATCACCGGAAAAATCTTTTGCAGCATGCGCATGTTGGCGCCCTGGCCCAGCCGCCATTCTTCCATCACCACGCCGCGTTCTTTTTGGGTTTCGGTGGGATCGAAGCTAAGGCCGTGCGCCCAGTCTTCGAGAATCAAAAATGCCTTCTCCATCGCCTCAGGCTTATCGGTCGGCACGGTCAGCATGTAAACCGTTTCGTCAAAGTTGGTGTAGGCGTTGACGTCGGCGCCGAAGCGCATGCCGATCGATTCCATGAACGAGATGATTTCGTTCTTCGGAAAATGCTTCGTGCCGTTGAAGGCCATGTGCTCGACCAGATGAGCCATGCCTTGCTGATCGTCGTCTTCCAGAATCGAACCGGTCTTGACTACGAGCCGCAACTCCGCGCGTTTCTCAGGCTTCTTGTTGGCGCGAATGTAGTAGGTCATACCGTTGGCAAATTTGCCGGTGGTAAGTTGCGGATCGGTGGGCATGCTGTCGGTCAGCGCTTGAGCGCGCGCGACTTGGGTCTGCGCGCCGGCAAGACAGAGCGCCAGCAACGCTCCGGTTAGAACGAAATTGCGAATACGGGTCCGATTGATCATGGTGACTCTCCGAATTAAAAATTGGTGTGCCTGCCCAATCTGTTTTTGAGGAGGCTTGACGGGTAAGGAAGACGACTGGGTTATAACATCCGCGGGGAAGACGAGGCAAACCCAGTATTCAGGGAAGTTCTTTCCCGGCCAACCGGTTGACAATCAGAGTATTTCCGCGAATTTGCAAGAAGCTGTCGGGTGATATGCGAGCGAATAAGATCGCGGCTTAAATCAAGAAAAGCGTTTACACGAGTCCGGCCTGCCAACTATAATGCGATCCGTGGCACCCGATCCGACAGCCACCAGCGGCTAGCCTCTCCGCTTCCTCAATCACCTCGAGACAAACCTGAAGTAATGATTCGCCGCATCCTACTGTTGGCCTTCGTTTGCATTTGGCTTGCTGCCGTCGCTGCCGGCATGGGCTGGCTGTGGTCTTACAACCAGGCCGCTGGTGCTCCTGCAACGCCACCCGAACGATGGCCTGACCAGGCTGCGGTTTCGCTCGCGACCGACAAATTTACTCTGGTACTTCTGGCCCACCCGCAGTGTCCGTGCACGCAAGCAACCGTCGAGGAACTTTCGAAGTTAATGACGAATTGTAACGGCCGCATCAACGCGTACGTGCTGTTCGCAATTCCGCAAGGTGTTCCTGATGACTGGTACCACACTGATCTCTGGCGCAGCGCGGCCTTGATCCCGGGTGTCAAGACTTTGGTGGACCACGATGGAACTGAAGCCATTCGTTTTCAGGCGTACACCTCAGGACAGGTCGTGCTCTATGACCGCCAGGGCGAATTGAGATTTCGCGGCGGCATCACGCAATCGCGCGGACACGAGGGCGATAACGCCGGTCGATCCGCCATCGAAGCCATTGTGAATACCGGGAACAGCGATACTGACCACACAGCAGTCTTCGGCTGCCCTCTTTTCAACCCCGAATCTGAATGTCGAGTGCCCAATCATGGAAATAACAGTAAGCAAGAATAATCTTCCGCCGGCCACGCTGGCCCGGGCGGCCACCCTCTTCTCTGAGCACCAGCAGACGATCTATCGGAATACGGATCATTTGTTTGCGGTCCTGATGATGGTGCAATGGGTCGCCGGCATCGTGGCCGCTCTGTGGATTTCGCCGCGCACATGGATTGGTACGGTGAGTCATACGCACCAGCATGTCTGGGCTGCGATCTTCTTAGGCGGGGCCATTACGATCTTCCCCGTCGTGCTCGCCTTAAAGAAACCCGGAGACCCGCTGACTCGATATTCGATCGCCAGCGGCCAAATTCTCATGTCGGCTTTGCTGATTTACCTCACCGGCGGCCGGATTGAAACACACTTTCACGTATTCGGCTCGCTGGCCTTTCTGGCTTTTTACCGAGACTGGCGAGTACTCGTGCCGGCGACCGTCATCGTCGCCGCTGACCATCTCTTGCGCGGGGCCTTCTGGCCCGAGTCGGTTTACGGTGTGCTGGCTGCCAGCCAGTGGCGTTGGTTGGAACATGCGGGCTGGGTGCTGTTCGAAGATGCAGTGCTGCTGGTCGCCATCAAGCGCAACGTCAGCGAAATGTGGGACAAGGCCATCAGCACCGCGGAACTGAATGACAACGAAGAACGGTATCGCGCCGTCGTCGAACAGACCTCCGAGGGTTTAGTGCTCGCTGACATCGACAATCTGCGGGTGATGGAATGCAACGAAGCGTTCGCGCGCATGCTGGGATATTCGGTCGCGGAAGTCCTCAAATTGACGGTATTTGATTTCGTGGCCGACACGCCCGAATCGATCAGGACTCGCTCGGTGGCTTTGCGGAAAGGCGAACTGACGCGCACCGCCGAACGGAATTTCCTTCGCAAGGACGGCACCATCCTCGAAGCCGAAATTCACATCACGGTCATTTCATATGGAGGCAACGACGTCTTCTGCACCGTCGTGCGCGATATCAGCGAACGAAAGCGGGCCGAGAAAGAGATCCAACGAGTCAACAGCGAACTCGAGGCGAAGGTGAAAGAGCGCACCGCCGAAGTAGAACAACAGCGTCTCTTCCTGCGGCAAGTGATCGATCTCAATCCGAGTTTTATCTTCGCAAAGGATCGCGGAGGGAAGTTTACTCTGGTCAATCAAGCGCTGGCGGAAGCCTACGGAACGTCCGTCGAAAACATTCTGGGCAAGACGAATGCCGACTTCAATCTGAATGAAGGCGAAGTGGCCCAGTATCGTCGAGACGATTTGCAAGTCATCGAAGAACGGCAGGAGAAGTTCATTCCGGAAGAGAAGATTACCGACTCGTCAGGCGCGGTACGTTGGCTGCAGACAATCAAGCGGCCGATCGTTTCCGCGGACGGCAGCGTCAATCAAATGTTGGGTGTGGCCACGGACATCACCGCGCGCAAGAAAGCGGAAGATGCTCTGCACGACAGCGAGGAAATGCTGCGGCAGGCGCAAAAGATGGAGAGCCTCGGCACGCTGGCCGGCGGTATCGCGCACGATTTCAATAATCTGATGACTGCTGTTACCGGATACAGCGAACTCGTCCTGCGGCGCATGCCGGCCCAGGAACCGCTGCGAGTGAAAATCGAAGAGATCAAAAGCGCCGGCGAGCGCGCGGCCGGCTTGACCCGGCAGTTACTCGCTTTCAGCCGCAAGCAAATCCTGAAATCAATCGTGCTCGATCTCAACACCGTCATCACCGGCATGGGTAAGATGTTGCCGCGACTTATCGGTGAAGATGTTGAGTTGCGTTTCGATTTGGCGGGCGCGCTCGGCAAGGTGAAAGCTGATCCGGGCCAGATGGAACAAGTGCTGATGAACCTGGTCGTCAACGCGCGCGACGCGATGCCCTCTGGCGGTTGCGTGACGGTGAAAACCGAGAATGTAGAATTCAGCGGTACCTCTCGCAAACGTGGAGTCGTGGATAGCGGCCGCTACGTGGTGCTGTCGGTGACCGACAACGGCGTCGGCATGGACGCCGAGACGCAATCACATGTTTTCGATCCCTTCTTCACCACCAAAGAAGTTGGCAAAGGAACCGGGCTGGGCCTTTCGACGGTTTACGGAATCGTCAAACAAAGCGGCGGCACGAGTTGGGTTTACAGTGAGCCGGGCAAGGGCACGACCTTCAAGATTTACCTGCCGCGAACGGATGCGCCGGCCATAAACGAAGCTGAGGTGGAGTTTGTGGCCAAGACCCGTGGCCATGAAACCATCCTGCTGGTCGAAGACGAGCCGATGGTGCGCGAGTTGGCGCATGAGTTTCTCGAAGAATATGGCTATCGCGTGCTGACCGCGGCGAATGGACGCGAAGGGCTGAAGGTCTGCGAGGATTTTCAGGAGCCAATCGATTTAATCATCACTGACGTCATTATGCCGCAAATGAGCGGGAGGGAATTGGCTGAGCGCGCGCGCACCTTGCGGCCGGAAACTCGGGTGCTGTACATGTCGGGCTTTACCGACGATGCCGTGGTCCGGCACGGGGTGATTGCAGACGACTTGTGTTTCATCCAGAAGCCATTTTCGCCCGATTCGCTCGCCGCCAAGGCGCGAGAGATTCTCGATGGCGCGCACGGCAACGGCATGAAGGAAATTCATATTCCGGCCAACGATCGCAGCGACGAACGAAGGCTACCATCCTCTTGATTGAGGCTTTGCCGAGAGTCCGCCGGCCGCATTAAGATTACGGGCGATGACTTCGACAGAGGCGGCCCAGTACGAACGCGACGGTTTTCTGGTCTTGCCAAACTTCGTGAGCGATGGTGCGTGCGATGCGTTGCGAGCGCGCGCTGAGGAATTGGTGCGCGATTTCGATCCCGCCGGCCTGATTTCGATTTTCTCAACGCGCGAGCAGACGAGAACCAGCGACGATTATTTTCTTGGGTCCGGCGATAAGATTCGGTTCTTCTTCGAAGAGAACGCCTTCAATCCCGACGGTTCGCTGAAACAACCAAAGGCACAGTCGATCAATAAGATTGGCCACGCCCTGCACGATCTCGATCCCGCATTTGATTCATTCTCGCGGACGCCGCGCATCAAACAATTAATCTCCGATCTCGGAGTGACGAATCCGTTGCTGCTGCAATCGATGTATATCTTCAAGCAGCCGCGCATCGGCGGCGAAGTAACTTGTCATCAGGACGCGACCTTCCTTTACACCGAGCCGCTGCGCGTAGTTGGTCTCTGGTTTGCGCTGGAAGACGCCACCGTCGATAACGGGTGCCTCTGGGCAATTCCCGGAGGTCACCAGCTGGGATTGAAGTCGCGGTTTCTTCGCGCGCAGGAAGGCGGCACACGCTTCGAAGTCTGCGACGATTCGCCGTGGCCGAATGATAATTTGCGGCCGCTCGAAGTAAGGAAGGGCTCTCTGATTGTACTGAACGCGCTGCTGCCGCATCTCAGCCGCGAAAACCGATCGGCGCAGTCGCGACACGCATACACGCTGCACGTGATCGACGGTGCAGCGCATTACCCAAAAGAGAATTGGTTGCAACGGGCAGGCGAGATGCCGGCGCGCGGCTTCTGAAATCAACGTATGTTCCTCCCGGTAATCGCCACGATAATTCGACTGACCTGGGTCGCCGTCGAGTATCCATATCTGCGTCGCTTTCGAGTCAAACCAGCTCAAGACTGGGACAAGCATTCGGCGAAGGTCTGGGACGTCGCCCACGCGATTGAAGTGCTGGGGATGGTCTTGGGTTTTCTCGAGATTGGCCGCATGCAGTTCGCGCCGAATCTCGTCGGCTCAATCGGCCTCGTGCTGCTCCTCGCCGGCATCGCGATCCGTTGGGTGGCGATTTTCACGCTGGGCAAATACTTCACCGGAACCGTGCTCATCAAAACGGATCATCAACTCGTCCGCGCGGGAATCTACAAGCATCTGCGGCACCCGTCTTACACCGGATTATTACTGGGCCATCTGGGAGTTGGTTTGGCCTTCGCCAATTGGTACAGCCTGATGATGAGTTCGCTGCCGTACCTGCTGGCGGCCTTCTATCGCATGCGGGTTGAGGAACGAGCGCTCACCAGCGCATTCGGCGCCGAATACACGACCTACTGCAAAACCTCGAGGCGTTTAATACCACTTCTGTATTAGAGGTCCTGACCTGATTTGTCTGATCGATCTTAGCCCCGTCTCCCGATTCAATCACTCGTTATAGGGATCATAGTTATCATCGGGGTAGAAGGTTCCTGCAAACAGGGCGTGCTGTTTACCAACTGAGCAGCGCTGCACGTGATCGTCATCGAGAAAACTATGATGTACCTTGGGCGTTCCCCAGTCACCACCCCAAATCATCGCGTTGGCGTGGGCCATCTCTCCGAGAATCGCAAAACTCCCGTCCCACGAAGGTTGTCCGTGAACCTTCTTGACTATGTCGCAGGCCAGGCCGTAGTGATGAACCCCAACGTCCTTGAGTTTGGTCTTCTTTTTCAGGAACAGCTCGGTCTGGCGCGCCTGGCTGCGAAAGGTTTCAAATACCATTAACTCGACACCCTTAGCTCTCGCGTCATCTATGATCTTCTGCACCAGTTCGCGAGTCTTTGGTTCAAGCAAATCCAAATCGCTGACGCGCTGGGTGCTGTTGAACTTGGGCGAATGCTTAATCACATCTTTGTAAAAGTTTGCCATTTTCATTCCTCCTGTGACTGAGACTTGTTTCGACTGCTAATCAAGTTTATTTCGACTCACCACCGCCCGTCCCATTGGTCGTCCTTTCGGCATAAAGCGAGCACGTACTCCACCTCTCAGGTTGGGAGGGCGGTTTACCCCCGCGCGCTCTCTCTCTTCGTGCCGGCAGCGACCAAAAGCGGGGCAAGCCACCTTCTCAACCTGAGAGATGATTCCTGATTCAATGCTTACCCGAGCGCGACAATGACTGGCGACGCTGGCAGTGTGAATCACTACCGCGGGGCCAATGCTTACCCCAACCCCATCAACGCCACCCGGCGGTTCGTCATAACGCTCACCCAATACGGAACGAACCATCACGAGGCGAGAGATATCAATAGGACGGGAAGCTTTGCAAGTAGCTCGCGAGAGTTGGAATTGGAAGCGCGGAGAAACTCTTGTTATGAAGTATAAGACGCTGTATAAGGGGCTTAGACGGAATGATTCCGCATAATACTTAGTTCGACGCAGAGCTTTAACCTCTTGGATTGCTTATGGCTATCGATCCTTATTCGTATCTTGCCTCCTTCGAAATCCTGTCGAATGATTTCCTGCGGCTTGCCGAGTCCGTAGAACCGGCCGACGCAAACCTTCAACTTTCATAGCGGCGGGAGCGTGTTTCGCATCATAATTGGTCTGGCGATGCTTAAGTGAAATCGCGCCGCCGCGTCAACTCCGACGTTATGCCGTTAACTCTCAGAATGCTTTTGGCCGTCTGCGTCTTTATCACTGGCGCTGTTGTGGCAAGTTCTAGAGGCATATGCGATCGCGTTTCGCACATCAAAACCATTCCTTACCGCGATGAGGTCGGACGCGACGCAGATTTCGATGCGCTGATTGCTGCTGGACAAACCGCCGTGCCGTGCCTTATCCAACGTGTGGCTGACACTCGGCCGATGCGCGATCCCCGGGAGGGTGATCCCGGATATGCGGGAATAACTTATCGCGTCGGCGATACAGCTTTTTTCGTGGTGGGGACAATTATGAAAATTGACTACCCCAAAATATTGCCCGCTTCATATCGATGTGAATGGGACGCATCGGGCATCTACGCTTACTTCAAATACGTGCGAAATTCCAGCAATCGGGTCCGGCTTCAGCGTAGATTGCTTATTTGGTATCGGAATACTTATCTCCCGTCGCTGCGTACAGGCCGCGCATAACAAATCGTTGGACGCGAGCGTCGAACTGCAATGATGAATGATGAAGGAAAGATGAATTGAAATCGCGCCGCCGCGTCAACTCCGACGATCGGCCCTAACTTCTTTAATGCGGATCCGTACTATTGTCCGTCCCGTCATTTTTGCTTTGGTATTGGATTGCGCTGTCGTCGCGGCGATTGCTCAAACCACCAATAGCGAGCGTCCGATGTCCGCGACTCTCTATGCACCGGAGTATAAGCGTATTCGCGGGTCCGGTGAGACTATGCGGAATGTTGCGCGCAGTGGGCCCAACCCTGAGCTTAGTCTGGCAGCCGGCATGCCCGGAGCGCCCACGCTGCCCGTGCTGGACTATTTCAGCCTCTACGGTAATTGGTTTCGGGTCCAGGGAGGACGGGATGACCGCAGTGTGATCCAGGACCTGGGCGCGCATCGTTGGACTGATTCCCTCCAAATACCGTTTGTTCCACCACTACCTGAATTGAAACCTGGCGAGCGGCGCCACGTGATTATTGATGCTCCTTACCAAGATCCTGATAGCCTTGCGAGGCGTTCGACCATGGAGGGAGTGACGAGCGCCAGCAAACACGATGTGAAAAGCGACGATGACTTGCCGCTTCCACCGGTACACCCAAGCGCGGGGAAGGCTTCAGTTGTATCTGCATTAGACCTGGAGTATTCCGCGCGGGTCCTGGCAAAAGTAGTCAAAAACCATATGTATGTGGTTCACGTCGTGAATGGTCAATTGGACTTCTATGCATTGATCCACGTCGATGCGCTGGTTAAGGGCGTGCGTTGCACCGTTTCCTGGAAGCGGCTCGCGAACCAACCAAAGTAAAAACGGAATCGTTGGACGCGAGCGGCGGCAGCGACGAACTGCAAGGATGAAGGATGAAGGATAAATTGAATCGCCTTGCCGGGAACTCAGGCGTCGGCTCCTTGAGTTTTGGTAACGCGTGGCAGTTGAGGAGAGTAGCCAGGGGTAAGCGACCGCAGGTTGCGCCACCCCTGGATCAGTAAGAAAGATATTTCGCGCCGCGCAGGGGCGCAAGATTCTGTCGCCCGCTTCGCGGGCTTTGATCTTTTTAAGGGGACGTGATCCCCGGGCTTACGCCCGGGGCTACTATCTGCCGCCGCTGCGCGGCTTAACTTTGTCGCCGTTCGCACGGTTTGATCTTTTTTGGGGTGACAGAATGCGTTATTCAACCGTAACCGACTTCGCTAGATTCCTTGGTTGGTCGACGTCACAGCCGCGGCGGACGGCGATGTGATAAGCCAGCAGTTGCAAGGGAATGATCGAAAGAATCGGCGACAGCAGATCGCTCGACGTCGGGATTTCGATGATGTGATCCGAAACGACCGACGACATTGAATCGCCTTCCGTTAAGACGGAAAGCACGATGCCTTCGCGCGCTTTAACCTCCACGATATTCGAGTGAGTCTTCTCGTAGCGCAGTTCAGAGGCGCGATTGCCCGCTTCGCGCGTGTTGATGAACATCACCGGCAGCCGTTCGTCGATCAAAGCATTCGGACCGTGCTTCATCTCGCCGGCGGGGTAACCTTCGGCGTGAATGTAAGACAACTCTTTCAACTTCAATGCGCCTTCCAGTGCGATTGGAAAGTTGATGCCGCGGCCGAGGTAGAGAAAATCAGTCGAGCGGAAGAACTCCTTCGACAGATCTTCGACGGCATCGGCCTCGTTGAGTAGATGCTCCATCTTCACCGGCAACTCTGCGAGTTGGCGCGCGTGATGTTGACTCTCTTCCGGCGTGAGCGTGCCGCGCAACTGGCCCAGGTAAAGCCCAAACAGGTAGAGCGCAATCATCTGGGCGGTGAAAGCCTTGGTTGAGGCGACGCCGATTTCAGGACCAGCGTGCGTGAGTATGGTGCCGTCGGCCTCGCGTGTAATCATCGAACCTTGCACATTACAGATCGACAGCACGTCACAGTCGCGCTCCTTCACTTCGCGCAACGCCGCGATGGTGTCCGCGGTTTCGCCGGACTGTGAAATCACAATCAGCAGCGTGTCCTTGTCGATCACCGGGTTGCGATAGCGAAATTCAGAGGCGTAATCGACGTCCACGTTCACGCGCGCCAGTTGTTCGATCATGTACTTGCCGGCGATGCCGGCGTGCCAGGACGTGCCGCACGCGGCAATCTTGATCGACGTGTACCGGCGGAAATCCTTTTCTGTGAGGTTCTTCATGTCGTCGAGAAAGACGCGGCCGGTATCCAGAGAGATGCGGCCTTCGACGGTTTCGCGGACGGCGCGCGGCTGCTCGTAAATTTCCTTGAGCATGAAATGCTTGAAGCCGCCCTTTTCCGCCTGAATCGGGTCCCAGGTGATGCGCTGACGGTGCGGCATCAAAGGATTGCCGGTGAAGTCGGTTACCCGCACGCCGCCTTTCGTCATGATCGAAATCTCGCTGTCGCCGAGGAAGAAGACGTCGCGCGTGTGCTCGAGAATGGCCGGCACGTCGGAAGCCACAAAGAACTCGCCGTCGCCGATGCCGATAACCACCGGCGGGCCCAGCCGCGCTGAAATGATGGTGTCCGGCTCGTCCGCATAAATGATCGAGAGCGCAAAGATTCCACGGAGCTGCTGCACGGTGTTACGCACAGCAACTTCGAAGTTGTCGCCCTGCTTCAAACGCTCTTCGATCAGATGAGCGACGACTTCGGTGTCAGTCTCAGTGATAAACTGGTGGTCCTTCTGGCGCAGATCTGCTTTTAAGGCGAGATAGTTTTCGATTATTCCGTTGTGCACGACCACGACCCGGCTGGTGCAGTCCCGATGCGGGTGCGCATTCTCTTCCGTGGGACGGCCGTGCGTGGCCCAGCGGGTGTGGCCGATGCCGTAAGTTCCGTCGAGCGGCTTGTGCCGCAGCACGTCTTCGAGATTGCGCAGCTTGCCCTCAGCCCGCTGAATTTTGAGTTCGTGATTTTCGTCGACGACCGCGATACCTGCGGAGTCATAGCCGCGGTATTCCAACTTGCGCAGTCCATCGATGATTAGCGGGACGACTTGTTTGTTTCCGACGTATCCAACTATTCCGCACATATTAATAGGCCGTAACCAGTAAGCAGTGAGCAGAAGAGATATGATGCTTCATTCGGCTCATTATTCGGTTAGTTTCTTTTTAATTTTAGCAGGCACGCCCGCGACCAGCGTGTTGGCCGGAACGTCTTCAGTGACGACCGAGCCGGCTGCGGTCACTGATCCGTGGCCCACTCTTACCGGCGCAATCAGCATAGTATCTGATCCGATGCGCACGTTGTCTTCGATGATGGTCTGATGCTTGTGCTTGCCGTCGTAATTGCAGGTAACGGTGCCGGCTCCGATGTTGGTCTTCTCGCCGATGGTAGCGTCACCCAGATAGGTCAGGTGCATTGACTTCGTGCCCCGCCCGATCGTCGACTTCTTAACTTCGACGAAGTTGCCGACCACCGATTTCTCATCCATGCGCGCGCCCATGCGCAGATGCGCGAACGGGCCGACACTGCAATCGTCAGCAATGGTTGAATCAACGATCAGACAATGGTCCTTGACGACCACGCGTTGGCCCAGTCGTGAATTGACTAAGCGCGATCCCTGTTGAATCTCGCATCCTTCGCCGATGATCGCATTACCTTCGATGTGGACGCCGGGATGAATCACGCAGTCGCGGCCGATCTGTGCGTCGCTGCTGACGTACGTGTGCGACGGATCGATGAAAGTCACCCCGGACTCGAGCATCAAGTGCCGAATCGTGCGGCGGCGCAAAAGGTTCTCAAATTCGGCCAACTCAGCGCGCGTATTAATGCCGGAAACCTCGCGCGTATCGGCGTGCTGAAACAAGCTGACGCGTTCGTTATTGCTTTTGAGAATCGCCGGCACGTCGGTCAGATAGTATTCGCTTTGACTGTTGGTCGGGCGCACCTGCTCGAGCGCAGCAAATAACTTATCGCTGTCGAAGCAGTAGATTCCCGAATTGATTTCACGAATCTGCCGTTCTTCTTCAGTGGCGTCGCGTTGCTCGACGATTTTGCGAAAGCCGTTCTCGCCATCGCGAATGACTCGGCCGTAGCCGGTTGGGTTCTCCATCCTGACCGTGAGAATGGTGCAAGCCGCCTTGTCGTTTTTGTGCGTCTCCAACAATCGAGTCAGCGTTTCGGCGCGGACCAACGGAACATCGCCCGACAAAAGCAGCACCGTTGAATGAGCAGTGCCGAGTGCGTCTTTGGCCGTGAGCACCGCATCGCCAGTCCCGCGCTGCTCAATTTGCTTGAGAAACTCAAGCCGGTCATTTCCTGATTCGGCTTCGACTGCGGCTTGGACTTGTTCGGCCTGGTGACCGACTACGACATAAATCTTTCGCGGTTGCAGGGTTGCGGCCGTCCGCACGACGTGTCCAATCAATGGACGCCGATCCAGCTTGTGCAGGACTTTGGCGACGTTTGATTTCATACGCGTGCCTAATCCGGCTGCGAGAATCAGAACGTCGACGGGCTCAGGTTGAGTGTTAATTGACGGCGATGACATTCGGGTTCAGTGTATCCGTCATCTCGGCGGTGGCAAACCTGGTATGTCTGTGTCGTGCAGCACAATCGACGACGACGCGAGCTAGACGGTCGGAGTTGTGCCGTACCTTCTCGCCCTCGTCGAGCAGATCGGCGCGCACAAATTCGATGCCGGCGTCACAGGGTTCCGCGTCAGAGGGTTGTTCGAGCAGCACCTGGACCGCGCCATCGGCTGCATAAACCCGTGCCTGTTCAGGGGTGATGCGCTGATCGTTAACAATGGCGTAGTCGAAATGAATCTGCGGCGCATAATCGCGGACCGACGCCAGGTGTTCGCGAAATCCGAAACCATCCGTTTCGCCAGGTTGGGTCATTAAATTCGAAATGAAAATCTTCGTCGCGTCGGACTCGCCGATCGCTTCGGGCACGCCCTTTACCAGGAGATTAGGAATGATGCTGGTGTAAAGCGATCCGGGCCCGATGGTAATGACATCAGCCGTTTGGATCGCAGCCAAGGCGGCCGGCAAGGGCAGGCATTCGTTCGGCGCCAGCCATAACCGGCGTATCTTCGATCGCGCAGCGGTTATTTGCGTTTCACCGTGGACCTCGCGGCCGTCTTCCATCTCTGCGACCAAACGAACGTCGCTGACCGTCGCCGGAAAAATGTGGCCCTTGCTCGCTAAAACCTCCGACGAAAGGCGAACTGCTTCGGCAAAGTCACCGGTTACGTCGGTCAGCGCCGCGAGGAACAGATTGCCAAAACTGTGCCCGCCGAGATCGCCTGAGCCGCGAAATCGGTAACGAAATAACCGCGCCAGCAGCGTCGAGTCCTCAGACAACGCAATCATGCAATTGCGAATGTCTCCCGGCGGCAGCATCTGCAATTCTTCGCGCAGCCGGCCTGAGCTGCCGCCGTCGTCAGAAACCGTAACGATGGCGGACAACGACTGAATCCAGGTCTCTTCAGGTTGTGGGCCAACGAAGTTTTTAAGACCTGCGAGCAGAGTGGACAAGCCTGTCCCTCCACCAATCGAAACTACCTTGAAACTCTCGTTGGCATTGAGGTTCTGCAAATGTTTGACTCCGGAGATACGCAGTGTCGCGCGAAGAAATAATACTTGAAAGGGAGCGAGTTGGGAATTGAGAGTTAGAGCTGATCGCGCGTCGCAAAGACCAACTGTTCGAAATCCGGATCGCTACGAAGGGGATTCAGATCTTGATCTCGCTGAGCTCTGATACGCAGACTGGGTTGTAGATCCAGGGCTCGCTCCAGCGATTTCAGCGCGGTGTCAATGGCGCCGAGACGAGCACGCGTGGCGGCCAGGCCATAATGAATGTGGGCCGCTTCGGGTTCGCGTCGCAGGGCGCGTTCGAACAGTTCCTGTGCGGCTACATAATCACCACGGTTCAACTCAATCACCCCGCGATCGTAAAGCGAATCGGCATCTCTGGGCAGCGCGAGTTCGGTCCGTAGACGCGCTTCCGCAACTGCCAGATAGGTGCGTGACCGAGCGGTAACTTCGGAGACCGAGGGATATTTCTCAACCAGCGCCCGAAAGCGATTACGTGCCTCAGCAAAATGACCACGAGAGAACTCTCGGTGAGCAGCTTCAAATGCCTTGAGCGCAGCCGCCTCGTCCCGAGTCGGTTGAGGTGGCGGCGGCGGAGGCGGAACCGGCCGCGTAACGACTGCAACTGGCCGCGCGCCACGTGCAGCGGTCTTGCTTGCTACCTTTGCTCGAACCGGCGTCGCCTTAGAAACCTTCTTGGGGATGGCAGTGGCACGCTTCTTCGCAGCCTTGGCCGGCCGCGAGACGGTTCGGGGCTTCGGCTTCGCAGATTTGATCTGGGTTGCCTTGTGCGCTCGAGCCTTGCCGGCGGGCGAACGTTTAGTGGCTGGCTTCAGCCGAGTTGCCTTCGGTTTTGAAGCAGCTTTGACGGCGCCACGGGCTGAAGTTCGGGTCGAAAGCTTTTTGACGTTCTTGGCTACTGGAGTTCTCATGCGCAAATTGCCTCGCTATTGCGACAGCAGTCTCATAAATCCGCGCAAAACAAGCTGGAAAGCTTAGCACAGGTTTTATGCTAAATCAACGAAAGAGTAGGGTTTGCAAGCGCAAAGCGCTCTAATGGCAAACTTAAAAAAACACCGATGGCCTAAGAAAAACACTTGATGGCAATCCGAGTGCGTGTTAAGGTGACTCATGAGGGTTGACGCTCGACTCGCTCGGGTGCCAAAGCTCAGGCGTTTCGCGTAATTCGTCAGTGAGCGCAACCTTAATTTGTCCCTGCCTCCTCTTGAATCTCTGCACTAGCCGCGTACATGACCAATAGTTCGATCGTACTTAGGGAGTCGCGCTACCACCACATCAAAGCGATGCTGGCTCGGCTGCGCTTGGATTCCTCTGCCCGATTGGTCGTCCTGGTGGACAAAGATGGCCAACAAATTGCCGTTCACGGTGAATTGGGCAACCTGGATACCACGAGCCTGGCTTCGTTGGCTGCCGGCAACGTGGCCGCAACCGGCGGAATGGCCAAATTGATCGGTGAGAATGAGTTCCCGACTCTCTCGCATGAGGGTGAGAAGGAAAGCATCCATATCTCGGTCATTGGGCGGGTCTTGCTGCTGGTCGTCTTTGACGATCGTTCGAGTTTGGGCCTGGTAAAGCTGAGATCGAAGCAAATCTCTCACGAACTGGCGAAAACCTTCACCGAGATTGAAGAGGAATCGGCGAGCGGCGCGGGCGGCCCGCTTCCGTTCAACGGGATTACCGACGAAGAAATAGACAGCCTCTTTTCTCCTGCATAAAAGCTTCCGACATGACCTTTATTAATTACGCATCGCGAGAAATTAATTGCAAAATCGTCTATTACGGACCCGGTCTGTGCGGCAAGACGACAAATCTTCAATATATTTACGATTCGACGGCACCGCAGGCGAAGGGAAAGCTGATTAGTTTGGCCACCGAGGCCGACCGGACCTTATTTTTTGATTTTATGCCGCTCGAATTGGGTACGGTGCGCGGTTTCAAGACCCGTTTTCATCTTTACACGGTTCCCGGACAGGTTTTCTACGAGGCTTCACGCAAGCTGATTCTCAAAGGAGTGGACGGCGTGGTGTTTGTTGCTGACTCTCAAGAGGAGCGCATGGACGCCAACATCGAGTCCTTATATAACCTCGAAGAGAACTTGCGCGCGTATGGCTATGAACTGATGAAGCTGCCTTACGTGCTGCAACTAAACAAACGCGACCTGCCGAATGTGATTGGTTCCCAGGATTTGACCCACGAGCTGCAGAGGAAAGGCGAACCAGTGATCGAGGCGGTAGCTTCGACCGGTGCCGGTGTGTTCGATACTTTGAAGGCCGTGGCGAAGCAGGTGCTTACCGAGCTGCGGAAGTCCTGATTACAGAGACTTGACCATCAGCAGCCCATCCCCGCCATTTGAATAGTATTTCGGCAGGCGTTGCGTAACTGCGTACCCCAGGCTGGCGTAAAGCTTCTGAGCCGAGACATTGCTCGAGCGAACTTCGAGCCTCACAATGCGCACGTCGCGACGCTGAAAACCAGCTTCGATCGTATCCATCAAGCAACTTGCCAGGCGCCGCCGGCGATGTTCGGGAGCAATTCCGATCGTGGTGATGTGTCCGGTGTGGTCAGGTTCCAAAAGCCCGATGACGAATCCAGCCATCACGCCATTTTGCATTACCACGCGATAGGCTACCGATTCCGGAGCCGTCAGCAAATACTCGAAGGTGTCGCGGCTGTAGGCCTCGCCGTCCACAAAGCAACGCTGATCCAAACGCCAACATTCGTCGATTTGCGACATGGTCAACGGCCGCACATCGTAGCGAACGTTGATAGGCGGGACAAGCGTGATGTTCGCGTGCGGGTCGGCAGTCTCAGACTGTCGATTGCCCAGCCACCATCGCGGACGAAATTTCTTTAGTACAGCCATCCGATTCTCGATTCCGAAAGGGCTCCGATTATAGCTTGTTTACCGAGGCTCTTTACAAGTTGCCGTTTCAAAAAATCAACATGCAGTCGCCGTAACTGTAAAATCTGAATTTCTCGCTGACTGCGTATTCGTAAGCGCCCAGCGTGAGTTCGCGTCCGGCAAAGGCCGACACCAGCACCAACAGCGATGACTTCGGTAGGTGAAAGTTCGTTAACAAACCGTCGACAATCCGAAATTCATATCCCGGAATTACGGTCAACGACGCGACGCCCGATTGAGCTTCGAGTTCGCCTTTTGATGAAGCCGCCGACTCCAGCGCCCGCGCCGTCGTAGTGCCTATCGCGATAATTCGGTTGCCGCGCTGTTTCGCGCGATTAAGATTCGCGGCAGTCTCTCTGCTGACCGAGAACCGTTCCGCCGCGACTCTATGTTTGTTTAGGTTGGCAACGCGCACCGGCTCGAATGTGCCATACCCGACGTGGAGCGTGATCTCTTCAACTATGACGCCGCGCTGTCTGACGGCGTCGAAGACTCTCGGCGTGAAATGCAGACCGGCGGTGGGCGCGGCGATCGCGCCACGCTCTTTTGCATAGACGGTTTGATAGCGGCGCCGATCGTCGTCGCGAGTTTGCGTGCGGTTGATATAAGGCGGCAGAGGCGGTTCGCCAATTCGATCGATTACGTCATCGAGATTCGCATCGGTGTCGAACTCAATCAGGCGCACGCCGCTGTCCAGTGCTCCGGTAACATGGGCTTGCAAGAGACCGCCGGCGAATTCGATCTGGTCGCCGACTCGCAGGCGTCGAGCCGGCCGCGTCAGGGCTTCCCAGGTGTTGCGCGCGACCTCGCGGGCCAGCAGTAATTCAACTGAACCTCCGAAAGGCAGCCGGGTGCCGCGAAGTCGGGCGGGAAAAACGCGCGTGTTATTGATCACCAGCACATCTCCGGCGGCGAGTTGCGCCGGGAGATCTCTAAAGTTCGAGTCACGCCAGGATTGCGTCGCGCGATCGACAACCAGCATCCGCGACGCGTCGCGTTCGGCCAGCGGCTCCTGCGCGATCAAATTGTCCGGCAGGTCGTAATCGAACTCTGAAATGTCCACGACGAGATTGGGGAGTCCTTCTGCTAGGAAAACGAAGCCGAGGGAACGTTTAAGCCGGCGGCGGGAATTGGATGCTCCATCTGCTCGCGGTGGAATACGCCGGTCAGCTGCGCGCCGAAGAGTAATACGAGACTCGAAACGTAGCCCCAGACGAGCACCCCGACGACGGCGCCGACCGAGCCATAAACCTGCTCGTAATTAAAATAATTCACGCTCCACGCGAAGCCGTATTTGGCAGCCTCCCACAAGAGACTGCCGATGATGGCGCCCGGAACGCAGTCGCGGACACTAACATACGCGTTCGGCATGAAGCGATAGACGATCAGGAATAGAGCAAAAGTGACGAGCAGACTGACGAGGGCGAAAACGGTTTGCCAGAACCAACTGCCGACGGTGGAGAGTAACCAGTAATGCTCCAGCTGTCGCGGTGACATCCGATCAGCTACCTCGTGCAGGTAGACGAGCACCGAAGTACCGAGCACCGACGCAACTAACAACAGTCCCACCAGTCCAATCATCGCCAGGGTCAGCAATCGGCCATGCAGAAAAGTCCGATGAGACGTTCCCCACACACGGTTGAGCGCGCGTTCGACTACAGCGAATACCCAGGAACCCGCCCAGAGGACAATGATTGCGCAGGTTGCGATGATGCTGCTGCTAACGTTGGCCAGCGATTTCATGGTTTCGTGCAGGAACTTGCTCGAACCCGGATAGACCTCGACGATGTGCTGGATCATCTGACTGCCCGCAGTGATGCGATTGCTCAAGGCCAGCAACAGCAGCAGCGCAGGGAACAGAGTCATCAATCCGAAGTAGCTCATCGCCGCCGCGGAAGTGAACAGATCGTTTTCGTGGAATTGGTGGACAGCGTGCGAAATCATTCGCGTCCAGGGCGAACGGTTCCTGACTCCGAATGAATGACGAGAAATACGTTTCGGCATTTATTGTGCGCGCGAACTAGATATGCGTCCTTATCGTTTAGATGCGGCACTTGTGCCGCGGCCTGGCGGGACAAGACCCGCCTCTAAACGATTAGAGAACGCTACTATGAATCAAACAATCCCGGCGCCCGCTGCGCTTCGCCCATCGCAAAATGCTGATAGGCGAGCTGCGTGGCCATCCGCCCACGGGGCGTGCGATTCAGAAACCCGATTTGAATCAGATAGGGTTCGATGATCTCTTCGATTGAATCTTTTTCTTCGTGAATCGCGGCCGATAGCGTCCCGACGCCGACCGGCCCGCCTTCAAACTTCTCAATGATCGTGAGCAATAATTTTCGGTCCATTTCATCCAGGCCGTACGTGTCGACTTCCATCCGATTCAACGCATCGTTGGCGACTTCGTGCGTGATGCGCCCATCGTAGTCGACGTCTGCATAATCACGTACGCGGCGGAGCAGGCGATTGACGATCCGCGGAGTGCCGCGCGAACGCCGGGCAATCTCATGGGCGCCGCCGTCATCAATTTCAACATTCAAAATGCTCGCCGACCGTTTGCAGATCGTTTCGAGGTCCTCATGCGGATAAAAGTCCAAATGGAAGTTAATTCCGAATCGTCCGCGCAGCGGCGCGCTAATCAAACCCGCGCGTGTAGTCGCTCCGACCAGCGTAAATTTCGGTACGTCGAGTTTGATCGAACGGGCTCCCGGACCCTGGCCGATGACAAAGTCGAACGAAAAATCTTCCATCGCCGGATAGAGCTTTTCTTCGATGACCGGCATCAAGCGATGAATCTCGTCGATGAAAAGCACGTCGCCTTCCTGCAGAGTCGTGAGCAAGGCCGCGATGTCTCCGGTTTTCTCGATCGCGGGGCCGGAGGTCGACTTCAGTTGCGCGCCCATCTCGTTCGCGACGATGTGAGCGAGCGTGGTCTTGCCCAATCCCGGTGGGCCGGTCAGGAGCACGTGGTCGAGCGCTTCGCGCCGCTTGCGGGCCGCCGCGATGTAGATGCGCAGATTTTCTTTTGCTTTCCCCTGACCAATGTACTCGGCGAGACGATTTGGCCGGAGCGATAGATCGTATTTCAGATCGTCATCAGTCGCGGTTGGGTTCAGGGTTTCTTCGCCTCTGGTTGCTTTCGGCATCTCGAAATCGAATTGTGAAGGTCGGGAGAGCTTCGGTCAACTCTGCTCTCATTTTGGAGTGCGTCGGCTTGACGCCGCTTTGGTATAGATAGCGGCATCAGTCCTGTCCCGCGATGGGCCTCATTCCTTAACTCGTCCGGACCATGCGTCTCAGATCGTAAAAGTGGCGTCAAGCCGCCGCACTCCAAAATCTAAGCCTTGGCCAAAGATCGCAAGCTACGTCTCAGAATTATTTCGACGGATAAGTCACCGCCTTCATCGATCGCGTTCTTGACGGCTTTTTCGGCGGCGGCGCGCTGATATCCAAGGTTGGCTAGCGCCGACATCGCGTCATCGCGCATCGATTCCGTCGACGCCAGCTCGCCCGCGGCCACCGCCTTCGCCGCGAACTCTTCTTCGAGCGCCGGCGATGACAGCGCCGCAATCTTGTCGCGCAAATCGACGACCAAACGTTCGGCGGTTTTGCGGCCGACTCCGGGAATGGCCACCAGTCGCACCAAATTGTTTGTGCGAATCGAAGCAATCATCTCGTCGGCATTCATTCCTGAAAGCAGCTTAATAGCGAGACTGGGCCCGACACCATTCACGGAAATTAGCTGCAGAAACAGTTCGCGCTCGCGCGCCGTCTTGAATCCGAAAAGTTGCAACGCGTCTTCGCGGACGTGCGTGTAGATGCGCAGTTGCACCTGGGATCCGTTTTCGCCAAGTTCATAAAATGTCGAAAGCGGAATGACTACTTCGTAACCCACGCCGCCCACATCGACGATCGCCGAAGTCGGCTGCTTTGCCAGCAATGTTCCTGAGAGATGAGCAATCAACGCGGCGGATTATCGCGTAAATATGTTTTCATTCGCAAACGGGTCGCTTTCTTGTTGGTCAACTCGGCGTTATACTTTTTTCGCTCGCCATGAAAAGGGAAAAGATTTCTGAACTCACGACCAACCGCTTGAGCGTTTACCTCCGCTGTGTAAACGAGCTGGCGGCTGCCGGAATCAGGACCGTTTCATCTCAGGAGTTGGCCGAGCAATTCAATCTCAATTCGGCGCAGATTAGAAAAGACCTCGGATACTTTGGCGAGTTTGGCGTGCGCGGCACGGGCTACTACATCGAAGACCTGCGCGCGCACCTGACGAAGATTCTCGGCCTGGACAAACCGCATCGGGTGGGAATCGTCGGGGCCGGCCGCCTGGGTCGGGCGCTGGCGAATTACAACGGGCTCGAAAAATCGAGCTTCACCGTGGCTGCGTTGTTCGATAACGATTCGTCGAAGATCGGCGAACGCACGCGCAGCGGCGTTGAAATTTTCGACGTGAATAGAATCGCCAAGGTCGTGCGCGACGAGTCGATTGATGTCGCCGTCATCGCCGTACCGGCACGCGCTGCTCAACGTGTGCTGAATCAAATTATGGCTGCCGGAGTCAAAGCGGTTTTGAATTTTGCGCCCGCGCCTTTGAAAGCACGGCTGGGAGTGAAGGTGAAGACGGTTGACCTGACGACCTCGCTGCAGTCTTTATCGTATTTTTTGGCGCAACCGCCGAAGCCGCGACTGCAGAATCCCACGACCGAAAAGTCAAAACAGATTTCTGAGATTCAAATCGACGAGCAGCACGCCTGACACTTATTAATGGACGAACAAACCGCACGCCGCGACCTCCTGCGCATCTGCCACCTAATGTATGAGCGCAGCTACGTCGTCTCGTCTGACGGCAACGTGAGTGTGCAGCTTGATGACGGCCGCGTGCTGGCCACGCCAACGATGACCTGCAAAGGCCGCATGACGGAAGATCTGATCGCGATCACAGATCTCGAAGGAAGATCTTTGAATGATCGACGCGCTTCGAGCGAGCTCGCGATGCACCTCTTAATTTATCGGGAGCGGCCGGACGTCAGAGCAGTCTGTCACGCGCATCCGCCGCACGGCACCGCTTTCGCGGTGGCTGGCTTGCCCATCGATCAGCCGATTCTTTCCGAAGTGATTCTGACACTCGGCTGTGTGCCGCTGGCGGAATACGGGACTCCTTCAACCGAAGAATTGAGTGATGCGATGCGGCCGCTGGTGAAACATCACAACGCGTTGTTGATGGCGAATCACGGCGCCGTCGCTTACGGCTCGGATCTTTGGCAGGCCTGGGACCGTTTGGAGACGCTCGAACACACCGCAAAAATCGCAATCCTTTCGCGAGTGCTTGGCGGTTCGCGCAATCTTTCGCCGGATGCAATCGAGAAGTTGATCAATGTCCGCGAGGCTGCGGGCTATCTGGATCAGGGAGCGCGCTGCCAGGCTTGTGGATACCTGCATGAAACGAACCTCACGTGTCCCACAGGCGATCGTCCGGCGGCGCGGGCGTATTCGTCCACGGCAAATGGATCGGGCAAAGTTTCGTTAAGTCGGGAAGAGTTGGTCGAATTATTAAGCCAGGCTGCGCGACTGAATGACTAAATCGTAAGTCGTGAATAGAGCCGCCGTGTTATTCTATTTACGATTCACGATTTACAATTCACTGGTTCTCACGGGAGAAACTGAATGCAAGAAGCACTGGGAATGGTTGAAACCAAAGGACTGGTCGCAATGATCGAAGCCGCTGACGCGATGGTCAAAGCGGCGAACGTTACTTTGGTTGGTTACGAGAAGATCGGCGCCGGATTCGTCACGGCGATTGTGCGTGGCGACGTGGCTGCGGTCAAAGCAGCTACGGATGCCGGAGCTGCCGCTGCG
>Ga0207686_10000434_pt1 | contig 28256 bp, 26 predicted proteins | sample KBSM24metaG_FD_184396 | JGI IMG/M metagenome (GOLD analysis project Ga0207686, IMG submission 184396) | Miscanthus rhizosphere microbial communities from Kellogg Biological Station, Michigan, USA - KBS M2-4 metaG (SPAdes) (version 2) | ecosystem: Host-associated > Plants > Roots > Rhizosphere >...
TGATCGAGCTCTGCCTGCTGATCGGTCACTACGAGATGTTGGCGATGACCCTCAACACGTTGCGGGTCCAGCCCGACCCGGCGCCGCTCGGACGCCGGCTGCCGCGCTGGCTCTCGAAAGCCTGAACGGCCACTGCTGCTGCCGCGCTCTTTGGCCTGCCCTGGCAGGCAAGTTCGCCTGGCGCGGCGCGGCTAAACTGCCGACGATGCTGCCGCGCACGGCCACGCGAGCGCTTCCTCTTGCCGCGCTGATCTTCCTACTGACCGCTGTCCCCGCGCTCGCGGCGCCGCTGGTTAGCGGCGAATTCGAAGTCTCCGGTCTGGACTCGAACAACAAGCTGGTCGAAGGCCCCGACGGCAACGAGTGGATGACGTTGTCGAGCGGGACGGCCGATATCGCCAAGATCACCCCAGCTGGTGAAGTGAGCGAATTCGACCTCGGCGCCGAAACGCCCTCGGGGATCGCGGTTGCCGCCGGCAAGCTCTGGATCACCCGCAACGGTGGCGTGACCAGCTTCCAGGCCAACAATCCGGTGGGGACGAAAGACCCCGTCGGCATCGCGGCGATCAGCGGCGCCAGCTCGATCGTGCTCGGCCCCGACGGCAACCTCTGGGTCGCCTCGGCCGAAAACCTGGTGCGGATCCTGCCCACCGAACCGGAAACGAACAAACCGTTCGCGGAGCCCGGTCTAGGCGCCAAGGACATCGATGTCGCCGGCTCGCTGCTGGTCATTGCCAGCTTCGGCACCGAAAGCGCGGTGACGGCGACGCCGACCGACCCGCCAGTGACCAAAGAAGTCAAAGCTGGCGGCGGCCTGCAGGGGGTCGCAGGCGGCCCGGGTGGCCAGATCGCCTACACGCAGCCGACCGTCGAACCGAAGGAAATTGGCCTCTTCACTCCGCCCTCGCTGACGCCGCAGAAGCTGTTGGTGCCCGGCAACGACCCGTTCGGGATCATCTTCGCTCGCGACGATGCCTACTGGACGGCCGAGGGGAACGGTGACCGGCTGCTGCGGATAACCCCCGGCGGCGAGATCAGCGACCTCAAAGGCTTCGCCGCCGGCTCGCGGCCGACCCAGCTCGCGCAGGGTCCCGGGAACACCCTCTGGGTAGCGCTCTCGCTGGCGAAAAAAGTTGCTCGTGTCAGCGGCGTCGAACCGCCGGTGCCGCCGGGGCTGCCCGGCCCACCGGGCGCCGGCTCCTCCGGCTCGGGCGGTGGTCAGCCGCGTCCGGTCCCCGAGACCGAAATCCTCAGCGGCCCCGGCAGGAAGATCGCCACCGCGGGGAAGAAGATCCGCGTCAGCTTCCGCCTCGCCTCGCCGCAGGTCGGCAGCAGTTTCGAATGCCAACTCGTTCGCCCGGCCAAGAAGAAGCCAAAGCACAAGCACAAGGGCAAGGGCAAGGGCAAGGCGAAAGCCTCGGCCGCCGCTACGCCGCCGCCCTTCCGCGCCTGCTCCTCGCCGCAGCGCTACACGCTCGGCCCCGGCCGTTACCGCTTCGAAGTCCGCGCCGTCCTCGACGGTGTCGCCGATCCCTCCCCGGCGCACCGCTCCTTCCGCATCGTCTTCTCTCCCTGAGCTGAGGTCGACCCGCTTCCCGAGCGGCGTGGGCCGGCCGGCTCGATCGCTTCACTAGGCTCAGCCGCCGGTGAGCGAGCAGGCACTGAACATCAAGGACCTCGTCAAGCGCTACCCGACCGGGGTGGAGGCGCTGCGCTCGGTCTCGCTGGAGATCAAATCGGGTGACTTCTTCGGCCTGCTCGGTCCCAACGGCGCCGGCAAGTCGACGCTGATCCATTGCACGACCGGGCTGGCGCAGCCGACCTCGGGGACGATCGAGGTCTACGGCCACGACGCGATCAAGAACTACGCCGAGGCCCGGCAGGCGGTCGGCCTCGCCCCGCAGGAGCCGAACCTCGACTGGTTCTTGACCGTCGAGGAGACGCTCGAATACCACGCCGGCTATTTCGGGATGCCAAAGCGCGAGCGCCGCGAGCGGGTTTCCGAGCTGCTGGAGATCTTCTCGCTGGTCGAGAAGCGCGACGAACGCACCCGCACCCTCTCCGGCGGCATGAAGCGGCGGCTGCTGCTGGCCCGGGCGCTAATGCACAAGCCACCGCTGCTGATCCTCGACGAGCCAACCGCCGGCGTCGACATCGAGCTGCGGCTGGAGCTCTGGCACTACGTGCAGCGGATCAACCAGGAAGGGACGACGATCCTCCTCACCACCCACTACCTGGAGGAGGCGGAGCAGCTCTGCAATCGCATCGCCTTCATCAACGGCGGTCAGATCGCCGCCCAGGGGACCAGCGCCGAGCTGGCCCGCGACTACGGCGTCAAGAGCCTCGAGGACGCCTACCTGGAACTGGTCGGCCGCAAAGAGCTCTCGCGCTCGCGGGCCGAGGAGCTAGCCGCCTCGTGAGCGCAGCGCAGATCCGCTTCCTGACGCTCTGGCGCCGGGAGGTCAACCGCTTCATGAAGATCAAAAAGCAGACGCTCGGGGCGCCGCTGCTGGAAACCTTCCTCTACATCTCCGTCTTCGGCGCCGCCCTGGGCTCGCGGATCAAGGAGCTGCACGGCTTCGAATACATCGTCTTCGTGATCCCCGGCCTGATCATGATGGCCTGGGCGACCAACGCCTTCGCCAACAACTCCTCCTCGATCCTCCAGCAGAAGTTCCAGGGCGCGATCCACGACCAGCTCTCCTCGCCGGCCTCGCCGTTGGAGCTGCTGCTCGCCTTCTGCCTCGGTGGCTTCATGCGCGGCCTGCTGGTCTCGCTGCTGACCTTCATCGCCGCCTCGATCCTGGTCGACCTCCCCGTCGACCACGTGCTGGTGCTGATCCCGGCGCTCTTCCTGGTCGGCTTCTTCTTCGCCAACCTCGGCGTCCTGATCGGCGTCCGCGCCGAGCAATTCGACGACGTCGCCCTCGCCCAGACCTTCGTCCTGCAGCCGCTGATCTTCCTCGGCGGCGTCTTCTACTCGGCGGCGCTGCTGCCGCAGCCGTTCGAGACCCTGACCCGGCTCAACCCCGTCTACTACATGATCGGCCTGGTCCGCTACGGCTTCCTCGGCTACTCCGAATCGAGCGTCGCCGTCGCCCTGCTCGCCCTCGTCGCCGCCACCGGCGCTCTCTTCCTCTTCAACCTGCGCCTCTTCAGCCGCGGCTACCGTCTGCGCTCCTAGCCAGTGGGGCGTTGTCGACGCTCGTCATAGGAGTGCAGTTCGCGGATCGCCGCCTCGGTGGTGAGGACCTGGATGTACTCAGGCGGCGACATCGTCGGCGTCGGGGAAGACGAGGATCGCGCCCTCGCCGGTGGCGTAGGCCTCCTCGCCGTGCTGGATCACGTCCATGCCGAGTGCCTCCTCGCGGTCGCTCGCGCGCAGCGGCATCACCGCGCCGATCAGGCGCAGCAGCAGGTAGGTGGCACCGAAGGCATAGAGCGGGGCGGCGAGTGCCGCCAGTGCCTGGTGGCCGAGCTGGGCGGCGTTGCCATAGAGGAGCCCGTCGGAGGCATCGTTCCAGGCGACCTGGGCGAAGAAGCCGATGAAGAGGATCCCGAAGAGGCCGGCGGTGCCGTGGGCGGCGAGGACGTCGAGCGTCTCGTCGACGCGGGTGCGCGTGCGCCAGACGATGATCGCGTAGCTGGGCAGGGCGGCGAGGGCGCCGAGCAGCATCGCCCAGCCGGGGCTGACGTAGCCGCCGGCCGGGGTGATCGCGACGCAGCCGACGACGATCGCCGTCGCCGCCCCGATCGCCGTCACCTTGCGTCCGCGCAGCAGGTCGAGGGCGAACCAGGCGATCAGCGTGCAGGCCGGGCAGAGCAGGGTGTTGACGAAGGCGAGGACGCTGCCGTTGCCGGTCGAGAAGCCGCTGCCGCCGTTGAACCCGAACCAGCCGAACCACAGCAACCCGGCGCCGAGCAGCACGTACATCGCGTTGTGGGGGAGGAGCGCCTGGCGGCCGTAGTCCTTGCGGGCGCCGACCACCAGTGCCGCCGCCAGGGCCGAGAAGCCGGAGCCCATCTCGACCGGGACGCCGCCCGCGAAGTCGAGGGTGCCGTGGGCTTGTAGCCAGCCACCGCCGAAGGCCCAGTGGGCGAGCACGGCGTAGACCAGCACCGACCACAGCGCCGCGAAGACGAGGAAGGGGCCAAACCGCATCCGCTCGACGACGGCGCCGGAGACCAGCGCCACGGTGATGATGCAGAAGGTCGCCTGGAAGGCGAAGAAGACCAACTCGGGGATCACCATGCCGCTGCGGGGCGCGAAGTCGACGCCGTTGAGAAAGGCGTTGCCGAGGCCGCCGACGATGCTGCCGTCGCCGTCGAAGGCGAGCGAGTAGCCGATTGCGGCCCAAGTGACGGTGGCGACGGCGATTGCGGCGACGCACATCATGAAGGTGTTGAGGGTGTTCTTCGAGCGGACCAGGCCGGCGTAGAAGAGGCCCAGCGCCGGGGTCATCATCAACACCAGCGCCGTCGCGACCAGCATCCAGGCGGTGTCGCCGGTGTCGATCGGTGGGGAGATCACTTATCCACCGGGGTGACGGCTTCGACGTCGGAGTCACCGGTGCGAATCCGCACTGCCCGCTCCAGCGGCAGCACGAAGATCTTGCCGTCGCCGACCGCGCCGGTGCGGGCTCCCTCGCAGAGCGCCTCGACGGTGGTGTCGACAAAGGAGTCGGAGACCGCAACCTCAAACCGCACCTTCTCCGAGAGGCCCATCTTCACGGTCGTGCCGCGGTAGGTCTCGACCCGGTCCAGCTCACCGCCGTGGCCCTGCACGCGGCTGATCGAGAAGCCGCGCACCTCGGCCCGGTAAAGCGCCTCCAGAACCTCGTTCGCCTGCTCGGGGCGAACGATCCCGATCACCAGTTTCACGCCTCTCCTCTCTCCCTAACTCCCCAGACGGGCGCGAGCCTAGACGGCGACCCGGCCGGCAACTGATGTTGCGGGGCCGCAAACCGCATCGGACCGGGGATTGCGGCTGCATACAATTCAGCTGGATGTCTCCTCGCGTTCGCAGGCGCCGCCGCGCGCACAAGTCCGGCTGGAAGAAGGTGCTGCTGCCGCTCGCGGTGCTGCTCGCGCTCGGCGCCGTCGCCGGCGGGATCGCCGCCGCCTGGGCGCTCAATGTCTACAACTCGGCGCCGCCGCTCTCGAGCCTGAAGCCGGTCCAGAAGGGCCGCTCCTCGGCGATTTACGCCGCCGACGGCAGCCTGATCGGCTTCATCCGTTCCGAAAACGTCCGCCAGCCGGTCAAAGCCAGCGCTCTGCCGCAGGTGCTCAAGGAGGCCACGGTCGCGATCGAGGACAAGAACTTCTACACCCACGGCGCCCTCGACCCTGAAGGCATCGCCCGCGCCGCCTGGAAGGACGCGCTAGCCGGCGGCAAGCCGGTCCAGGGAGCCTCGACGATCACCCAGCAGTTGGTCCGCAACCTCTACATCCACAACCCCGAAGACACGATCAAGCGAAAGCTGATCGAAGCGCACCTCGCCAACGACCTGTTCGAAAAGCACAACCGCGACTGGATCCTCACCTCCTACCTGAACACCGCCCCCTACGGGACGGTCGAAGGGCAGACCGCGGTGGGGGCGGAGGCGGCGGCCCAGACGTACTTCTCGAAGCCCGCCAAGGACCTCGGCCTGACCGAAGCGGCGCTGATCGCTGGCCTCCCGCAGGCGCCTTCCGAATACAACCCCTTCCTCGATCCCAAGGCGGCGCTGAAGCGCCGCAGCGAGGTGCTCCAGGTGATGGCAGAACAGGGCTACATCACTCATCAGGAATACCTCGATGCGCGTACCAAGGGGCTGGGTTTGGAACCCGGCCACAAGTACCGGGTGATCAAAGACCAGGCTCTCTTCGACCTCGTCCAGCAGGAACTGATCAATCGCTACGGGATCAACACCGTCCGCAACGGCGGCCTCAAGGCGTATACGACGATCGACCCGAGCCTGCAGGAAAAGGCCGAATCGGCGGTCAATGGCTGCACCGAAAGCGGCTTCTGTTACCCAGAAGGTGGCCCCGCCGCCGGGCTCGCCTCGGTCGATCCGAAGTCCGGCGCGATCGTCGCCCTCGCCTCGACCGAAGGCTACGCGACCGAAAGCCAGTTCAACTACGCCTGGCAGGCACACCGTCAGCCCGGCTCCTCGTTCAAGACCTTCGTACTGACCACTGCGGTCAAGCAGGGGATCGACCCAGCCAGCACCTACTACGACGGCACTTCGCCGAAGACCCTCGACTTGCCCGGCGGCGGCACCTGGGAAGTCCACAACGCCGAGGGGGGCCTCGGCGTAATGTCGCTCGACGAGGCGACCTGGGAGTCGGTCAACGTCGTCTACGCCCAACTCGATCTCGACGTCGGCTCCGAAAACGTCACCCAGACGGCCGAAGAAATGGGCATCGAAGCGCCGCTGCAGTCGGTCCCGGCGGAGGGGATCGGCGGCCTCGCTTACGGCGTCTCGCCGTTGGAAATGGCCGACGCCTACGCGACCCTCGCCAACGGCGGTATCCACCACCCGCCGACCGCGGTCAGCCGCGTCAAGTTCCCCGACGGCAACGTCGACCAGCTCGCCGGCGGCGACGGCGAACGCGTCCTCACCCCGGGCCAGGCCTACACCGTCACCAAAATCCTCGAGGGCGTGATCACCCAGGGCACCGGCGCCGGCTACACCTACATGGGCTGCGGCTCGGAGGCCGGTAAGACCGGCACCTCCGAGGAAGAGTCGGACGCCTGGTTCGTCGGCTTCACGCCGATGTTCTCGACCGCGGTCTGGGTCGGCCACCCGACCTCGCGCGAATACACCGGCTTCGGCGGCCCCACCGCCGGCCCGATCTGGCAGAACTACATGGAGGCAGCCCAGGAAGGCAACTGCCCCGAATTCGAAACCCCCTCCAGCCTGCCCGAACTCTCCGCCTATGACAGCGGCCACACCTCCGGCTCCGGCTACAGCAGCGGCTCCGAAAACGAATACGAATACGAATACGGCGAAGAAGAAGAAGAAGAAGAAGAAGCCGAAAACGAAGGCGGCAAGAAGGAAGGCGGCAACGAAGGCGGGGGAGAAGAAAACGCCCCCGAAGCGACGCCGACTCCCACGCCGACGCCCACGCCGCCCCCGTCCGGCGGCGGCATTAGCCCCGGCTGATCAGTTCCGCTACGGGCCGATCAGCTCGATCCGGTAGCCGTCAGGGTCCCTGACGAAGCAGATGCGGTGGCCCTCGGTGCGGCCGCCGGGGCGGTAGGGGGGCTTTTCGGGCTCGACGCCTTCGTCGGCGAGGCGGGCGAGGGTCTCGTCGAGGTCGTCGACGGCGATCGCGATGTGGTTGTAGCCGGTGCCGTGCTCGTAGGACTCGACGCCGTGGTTATAGGTCAGCTCCAGGCGCGGTTCGTCGCCGGGCAGGCCCATGAAGACGTTGATCGCCTCGTCGCCGATCGGCATCCGGCCTGCCTCTGCGAAGCCGAGCTTCTCGTAGAAGGAGACCGAGCGGTCGATGTCGCCGATGCGGTAGCACGTGTGTAGGTAGGTGGGCATGGCGGCAGGCTAGCCGCTTGAAGCGCTTCGAGCCAGCGACTACGGTGTCGCAAACTTGTGAAAAAACGCGCCGGAGCTCGGAATGCGGCGCGCGAAAGGAGACAACTTTGAAGCGTCTTTCCCTGGTTGCGGTGTCCGTGGTGGCCTTGGCGGTCCTGGTGCCAGCCATCGCCTCGGGTGCCGAAGCGACCTCGCCGGTTCCGGCCACCGGTAAGACCGACACCATCTACATCCGCGACGGCAAAGGCGGCCTCCGCTTTGTCGGCCCGAAGACGGTCGGCTATGGCGACCAGCTCAAAGTCGTCAACCAGACCGATGCCCACAAAGTCGGCCCGCACACGATCTCGCTGGTCGAAGCCTCGCTGGTCCCGAAGACCAAGCCGCAGCGGCAGCTCTGCTTCACCCCCAACCACATCTGCAAAGCAATCGCGCTCTGGCACGGGGTGAAAGGCAACGGCCCGCCGACGATTAACCCGGTCGACGCCGGTCCCACTGGCTGGAGCACCGAGGGCAACCTGAAGGAAAAGGGCGACTCCTGGTTCACCGGCCAGAAGCCGAACGCCTCCTTCGAACAGCAGGTGACCGCCGAAGCCGGCACGACGATCCACTTCATCTGCGCCATCCATCCCTGGATGCACGGCTCGTTCAAGGTCGAAGCGCCGCCGGCGCCCTAACAGCACGTCTGGTCTCGATTCAACTCCGCCGCGCCTGGGGCGCCGAGCTTTCCTCGGCGCCCTCGGCGGCGGCGCCGCCGCCCTGCTGGCGCCGGGGGTCGGCCCCCTGCGCGGCCTCCTGCCGCTCGGCGAGGACCCGCCGCCGGCGTTCGGCGCCGTGCCCTTCCGCGAGCCGCTGCCGCTGCCGCCGGTGCTGGACGGCTCCCACCTGGAGATCCCGATCCGTGAGGCCGAGGCGCAGATCTTCCCCGGCCCGAAGACGAAGCTTTGGACCTTCGGCGGCAGCTTCCCCGGCCCGACCGTGCGCCGCCCCGCCGGCCACCGCACCGAGGTCACCTTCCACCACGAGCTGCCGGCCAAGGTCGGCGAGCTCAGCGTCCACCTGCACGGCGGCCACAACCGCAGCGAGTTCGACGGCCAGCCCGGCGGCCTCACTGCCTCGCACCCGCACTCCTTCTACTGCGACGTCCCACAAGGGCTCTCGCCGCGTGTCTCCGGCAACGACCTGCTGCTGGAGCCGGGTCGCCGCAAGACCTACGTCTACGACCTCACCGAAGAGGGCCGTCCGGAACGCGCCGCCTTCCAGTGGTACCACGACCACCGCCTCGACAAGACGGCGCCGCACGCCTGGAAAGGACTGGCGGGAATGTGGATCGTCGACGACGAGTTCGACGCCTCGCTGCCACTGCCCAGCGGCGACCGCGACCTGCCGCTGCTGATCGCCGACCGCAGCTTCGACTCCCACAACCAGCTGACCGACCCCTTCGCCGCCCAGCAGCCGCCGGCCGACGGGATCCTCGGCCGCTCGGTGCTGGTCAACGGCGCCTTCATGCCCCACCACCGCGTCGAGGCGCGTCGCTACCGGCTGCGCCTCCTCAACGTCTCCCAGTTCCGCGCCTACAACCTCTTCCTCTCCAATCGGGCGACGCTGCTGCAGGTCGCCAGCGACAGCGGCCTGATGCCGCGGCCGGTGCGGCGCCACGAGGTGCTGATCGGGCCGGCCGAGCGGGTCGAGGTGATCGTCGATTTCGCGGCTTCCCGCGGCGAGACGGTCGAGCTGCGCAGCGCTCCCCGGACGGGTCATCAGGGCTTCGGCAGCCGCACCTACGTCGGCGCCCTGATGCAGTTCCGGGTCGACGGCCGGCGCCTGCCCGACCGCACCCGGGTGCCGCGGCGGTTGCGGCCGCTGCCGAAGTGGACGGCCGTGGCCAAGCCGACCCCGGATCGCACCTGGACGATCGAAATCGGTGGCCTCTTCAAGACCACCTGGCTGATCAACGGGCGTCGCTTCAACCCCGCCCGCGCCGACGCCTTCCCGCTCCTGGGCACGACCGAGACCTGGGAAATCCACAACCGCACCAACGTTGCCCACGTGATGCACATCCATCACAACGACTGGTACCTGCTCTCCCGGGACGGCAAGCCGCCACCGCCCTGGGAAGACTGCCTCAAGGAGACCTTCTTCGTGCTCCCCGGCGAACGGATCCTCGTCGCCGGCCATTTTGCCGATCACACCGGCAAGTTCGTGATCCACTGCCACATGCTCGATCACGAGGACCACGGCCTGATGACCCAGTTCGAGGTCGTGCGCGGCTAAAGAAAACCGCTGTTTCGCCGATCTGGTTCCTGCATGATTGCAGGCAAAAATGGAAAAGGATCCCTGCGTAGACGGAGCGGGACGCTGCGCCGACGCTCGCGCTCGGTCGCCCGGGCCGCCGGCCTGCTGCTGATCGGCGGTGCCCTCCTCGTCGCACTCTCCCTGGCCCTGCCGCACCCGAGCGGCGGCAACACGACCCTGCTGATCGCGATGGCGGCGGCGATGGCGCTGGTCGGGATCAGCTGGGCGCGCTTCTCGCGGCGGATCCCGATGCCGGCCACCCACGCTGTTCTCGCCGCCACCGCGGCCGCGACCGGCGGCCTGATCCTCGCCACCGGCGTCGCCGCCGGCCAGTACGGCTCGATCTTCGTCTGGGCGACGCTAATCGCCGGCTACTACTTCCCGCGCCGCGTGGTCGCCGCCCACCTCGGCTGGATCCTGGTCGTCTACGCGGCGGCGCTGGCGGCGGTGCCGAGTACCGCCGGTTACTCGCCGCTCACCCGCTGGCTCTTCACGGCGATCTCGCTGACCGTCGTGGCGGTCCTGACCACCGCCCTGGTCGCTCGCCGCCAGCAGGCCGACCAGCGCGCGCGCAGCTTCTTCGAGCTGTCCCGGGACATGCTCTGCACCTCCGACCTCGACGGTTACTTCATCGAGCTCAACAAGGCCTGGGAGGAATGGCTCGGCTACAGCCGCGACGAACTGCGCGCCGTTCCCTTCGTTGAGCGCGTCCACCCCGACGACCGCGAGCGCACCGCCGCCGAGGCCGCGGCGCTCTTCGAGGGGGCCGAGAGCGTCGGTTTCGAGAACCGCTACATGGCCAAGGACGGCAGCGTCCATTGGCTGCGCTGGAGCGCCACACTGGCCCCCGACGAGTCGCTGATTTACGCCCGCGCCGCCGACGTCACCGAGCTGAAGAAGGTCGAGGACGAACGCGAAGGGCTGCTGCGGGAGGTGGCGGAGATGGCCCGCAGCGATGCGCTCACCGGCCTGCCCAACCGTCGCGCCCTCGACGAGGCGCTGCCGCGGGAGATGGCGCGGGCGCGCCGCTCGGAGGCACCGCTCTGCCTGGCGATCGTCGACATCGACCACTTCAAGGCCTACAACGACAGCCACGGCCACCTGGTCGGCGATGTGCTGCTGCGCGACTGCGCCGCCGCCTGGGACGCCGAGCTGCGCGGCGAAGACATGCTGGTCCGTTTCGGCGGCGAGGAGTTCCTGGTGATGCTGCCGGACTGCGAGCCCAACGACGCGGCCGAGATCGTCGAGCGGCTGCGCGCCGCCACCCCCGACGGACAGACCTGCTCCGGCGGGTTGGTGCGCTGGGACGCGGTCGAGTCGTTCGAGGAACTGCTGGCCCGCGCCGACGCCGCCCTCTATGAGGCGAAGGGAGCCGGCCGCGACCAGCTGGTCCGGATCGGTTCATGATGCCCGCGTGGGCGACGAGCTCATCCACCACTTCCGCCGGGCGCGGCGCGACCGCTCGCTGGTAGTCATCGAGGGCTTCCACGCCCTCAAGCACGCGCTGCGCTTCGGCGCCGAGCTGGAACAGGCCTACGCGGTCGACCCCGGGGCGCTGGAGGCGCTTGCCGCCGACCTCGCCCCGGACCTCGCCGGCCGCTTCGCCGCCGCGGTGGAGCCGATCGACGCGGCGACCCTGGACCGGCTGGCGCCGCTGACGCCGCGGACCGGGGTGGTGGCGATCGCCCGTCGTCCCGCTGTCGATGTCGCCGCCGTCCTTGCCGACGAGCGTCCCGCCCCGGTGGTGCTGCTCGAGGACCCGCGCAACATGGGCAACATCGGCGCCAGCATCCGCGTCGCCGCCGGGGCCGACGCGGCGGCGCTGCTGACCACCGGCGAACACGATCCCTGGCACGCCGACGCCGTGCGGGGTGCCGCCGGCCTGCAGTTCGCGCTGCCGGTCACCTCGGTCGATTCGCTGCCGCGGGGTGGCCGACCGCTGCTGGCGCTCGACCCCGAGGGCGAGCCGCTCGACCCGGCGCGGCTGCCACCGCGGGCGATCCTCGCCTTCGGCACCGAGCGCGACGGGCTCAGCGACTCGCTGCTCGGGGCCGCCGACGCCCGCGTCTCGATCCCGATGCGGGCGGGCGTCTCCAGTCTCAACCTCGCCACCTCGATTGCCGCTGCCCTCTTTGCCTGGCGCCTGCATGCCGAATAGGCTTGGGCAGCTCCTCCAAACCGAAAGGAACCCCCCTTGTTGCCGTTTGCAGACGTGAGTCTGGGTGAACTTCTTCTCCTCACCCTCGAGATCTTCTTCTTCATCGTCTGGATCTGGATCCTCTTCACGATCCTGACCGACCTCTTCCGCGACCACGAGTTGTCCGGGTGGTGGAAGGCGGTCTGGGTGCTGTTCCTGGTCTTCATCCCCTTCCTGACCGCGCTCGTCTACCTGATCGCGCGTGGCTCGGGGATGCGCGACCGCACGATCAAAGCCCAGGCGGACGCGAAAAAACACTTCGACGAATACATCCGTACGGAGGCGCACAGCCCCGCCGACGAGCTGCACAAACTCAATGACCTGAAGGAAAAGGGCGCGATCTCCCAGGAGGAGTTCGACAAAGCGAAAGCCAAACTGCTGGCCTAGTCAAGGCGCCGATTCAGGCTGTTCGGCACCCCCGTCGCGCGCGTCGCGGCGGGGGTGTTTTTTCCTCCAGAAGTCCGCAAATTGCAAGCGAAGTTGCAAGTTATTAGCAACCGCTAATGGAATTCAGGCGACTCCGCTAGCCTCCGCGCCTCGCTGAAACCCTCGCCGGGGGACGGCGAAATTCATGCGGGCACCTTCTCTCCACACTCATTCCGCCAAGCGGCGCGCTCTGCTGCTGGCGGCGCTGTTGCTGAGCGCTCTCTGCGCCCTCGCGATTGCCTGGGAGGGACGGGCGCCGGCCGAGACCCCGCGCGAAAAACTGGAAGCGACGCAGGGCAAGCTCGAACACGTCCGCGAAAGCCAGAGCGATCTGGCGGCGACGATCGCCGAACAGAACAAGGCGATCGACTCGATGATCGGCGAAGTCTCGGCGCTGCGCCAGAAGCAAGCGGCGGTCGAGTCCGAACTGGCCGAAAAGCAGGCCGAACTGGAAGCGGCGACGAAGGCGCTGGAAAAGGAAGAAGCGCACCTGGAACAGGTGCGGGCGCAGTTGCAACGCGCCCTCGGCGTGCTCCGCGACCGGATGGTGGCGATCTACGAGGCGGGCTCGCCGGACGTCGTCAACGCGATCCTCGAATCGAGCGATTGGTCCGAGCTGGCCGCCCAGACCGAATACCTGAACCGGATCCAGAGCTACGACGACTCGGTCGTCTCGCGGGTGAAGACGCTGCGCGACGAGGTCACCGCCAGCGTCAAGAAGCTGAGCGCCAATCGCGCCAAGATCGAGGCCAGCCGCAACGCGGTCGCCGCGATCGAGAAGGAAGTCGCCGCCGCCCGCCAGGAAGCCGAGGCCCGCTTCGCCGAACTGAAGTCGGCGCAGGCGCAGCGGCGCGAAGCGATGGAAACGCTGGAGTCGCGGGAAGAAGCGCTCAGCGACAACCTCGCCTCGATCTCCAACCAGATCGCCTCCGAAGGCGGCCCGGCCCCGACCGGCGAAACCCCGGCGCCGCTGACCGCCGGCCAGGAAGCGCAGGTGATCAGCGAAAGCGAAGCGAGCGCCCCGGCCTCGGCGCCCTCCGCGGTCCAGTCCGTGATCTCGGCCGGCAACGCGATCGCCACCACGCCCTACATCTGGGGCGGCGGCCACGGGTCCTTCGAATCCTCCGGCTACGACTGCTCGGGCGCGGTCAGCTTCGCTCTGCACGGCGGCGGCTTCCTGGAAAGCCCGCTCGACTCGACCGGCCTGGAGACCTGGGGCGAACCCGGCCCCGGCCAGTGGATCACCGTCTACGCCAACGCCGAACACGCCTGGATGGTCGTCGCCGGCATCGCCTTCGACACCGTCGGCGGCCCCGGCCCGCGCTGGCACAACCCCTGGGTCGACTCGCCGGAAGGCTTCATCGCTAGGCATCCCGCCGGCTACTAATCCCGCAGTTAGGTAGCGCGTCTACACTCCCGGCCTCCGACGGCGAGGAGCAGGAGGCGTGATGAGTTGCACCGGTGTGGAGTTGGACGCTTGACGAGCCCTGCGGGGCCGGTGGAGACGCGTCCGGTTGAGAATCCCGCCCTCGATCGTTTCGCCAGCGCGGTGGTCACCCTGGTGCCGCCGCTGTTGCTCGTCGCCGCCGTCGTCTTCGGCTGGGGCGGGCTGCTGCACTGGAACGACCTGGTCGTCTTCACGGTCACCTACCTGCTGTTCGGCTTCGGGATCACGGTCGGCTTCCACCGGCTGCTGACCCACGGCAGCTTCAAAACCCACCGCTGGCTGCGGTTGACAGCGGCGGCGCTGGGCTCGGCGGCGGTCGAGGGGCCGGTGATCGAGTGGGTCGCTACCCACCGCAAGCACCACCGCTTCTCCGACGAGGAGGGGGATCCGCACAGCCCCCACGTCGGCCACGGCTCCGGCTTCCGCGGCGCCCTGCGCGGCCTCTTCTACGCCCACATCGGCTGGGTCTTCCGCGACGCCGAGGTCGCCGACGAAAACCGCTACGCGAAGGACCTGCTCGCCGACCCCCTGATGCGCTTCGTCGACGCCACCTTCTTCGCCTGGGTGCTGGTCGGGCTGGCTTTCCCCTTCGCCCTCGGCTGGGCGCTGACCGGGACCGTCGTCGGCGGCCTGACCGGGATGCTCTGGGGCGGCGCGGTGCGGATCTTCGTCCTCCACCACGTCACCTTCAGCGTCAACAGCCTCTGCCACTTCTTCGGCCGCCAGCCTTATGAGACCGGCGACCACTCCCGCAACCTCGCCTGGCTGGCGCTGCCGACGATGGGGGAGTCCTGGCACAACAACCACCACGCCTTCCCGACCTCGGCCCGGCACGGCCTGCGGCGCTGGGAGCTGGACGGCTCGGGAGCGGTGATCTGGGCCCTGGAGAAGCTCGGGCTGGCCTGGGACGTGGTGCGGATCAGCCCGGCGCGGATGGCCGAGCGCGCCGCCGACGCCTGAGGGGTCCGCTTTTGGGCCGCTTGGGCCGGCCGTAGACAGCCGCTTTGGCCCCGGTGTCCCAGCTCTGTTTCGGCGCGGTTGGGGGCGATAAGCGCGGGTATCTACGTGACGTAATCCCCCAGGGAAGGAGTCACCATGGAGTCCGCATCCGTCCCCGGTGCTCGTCCGGCGCCCGGCACCCAGGCGCCGCCGCGCGAACCAGCCTCGGAGGTGGGCCGCGCCGGAGTCGCCGCCGGCTGGAAACCAGCCGACCCCGGCCCGCTCGGCCTCGCCGGCTTCGCGCTCACCACTTTTGTGCTCAGCATGTTCAACGCCGGTCTGGTCAGCAAAGCCGGCGAGCCGGTGGTGCTCGGCCTGGCGCTCGCCTACGGTGGCCTCGCCCAGTTGCTGGCCGGGATGTGGGAGTTCCGCACCGGCAACACCTTCGGCGCCGTCGCCTTCACCTCGTTCGGCGCCTTCTGGCTGTCCTACTGGGCGTTCGTGACCTTCTTCGCCGGCAGCATCCCCGCCGAACACGCCAGCGCCGCGATCGGGCTCTATCTGATCGGCTGGGGCATCTTCACCACCTACATGTTCATTGCCTCGCTGCGCACGACGATGGCGATCGCGCTGGTCTTCTGCCTATTGGCGATCACCTTCTTCCTGCTCGGCATCGGCAACTCCAGCGAAACCGAAGGGCTGGTCGAAGCCGGCGGCTGGGCGGGTCTGGCCACCGCGGTCGCTGCCTGGTATGCATCCTTTGCGGCGGTCACCAACTCGACCTTCGGGCGAACGGTGTTGCCGGTGGGACCGTTGGGAGATTGACCGGAGGCTGGAGAGAGGGCGAAAGGAGAGGGCGATGGCGACTGAGGAGCGGGAGACGAGCCTCGAGCACGAGCTGGAAGAGCTGCTGGAGGTGGAGAGCTTCGAGCCGCCGGCCGAGTTCCGCGAGCGGTCGCTGTGGAGCGACCCGGCGATCTACGAGCAGGCCGCGGCCGACCCCGAGGCCTGGTGGACGAGCCAGGCCAAGGAGCTGCTCGACTGGGAGACCGAGCCGAGTCGAGGTCTTGACGACTCGGAGCCGCCCTTCTACAAGTGGTTCGAGGACGGGCGGTTGAACGCCTCCGCCAACTGTCTCGACCGCCACGTCGAGGCCGGCAACGGCGATCGGGTCGCCTTCCACTGGCGCGGCGAGGAGGGCGAGCGGCGCGACGTCACCTATGCCGACCTGCACCGCGATGTCCAGCGCTTCGCCAACGCCCTCAAGGACCTCGGCGTCGAGAAGGGCGACGTGGTCGGGATCTACCTGCCGATGATCCCCGAGGTGGTCGTCGCGATGTTGGCCTGCGCCCGCATCGGCGCCCCCCACAACGTCGTCTTCGGCGGCTTCTCGGCGGAGTCGGTGCGGGAGCGGATGGAGTTTTCCGAGGCGAAGGCGCTGGTCACCGTCGACGGCGCCCGCCGCAAGGGCAAGAGGGCGCCGATCAAGCCCGCCGTCGACGAGCAGATGGACGACCTCGGCTCGCTGCAGACGATCGTCGTCGTTCGCCACACCGGCATCGACTGCCCGATGCGGGAGGGCCGCGACGTCTTCTACGACGAGGTGGTCGAGCGGGCCGCGCCGGAGTGCCCGGCCGAGCCGATGGAGGCCGAGCACCCGCTCTTCATCCTCTACACCTCCGGCTCGACCGCGAAGCCGAAGGGGATTCTGCACACCACCGGCGGCTACCTGACCGGGGTCACCGCCACCCACCGCTACGTCTTCGACCTGAAGCCGGAGGAGGACGTCTACTGGTGCGCGGCCGACGTCGGCTGGGTCACCGGCCACTCTTACATCGTCTATGGCCCGCTCTCCAACGGCGCCACCAGCGTGATGTGGGAGGGGGCGCCCGACCACCCGCACAAAGGAATCTGGTGGGAGCTGGTCCAGGACTACAAGGCGACGATCCTCTACGCGGCGCCGACGGCGATCCGCACCTTCATCAAATGGGGCGCCGAGATCCCCGCCCAGTTCGACCTCTCATCGCTGCGGCTGCTGGGCTCGGTCGGCGAGCCGATCAACCCCAAGGCCTGGCTCTGGTACCGCAAGGTGATCGGCGGCGACCGCTGCCCGATCGTCGACACCTGGTGGCAGACCGAGACCGGCGCGATCATGATCACGCCGCTGCCGGGCATCACCGCCACCAAGCCGGGCTCGGCGACCCAGCCGTTCCCGGGCGTCGAGGCGCAGGTGGTCGACGAGAAGGAGGGGGAGCCGATCGAGGAGGGCCAGGGCCTGCTGGTCCTGGAGCGCCCCTGGCCTTCGATGCTGCGCGGCCTCTACAAGGAGGATGACCGCTTCGTCGAGACCTACTTCGCGAAGTTCGGGACCGAGCGCTACCTGGTCGGCGACGCCGCCCGGCGCGACAAGGACGGCTACTTCTGGGTGATCGGCCGCATCGACGACGTCGTCAACGTCTCCGGCCACCGGCTCTCGACCGCCGAGGTCGAGTCGGCGATCGTCGCCCACGAAAAGGTCGCCGAGGCGGCGGTGATCGGCCAGTCCGACGAGGACACCGGCCAGGCAATCTGCGCCTTCGTCACCCTCACCGGCGACCTCGAGGGCAGCGAGGAGCTGGTCGAGGACATCCGCGCCACGGTCGCCGAGCGGATCGGCAAATTCGCCCGCCCGAAACGGATCATCTGGGCCGACGACCTGCCGAAGACCCGCTCCGGCAAGATCATGCGCCGGCTGCTGCGCGACATCGCCGAGGGCCGCGCCCTGGGCGACGTCACCACCCTCCGCGACCCCGACGTGATGCAGCAGCTCGAGGCCAAGATCGCCGAGGAGCGCGACAGCGAGGACTGAGCCGGAGGGATGCGTTTGACCTTTGTCGCGCTATCCGCGGCAAAGGTCAAACGCGCTCATTTGGCCGCGCGTTCCGCGGCGATCTGCTCGACTGCGACGGTGAGGCTCTGCAGCTGTTCCTGGACGCTGCGGAGCTCGCGCAGGGCGATCGCCTCCGGGCTGGCGTGCTCGCTTTCCAGCTCTTCCTCGATCTCGGCGATTTCGGGGGCGAGGAAGCGCTGCGCGAAGGAGCCGGTGAGCAGGGCGACGAAGCCGATGCCGATGATCAGGACGACCACGCTGACGATCTCGCCGCCGGTCGTGGTCGGGTAGATGTTCGAGCCGAGCGTGGTCATCGTCGTTGCCGCCCAGTAGATCCCGTCCCAGACGCTGAGGTGCTGCTTGTGCTCGAAGCCGACGAAGAGGGCGCCGCCGCCGACCACGGTGAGGAGCGAGAGCAGCAGCGCGTAGCGCAGTCCCTCCAGCGAGAAGACCTCGCGCGAGAGCTGGGCCAGGCGCAGCAGCCGCAGGAGGCGGAGCAGCCGCAGAGCGCGCAGGCTCTGCAGGCCGGCCGGCAGGATCGGCGGGGTGAGGACGACGATGATCACGTCGAGCGGGTGGCGGCGGATCCACTTCCAGCGGTCGGGGACGACGGCCAGCATCACCACCAGCTCGACCAGGAAGGCGATCCAGGTGACCCAGTTGAGGACGACGGCGACGTCGCGGAAGGCGCCGCCGGCGTGGGACTCGGTGATCGCCACCGTCGGCAGCGTCAGCGCTGCCGCGATCAGCATCGGCGTGTTCAGCCGTTCGGCGACGCGGGTGCTGCGCGCGTCCATGCCCGGCGGGTAGCGAACGGGCGGTTCTGCTTGCTGCGAGCTCACCCGGAGTGATTCGACGCGGGCCGTCGGACCCCCTTCGCGTACCATGGCCCGGTACTGCAACCAATCAGGAGACGTTTCGCAGATGACCGTCAGCACGCTCACGCACGATTACAAGGTTGCCGACATCGGCCTCGCCGACTTCGGCCGCAAGGAGATTTCACTGGCCGAGGTGGAGATGCCCGGCCTGATGCAGACGCGTGAGGAGTTTGGCGAGTCGAAACCGCTGACGGGCGCGCGGATCACCGGCTCGCTGCACATGACGGTGCAGACCGCGGTGCTGATCGAGACCCTGGTCGCGCTCGGCGCCCAGGTGCGCTGGGCCAGCTGCAACATCTTCTCAACCCAGGACCACGCCGCCGCGGCGATCGCCGCCGCCGGCATCCCCGTCTTCGCCTGGAAGGGCGAGACCCTGGAGGAGTACTGGTGGTGCACCGAGCAGGCGCTGCTCTGGCCCGACGGCGAGGGTCCGAACATGATCCTCGACGACGGCGGCGACGCCACCCTGCTGGTCCACAAGGGCGCCGAGTTCGAGGGCGCCGGCGCCGTGCCGGACCCGGCGAGCGCCGACTCGGCCGAGTTCAAGCTCGTGCTGGAGACGCTGCAGCGCTCGCTGGCCGAGGACCCACGGCGCTGGACCGTGATCGCAGCCGGGATCAAAGGCGTCACCGAGGAGACGACCACCGGCGTCCACCGGCTCTACCAGCTGGCCGAGACCGGTGACCTGCTGTTCCCGGCGATCAACGTCAACGACTCGGTCACCAAGTCGAAGTTCGACAACCTCTACGGCTGCCGTCACTCGCTGGTCGACGGCATCAACCGTGGCACCGACGTGATGATCGGCGGCAAGGTCGCCGTGATCTGCGGCTACGGCGACGTCGGCAAGGGCTGCGCCTCTTCGTTGCGCGGCCAGGGCGCCCGCGTCATCGTCACCGAGATCGACCCGATTTGCGCTCTGCAGGCGGCGATGGAGGGCTACGAGGTGCGCAAGCTCGATGACGTGGTCGAGAGCGCCGACATCTTCGTCACCGCGACCGGCAACAAGGACATCATCACCGCCGCGGACATGGGGCGGATGAAGCACAACGCGATCGTCGGCAACATCGGCCACTTCGACAACGAGATCGACATGGCCGGCCTCGAGCAGGTCGACGGGGTGGAGCGGATCAACATCAAGCCGCAGGTCGACGAGTGGCGCTTCCCCGACGGCCACTCGATCATCGTCCTCTCTGAAGGCCGCCTGCTCAACCTCGGCAACGCCACCGGCCACCCGAGCTTCGTGATGTCGAACTCCTTCACCAACCAGGTGATCGCCCAGATCGAGCTCTTCAGCAAGCACGATCAGTACGGGCCGAAGGAGGTCTACGTGCTCCCCAAGCACCTCGACGAGAAGGTCGCCCGCCTCCACCTGGCAGCCCTTGGCGTCGACCTCACCGAGCTGACCACGGACCAGTCCGACTACCTCGGCGTCCCGGTCGACGGCCCCTACAAGCCGAACCACTACCGGTACTAGGCGAGAGCATCCAGAAACGACAAGACCCGCCGGAGCGGGTCGAGTCTGGTGACGCGGGGAACCACCCCGCAAACGATTGACACCCTGCCGCGAGCTTACTAGGCAGATCGTCCCCGACTCGACCGCCCCGGCGGTCTATATGCGGAGGGCGCCGGACTCGAACCGGCCCGGTGGTGGAGGATCTGTCAGGTCGTGACTGTTCGCTTTCAATCCGCGCTGAAGGTGCGCGAAAGCAGGTCCAGCAGCGTCTCGTGGTGACGCTCGGCGGCGGCCTCGTCGTAGGCGGGGGTGTCGGCCATCGTGTAGCCGTGGGCGGCGCCGGGGTAGACCTCGGCGCGGTAGCTGAGGCGGGCGTCGTCGAGGGCTCGTTCAAGGGTGGAGATCTGCTCGGCGGTCATGCTTGGGTCCTCGTCGGCGAAGCCGAAATAGAGCTCGCTGTCGAGGGCGGCGGCGCTGCGGTGGGGGCTCTCGGGGTCGTCGGTGGCGAGGCTGCCGACGTGGAAGCCGGTGAGCAGGGCGACGCGATCGGGGAAGGCGGTGGAGATGCGCCAGCCGAGGCGGCCGCCCATGCAGTAACCGACGATCGCCGCCGGGCCACCACGGCCGCGTCGCTCCAGCTCGTCGAGGTAGGCGGCGCCGTCGCGGGCGATCAGGTCCGGCGTCAGATCCTGGATCAGCGGCCACACCCGTCCGAAGACCTCGCCGCGGCGCTCAGGGTCGTCGAGGCCCTCCAGAGAGACCACCGGCGGTCGGCCGGCGCGGTAGAAGACGTTCGGAGCCAGCACCAGGTAGCCGGCGGCGGCGATGCGGTCGGCCATCGCCTCGATCTGCGGGCGCAGGCCGTAGGCGTCGCAGATCAGCAGCACCGCGGGCGGGCGCTCGCTGGTGTCCGGCGCCGGCTCGCCGTCGGGGCGCGCCAAATAGGCGTCGGCGACGCCGTCGGGCATCTCCAGCCGGATCGCTTCGCCGCTCACTGGCTCGTCTCCACCGTCGATTCGGCCCGCCCGCTCATTCCCGGGCCGCCTGCGGCTCCCACTTGAAGCGCTTGCTGGCGATGCGGGCGCCGGCGACGGCCCAGATCGCCAGGATCAGGACGTTTTCGAGGTCGAGGCCGCTGCCGGTTGCGTGGGGGGAGAGGGTGGTTTGCAGACCCAGCGCCAGGTGGTAGAGCGGGAAGATCTTGCCGACCGTTTCCAGCCAGTGGGGGAGCTGTTCGACCGGGATCCAGACGCCCGAGAAGAAGGCCAGCATCACCACCGTGAAGGGGGCGATCGTCGAGGCGGAATCGGGGGTGGGGGTGAAGGAGCTGAGGGCGATGCCGAGCGAGCAGAGGGTGGCGATTCCGAGCACGAGGTAGAGGACGAAGGCCGGGAAGGTCGAGCCCGGGATCGGCACCCCGTAAGCGATCGCGCCGACGGCGAGCAGCAGCGCCGCCATCGCCAGGCCCTGCGCGGTCGCTCGCAGCACCTGGGCGGCGATGAAGGTCCAGGGCGGCATCGGCGTGCCGCGGTAGCGCTTCAGCTGGCCGTTCTCGCGCTGGGTGGTGAGCGAGACGGCGAGGGTGGTGAAGGTCGAGAGGGCGACGGCGTAGGCGACGATCCCGGCGGTGAAGTAGGCCTGGGCGCTGAGCTTGATGTCGTTGGGCAGGGTCGCGGTGTCGCCGCCCTTGATGAAGATCGAGTTGAAGAGGACGAGGAAGACGAGCGGAAAGGCGATCGTGAAGATCAGCGTCCGTGGCGTCCGGGTGGCGACGAGGATCGCCAGCCGCGCCTGGGTGAGGACGATCGCGCGGTCCCTCATCCTGCGCCCTCCTGGCTCTCGTTCCGGGTCAGCTCGAGGAAGACATCCTCGAGGCTCGGCCGCCGCACCTCCAGCTCGCTCAACTCCGCACCGCGCTCCTGCGCCAGCGTCAGCAGGGCCAGCAAGTCCTGCTGGGGGCGCTCGCTCTCCACCGAGACCTGGTTGCCGGCGAGCTCGACCGCGGCGCCGACCCGCGCCCGCACCTCTTCGATGGTAAGCCCGCCGTTCAGCGCGAAGGCGATCACGGTGCGGCGGCCGATGCTGGCGCCGAGCTCCTCGGTGCGGCCCTGGGCGACGATCCGGCCGTCGCGGAGGATCGCCACCCGGTCGGCGAGGTGCTGGGCCTCGTCCATGTAGTGGGTGGTGAGGAAGACCGTCTTGCCGAGCGCCTTCAGCCCCTCGATCATGTTCCAGGCGTCGCGGCGGGCGCTGGGGTCGAAGCCGGTGGTCGGCTCGTCGAGGAAGATCAGGTCGGGGTCGCCGATGATCCCGATCGCCACGTCGGCGCGGCGTTTCTGGCCGCCGGAGAGGGTGCCGATGCGGGCCTCGCGCTTGTCGCCAAGGCCGACCAGCTCGATCGTCTCCTCGACCGGGCGCGGCCGCGCGTAGAACCCGGCGAAGAGGTCGACCGCCTCGCGCACCGTCCAGAGTGGGTCGAGCTCGCACTCCTGCAGGACCAGGCCGACCCGGTTGCGCCAGGCGCGATTCGGGGAGGCGGGGTCGACACCGAGCACCGCAACCTCGCCGCCGCTGCGCTCGCGGTAGCCCTCGAGGATCTCGATCGTGGTCGTCTTGCCGGCGCCGTTGGGGCCGAGGAAGCCGAACACCTCACCGGCCGCCACCTCGAAGTCGATCCCTCGAACCGCCTCGTGCTCTCCGTAGGCCTTGCGCAGGCCCCGGACGCTGATCGCCGCTTCGCTCACCGAGCGCACGCTACCCACTCCACCCGAAGGCAAAACTCCCGAAAGCGAAATTACTTTGCTAAACTAATTATCAGAGCTAATCAATGCACGCGAATGCCGATATCCCGCTGACCGACGCCGCCGCCCGTTTGCGGATGGCGATCGTGCGGACGGCGCGCCGGCTGCGCCAGGAGGCCGCGGCGGAGACGAGCGGGCTGACGCCGACCTCGACGGCGGCGCTGGCGACGATCGACCGCCACGGGCCGTTGACGCCGAGCGAGCTGGCCGAGCTGGAGCGGGTGAAGCGGCCGACCGTGACGCGAACGCTGGGCTGCCTGGAGCGCGAGGGGCTGATCGAGCGCACCCCCGACCCAGCCGACGGGCGCAGTTCCCTGGTCGCCGTCAACGCCGCCGGGCGCGAGCGCCTGCGCCGTCTGCGCGGGCGCAAGAACGCCTACTTGGCGAAGCGGATGCGCGACCTTCCCGCCACCGACGTGGCCACCTTGGAGCGGGCGGCGGAGATCCTCGAGGGCATGCTGGAGAGTGATGTCGCGCCGGCCCGGCGCGGCCCCTCGTGAGCGCCGCCCTGCGCCGCTCCTTCAACTCGCTCGAGGTTCCGAACTACCGGCGCTACTTCGTCGGCCAGCTGATCTCGCTGTCCGGGACCTGGATGCAGACGGTGGCGGCACTGTGGCTGATCCTCACCCTCACCGATAGCGGCCTCGCCGTCGGCCTGACCACGGCCCTGCAGTTCCTGCCGATGCTGCTGATCGGCGCCTGGGGCGGCCTGCTCGCCGATCGGATCCCGAAGCGGCGCCTGCTGATCACGACGCAGGCGTTGATGGCGATCCCCGCCCTAGCCCTCTTCGCCGTCACCGCGACCGGCGTCGTTACCCCCTGGATGGTCTACCTGGCCGTCTTCGCGATGGGCACCGTCAACGCCGTCGACAACCCGACCAGGCAGAGCTTCGTCTACGAGATGGTCGGTCCCGACCGGGTTGTCAACGCGGTCAGCCTCAACAGCGTGATCGTGCAGTCGGCCCGGATCGTCGGCCCGGCCTTTGCGGGCCTGCTGATCGCCGGCCTCGGCGTCGTCCCCTGCTTTGGCATCAACGCACTCACCTTCGTGGCGATGATCCTCGCCCTCTGGGGGATGGACCCCGCGCGCTTGCACAGCGAGCCCGTGGCGCCGCGCCGCCCGGGGGCGATCCGTGCCGGCCTCCGCTACGTCGCCCGCACCCCCGAGCTGGCGGTGCCGCTGGCGCTAATGGCCCTGGTCGGCACCCTCGGCTACAACTTCCAGGTGATCCTGCCGCTGCTGGCGAAGTTCAGCTTCGGTGGCGGCGCCGCCACCTACGCGGCAATGGTCTCGGCGATGGCGGTGGGCTCGATCGCCGGCGCCCTCGTCAACGGCGCCCACGGCCGCACCGGCCCGCAGCTGATCGCCGGCGGCGCCCTCGCCTTCGGCCTCCTCGGCCTGCTTTGCGCACTCGTCCCGACCCTCACCCTGGAGCTACCGCTGCTGGCCCTGATGGGCGCCGCCGCGGTCACCTTCGCCGCCACGATCAACTCCAGCCTCCAACTCGCCGTCGCCCCCGAGATGCGCGGCCGCGTAATGGCCCTCTACTCAGTCGTCTTCCTCGGCTCGACCCCAATCGGCGGCCCCCTCAGCGGCTGGCTAGCCGAAACCTACGACCCCCGCGTCGCCCTCCTCCTGGCCGGAATCACCGGCCTCGCGGCCGCCTGGGCGGCCCAGGTCTGCTTCGCCCGACTCCGCCGCGCGAAGACCATCGCCGTAACGACCTGAGCCTTTCCAGCGACTTAGTGCCAGGAACAACGCCGGCGACTTCGTAATCGGGTGGGCCCCGCCGACTACGTAAAGACCCGGTCCCGGTAGGGGTGGAACGTCTTGTACTTTTCCGGCGCGCGCCGCTCGGATGGCGAGCGGCGCTACACCGGAAAAGTTAAGTGAAACCCCTATCGGGACCGGGTCTGTGCCCTATTCCGTGTACCCAGCCGACTTCAGATAAGCCGCCGCCGCTTCCTTAGGCGTCTGCTTTTCCAATTCGACCCGAGCATCAAGCTCCTGCATCACCTTCAGGTTGAGCCCTTCCTGCACCTGCAGGATCGTCTTTTCGTAGTCCGGCCCCGCCTTTTCGGTGGTCGACTTCTTGGTCACGAAGATGACGTTCCCGGCCGGGAACACTTCCTTGTCGTCTTCGAGGATCACGAACTTGTCGCTCTCCGCGGAGAGCTGCGGGTCGGTGGTGAAGAGGATCGAGAGATCCGCCTGACCCTTTTCGAGCACGTTGTAGCGGAGGCTGATGTCGACCGGGGTGAACGACTTGAACTTGAGGCCGTACAGCTTTTCCAGCCCGGCTAGACAGTCAATCCGCTGACGGCACTCAGGCGACCCGTACAGGGATAGTTTTTCGGAGACGCCTTCGAGGTCGGAGATCGTTTCGAGGCCGTACTTTTCGGCCGTCTTTTTGGTCGTCCCGACCGCATTGGCGCTGGCGAACGGCGTCGGTTCGAACGCCTGCAGGCCTTCCTTTTCGAATTCTTCATTCGCTTTTTCCCACGCTTCGTTGGCGTCGGACGGGACTTCTTCGGGTTCGAGGCCGAAGAACGAGGTGAGCGCCGTGCTGGCGTACTCCGGGTAGCCGGAGATCTGCCCCGACTTCACGGCCCTCAGTGCCACCGTTTCGGAGCCGAGGTTGAGCGCGCTCTTCACCTTGTAGCCCGCCGCCTTCAGCGCCTGCGCGTAGATTTCCCCGAGGATTTCCTGTTCGGGGAAGTTCTTCGAGCCGATCGTCAGGTTCACGTTGCCGTTTTCGGGGTTGGAGACGATCGCGCCGCCACCGCCTTCAGCTTCTTCTGAGCTGGAGCTGTCACTGCTGCTCCCGCAGGCCGCTATCCCCAGCGACAGCGCCAGTGCGAGCAATGCCGCCAGCGCGATTCGCAGCCTCGTGTGGTCGGTTCTCACGGATGCCTCCTCTTTCGTGTGGGTGAGACGTGGTGGTGGATGGTGAGACAGGTCAGGCAGTCTGCAACTTGAGTCCGTCGGAAGTGAGTCGCCGCTGCAGCAGGGCGAGCAGGCCCTCGAGAGTGAGGGCGAGAAGAGCGACGAGGATGGCCCCGGCAAGTACCCCGTTCTCTCCGTAGATGCTCTGGTTGATGATGAAGTCGCCGAGCGTGACCACCCCCGCCAGCGGGGCGATGGTCGCCGTGGCGACGATCGCGATCGTGGCGCCGCGAATGCCGCCCATCACCGTCGGGATCGCGAGCGGCAGCTCCACCTTGCGGATGATCTCCAGCTCGCTCATGCCCATTCCCCGAGCGGCGTCGACGGTGGCAGGATCGACCTGGCGGACGCCGACGTAGGCATTGGTGAGGATCGGTGGGATGCCGAGGAGCGCCAGGGCGGGGGTGACGGTGACCAGGCCGACGCCGATCAGGGCCGCCACCAGGGCGATCACGGCTAGCTCGGGGATCGCTCGCCCGGCGTTGCCAAGTCCAACCGCCAGCAGCTCACCTTTGCCGCGATGCCCCAGGTAGAGGCCGATCGGCAGGGCGATGATCAGCGCCAGCGCCAGCGCTAACACGGTCACCTCGAGCTGCTTGAGGGTGAGTTCAATCGCTTTTTCGAGCCCGCCGACCTTCTTGCCGCCGGTGACGTTCGATTCCTGCGGGGTGAGGATGAATTCGATTGCGCCGCCGAACGAGGCGAACAGGGGATGGAAGGCGCTCATATCGGCCGCACCCGTCGCCAGGGAGTGACGAAGCGCTGCAGTAACACGAGCAGGGCGTCGAAGGTGAGGGCCATCAGGATCGCGATCGTCGCGGCGATGATCACGCTGGTCGGGAAGGTGAGGTTGCCGCTGCCGTACATCTGCGTGCCCAGTCCGCCGGCACCGATGAAGACGGCGAGGGTCGCGATCGCGACGGTGCTAACGGTGGCGATTCGCAGGCCGGCGATGATCTCGGGGGTCGCCAGCGGCAGCTCCACCCGCCAGAGGATCTGCCGGTCGGTCAGCCCCATGCCGCGAGCCGCGTCTTTGACCGAGGCCGGCACGTTGGCGAGCCCGAGCATCGTGTTGCGGTAGATGATCTGCAGCGTGTAGGCGGCGAGGACGATGATCGCGGTGTCCCTGCCAAGCCCGGTGATCGGCAGCAGCAGGAAGAAGAAGGCGAGGCTGGGAACCGTGTAGAGGATCCCGGTGGCGGCCAGCAGCGGTGGCCGCAGCCAGCCCCGTCGATGGGCCAGGAGGGAAATCGTGAAGGCGATCGCGAACCCCAGCACCACCGAGATGAGGACCAGTTCGAATTGCTGCAGGGTCGGGGTCCCGAAGCGGTTGATGTTTTCCTTCGCCCAGTCGAAGCAGAAGACCTCGTTCGGTTTCGCCTGGCAGGGCAGCGTTCCCGAGGTCCGTTCCTTGAAGAAGCCTTCGCCGACTTCGCCGACCGCGGCCAGCAGCGGCGCCGGGATCAACGTGGTCAGGTAAGCGATCACGCCGCGCCCTCGCCGCCGTGGGGACGCTCGACGGCGCTGTGCTCGTCCGATTTCGCCTCCGGCGAGGCGAGGAACTCGGAGATGATCTCGACCGAGAGGACCCCGTCGATGCGGCCCTGGTGGTCGGTCACCGGCGCGTATTGGGCCTCGCCCTGGAGGAGGTCGGCGAGGGCGTCGCGCATGATGTCGTCGCGGTCGAGCACCGGGCCGAGCGGCGAGTCGGCCCGGGCCGGCACGGTGTCGCCGGCGAGGTCGCGCTCGGAGAGCCAGCCGAGCGGCCGCCGCTCGGAGTCGACCAGGAGCGCGTAGGGGACTTCGACGTCGGGCCGGGCCAGCTTCGCCCGCACCTCGCCGGTCGCCTGGCCGACGTAGGCGAGCGGCGCCTCCCAGAGGTTGATGTCGGCGACCCGCATCAGCGCCAACCGCTTCAGCGCCCGGTCGGCGCCGACGAAGTCCTCGACGAACTCGGTCGCCGGGGCCATCAGCAGCTCGGCCGGGGTCGCGTACTGCTCGACCCGCCCGTGCTCACGCATCACCGCGATCCGGTCGCCCATCTTGATCGCCTCATCGATGTCATGAGTGACGAAGAGGATCGTCTTGCGGACCTGCGCCTGCAGGCGCAGGAACTCGTTTTGGAGGCGCTCGCGGTTGATCGGGTCGATCGCTCCGAAGGGCTCGTCCATCAGCATCACCAGCGGGTCGGCGGCGAGCGCCCGGGCGACCCCGGCCCGCTGCTGCTGGCCGCCGGAAAGCTGCGCCGGGTAGCGGTCGCCGAGCTCGGGGTCGAGCCCGATCAGCTCCAGCAGCTCTGCCGAGCGGGCGCGGATGCGGTCCTTCTTCCAGCCCAGCAGCTGCGGGACAGCGCCGATGTTCTGGCTGATCGTGCGGTGCGGGAAGAGGCCGACCTGCTGGATCACGTAGCCGATCTCGCGGCGCAGCTGGGCCGGCTCGCGGTCCCGCACCGAGCGGTCCCCGACGATGATG
>Ga0207686_10000440_pt1 | contig 27916 bp, 33 predicted proteins | sample KBSM24metaG_FD_184396 | JGI IMG/M metagenome (GOLD analysis project Ga0207686, IMG submission 184396) | Miscanthus rhizosphere microbial communities from Kellogg Biological Station, Michigan, USA - KBS M2-4 metaG (SPAdes) (version 2) | ecosystem: Host-associated > Plants > Roots > Rhizosphere >...
TGCCGGATCGCGATCGGAATTGGGATCTCGGTGGCGCCGCGACCGACCCTGAAGGCGCTCGGTTTCGCCGATCCCTCGGCCCAGTCGCTCGCCCTCGCCCGCACCGCCGGCAGCCGCGACGTCTTCATCGGTGCCTTAACCCTGGCCGTCCGCAACGAGCCCCGCCTGCGCACGGTGGGCCTGGCCGCCGCCGCGGTCGACGTCGCCGACACGGTCACCTTCAGCCTCGCCTCCGGCCAGCCGGGGCTGCGCGGCGCCGGGATCGGCGGCGCTCTCGCCGGCGCCGCCGCGGCCGGAACCGGCGCCTGGGCCTGGCGCCGCCTGGGAGCGTGATGACCGAGGCCGCCTACGACCGGCTTGGCGTCGGCTACCGGCAGGTGCGTCGGCCCGACCCGCGCCTCGCCGCCCGGATCGAAGCCGCGCTCGGCGACGCCCACACCGTCCTCAACGTCGGCGCCGGCACCGGCTCCTACGAGCCCGCCGAGCGTGAGGTGACGGCGGTTGAGCCCTCGGCGGTGATGATCGAGCAGCGGCCCGCGGGCGCCGCTCCGGTGGTCCAGGCGAGCGCCGAAGCACTGCCCTTCGAGGACGACTCATTCGATGCGGCGATGGCGATCATCACCGTGCATCACTGGGACGATGCGATCGCCGGACTCGGGGAGATGCGCCGGGTCGCCCGCGACCGGGTGGTCGTCCTCACCTTCGATGGACCGGCCCTAGCGGGAATGTGGCTGGTGCGCGACTACGTGCCGCGCCTGCTCGAGACCCACGAAGAGATGATGCAACCGCTAGCCGAGATCACGGCGGCCCTACCCGGGGCTAGGGTCGAGCCGGTGCCGATCCCGCGCGGCTGCACCGATGCCTTTTGGTGCGCACTCTGGGACCGCCCGGAGCTCCACCTCGACCAGGAGCTGCGCCGCGGCAGCTCCGGCTGGCAGGTGATGGATGCGGCCGAACTGGAGCAGGCCGGGCGCGGCCTCGCTCTGCTGCGCGCCGACCTAGAGAGCGGTGCCTGGGACGAGCGCAACGGGCACCTGCGCGAGGCCGCCGAGCTCGACGTCGGCCTGCGTCTCCTCGTCGCCCCTGCCTAGCCGTCGCCGTTGTCGCGAAAGCCGACCGGGACCTTCTGCGGGTCGTGGGACTCGATCACCCGGTCGATCAAGCCGTACTCGGTTGCCGCTTCGGGGGTGAAGAATTTGTCGCGTTCCATGTCTTCGTGGATCTGCTCGGCTGACTGGCCGGTGTGGTGGACGTAGATCCCGTCGAGCCGCTCGCGCAGGGCGAGGATCTCGCGGGCGTGGATCTCGATGTCGCTCGACTGGCCCTCGAAGCCACCGCTCGGCTGGTGGATGAGGATGCGGCTGTTGGGCAGGGACATCCGTTTCCCTTTGGCGCCGCCGGTAAGAATCAGCGAGCCGGCCGACATCGCGATCCCGTAACAGATCGTCTGCACGTCGGGCTTGATGAACTGCATCGTGTCGTAGATCGCCAGACCGGCATAGGCGGAGCCTCCGGGCGAGTTGATGTAGAGGCTGACGTCCTTGTCGGGGTCCTCGGACTCGAGGTGGAGGAGCTGGGCGATGATCAGGTTGGCGAGGTCCTCTGTCACCTGCTCGCCGAGGAAGACGATCCGCTGCGCCAGCAGGCGGCTGTAAATATCGAAGGAGCGCTCGCCGCGAGCGGTCTGCTCGACGACCATCGGTACCAGTGGCATTGGGCCTCCTCTTCCTTGGGGTTGAAGTCCGCGGATTGATGTGCAACTCTCTGGTTGCGTGTCCACGCTAGCACACACCGTAGAGCGCTCGGTCCTCGTGGCGGCGTCCGCCGAGGAGGTCTGGGAGGCGCTGACCGACGCCTCGCTGCTCGGCGAGTGGCTCGCCGACGAGGTCGAGATCGAGCCCTGGGAGGGCGGCGAGGTGGTCTGCCGCTACGCGGACGGCGAGGAACGGCGCGGCGAGGTATCCCTGGTCGAGGAGGCCGAACGACTTGCCTTCGAGTGGCGCCGTGAGGGCGAGACGCCGAGCCGGGTCGAGCTGATCGTCGACGCCGTAGCGGACGGCACCTGCGTCACCGTGATCGAGAGCGGCAACTGGCCCGGCTCCCCCACCCTCCTCGCTGCCGGCTGGAGCGCTCGACTGCGGGTGCTGCCGCTCGTGCTCGGCCGGCTCGTCCCCGCCTGATCGTGGCGGACCACGCCGACGCGGTCTTCGCCGCGCTCGCGGACCCGACCCGCCGTCATCTCGTCGAGCTGCTCGCGGCCGAGCCCGGCGCCACCGCCACCGGCCTGGCGGCGACGCTGCCGATCAGCCGCCAAGCAGTCGCCAAGCACCTCGCCACCCTCGACCACGCCGGCCTCGTCAACAGCCATCGCCGCGGCCGCGAGCTGCGATTCGAGCTGGAGCCGCGTCCGCTGACCGACGCCGCCGCCTGGATCGCCGCCGTCGGCGGTGAGTGGGACAGCAGCCTCGGCCGGCTGCGGCAGCTGCTCGACGGGTGAACTAGCTGGTCGCCACGATCAAGGTCGCCAGGCCAACGAAGCCGGTGACCATCGCCGCGCTCATCCCGACGCAGACCTGGACCAAGAGCCGTTGGGTGATGTCCACGGCCTTCTTCAGTTCGCGCAGGTCCTTGTCAACCCGATCGAACCCACGGTCCATCCGCTCAGAAAGATCGTCGAGCCGCTCGTCGGTCCAGGCTTCACGCATCGTGTACATGATGATTCCACTGTAGACAAAAAGATTCAACGCGGGGTGCGCAGGTTGTGCTGATTCCGGACCAATAACGGGCCGAAAGCGTCATGGTGCTGGCTGCCAGCCTTCGCCCTGCTGTACCCGCTCGAGACCGATCCAGAGGGTGTTGACCGCCACCGCGACGACCTGCTGGCGAGGGACGCTGGGGTGTTCGGCCCACCAGATCGCCAGCCCTTGGAGGACGCCGCGGAGGACCTGCCAGAGCATCTCCAGGATCGCCTCGGCGCCGGCGGCGCTGAGATCGAAGACACCCGCCTCCCCTGCGACCAGCGGCATCACCGCGGCGCGGCTAACGGCGGCGACCTCTTCGTGCATCGCCGCCAGTTCCGGGTCGCCGGTGGTGTCACGGAAAAGCATGCGGCCGGCGAAGGGGTGCTGCTCGACGTAGGCGAACCAGGCGTCGAAAGAGCGGGCGACACGCTCGGCCGGTGGGGCATCACCACCGAAGTGCTCGGCCCAGATCCCCCGCAGGCCGGCGAAGTGCTGCTCCAGCAAGGTGCGGTAGAGCGCCTGCTTGGACTCGAAGTGGTCGTAGACCACCGGCGGCGTCACCCCGGCGCGGCGGGCGATCTCGTCGATCGAGGCGCCGCGGTAACCGCGCTCCGCGAAGACGTCGGTAGCGGCACCGACGATCGTCTCGCGGCGCTGGGCCGCGGTCAGGCGTCGCCGGGGCTTGGCCGCGCCGCTGCGATTGGTTGACAAACCTAGTCCCCCCTAGGTACGGTGCCGGAGCTTCCTAATAGCCGCTAGGTTAGCTCCGCGAGCAGAGGAGGAACAGCCATGATCGTTTCCGTGCACATCGCCGATCTCGGCCCGCGACGCGGGGCCGCGACGGTGCGCCGCCGGCCGCTGCCAGGCGAGGTTCCGGGACTCGCCTACGCCGAGACCGTGATCAGCGCGCCGATCACCGACAAGCTGCTGCCCAGCCCCGACCTCGGCCGGGTGGGCCTGATCGCCGCCTGGGAAGAGGAGACCGCCCTCGAGGAGTTCTGCGCCAGCCACCAGCTGGGAAGGCGCCTCGCCGCTGGCTGGCAGGTGCGGCTGCAGCCGCTGCGGGTCTCCGGCGCCTGGCCGCAGATGCCGGGCCTGCCGGAGCGGCCGCTCGCGGTCGAGGACGAGGAGCCGGTCGCTGTCCTCACCCTCGGCCGGCCGCGCCTCACCCGGCTGCTGCCGTTCCTGCGCAGTGCCGCCGCCGCCGAAGCCGATGCGACCCGCGAGCCGGAGATGCTGGCCTCAGCCGGCCTCGCACACCCGCCGCGCCTCGTCTCCACCTTCACCATCTGGCGCAGTGCCGCGGCGATGAAGGACTACTCCTACCGCCAGGCCGGCGCCCACCAAGCCGCTGTGCGCGCCGACCGCGAGCGTCCCTACCACCACGAATCGGCCTTCATCCGCTTTCGCCCTCTCTCCTCACGGGGCAGATGGGACGGCCGGGACCCGCTGGCGGGAATACTGCCCGCCGCCCAGGCAGCCGCTTAAAGAGCTGGCGACGCTCGGTCCGCTTAGCCGCGGACCCGGCAGCTGCGCGTCAGGGTGCTGCTTAGCGTGCGCCCGTCTTCGAAACCCATCGAGGCACGAGCGAAGGGGAAGACGGCGCCCGGGAACCCGACCGGAGCCGGGCAAGCGGCCGAGAGGTAGCTGCGTGTCTCGCCGCGATAGAAGAAGCGACGAAAGAAGCTGAGGTCAATCCGTTTGACGTAGCCATAGCGGTTCATGGCCGGCGGCAACGCCCCGCTGAGGACGGTCCCGTAGGCGCCGCGGCGGTGATGAATCCGAAAGATGACGATCCTCGTCGTCGCCACCGGCTTGGTCCCGAAGATGTGGGCCAAGATCGCCGGGCGGCCGTCGACGACGGCATTGAAGGCGAGGATCTGCCCGGAGGCCGGAAAGGTGCCCTGTTCGGGGAAGGCAGTCCTGGCGAGGTAGCTGCCGCGACCGACGAGGGCGTCGGCGCAGTTAGCAAGGGCTTGGCCGTCGCCGGTTGAGACCAGCTCCCTGATCCGGCAGCGGGGCAGGCCGCGGCTGTCGAGGCGGCCGCCGCGGTTGAGCGCGATCGAGATCCGCCGCAGCGCCGGCGGTCGTTCGCCGGAGAGGGTCGTCACGGTCCCCTGCACGCTGACCCGGATCGGCGCCCGCGAGTCGCGCGGCAGCGCCGTCGGGGCTAGACCTCCCTGGAAGCGGACGAAGAGGTCGCCGCGCTCGACCAGCTCGGCGCTGGCGGGGGTGACGATCGTTAGAGCAACGGCAGCCGCAAAGAGGACGAGGAGGGGCTTCCTCATCCTCCCTGCACCTGGCAGGGAGTGACGAAGTCGCCCTGCACGCGGGTCCCGTCTTTGAAGGAGAAGGTGCCGATCGCCTGCAATCGCCCGTCGGGACAACGGGCACTGATGTAGCTGTGGCGCTTGCCCTTGTAGGTCCACTTGCGGCCAACCTTCAGCGAGCCGGAGATCGGGATCCCGGCGCCCCCGGCGATCTTCGGGATCTTCGCTTTGACGCGGTAGCCGTAGCGGCCGTGGTGAATCGTTTCGATCCGCACCGGGACGACGAAGGTGGTCGGCACCGGCACCGTCGTATACGCGTGGGCCAGCACGCTGGGGTCGCCGCCGATCCGAGGTCCGTTGAAGATCGTGATCGGCGAGTTGGCCGGAATCGGCGCCTGTTCGGGGAACTTGACGATGGCGTGGCCGTAGCCAGTACCGACGATCGCGCCGGGGCAGAGCTTGCGGGCCTGTGGCACGGTGGTCGCCTGCAGTTTCGCCGCCGTGCATTTCGGCAGCCCGGTGGTGTCGACCGCTCCGTGCTTGTCAAATTCGAACTCGAGGGTTTCGATCACCGGCGGCAGTTCACCGTCGACGGTACTGAGGGTGCCCTTGCCGAAAATCGTGATCGGCGCGTTGACGTTCCTCGGCAACTTCGTCGGCGTGAAGCCGCCTTCGCCGTCGACAACCAGGTTGCCGGCCTGAAGATGGATTTTGGTGACGCTGCGAATCGCCAGTGCCGAAGCCGCCCCGATCAAGAGCAACGCCATCGCCACCGCGAGCGCGCGGATAACTCTCCTGCCCATGAGTTACAGCTTAGGCCACCTGCCCAACCGGCCTGCTACGCAACTGCCTCGACTGTCGCCAGGGCGGCGGCGCGTCCCAGGTAAGGCGTTAGGAACAGCTCCAGCAGGTCGGGTAGCAAGCGTGGCAGCTCGCCGCCGCGGCCAGCATCGAGCTCGCGGACGACGAGGGCTACCAGGCCGCCGACAAGCGAGGCGGCAACCGCGTCCGAGGGCGCCCGGGTGGCCGGCGGCAGCGGCATCCCCTCGCAGAGGTAGTCCACCGCCCGCAACATCATCGTCCGGTACCGGCCCGCCACCGCACCGCCCGCCCGCCGCGGTGCGATCAGTACGAAGCGAGCGACGTCCGGGTTGGCGGCGAACAGCTCCAGTGCCGTCCGCAGCTTCGCGGCCACCCGCCCCGGCCAGTCCTCGGCCACGGCGGCGGCTTCGTCGGTGGCGCTACGCACATAGCCGACGATCCTCCCGTAGGTGTCCAGGTAGCACTCCTGCTTGGAGGAGAAATAGGCGTAGAAGGTGCGCCGCGAGACGCCGGCGGCGGTGCAGATCTCGGCGATCGTCGCCTCGTTGAGGCCCCGGGCCGCGACCACGGCGATGATCCCCGCAGCGAGTCGGTCGCGCTGATTGCGGGCGACGAAATCGCGCGGCAAACCGTGCCGGCCGGGGGGCAGGCGGGCCAGTCGCAGCTCAAGATCGTCCTGGCGCTCCCGCTCAGACACGGTCGGACCATAACTGTGGAGGAACTCAGTCGCCTGCTTTCGGTACCTGAGAGTTCACGCGGCGAGGTAGGGCTCGGCGACGATCTCCAGGAGCTGCGGCAGGAGGGCGCTTGCCGCAGCGGCGTCGCCCGCCTCGATCCGCTGCTGCAGGTACCAGCTGAGGCCACCTACGGTGGCGAACTCGAACGACTGCGGCAGGTCGGCGGAGACGCTCCCCTGCGCCCGCCCGATTCGCAGCACCTTGGTCACCTCCTCGAGGTTCCGCTCATGGTGGGAGAGCGCCGTCTCGCCGGCGCTGTGGACCTCGACCAGGGCCAGCCGAGCCGCAGCCGGGTCCGCCTCGATCGCCTCCAGGAGCGCCCGCAGCGCGGCGACGAGGCGCTCCTCCCAGGGGCCGCCGTCGGGGGTGCCGGCGAGAACCCCATCACGCAGCGCCACGATCACGCGGTCATAGGCGGCAACAAAGCAGGCCTCTTTGTTCTCGAAGTGCTCGTAAAAGCTGCCGACGCCGACGTGCGCCGCGACGACGATCTGGTCGATCGTGGTGCCGTGGTAGCCGCGCTCGGCGAAGACGGCGGTGGCAGCGAGGAGGATGCGATCGCGCTGGTAGGAGGCCACGACCTCGCGTGACAAACGCTCGCGGCCGACTGGGGCCGGCTGTAGGTGGTCCGGCAACGACGCCATCGGGATCAGGATAGCTCCCTGTTACATCCCGTCCGCAGCGCTGAGGATCTCGTTTTTATTTAAATGTATGCTCGTTCCCATTACCGGGTCCGGAGTGCCTGGGAGGCAGGTGGACCGGTCCGGCAGGGAAGCAATGCCACCAGCGACAGGGCCCTATGCAAGCGGAGGCGGGGACGGCGAACGACGCGCGGCCGGGGTCTCGCGTGAGGCGCTCGTTGAGGCGATGCTGCGCGCCTGCACCGAAGTCGGCTACGAACGGGTTGGGATCGACGACCTGCTTACCCGGGGTGGCGGCGAGCGTGACGACTTCTATCGCCACTTCAGCGACCTCTCCGACTGCTTCGCGGCCGCCTACACGGCGGAGACAGACCGGATTTGTGGCGAGATCCTCGCCCGCGCCGCGATCGCTGAAGACTGGCGCGCCGGCCTGCACGCCGGGCTCGGCTTCTTCGCCGACTTTGTCACCGAGCGCTCGTCACGGGCGCGGGTGCTGCTGCTCGACGTCCACCTCGCCGGCGAGATCGCCGAGCAGCAGCGCACCGAGCTCCTCGAGCGGCTCGCCCGCGCCGTCGATACCGCCCGCGAGGAGACCGACTACGCCCACTCCCCGCCGCCGCTGACATCCCTCTTCATGGTCAGCGCGGTCGAGGCTGCTGCCGTTTCGGCCCTCGTCCGCGACGAGCCGGAGAGCTTCGCCGAGGCGGCACCGGAGCTGGAGCAGATGATTATCACCGCCTACTTCGGCGACTGAGCGCCCGCCGACAGCGCGGTCGTCAGGAGCTCTGGCCGTCGAACTTGTAGCCGACGCCGCGCACGGTGAGGACGAGCTCGGGCTTTTGTGGGTCGCGCTCGACCTTCTGGCGCAGGTTGGAGATGTGCACATCACAGGCACGCTCGTCGCCGTCGAACTCGGTCTGCCAGAGCTCCTCCATGATCTGGGAGCGGGCGAAGACCTCGCCGGGACGACCGACCAGCAAGCGCAGCAACTGGAACTCGGAGCGGGTCAGGTTGACCGGTTCGCCGCGCACGCTGGCGATGTGGCGGACCAGATCGATTGCGACCGGCCCGGATTCGATCCGGGCCGCCTGGGAGAGCGGCGAGCGGTCGAGCTCACGGCGGCGTAGCTGCGCCCGCACCCGCCCGAGCAGCTCGCGCACCGAGAAGGGCTTGGTCACGTAGTCGTCGGCGCCGACCTCGAGGCCGACGACCTTGTCGACCTCGGCGTCTTTGGCGGTGAGGACGATGATCGGCACGGCGCTGCGCGAGCGCACGTCGCGGCAGATGTCGAGCCCGCTCGGCCCCGGCATCATGATGTCGAGGATCAGCAGGTCGAAGGGGATGCCGTTACCCAACAGCTCGCTGGCCTCGTCGCCGTCGGCGGCAGCGGTCACCTCGAACCCCTCCTGGGCGAGTGCGTAGCCGACCGAGTCGCGGACCGACGGCTCGTCGTCGGCGATCAGGATCCTGCCGCTGCTCACGATGTTCGCCTCGTCTCCATGTCTTTATGCCACCGGGGTCGGGCTCGGTTGCGCGACCGGCAGGCGCACCCAGAAGGTGCTCCCCTCCCCCTCCACCGAGTCGGCGCCGATCTCACCGCCCATCACGTCGACCATCCGCCGCGCGATCGCCAGGCCGAGCCCGAAGCCCTCCTGCTTGCGCGACTCACTGCGGCGGTAGAAGCGCTCGAAAACGCGCTCGATCTCCGCCTCGGGAATGCCCGTGCCCGTGTCAACCACTTCCAGGACCACCTCCGCCTCGCCGTCGTGCCGGGCGCGAACGCTAACGCTGCCCGGCGGCGGCGTGTTCTTGAAGGCGTTGGTGAGCAGGCCGATCATCACCTGCCGGAGCAGGGTTGGGTCGCCGGTTGCCGCCAGGTCGCCCTCGACCTCGACGATCAGGTCGACATGGCGCGGCGCCTGCACAGCGGCGAGGACGTCGCGGACCGCGACCGCCACGTCGACTACCTCGCTTTCGGCGGCGCCGCGCGACTCGACCCGAGCCAGGGTCAACAGCGACTGGGTGAGGCGGCTCATCCGGTCGGCGTCGTCGGCAAGTCGTGAGAGGAAGTGATCGCGATCCCTGGGGTCGTTCTTGGCGCCGCCCTGGAGAACCTCGATCGCCCCGGAGATGCCGGCCAGCGGGTTGCGGAGCTCGTGGGCGGCATTGGAGATGAAGTCGGCTTCGGCGAGCTCGCGGCGCAGCTCGTCGGTGCGGTCGCGCAGGACGGCGAGGACGGCGCGCTCGTCGGGCAGTGAGCGAGCGGTCATCGCGAAGGCCCGGTCGCCGATCCGCAGTGCCGGGTGGGCCGAGAAGCCGACCTCGGTCGCCCGCGCCAGCTGCGGCCGTACCACTTCGGGCGGCGCCCCCGCCGGGCTGAGCAGGCGCGCGGCGGCACTGTTGGAGAAACGCACCGCGCCTTCGAAATCGACCACGACGACGGCGTCGGTGAGGCCGTCAAAGATCGCCGCCAGCTTGTTGCGATCGGCGGTGAGGACGCCGAAGCTCTCCTTCAGCGACGCCCGCATCGAGTCGAGGGCGCGAGCGAGGTCGCCGATCTCGTCGGGGCCGGAGACCTCGAGCGGGACGTCGAAGGAGCCGCCCGCCATCTCGCCGGCGGCGCGGGCGAGGCGGACGACGCGGTGGGAGATCGCCACCGCGATCAGAAAGCCGGAGAGGATCCCGATCAGCGCCGCGGCGACCAGCGCCTGGCGGTTGTCGCCGAAGAAGAAGACGGCGCTGGCGGTGATCAGGCTGACCGCCGCAAAGGCCGCCGTCAGCCACAGCCGCATGCCGATCCGCGGCGCCCCGGACTGCAGCCGCGCCGGCATCTGATCTGAACTGCTCATGAGGGTTTACTAACACAATTCGAACCGCTACCCGCCCGGCGCGGACCGCGGCGCCGGGAGCGCGTGGGAGAATCGGCCTCGTGCGGACTCTTGTCTTTATTCCCGCCTGGAACGAGGCGGCCTCGGTCGCGGCCGTGATCGCCGACGTTCACGAGACCCTGCCGGGCGCCGACGTGCTCGTCGTCGACGATGGCTCCACCGACGCGACCTCGGCCCGGGCCAGCGAGGCGGGCGCCCTGGTCGCCTCCTTGCCCTTCAACCAGGGCCTCGGCGCGGCGCTGCAGACCGGCTATCTCTACGCACTGCGCGAGGGCTACGACTTCTGCGCCCACCTCGACGCCGACGGCCAGCATCCCCCGGCCGAGGTGGCGCGGCTGCTCGCTGAGGTGGAAGCCGACCGCGCCGACCTGGTGATCGGCTCCCGGTACCACGCCGGCGCCGCCGAGGCGACGAACGATGACTACCGGCCCACCCTTTCGCGGCGGATTGGCACCAGCGTCTTCCGCTTCTTCCTCACCCTGGCGACCCGGCAGCGCTTCACTGACACCACCAGCGGCATGCGCGCCGCCAACCGGCGGGTGATGCAACTCTTCAGCGAGAACTACTCGCCGGACTTCGCCGAGATCGAGTCACTGCAGCTGGCCGTGCGTGAGGGGCTCCGAGTCGAGGAGGTGCCGGTGCGGATGCTGGAGCGGGCCGGCGGCAGCTCCTTCCTGACGCCGTTGCGCTCGGCCTTCTTCATCTTCAAGGGCGTCGTCGTGCTGCTGGTCGGGCAGTTCCGGCCGCGTCACGCGGGTGCCGAGCGGTGAGGGCCGGCTGATGGGCTTCCTGGCGCTCGCCGCGGCCAGCGGCAAGGTCCACCTCACTCCGCAGACCCGGATCCTTGCTGCCTTCCTGGCGATCCTCTTCATGCTGCTGATCCTTGAGCTGATCCGCCGCGACCGGCTCCAGGAGCGCTACAGCGTGATCTGGTTCGTGGCCGGGCTGGGGATGCTGGCTGGCGCCGCCTTCCCCGGGCTGCTCGAACTGGTCGCCGATCTGATGGGTGTCCGCAACACCAACGTCGCCCTCTTCTCGATCGTGCTGCTGTTGCTGCTCGGGCTGGCCCTCAACTTCAGCGTGATCATGTCCCAGCAGGCGGCCCAGATCACCCGCCTCGCCCAGGAACGGGCGATCGAGCGGGCACGAGCCCAGGAGCAGGAAAACGGAACCCAGAGACGAGGCTCAGACGTCGCCAGGCAAGGACGCAGGGAGCCCCAATAGCAGCGCTATTGGGGCGACTGAGGACGCGGCATGGCGGCGTCTGAGGCCGTCTCGCGCTCGAGCCGGATCAGCAGCGCTTCCAGGGCCAGCTCCTCGGAGACGTTGAGGTCGAGGCTGCGGCGGGTTCCCTGGACCGCCTCGGCGGCGCGGCGTGACTTGGCCGGGTCGAGGCCAGCGGCCTGGCGGTCGAGGCGGTCGAGGCGGTCGCGGTTGAAGGCGACGTCCTCGGCGCCGGCGGCGACCGCGGCGAGGTCGCGCAGGTAGGCGGCGCAGAGCTCGAGGCCGAGGTCGAGGATCTCGGTGCGGCGGCGGCGGCCGGCCCGTTTCGCCTCCTCGCCGATCTCCCGCTGGGTGCGCTTGAGGCCGGCCTCGGCCTCCTCTTCGAGCACCTCGCGGGTTGCGCCTTCGGCGTCCTCGCCGGCGGCCGAGGCACGTTCAAGCAGGCCCCGCCAAGGCGCCGCGCCCACCTCGCCGTCGAGGGCCGCGGCAACGCAGGCCTCGGCGTCGGCCCGCAGTTGCCGGCCACGGGCCGTAAGCAACAGCCGGGCGCGCTCAAGGTCGCCGGAGGCGAGCCGCGCAGCCGCCGCGACCTCCTCCCCGCTCGCGGGCCCGATCGCCTCCTCGCCGCCAGCCACATCCGGGACCGCGGCGACCAGCTCCGCCTCCAAGACCTCGGCCGGGAGCGGTGCGAAGTCAACCGCCTGGCAACGCGAAGCAATCGTCTCCAGCAGCAGCTCCGGCTCGGAGCTGAGCAGGATTAGGTGCGCGTACCCCGGCGGCTCCTCCAGCGTCTTCAGCAGCGCGTTCTGACTCTCGTCCCGCAGCGCCTCGGCCGCCTCGACCACGAAGACCCTTCTGCCTCCCTCAAACGGTCGGTAAGCCGCCGCCCGAATCACCCGATCCCGCACCTCCTCAACCAAATGCTGCGCCCCCCGCGGCGCCAACCAGACGAGATCGGGATGGGGAGAGGGATCGAGCAGAGCGCGACGCCTGGCGTCATCTGGATCGTCGGCACCAGTGGCGAGGATCTCGGCCGCTAGGGCACGCGCCGCCGCGCGCTTGCCGGAGCCTCGCGGCCCCCGAAATAGGTAGGCATGCGAGGGCCCGGCGACCAGCGCTGCCGTAAGCGCCGCCCGCGCCCGCGGCTGATGCTTGGTTGCCGCCTCCAGGGCCACGCTCACTGCCGGTTCTCGCGGACGGCCTCGAGGATGCGCGCGTGGACGTCATCGACGGAGCCGCTGGCATCGATCACGACGACGCGATCCGAGGCGATCACGGCGATCTCGTCGTAAGCCTCGGCGACGGCGCGCTGCAGATCCAGGCCCTCGGACTCGAAGCGATCTTCGCCCTCGGCGCGACCCAGCCCCACCTCCGGGTCGACCTTGAGCAGCAGGGTCAGGTCGGGCCAGAGGCCATCGGTGGCGGTCTCGCAGAGGCCGATCACCTCGCCGACGCCAAGGCCGCGGGCGGCGCCCTGGTAGGCAATGCTCGAATCGGAGAAGCGGTCGGCGACGACGTCGCGGCCGGCCTCCAGAGCCGGCCGGATCACCCGCTCGGTGAGGTCGGCGCGGGCGGCGAGGAAGAGCAACAGCTCGGCTAGCGGGTCGAGCTCGACGCCGGGGTCGGCCAGCAGAGTGCGGATCCGCTCCGCGGCGTCGGTCCCGCCCGGCTCGCGGATCGCCACCGTCTCAGCGCCGAGCGCCTCAGCGAGGAGGCGTGCCTGGGTGCTCTTACCGGAGCCGTCGATCCCCTCGAGGGAAACGAACAAGGCCGCGAGGCCTCAGCCTTTGGCGGCGGCTTTGGCGCGTTTGCGCCCGCGCGTCGCCGTGTCGGCCTTCGACGCTTTCGCTTTCGCCTTCGCCGGTGCCGCGTCCTCGTCACCCTGCGCTGGCGGCTTCTTTTCCATCTCAGCTTTCGCGGCTTTGGCGGCTTCGCGCTCGGCCCGACGTTTCTTCATCTCCTGCATCGACTCGCAGTCGTCGTTAAGGCAGAGGTTCCAGGGCCGACCCCGGAAAGGGACGACTTTCAGCCGTGGGGTCTTGTCGCAGACCGAGCAGCGGTCCTCGAGCCGGAAGACGTCGCCGCGCTGCGGCAGCGGGAAGGTCTGGTCGCAGGAGTTCGGATCGTCGAGCACCCAGCCGGTGCAGCCGACGAAGCGTTTGCCCGATTTTTTCGCGCGGATGATCCGCAGCATGTTCGGCGAGCCGTCCTCCTTGGTCCGGCCCGCTTCTTCGCAGACCTTGCAGGGGCCGAGGATGCGGTCCTCGTCCATCCCTTTCCAGACGACTTTGGCGAGGTCTTCACGGCTGGCGTCGATTTCCGACCAGGTCTTGTGGAGCAGGTCGCGACTCTCACTGACAACGGTGCCCTTGGTCATCTCGCCGGCGGCGATCCGATCCATCTCCGCCTCCAGCTGCGCGGTCATCTCCGGCGTCGCCATCGCCGGCACGTAGTTCTTGAAGGCCTCGTAGAGAGCCATGCCCGTCTCGGAGGGGACCGGCGGGTTGCCGTAGACGTAGCCGCGGTCGAAGAGCTTCTGGATGATGTCGGCGCGGGTCGCTTTGGTGCCGAGGCCGCGCTCCTCCATCAGCTCGATCAGTTTCGCCTGCGAGATCCGGCCCGGCGGCTGAGTCTCCTTGTCGACGATCCAAGGCTCGCCGTCGAGCTGCAGCGTCTGCCCCTCCTGCAGGGCGGGGATCTCCTCGTCGGCGGAACGGGCGTAGGTGTAGATGCCGGCGTAGCCGGGGTCGACGACAACCGAACCGCGCACGAAGTAGGTCTCCGAGCCGGCCTCGATGTCGGCCCGGGTCGACTCGGTGATCATCGGCGGGCTGAAGGTGGCGAGAAAGCGGCGCACGACCAGTTCGTAGACCCGCCTCTTGGAGCCGTCGAGGGCACCTGGGTGGATCGCCTGGGTCGGGTAAATCGGCGGGTGGTCGGTGGTCTCTTTTTTGCCGCGGGTCGGTTTCAGCTCCGGCAGGTCGAGCAGGCCAGAGGCGGCGGAGAACTCCTTGACCCGGACCAGCGAGGTGATTAGCTCGCGGACCGGCAGCGAGGCCGGGTAGACCGTGTTGTCGGTGCGCGGGTAGGAGATGAAGCCGTCCATGTAGAGGTCCTCGGCGATCCGCATCGCGCTGGCCGGGGTGATGCCGAGGCGGCTGGAGGCGTCGGTGCTGAAGGCGGTGGTGTTGTAGGGGGTCGGCGGTTTGCGGGTGTTTTTCCGCGCCGTAACCGCCTTGACGGTGCCGGGGCCGGCAGTGCCGGCTAGCGCCGTGTCGGCCTCCGCCTTCTCCCAGAATTTGTCGGTCGCGTGGTGGGTCTCGAAGGTCCCATCCGGGTGCTCGAACTTGGCGAACAATTCCCAGAACGGTTTCGCGACGTGGGCACGCCGCTCCATCTCGCGCTCGACAATCAGGCCCAGGGTCGGGCTCTGCACGCGGCCGACCGAGAGGAAGTTGGAGCCGAAGCGGCGGGTCGAGAGCGAGACCGCGCGGGTCAGCGTCGCGCCCCAGAGCAAGTCGATGTCCTGGCGGGCAGCGCCGGCGTTGGCGAGCGGGTAGGAGAGCACGTCGAGGTTGCCGAAGGCTTCCTCGATTTCCTCCTTGGTCAGCGCCGAGTACCGCGCCCGCTGGATCCGCAGGGTGCCGTCCCGGGTCCCCTCACGCGAGCCGAGGTCAGGGTTGGCGTCGAGCATCTCCTCAAGAGCCTCGAGCCCGATCAGCTCCCCCTCGCGGTCGAAGTCGGTTGCGATCACCAGCTCGTCAGCCTCTTTGGCAAGTTTCTTGATCGCTTTGACCACGTTTTTGTCGGTCGGCTCCTTGATCAACTCGGCGTCGATCAGGTCATGCAGGTCGGTCTTCTGCCAGTTCGAGTAGCCCTCAGGGAAGGCGGGGCCGAGCACGTGGCCCTTCAGCCCGACCGTCATGTGCTCGCCGCCGTCGGCGTCAGTCCAGGCGTAGAAGGGGACTTTGAAGGTTTTGTCGCTCTTCGGCCCACCGGTGGGCGCACCGAGGACCTCGGCGATCTTTTTGGCGCTGTTGTTCTTCTCGGTGACGATCAATCGCATGGAAGTAGTCCCAGTCTCGCTTTCGGGCGGCGAGGGTAGCAGGGGCCGGCGGCCGCTCTCGACAGCCGTCTTCCGCCGATCCCCATAGGATCGGCGCGCGAATGAAGGCCTTGGTCACCGGCGGCGCCGGCTTCATCGGCTCGAATCTGGTCGACGCGTTGCTCGCGCGCGGCGACCAGGTGACGATCGTCGACGACCTCTCGACCGGCCGCCGGGTCAATCTCGAGGGGGCAATGGCGAACGGCGCCGAGCTGATCGAGCTCGACATCCGCGACCGCGCCGGGCTGGCCGAGGTGGCCGCCGCCCGCCGGCCGGAGCGGATCTTCCACCTCGCCGCCCAGATCGACGTCCGCAAGTCACTCGAGGACCCCGCCTTCGACGCCGCCGTCAACGTCGGCGGCACCGCCAACCTGCTCGACGCGGCGCGGGCTGCCGACACCCCACGGGTCGTCTTCGTCTCCACCGGCGGGGCGATCTACGGCGAGGGCGAGGGCAAGCAGCTACCGCTCGATGAGTCGACGCAGGTGGCGCCGATGTCCGCCTACGGCCAGAGCAAGTTCGCCGCCGAGGGCTACCTCGGGCTCTACGAGCGGCTCTACGGGATCTCCGGGATCGCCCTGCGGCTCGGCAACGTTTACGGGCCCCGCCAGGACCCGCTCGGCGAGGCCGGTGTGATCGCGATCTTCTGCGGCAAGCTGAAGAGCGGCGAGCGGCCAATGATCTTCGGCGACGGCAGCCAGACCCGCGACTACATATATGTGGGCGACGTGGTCGCGGCGGCGCTGGCCGCGGCTGAGTCGGAGGCGACCGAGCCGGTCAACATCGGCACCGGCCGCGAGACGAGCGTTCTGGAGCTGGCGGAGACGCTGGGCCGGTTGGCCGGCAGCGACGGCTTCGAGCCTGAGTTCGCGGCGCCGCGGACCGGCGAGGTGCAGCGAATCTCGCTCGACGCCTCGCGCGCTGAAGCGCTGCTCGGCTGGGCGCCGACCAAGTCGCTGGAAGAGGGCCTGCGCCTGACCCTCGACTCGGTCTGAGCCAGCAAACCCCGATCCGCCCGCCCGCTAGCCTTCCCCCCATGCCCGCCCAGGCCTACGCCGGCAAGGAGTGCGTCTGCCAGTTCCGCAAGGGGATCTGCGACCAGTCCTGCGTGCGGGACATGCTGGAGACGCCGTTCTACATCGCCTGCCTGAAACTGAAAGGGCGGCGCTGCCTGGTCGTTGGCGGCGGCGACATCGGCCTCGAGAAGGTCGAGGGCCTGCTCGCCTGCGACGCCGACGTCACCCTGATCGCACCGACCGCCCACCCGGAACTGGAGTCGCTCGCCGCCGAGGGCTCGATCGCGTGGGAGAAGCGTGAGTACGCCGGGGCCGCCGACCTCGAGGGTGTCTTCATGGTGATCGCCTGCACCGACGACACCGACGTCAACATCGCCGTCTTCGACGACGCCGAGCGGCGGGCGATGCTGGTCAACATCGTCGACGTGCCGCCGCTCTGCAACTTCATCCTGCCGGCGATCGTGCGCACCGGGCCGCTGGCGATCGCGATCTCAACCGCCGGTGCCTCGCCGGCGCTGGCGAAGCGGATGAAGCGCGAAGTCGCCGAGCTCTTCGGCGAAGAGTTTGCGCGGCTGGCGGTGATCCTCAACGACGCCCGCGGCTGGGCGAAGGGCACGCTGCCGACCTACCAGGACCGCAAGGAGTTCTTCGAGGGGATCGTCAACGGCGCCCCCGACCCGATCGAGCTGCTGCGCGCCGGCGACGAGACGACCGTGCTGGCAATTGTCGAGTCCGCCAAGGAGCGGGCTGCGGCGACCTTGGCCTGAGCGGACTTACTGGACGCCGGAGCAGGCGGTGCCGCGGACGCGGTCAAGCGTCTCGCGCAACTGACCCGCCTCGTCCTCGCTGATGTTGGCCGAGAAGGCGATCGCCAACTCGCCGGCGACGACCGGGCGCATCTCCTCCAGCAGCTGGGAGCCGGAGGGCAGCAGCGTCGCGTAGCTAACGCGACGATCGGTCTCGCAGAAGGTCCGCTCCAGGAGGCCGGCCTTGATCAGCCGGTCGACCAGCTTGGTGAGGCCGCCGCGAGTGATCACCAGCGCCTCGGCGAGGTCCCCCATCCGCATCCGCTGATCTGGCGCCTCGGCGATCGTCGCCAGCACCTCGTACCAGGGCAGCGGCGGGAAGTCGCTCTGCGCGAGCGCTTCCTGGAGGCGCCCGGTGACGGCGGCGTGGGTGCGGGTGAGGGCGCCCCAGGCCTCGCCGTGGGGCGTGCCGCCGGGCACCTCGACGGCAGAGGCGCCGTCGGTGGAGATCGTCGTGGCTGCGCTCGTCTCGCTCATCGTCCTTACATGATGCCAGACGAACCTTGTCAGGACAATAGTTGTAGTTACAAGCTTTTCTGCTATGATTGTTTCTGCGTCAATGATTTGCACGACAACTGCTTACTAGGAAGGAACGCAGAAATGACCCCCACCGAGACCGTCCAGCAGGGAATCCCGGCTGGCACCTACGCCCTCGACCCCGTCCACTCCTCCGTCACCTTTTCGATCACCCACAACGGCGTCGCCACTTTTCGCAGCGGCTTCGAGCGCTACGCGGCGAAGCTGAGCGGCGGCGAGCAGCCGCGACTCGAGGGCACGGTGGACGTGACCAGCATCGAGATCGACGAGGAGCAGCTCAAGGGCCACCTCCTCTCGCCCGATTTCTTCGACGCCGAGCGCTACCCGGAGCTGCGCTTCGCCTCGACCGAGCTGAGCGTCGGCGAGGACGGCAGCGCCCGCCTCCTCGGTGAGCTCGAGATTCGCGGTGAGAAGCGCGAGGTCGAGGCCAGTGGCCGCTTCGGCCAGATCGGTGCCGACCTCGGCGGCAACGCCCGCATCGGCCTCTCGGTCGCAGCCACCGTCGACCGCCGTAATTTCGGCCTCAACTGGCAGGCGGAGCTGCCCAGCGGCGGCGAGGTCCTCGACTACGCGGTCACCATCAACGTCGAGCTGGAGCTCGTCCAGGAGGCCGAGTAGCGATGCGGGTCCTTGCCATCAGCGGCAGTTTGCGCCGGGACTCCTACAACCACGCCCTGCTGCGGGAGGCCGCCGAGCGGCTTCCCGCCGGGGTGGAGTTGGTCGAGTTCAAGCGGTTGGCGGAGATCCCGCCCTACGACGCCGACCGCGAAGAGCTGGGCATGCCGGAGCCGGTTGAGGCTCTGCGCGCGGCGATCCGCGAGACCGACGGCGTGCTCATCGCCACCCCCGAGTACAACCACTCGATCCCCGGGGTGCTGAAGAACGCCCTCGACTGGGCCTCGCGCCCGGCCGGCAAGAGCGCGATGAACGGCAAGCCAGCGGCAGTCGTCGGCGCCTCGACCGGGATGTTCGGCGCCGTCTGGGCGCAGGCCGAGACGCGCAAGGTACTCGGCGCCCTCGGCGCCCGCGTGATCGAGTCCGAACTGCCGGTGGCGAAAGCCGCCGACCTCTACGCCGACGGGCACTTGGAGCTGCCCCCGCAACAAGCCGAGCAGCTTGAGGAGATCCTCGCCGAGCTGGTCGCGGCGATCGAGGAGGCGCAGGAATTCGCCGCCGAGCGCGAGAAGGTCGCGGCCTGAGCGAGTCCTACGGGACCAACCGCTGCACGGAATCGACGCGATCGATTGCCTTGTCGAAAGAGGCGATCGTGCCGATCCCGGTCAGCTCGGCGCAGGCCACCAGATAGGCCTCGGCAAAGTCGATGCGGTCGAGCTCGTAGACCTCAAGAGCTCGGAGGAAGAGATGGGTGTCGGCTGAGACTGTCGGCATGGCCAAAGCCGCTCGCATCATCTCGGCAATGCGTGGCCGGTCGACTTCGTAGACCGACTGAAGCACGTAGACGCACTCGGCCAACACCACATCCGTAAGGACCAGTTCGGTTTCCGTGGCCAAGAACCGCGTGGCCCGTCTGGCCATCTCTGGTGGGTCACCAGTCAGATGCCGGATCAAGATGTTCGTATCGAGCAGGACGGTCAAGTCTGCTCTTTCAACCGCTCGCCACGCGCCCGCCACGCCTCGCGGCGAATCTCCTCCCAGTCGGCTCCACTTTTGTCGGGCGGCACAGCGACCGATCCAGCAAGGTCTAGGAAATCCTCCGTCCGCGCCATGATCGCCCGATGGTGCTCAACCCGAAACAGCACCTGGTCGCCTGAATTTAGAGACAGCGCCTCCCGCACGACTTTGGGAATGGTGATCTGACCCTTCGAAGTCACCCTTGCGGCGATATCCATTCTTGCTCCTTACCTTGCCGACCGGGTAAGGATAGCTGGCGTCAGGCGTGCGGCAGGGCGAAGAAGGCGACAGCGGAGAAGTGGGCGATCGCGGCGGCGATCACGAAGAGGTGGAAGACCTCGTGGTATCCGAAGATCGCCGGGTTGGGGTTGGGTCGTTGGGTCGCGTAAACGACCGCGCCGGCGGTGTAGAGGAGTCCGCCGGCGGCGACCAGCATCGTGCCGGCGACACCCATCTGCGACCAGAGCTCGGGGAAGGCGGCGACGGCCACCCAGCCGAGCGCCAAGTAGATCAATGCCCCGACCCATTTCGGGTGGTTGATCCAGATCATCTCGACGATTGCGCCGGCGATTGCGCCAATCCAGACGACGACGAGGATCGCGTTGGCGAGGGCGCCGTGGAGGACGAGCAGGGCGAAGGGCGTGTAGGTGCCAGCGATGAGGAAGAAGATCATCGAGTGATCCAGGCGCCGCATCCAGAGGCGCACGTTGGGCCGGGCCCAGTTGACCCGGTGGTAGAGAGCGCTGGTGCCGAAGAGGGCGGAGAGGCTGACCGCGTAAATAGCCACCGCCAGCGTCGCTTTCGGCGTCGTCGCGAGCAGGATTAGGGCGGTGCCGAAACCGAGCGAGATGAAGAACGCCCACTCGTGGGAGACGCCGCGCAGCTTCGGCTTGACGGCGGCGATCGCGTCTGTGGCAACCTCACGCGCGGCCTCTGCTTTCTCGACCGCAGCCTCACGCGCCGCCGTCGCTTTCTCCCCCATTGCCTCGCGGGCGTCCCGGGCGCGATCGCCCATTCGCTCTGCGCCCCTACGCAGGTCTTCGACCATGTCTGGAGGGTAGCGGCTGGAACCTACTCAGAAGCCACGGGAAGAAACAGAACGAGACCTTCCGGTTCCTCGGGGAATTGCCGAAGGACGTCGGGACCGGAAGTCAGCCCACGGATCGATCTGATCCGATCGCGCACAAGAGATCACTTCCGGTCCCGACGCAAGTAGCGCTTAGGGCCGCCGTAAGTAATGACGGCAGGCGAAGCAAGATAGGTCGCTCACCGGACGGGTCTTTCTTTGCCCAATATCCGGAGTTGACAACATGTAGGTAGTCAATTTCAAACCTTGTTTTCGCGGTCGTAGCGAGGTCGAAGGCAGGTTCCGTCCGACAGGAAAGCGATCCTGCGTAGTTACCCCCTAAAGCCGCTGCGAGAGGAGAAGTTTGATGTCCCAGACCGCCACCAGTACTCCCAAAAACGGTCTCCAGGGCCTCTCTGTCGAGCGGCGATTCTCGACTGTCGGCATGCATCCTTTCGACCAGATCGAGTGGGAGATTCGCGATGCGGTGATCGGCAATCCCGAGAGCCCCGCCTTCGAGCAGCGCGGCGTCGAGTTCCCAAAGAGCTGGTCCCAGAACGCGACCAACATCGTCGCCCAGAAGTACTTCCGCGGCAAGCTCGGCAGCGAGCAGCGCGAGTCTTCGGTGAAACAGATGATCGGTCGCGTTGCCGGCACGATTGCCAACTGGGGACGCGAGGGGGGCTACTTCGCCAGCGCCGAGGACGCCGAGGCCTTCGAGATGGAGCTGACCGCGATCCTGCTCCACCAGAAGGCGGCCTTCAACTCGCCGGTCTGGTTCAACGTCGGCTTCGAGGAGAAACCGCAGTGCTCGGCCTGCTTCATCTTGAGCGTCGACGACACGATCGAGTCGATCCTCGAGTGGAACACCAAAGAGGGAATGATCTTCCGCGGCGGCTCCGGCTCGGGGATCAACCTCTCCAACATCCGCGGCTCGGTCGAGCACCTCTCCAAGGGCGGTCTCGCCTCCGGCCCGGTCAGCTTCATGCGCGGCGCCGACGCCTGGGCGGGGACGATCAAGTCGGGCGGCAAGACGCGGCGAGCCGCGAAGATGGTCGTCCTCGACGTCGATCACCCCGACATTGAGGACTTCATCTGGTGCAAGGCCAAGGAGGAGGAGAAGGCGGCGGCCCTGCGCGACGCCGGCTTCGACATGTCGATCGACGGTGAGGGCTTCACCTCGATCCAGTACCAGAACGCCAATAACTCGGTGCGGGTCACCGACGAGTTCATGGAGGCCTTCGAGGCCGGTGAGGACTGGCACCTGACCGCCCGCACCAACGGCGAATCGGTGAAGACCGTCGACGCGCGTGAGCTGATGAACCAGATCGCCGACGCCGCCTGGCGCTGTGCCGACCCGGGCATCCAGTACGACACCACGATCAACCGCTGGCACACCAGCCCGGAGTCAGGCCGGATCAACGCCTCCAACCCCTGCAGCGAGTACATGCACGTCGATAACTCGGCCTGCAACTTGGCTTCGCTCAACCTGATGAAGTTCCGCCGCGAGGACGGCAGCTTCGATGCCGCCGACTTCGAGCACGCCGTCGATGTCGTCTTCCTCGCCCAGGAGATCGTCGTCGGCTTCTCTTCCTACCCGACCGAGGAGATCACCGAGAACGCCAACCGGTTCCGCCAGCTTGGCCTCGGCTACGCCAACCTCGGCGCCCTGCTGATGTCCGACGGTCTCCCCTACGACTCCGACGCCGGCCGCAACGTCGCCGCCGCGATCACGGCGCTGATGACCGGGCGCGCCTACCGCCAGTCGGCACTGATCGCCGCCGGCGCGACCGGGCCCTACGAGGAGTACGCGAAGAACCGCGAGCCGCACAACGGCGTCATGCGGATGCACCGCGACGCTGCCTACGACGTCGACGGCACCGGCATCAAGGGCGACCTGCTGGAGGCCGCCCAGCGTTCCTGGGACGAAGCGGTCGAGCTCGGCGAGGAGCACGGCTACCGCAACGCGCAGGCGACGGTGCTGGCCCCGACCGGGACGATCAGCTTCCTGATGGACTGCGACACGACCGGGATCGAGCCCGACTTCTCGCTGGTCAAGTTCAAGGAGCTGGTCGGCGGCGGACAGATGACGATCGTCAACCGTTCGGTGCCGCTGGCGCTGCAGGCGATGGGCTACTCCGAGGCCGAGATCGACCAGATCAACGCCTACATCAAGGAGAAGAGCACGATCGTCGGCGCCCCCGGCCTCAAGGATGAGCACCTGCCGGTCTTCGACGTCGCGGTCGGCGAGCGGGCGATCACCCACACCGGCCACATCGACATGATGGCGGCGGCGCAGCCGTTCCTCTCGGGGGCGATCTCGAAGACCGTCAACATGCCGCAGACGGCGACGGTGGCGGACATCGCCGACGCCTACACGCGGGGCTGGAAGGGCGGCCTCAAGGCATTGGCGATCTACCGCGACGGCTCGAAGACGGCCCAGGCGCTGCGCACCGACGCCCAGGAGGAAAAGGGCGCCGAGGCGGAAGTGGAGATGGCGCAGCCAGTCCGCAAAAAGATGCCGCGGGAGCGCGAATCGATCACCCACAAGTTCGCGATCGGCGGCCACGAGGGCTACATCACCGCCGGCAAGTACGACGACGGCACCGTCGGCGAGATCTTCCTCACCGATATCGGCAAGGAGGGCTCGACGATGCGGGGGCTGCTCAACGCCTTCGCGACGGCGATCTCGCTCGGCCTCCAGTACGGGGTGCCGCTGGAGACCTTCGTGCGCAAGTTCAGCTACATGCGCTTCGAGCCAGAGGGCATCACCGGCAACCCGGAGATCCCCTTCGCCAAATCGATGCCGGACTACATCATGCGCTGGCTGGCGAGCCGCTTCATCGAGGACACCGACACGCTCGAGGAGCTGGGGATCATGACCCAGGAGGTGCGGGCCAAGAAGGATGCCGAGACCTCGCAGCTCGGCCTCGGGATCGCGACCGACACGGCGGGGCCCGCCAACGGCGGCAACGGCCACTCGGCGGGCAACGGCAACGGCGAGGCAGTGCCCGCGGCGGCGGCCTTCACCGACACGCCCCCGGTCGTGCCAGCCAGGATGCAGGGCCTCGATCTCGGGCCGGCCTGCGAGCAGTGCGGAGGCATGATGCAGCGGACGGGCAGCTGCTACACGTGCTCTTCGTGCGGCAACAACACCGGCTGCGGCTGAGCTCATAGGACACGGCGCGTTGCCGCACCCGCGGCTGCGCGCCGTGCGAGGCACTGTCGCTCCGCCGCGTGCACGGCCCCGCTTGGTCCTATGACCTCAGGGCCGCTCGCCTACTCTGAGCAAATGCACCTACTTGCGATCGGGCTTTCTCTGCTCGCTCTGAGCACGACCTCGAACGTCGCGCCTTGCGAGAAAGCGATGATCGGGCATGGGCAGGCGGACTGGCGCGGTGAATCGGTGGTGGCGGGACCGGTGGGGGTGCGGCGGGATCCGCTCGGGGCGATGTCGCGCACGGGCGCGGGGCTGGTGACGAAGATGCCGATCCTGGTCGAGGGACGGGCACCGGAGACGGTGGACGTCAGCGTGCCGCCGCAGGAGCGCGGCCGGGTCTTCCTCTACTACGGCGAGATGCGGGACCGGGACGGTAAGCCGACCACCTCCTTCGTCAACACGCGTGGCTACGACGAAACCGAGTTCCAGCTTTGCGACAACAAGCCGCGGACGATTTGGCCGGGTGGGATCCGGGTCAAGGGGACCGCGCCGGTCGAGCTCGAGATCTCCGTCGCCGGCCGGGAACAGCCCTACCTGCTGCACCTCGGACGGCCGCGACTCTACGCGCCGCCCACGGCTAGCCGCTAGACGGCGAAGCCGCGCATCGCCAGCCAGTCGGCAACCGGCACGGGCGGATCGGCGGAGAAGAGCAGGCGGACGCCCTCGCGGACGGCGCGATCGCCGCTGTCGGCCTGCCAGGGGTGGCGGGCCAACCAGGTCGCCACTGCCACCGCGACCATCGCGGCGGGGTCGTCGCCATCGGGGTCGATCGCGCGCACCGTCCCCAGCAGCTCCCCAGCCAGGTGCTGCGGTGCGGTGGCGGGACGGTCATCGTCCTCGAACCCCTCGAAGAGGGCCGTCACCGCGGTCTCGACGCCACCAGGGTCAACAATCGACGCCGCCCGGCCGACCACTTCAGACACGGTCAGAATCGTCTCGTGGCGGCCGGCCCTCACGTCGGACCTCCTACCCGCTCCTGAGCGCCGGGGAACCTGCGGTTTTCAGGCCGCCCGGGAGAGGATCACCTCGGCGTCGTGCCGAGGCGTCTCGGTGATGGCGCGGCGAAAGGGGCGCTCCGAGCCCGAGCGGGCGGGGGCGATCTGGCGGCGCTGCACCAGCTCGCGCAGCACCACCTCCATCTCGAACTGGGCGAAGGCGGCACCAAGGCAGCGGCGGACACCGCCACCGAAGGGGATCCAGGTGTAGGTGCCGGGCGGGGTCTCGATGAAGCGCTCGGGCAGGAAGCGCTCGGGTTCGGGGTAGATCTCCGGGTCGCGGTGGATCAGGTAGATGCTCGGCGTCACCCGCACCCCGGCTGGCAGCTCGTAGCCGCCCAGCTCGACCGCCTCGGTCAGCTTGCGGATCACCAGGACAATCACCGGCCGCAGCCGCAGCGTCTCCTGGATCGTCGCGGTCATGTAGGCGTCCTCGCCGGCGAGCGCCTCGGCGCGCAGGCGCTCGAGCTTCTCTGGGTGGCGGGTGAGGCGCTCCATCGCCCAAGAGAGCGCCGTGGCGGTGGTCTCGTGCCCGGCGACGAGCAGGGTCAGCAGCTCGTCGCGGATCTCGGCGTCGCTCATCGGGCTGCCGTCCTCGTGACGGGCGGCGACCAGCATCGAGAGGATGTCGTCACGCTCCTCCACGTCCTCGGCGGCGCGGCGGTCGGCGATCTCAGCGTTGATCAGCCTGTCAACGCCCTCAACGCGGCGCCGGAAGGGCGGAAAGCCGTTGATCCGCTCCGGCCCGGCGAGGATCACCGGCAGCAGGATCCGCGGGTTAGTGGTGAGGTCGAGGAAGTCGCGCAGCGCCGCCCGCAGCAGCTCCATCCGCTCGCCGCCGTGGATGCCGAAGACAGTCTCGAGGATGATCTCCAAGGTGATCGCCTGCATCCGGGGCCGCAGCTTGTAGGGGGTGCCGGTCGGCCAGCTCTCGATCTCACGGGCGGCAATCTCGGCCATCTTCTCGCCGTAGCCCTGCATGCGCTCGCCGTGGAAGGGCGGCAGCAGCAGCCGGCGCTGGTTGATGTGCGGCTTCTCGTCGAGGACGAGGACGGAGTTGTCGCCGAGGATCGGGCGGAGGATCTGGTTGCCCTCGCCGGCGTGGAAAACCTTCGGGTCGCCGGTGAAGACCTGCTTGACGACCGCGGGGTCGCTGACCATCACCCAGGTGCCTTCGCTGGCGATGTTCAAGGTGAACATCGGGCCGAAGCGACGGCGGCACTGGCCGAGCATCCACTGCGCCTGCCGCGACCAGATCGCCGTCTGCAGCCCCCGCGACATTCGCGGACCGGGCGGCAGGCCTCGCACCGCCTTGTGCGAAGCGATTGGCGCCGCCGCTTGAACCGCCGCCTCCATCACCGTTGAACCTACTGCGGCGGTCGAACCGCCAAGTGTGACGTTCGTCCGGGTAGCCTGCTGGCCATGGCCAACCTTCCCCGCCTGCCGCCCAGGGCCGAGCACCGCCTCATCAAGCGCCTCTGCGGGCTGGCACCCAGAGTGCAGCGGCGCCTCTTCGGAGCGCCACCGCAGATCGATGGACAGACGCTCGCCAGCGACATCCACGCGCTTCTGAAGCTGGCTGAGCAGGCGGGCAGCCCCACCTTCCTGACCGGGATGACCGTCGAGGAGGCACGGGCCTCGGCCCGCTACGAGGCACAGGTGATCGACAGCAACCCGCCGATCCCGATGGCGCGGGTCGAGCCGGTCGAGGTGCCGGGGCCGGGCGGGCCGCTTGCCTCACGCCTCTACCTGCCGCACAACCGGTCGGCCGACGCGGCGAGTCCACTGCTCGTCTACTACCACGGCGGCGGCTGGGTTATCGGCGACCTCGACACCCACGACGGCGTCTGCCGCTTCCTCGCCGCCGGGGCCGGAGTCGCGGTCCTCTCGATCGGCTACCGGCTGGCACCGGAGCACCCCTTCCCGGTGCCGGTCGAAGACGCCTGGGCCGGCTTCACCTGGGCTATCGCCAACGCCGGCTTGCTAGGCATCGATCCAGGGCGAGTCGCCGTCGGCGGCGACAGCGCCGGTGGCAACCTCTCGGCGGTCGTCAGCCTGCTCGCCCGCGAAGGCGGCGGCGCCACGCCGGCGATGCAGCTGCTGATCTACCCCGTCACCGACTCGGCCGACACGCCCCGCTCACGGGACCTCTTCGCCGAGGGCTTCTTCCTCACCCGCTCCGACATGGAGCTATTCGAGGCGGCTTACCTGCCGCCCGGAACCGACAAAGACGACCCGCGGATTTCGATCCTCAAAGCCCCCGACCTACGCAACCTGCCGCCGGCCTACGTGACCACCGCCGGCTTCGACCCGCTGCGCGACGAGGGCGAGGCCTACGCGCAGCGAATGCGCGATGCCGGCGTCAAAGTGGCGCTGCGCCGCCACCCTGGGCTAGTCCACAGCTTCGCCAACCTCACTCCGGTGAGCCGCACCTCGCGGGCGGCGATGCATGAGGCCGCGGGGGCGCTGCGGATGGGCCTGGCGCTGGATCGGCTCAGCTGAGCGACGCACCGTTCCCGTTCGATTTCGCGGCGGTGCCGGCGGGGATGACCATCCGGTGATCGTCTGGACCGGGCCTGAGGATCATCACCTCGGTTGGCGCCCGCTCCAGCAGCCAGACGATGTCGTCGCCGGAGAGACCCTGGGTCCCCGTCGCCGTCGCCGAGACAACCACGCGGTCGAAGGTCTCGCTGGCGAGCAGACGGGCGAGCGCGTGACGATAGGAGCGGCCGCGTTCAATCCGCGCGTCGACCGGCACGCCCTGGGCGCGAGCGCGCTGTTCGATCGCCTCCAACATCGACATCGCCGTCCCGGCTTCCTTGGGAATCGCGCAGTCCAGCGGAAGGCTCTTCGGCACCTGCGCGAGGTAGGCGGGCATCAAGGTCGCTTCCTCGGCACGGGCGAGCCGCATCGCCGCATCGACGGCGCGGCGCGAGATCTCGGTACCGGTGAACGGCAGGAGGATGTGGTGGACGGAGTCGGACTGGGCGCTGGGTCGATGCCCAAAGCGCGAGCGGGCGAGCAGGAAGCCACCGAGGAGGCCGAGCGCGAGCGCGAGGACTATCAGCGCGTGCTCGATGCGGAGTGCTGCGAGCTCGGTCACGCTTGCGGCCCTCTCTCGTCCTTGAGGCCCCGATGGGCGACGATCCGCACATCGACGCCGGGTGGCGTCGCCCGCATCAAGCGCTGCGGCAGCGGTTCGCGAAGGCGCGACAA
>Ga0207686_10000441_pt1 | contig 27900 bp, 24 predicted proteins | sample KBSM24metaG_FD_184396 | JGI IMG/M metagenome (GOLD analysis project Ga0207686, IMG submission 184396) | Miscanthus rhizosphere microbial communities from Kellogg Biological Station, Michigan, USA - KBS M2-4 metaG (SPAdes) (version 2) | ecosystem: Host-associated > Plants > Roots > Rhizosphere >...
GACGATCGCGAACTTGCGGTCCTCGCCGGAGTCGTCCATCGCCCGGCGGGCCCAGCCCTCGGCCTGCTCCAGCGAGAAGCTGTCGCGCTGCTCCATCAGCGAGGCGGTCGCTGCCGGGTTGTTGAACCAGCGGTGCACCGCTGGTGCGTCGCCGGGCTCGAAGCGGCGCAGGCTCACGTCTGGCTTGTCGCTCATCCCGGGAACCCTAATCGGGCGCGAGCCCCTGGCCGCTGATCACCAGCCAGACCGTCTTGGCGAGGATGCGGGCGTCGAGGGCGGCGGAGCGGCGGTCGACGTACTCGACGTCGAGCTCAATCCGCTCCTCCCAGGGGATGCCGGCGCGGCCCTGGACCTGGGCCCAGCCGGTGATCCCTGGCAGGACCTCGTGGCGACGGTTCTGGAACGGGGTGTAGTCGTCGACCTGGGCGGGGATGGTCGGGCGCGGACCGACGATCGCCATCTCGCCGCGGAGGACGTTGACCAGGTTGGGGAGCTCGTCGAGCGAGGTGCGGCGGAGGAAGCGGCCGGCGCGGGTGACGCGGGGGTCGTCGCGGGTGACGACGGTGCCGACCCCGACCGGGTCGGAGCCCCGCTCCATCGTCCGCAGCTTCCACATCTCGAACTCGGAACCGCCGCGGCCGACGCGGCGCTGGCGGTAGACGACCGGGCCACGGCTGCCGAGCTTGATCGCGATCGCGGCGGCGAGGAGGACGGGTGAGAGGACGATCAGCGCCACGGTGGCGACGAGGAGGTCGACGGCGCGGGGCATCAGCGGGTCCCCTCCGCCTTCTCCCAGCGCCCACCGGCGCCGTGGCGGCGGCGATCCCAGAGGCCGGCGGCGATCGAGGCGGTCGTCATCACGTAGTAGCGGGCGATCCGCAACGGGGCCAGCGCGTAGCGACGGGCGAGCAGGGCCGCACCGAGCAGGGCCAGCTGGGCGAGGAAGGTGAGGACGTAGAGGGTGCCCTGGCCGAGCAGGACGACGTTGGCGGCGAAGACGACGAGGTGCAGGGCCGGGCTGAGATAGCGCAGCAGCCGGTGCGAGGCGAGCTCGAAGGCGAACAGCGGCGGGTAGCCGCGCGGGTCGACCATGCCTTCGCCGACGACGATGTCCCAGAGCCCGACCATCATCCGCCGTTTGCGGGCGAACTCGCCCTCCATGGTCGGGACCATCTTCTCGCTGGCCCGCGCCGCCGGCGCGTAGAGCGAGCGGCGGCCCCGCTTGGCCAGCTCGAAGGGGAAGCTGAGGTCGTGGCTGCCGGAGGGGGGGAGCGGCAGGTAGGCGTCGCGGCGGACCGCGTAGATGGCGCCGTTGCCGGCGGTGATGCCGCCGAGGGCCGACTCCATCTCCCGCACCGCCATCTCGTAGCGCCAGTAGGCGCCCTCGAGGTTGTCGCCGCCGGCGTCGAGGAAGCGGACCTGGCCGCAGACATAGCCGACCGCCGGGTCGGCGAAGGGGGCGACCAGGCGGCGCAGGGCGGCCGGCTCCCACTCGCTGTTGGCGTCGGAGAAGGCGAGCAGCTCGCCGGTCGCCTGCTCGGCGGCGGCGTTGAGGGCGGCGACCTTGCCGCCGGCCGGCAGCTCGAGCACCAGGTCGGCACCGGCGGCGCGGGCGCGCTCGGCGGTGGCGTCGGTGGAGCCGTCGGAGGCGACGATCACCTGCAGCAGCTCCCGCGGGTACTCGAGCGCGAGCGCGTTGGCGACCTTGGCCGCGATCACCTCCTCCTCGTCGTAGGCGGGAACGATCAGGGAGACGGAGGGGAGCGCGGGGGCGCCATCGGCCGAAGGCGATGCAGCGGGGGCGGGCGAATCCGCCTGGGTCGGCGGCGAGGCGGGCGAAGGCGGGGCGCTGGCGCCGCCCGCCGCTGGACGTAGCGGCGGATCGTCTTCGGCCAGGCCGGGCCAGGTCTCGACCGGGTGGCGGCGGAGGGCGACGAGCAGCCGCAGGACCAGCGGGTAGCCGGCGTGGGTGTAGACGATCAGGCCGGCGCAGAGCCAGAAGAGGACCGCGATGGCGGTCATCCGCGGGCCTCGATCAGCTCGCGGTAGAGGTCGAGGGTGAGGCGCGCGGCCTCGTCCCAGGAGAAGGGGCCGGCGGCGGCGCGGGCGGCGGCGGCGGCCAGCTCGGCGCGGGCGGGCTCGTCCCGGACCAGTCCGGCAAGGGCGACGGCGAGGGCGTCGACATCCCCGGGTGGGACCAAGCGACCGGCGCCGGTCGCGGTGACCTCGGGGAAGCCGCCGACCGCGCTCATAACCATCGGCTTGCCGAAGGCGAGGCCGGTGTAAAGGACGCCGGAGTGCTCGGCGTCGAGGTAGGGGAGGGCGAGGAGGTCGGCGCGGCGGAAGATCGCCGGGATCTCGGCGTCGTCGACGAAGCGGGTGACGAAGCGGACCCGGCCGGGCGCTGCGGCCGCGAGCGAGCGCAGCGGCGCCACGTCCATGCGGGGGTTGCCGACGATCCAGAGCTCGGCGCCCTCGAGCCGGCGGAAGGCCTTCAGCAGCACCTCGATCCCCTTGTACTCGCGCAGCAGTCCGAAGAAGAGGATCACCGGCCCCTCGGCTCCCTCGAGCTCGGCCGGCAGCGGCTTCTCCTCCGGCAGCCGGGTCAGGTAGTCGAAGGCGCCGTGGGGGATGACGCGGACCTTGGCGGGGTCGAGGCCGACCTCGTCGCGGAAGCGGGCGGCGCCGTGCTCGGAGTGGGCGACGACGGCATCCATCTGTGCGTAGATACGCCGGGCCGAGTCGAGCTGGCGACGGCTGGGGTGCGGTGGCAGGATGTAGTGAGCGGTCATCACCCGGGGACGGGTCGGCGGCAGCAGGTGGACGTCCAGCCGGGGCATGGTCAGCCACTGGTAGTGGACGACGTCGGCGGGAGCGGCGGCGCGGCGGAACCGCAGCATGTCCGTCAGGTGCTCAGCCGCCTTGAAGGGGACGCGGCCGGGAGCGTCGAGCCCGCGGGCGGTGCTGCGGCGGTAGAAGCGTTCATCGACCCGGTAGCGCTCGGTCGGGGGGACCGGCCCGTAGAGGAAGTGCGAGGTGAGCAGCTCGACTTCGGCGCCAGCCCGGGTCAGCGCGGCCGCGAGGGCGCGGTCGTAAGGAGGCGTGAAGGCCGAGGGGTCGACTATCTGAACGTTCATCGTGTTTGGTTGAGCGGGGGCCACCGCTTTGACGCCTCTCAGCGGTAGGCGGAATTTCTGCGGGTGCCGATTATCGTGCCCTGCTTGGCGCCCACGATCTCCTACTGCGTCGTGAACACGAATGGCCGCGAATACCTGCTGGCCTGCCTGGCCGCGATCGAGCGCACGCACCCGCACGGAATCGAGCGCGAGATTCTGGTCCTCGACAACGCCTCCAGCGACGGCTCCGCAGAAGCGGTGCGGCAGCTTGGGGGCGACATCCGCCTGATCGCGCTGGAGCAGCGGACCGGCAAGGCGGAGAACGACTCGACCCTGATGCGCGCGGCCAGCGGCCGTTACTGCCTGCTGCTGAACGAGGACTCCGAACTGCGGCAGGGGGCGGGCGCGGCGCTGATCGCGGCGCTCGACGCCGACCCGAAAGCCGCCACCGCGACCCCGCAGCTGCTCGACTCGGCCGGCGAGCCGGTGCCCTGCGCCTGGCGCTTCCCGGGGGTCGGCACGGCGCTCGCGGGAGCGCTCTTCCTGCACCGCTGGCTCACCGTCCAGAGCAAGGGCAGCGCGACCCGTCGCGTCGACTGGGGCCAGTCGAGCGCGCTATTGGTCCGCCGCGAGGCCGCCGCCGCGGTCGACTACCTCGACCCCGCCTTCTTCGTCTACTACGACGAGTGCGACTTCGCCAGGCGCCTCGATGACGCCGGCTGGCACTCGCTCTTCGTCCCCAGCGCCGAGGCCGTCCACCACGATCAGCTCTCGACCGACCTCGCCGCTGGCCTGCCGCGAATCGTCGAATTCCACCGCAACCGCGACCTCTACATGCGCAAGCACCACGGGGCGGGAGCGGCGCTGGCGGTACGCGTCCTCACCGCCTGGTCCTACGCCGTGCGCGCCGTCGCCGCGACCGTCCTCTCGAACCAGCCCAGCGCGATCTACCGCGCCCACACCCGCCAGGCGCTCTTTCCCGACCGCGGCGAATCGATCCGCGACCGAGTGCGGTCGTCCTTTGTTTCGCACGGTGGTACAAAAGACGACCGCATCTCAGAGCCGTGAGTCCTCGTCCATGCGCTCGACCTCGTAGGTCTCCGGGATCTGCCCGTCGACGGCGCTGGGCTGGGCGCGCAGGCGCTGGAACGAGGCGGCCAGGTCGCCCGGGTGGCGGAGACGGGCGATCCAGACGCGCTCGCCGGGAGTGAAGAAGCCGCTGGCGTAGAGCACCAGCGGATAGGTGGCGAAGAGGACGATGCGGCCGAGCAGGCCGCCGGCGCCGGAGGTCGGCATCAGCAGCTCGCCGGCACCGACCAGGACCGCCGCGGTCAGCACCACCCGGGCCAGGCGGCCCCACTGGTAGGGGACGGGGAAGAGGCGCTGCGTGAAGACGTACATCAGCGCCAGCACGACCAGGTAGGAGCCGACGAGGGCGAGGCCGGCCCCGACGATCCCCAGCGGCGGCACCAGCAGCAGGTTGAGGGCGACGTTGGCGACGAGTGCCGCGAGCGTGGCCGGCAGGTTGAACTCGGTCCGTCCGGTGCGGCCGAGGATGACGACCAGCACCATGTAGACGGCGTAGAGGGTGACGGCGGTGGTGATCAGGCCGATCGCTTCGTAGGACTCGAAGAACTTCGGGGCGGCGAGGGCGCGGACGATCCAGCGCGAGAGCAGCCACATGCCGGTGACGACGAAGGCGCAGCCGCTGACGAAGAGCGTGACCACGGTGGCGTAGACGCGGCGGGCCTCGCCGTCGTCGCGGATCGAGTAGGCAAGCGGCGGCCAGGCGAGCTGGAAGCCACGGACGAGAACGTTGACCGCCTGGGCGAACTTGACCGCCAGCGAGTAGAGCCCGGCCTCGGCGAGGCCGAGGTAGCGGACGATGATGATCCGGTCGACGAAGTTGAGCAGGTAGAGCGAGACCTCGGCCGGCATCGTCGGCAATCCGAAGCGCAGCAGCCGCCCCAGCAGGTAGCGGTCGAAGAAAAGTGAGAGGCGGCGGCGCTGGAGCACGATCAGGCCGAGCACGAAGACGGCGCCGCTGGCGTAGCTGCCGACCAGCAGGCCGCGGGCGCCCTCGCCGGCCCCGACCACGAGCACGACGGTGAGGCCGATCGTGACCAGGACGTTGAGGATCGTGGTGAGGAAGAAGGCGCGGGCGCGTTCCTCGAGCCGGAACAGGGTGAGCATGAACTCGAACATCGTCAGCACCCAGAGGCCGCCGACCGAGATCCGCACCAGTTCGGCCATCGGACCCACTTCGTCCGCGTGCTTGGGGTTGAGCAGCGCTTCGGCGAGCGGGGTGGCGAAGGGCAGGGCGATCAGGGCGCCAACGGTCGCGAACCAGAAGAGCCCGGCGAAGGTGCTGGCGACGATCCGCTCGGGGTCCTCGCCGTCCTTGTAATAGAAGCGCAGCAGGGCCTCGATCAGGCCGAGGCGGACGACGATGCTGGCGGTGACGATGGCCGCGAACATCACCTCGGCGGCGCCGTAGTCGGCCGGGGTCAGGTAGCGCGTGTAGAGCGGCAGCAGGGCGACCGCGATGAACTTCGAGACGATGCTCGCCGCCGTGTAGGCGGCGCCGGTCGTCGCCAGGCGGCGCAGGTATCCCGACACCGGCGCAGCCTACGTCGGTTCGCGGACCGCGGGGGCGTGCGCCAGGGAGGCGCCGATGGCCAGCAGGACCCAGGTGATGGGGTCCTCGAAGAAGCCGGCGTAGGACAGCGTGTGGACCAGTAGCGCGACAAAGGCAGCAAGAACCGCTGCCCGCGCTGCGAGCAGCCAGGAGAGGGAGTCCTGCGGGCGGGGCAAACTGGCTCCGTTCTCGGACTCCCTCTCCTGGCTGCCAACGGGGGGGGCGCGGATGCCCGCGGTCATCGTCCAGAGGGCCACCAGGATGAGGGCCGCGTAGAGGAAAAAGCCCAAGAGGCCCTGCTCGGCGAGGACGGTTACGGGCTCGGTGTGGGAGACCGAGACGGGGATGTCCTTGTTGGCGCGGTGGGTGCTGTAGGCGTGCTGGAAGGAGCCGGAGCCATAGCCCTGGAGGGGGCGTTCGGCGAAGAGGTCGAGGCCGCCCTGGACGAGGTTGGCGCGGCCGCTGGTGTCGACGTTGGCTCGATCTATGAAGTTCGAGGCGTTGATGCTCTTGCCGCCGACGAGGACGATCGCCAGGGCGGCGCCGACGACTCCGACGGCGACCGCGGCCAGGGTCCACTTCCAGCTCCAGCGGATCGCGGCGAGGACGGCCAGGCCGGCCAGCAGGGCGATGAAGCTCGACTGCGAGAAGGTCTGGGCGAGGCCGAGCCAGAGCAGCGCGACCGCCGCGGTCAGCAGCGCGAACCGGCGGCGCTCCTTCACCCACAGCAGCGCCGCCATCGCGACCACGATCACCAGCGCCAGGTAGCGGCCGTAGACGTTGGGGTCCCAGAAGACCGAGTTGACCCGGAAGTAGGTGTGGAATTCGTTCGACCGGATCACCTGGTCGTTCCAGAAGAGGCTGCGCGTCAGGTACTCGACCGAGCCGATCGCGACGAAGGCCGCGGCCTCGGCGACGACGACGATCAGGACCAGCTTCAGCAGGCGGCGGTCCCACTCGACCTCGCGCAGCAGCCGGTAGGCGACGGTGAAGGGGACGAGGAAGAAGCAGACGTTCTGCAGGCCCTTGGAGAAGTCGCCCGAGTAGAGCGCCTGCAGCGCGTAGAGGACGACGAAGGCGGCCAGCGTCCAGGCCAGCGGTCGCGGCGCCCAGGTGCTGGGGGGCGCGTCCCAGTCCCGCAACAGGGCGAAGACGACGCCGGCGGCGATCACCAGGTAGAGCGGCACCAGCAGGTTGGCGGTGTCGCCGCCGGCGTGCAGAGGGACGCGGAAGGGGAGGGCGGCGACGATCGCCAGCGGCAGCAGGACCGGCCAGCGCCGGAAGGCGTAGGCGAGCGCGGCGACCGCGACCGCGCCGGCCAGGAGCAGGGCGGCGATGCGGCCGTCGTCGTGGCGCAGGTCGACGATCTGGGTCGTGTGCCACTGGTCGCCGAGGATCAGCAGCGGGAACAGCCCGATCGCCAGCAGCATCGCCAGCGAGCGCGGGCGCCCCGGCGGCAGCAGGATCGAGGCGGCGCAGGCCGCGGCGGCGATCAGCAGGCCCGCGGCGGCGAGGAAGTCGCTCAAGGCGAGCGCTTCCCGATCGGCAGGCAGGTCCGCACCGGCGGCAGCCGCGGGGCGCGGTGCAGCTTGATCGTGCCGGGCGGAACCAGGTTGCGTTCCTGGCCGAGCAGCTTGACCCGCAGCTTGTAGCGACCGGGCGGGGCGATGCCGCCGCCGCGCTGGTGACCGCGCCAATAGAAGGTGAAGAAGTGGTAGCGCTTGAGCGGGCGATCGCGGGCGAGGGTCCTCACGACCCTGCCTCCCGGTTTGACGATCTGGACGGTCGCCCGGTCGGTCCGGGTGACGCGGAAACGGATCCGCATGCTGTCGTAGTGACAGTCGCCGTTGGGAGTGATGCTGTGAACCGGGTTCTTCGGGTGCAGGATCGGCGTCGCCACGAAAGTCACCTGATCCAGCACCAGCGGGTCGCGCTTGAGGCGCTGGGCCCAGCCGAAGGCGGCAACCGTGGCGAGGACGAGAAGCGCGAAGACCAGTGCGGCCGGACTAACCCGCCGCCGCGGCATTGTCCTCGCCGACCACGACCGCCACGTTCGCCCCCGCCGAGGCGGATTTGACTTCCGAGCTCATCAGTTCGACCTTCGCGATCCCCAGCTGCTTGGCGACCTTGCGGGCTTCCGGCGCGTGTCCGCGTTCGAACATGACCACGCTCGCTTCGAAGCTCTGTTCGGTGTTGGAGACGGCGCCGAGACGGAAGCCCTTGTTCTCGACTTTGTCGCCGTAGGTGCCGGCCAGGCCTTCGGTGGCGGTCCCGTTGAGGACGGTCACCTCGATTTCGCTCGGCTGGATCTTCGCCGCGGCCTGCTTGCCCTTCTTGCCCTTGGCGCTGTCGTCGGAGCCGCTGACGACGAGGTAGGCGACGCCGCCGACGACCACCAACATGACGATGAAGATCGCGACCAGGTAGCGCGGCTCGGCCAGGCGGGCGCCGAGGCCCGAGGTGCTCTCGCTGAAGCGTTCGCGGCGACTCTGGGTCGGCAGCCCCGCCTCGCGCCGCCGGCGCCGTTCCTCGCGCTTGCTGACCGCCTCGTGCTCGGCGGTCTTGGATTCCTCCAGCTGACGCAGCTCCTCCGCCCGCTGGGCGGCGATCGTCGAGGTCGCCTCCTTGCGCTCGGCGTCGCGCTCGGGCGCCGAGCCGGCCCACTCGCGCAGGCGCCGGATGTCCCGCCCTTGCGTAAACGAGAGCAGGGCGAGCACGGCGAGCCCGAGGAACGCGGCCAGGCCGGCGAAGGCGCCGATCTGTTCAATCACCTTAAGCAAGCTGCGAGAGACTATTCGCCGGAGGCGACTGTCGCCGCATCGCCGCCCGGCGAGGCGATCATCTCGACCACCCGCTCGGCCAGATTCGCCTCGTCGCCGGCCATCACCAGGGCTTCGAGCGAGGTCAGGGTCGAGTCGACCCAGGCGGGATCGAGCGCCTTCGCGCGGACCGCCCGGTTGATCCGGCGCGCCGCCGTCGGCTGCAGCTCCTCGCTGGCGGCGAAGAGCTCCTCGTGCAGCTTCTCGCCGGCCCGCGGCTGCGTGAACTCGACCGCGATGTCCTCTTCCGGCTCGTAGCCGGCGAGCCGGATCATGTTGTGGGCGAGATCGACGATCTTCACCGGCTCGCCCATGTCGAGGACGAACACCTCGCCCTTGCCGGCGCCGATGTCGCCGGCGCGGATCACCATCTGCACCGCCTCCGGGATCGTCATGAAGTAGCGGGTCATCTCCGGGTGGGTGACGGTGACCGGGCCGCCGCGCTCGATCTGGTTGCGGAAGATCGGGACGACGCTGCCGGACGACGCCAGCACGTTGCCGAAGCGGACCGAGGCGAAGCGGGTGCCGGGGTGGCTGTGGCCGGCGTTCTCGACGATGAACTCGGCCATTGCCTTCGAGGCGCCCATCACCGTCTTCGGGTTGACCGCCTTGTCGGTGGAGATGAGGACGAAGCGCTCGACCTTGGAGGCGGCCGCGGTCTCGGCCGTGATCCGGGTCGCGATCGCGTTGTTGCGGACCGCCTCGAGCGGGTTCGCCTCCATCAGCGGCACGTGCTTGTAGGCGGCGGCGTGGAAGACGACGCTGGGTTTGAAGCGCTGCATCACCTCCAGCATCCGGTGCGGCTCCTTGCAGTCCGCCAGCACCGACTCGACGTTGGTGAAGTGGCGCAGCTCGACCATCTCGCGGTCGATCTCGAAGAGGTTGTCCTCGGCGTGGTCGAGCATCACCAGCAGCCGTGGTTTGACCTGGGCGATCTGGCGGCAGAGCTCGGAGCCGATCGAGCCGCCAGCGCCGGTGACGAGGACGATGCGATCGCGCAGGTAGGCGCCGACGCGGTCGAGCTCGCGCACGATCGGGTCGCGGCCGAGCACGTCCTCGACCCGCACCTCGCGCAGCTGTTTGTTGAGCTGGACGCCGCCGCGCAGGAGCTCGAACACGGTCGGCAGGGTGCGGACCCGGATCTCGCGCTCGCGGCAGGCGGAGACGACCTGGCCGCGCAACTGCCCGGGCGCCGAGGGGATCGCGATCACGACCTCGTCGGGCTCGGTCTCGTCGAGGATCTTGACGATCTCCTTGGTCGAACCCAGCACCTTCAGCCCCAGCATCCGCATCCCGCGCTTGCGCGGGTCGTCGTCGATGAAGCCGATCGCGGTGGCGCCGAGGTTGGGGTTGAGCTGCAGCTCGCGCACGACCATCTGGCCGCCGGAGCCGGCGCCGACCACCAGCACCTCGTGCTTGGGGAGGCGCGAGCCGCGCGAGGGGCGCTCGACGATCAGCCGCACCGCCAGCCGGGCGCCGGCGATCAGCATCATCGTCAGCACGAAGTCGGTCACCTCGACCGCCCGCGGCAGCGTGTGCGCGAAGGGCTTGGCGACGGCGAAGAAGACGACCAGGATCGCGCTGGCGATGGCGACCGCGCGGAAGATCAGGAGGAAGTCGCGACCGCTGACGTAGCGCCACCACTTCTGGTAGAGCCCGCAGGCGTAGAAGACGGCGAGCTTGCCGACGACGACGAAGCCGACCGACTGCAGGAAGAGGGTCTGGTAGCGCTCGGGCCAACCGTGCGGTTCGTCGAGGAAGCGCAGCTGGAAGGCGAGGAAGAAGGCCAGCGCGACGAGCACCGCGTCGGCCGCCAACTGCAGCATCCGGTTGCGATAGACGGGATGGTTGAGGCGACTCATCGGAGGGGCCCAGTTTAGGCCCAGATGCGGGGTTCAGGGGGTCGAGTGCACCTTCTGGCCCGCATCGTCCCTACGATGTGCCGCTGATGCACGCCCTCCTCCTGCTCGCCAGCATCACCGACAAGGTGGTGGAACCGATCGTCGACCTCGCCACCGAATTCATCGGCTCGGCCGGGGTCGTGGCGGTGTTCCTGCTGATGACCCTGGAGTCGGCCTGCATCCCGATCCCGAGCGAGGCGATCATGCTCTTCGCCGGCTTCGCCGTCTCCAAAGGCGAACTGACCCTGTTCGGGATCGTCGCCGCGGGAGTGCTGGGGAACCTGGTCGGATCCTGGATCGCCTACGCGGTCGGCTACTACGGGCGGCTGGACCTGCTGGAAAAGAACAAGCTGATCCACATCAGCCCCAAGCACCTCAAATGGGCCGACGACTGGTTCGAGCGCTACGGCACCTGGACCGTCTTCTTCTCGCGCATGCTGCCGATCATCCGCACCTTCATCTCGCTCCCGGCCGGGGTGGCGAAGATGCCGTTCTGGCGCTTTTCGGCCTTCACCCTGCTGGGCTCGATCCCCTGGGTCCTGGCCCTGGCGATCGTCGGCGAAAAGGTCGGCGACAACTGGGAGGACTGGCGCCACAAACTCGGCTACCTCGACTACCTGGTGGCGGCGGCGATCGTCGGCGGCGTCGTCTGGTGGCTGGTGAAGCGGCGGCGGGGCGGTGGCGAGCCCGGCGCGGGTGGCGACGAGCCGGTGGCGACGCCCGAGCCTGCCGGCAGCGGCGGCGCTTGAGCGAGGCGGGCGCGGGCCGGCTGCCCTCGCGGCGCGCGATCGCGCTGGGCATCGTCCAGGGCCCGGCCGAGCTGCTGCCGGTCTCCAGCTCGGCCCACATCGTCCTCGTCCCCTGGCTGGCGGGGTGGGACTGGGAGACGATCGACCCGGAGCTGCGCAAGAGCTTCGAGGTGGCGCTCCACACCGGCGCCGCGGCGGCGCTGCTGATCGGGCAGCGGCACCTGATCGCCGAGGAGCTGCACGGCTTCAACGGGCGGCGGGCGCTGCTGCTCGGTCTCTCCTTCCTGCCGGCGGCGATCGTCGGCTACACCCTGGAGCGCCCGATCGAGCGCTACCTCGGCGGCCCACGCACGACCGCCTATGGCCTGCTCGCCGGTGCCGCGGCGATGCTCGCCGCCGACACCCGGCCGCAGCGGCGCGGGCGCGGCGACGCCACCGCGGCCGACGGGCTGGCGCTCGGCGTCGCCCAGGCGGCGGCGCTGGCGCCCGGCGTCTCCCGCAACGGCATCACCCTCGCCGCCGCCCGCTGGCGCCACTTCTCGCGCGACCAGGCCAACCTGCTCTCGCGCACGATCGCGCTGCCGATCATCGTCGGCGCCACGGCGCTGAAGGGGACGCGGCTGGCGCGGCGCGGCACCACGCCGGAGCTGCGCCGCACCCTCGGCCTCGGCATCGCCGCCTCCTTCGCCTCGACCCTCGCCTCCCAGCGCCTGATCGGCCTGGTCGAGCGCGACCGGGCGCTCTGGCCGTACGCGGCCTACCGGGCCGCCCTGGCCGCCGCGGTTCTTGTAAAGCTGCGGGGATGAGCGACGCCTACGCCAAAGCCGGGGTCGACCAGGGGGCGGCGGACGCGGCCGTCGCCGGGTTGGTGCGCGCGCTCGGGGCGATCAAGCTCGACCGGCCCTCGCTGCAGGTGCCGCTGCCCGGGCACTACGCGAGCGTGATCGAGATCGGGGAGAACGCCGGGATCGCGCTCTCGACCGACGGGGTCGGGACCAAGCTGCTGGTCGCCGAGGAGCTGGGCCGCTTCGACACGGTCGGGATCGACTGCGTGGCGATGAACGTCAACGACGTGATCTGCGTCGGCGCCGAGCCGCTGGCGATGCTCGACTACATCGCCGTGCAGAAGGCCGACCCGGCGGTCTGCGAGGAAATCGGGGTCGGCCTGGCGCGCGGGGCGGAGCTGGCCGGGGTCGAGATCCCCGGCGGCGAGCTGGCCCAGCTCGGCGACCTCGTCTCCAGCGTCGACGTCTCCGGCGCCTGCTTCGGCACCGTCGCCCTCGACGCGGTGATCGACGGCGCGGCGGTGCGCCCGGGCGACGTCGTCATCGGCCTGCCCTCCTCCGGGATCCACTCCAACGGCTACACGCTGGCCCGCTCGGCGCTGACCGGGATCCCCCTCGACGACGACCGGCTCGGCCGGCCGCTCGGCGACGTCCTGCTGGAGCCGACCGAGATCTACGTGAAGCCGGTGATGAAGCTGCTGCGCTCCGCGGTCGACGTCCGCGGGCTCGCCCACATCACCTCCGGCGGCACCGGCAACCTGCTGCGGCTGGCGGCGGAGGTCGGCTACGAGATCGACGCGCCGCTGCCGGTGCCGCCGATCTTCGGGCTGATCCAGGAGCAGGGCGGCGTCTCCGAGACGGAGATGTACGACGTCTTCAACATGGGTTGCGGCTTCTGCGTCGTCGTCCCGGCGAGCGACGAGGCGGCGGCGCTGGGCCTGCTGCGCGCGCACTACCCGGCCGCGAGTCGGATCGGCCGCGCGACCGACGGGCCTCGCGAAGTTCGCGGCATCTAGAACCGCGCGACTCGCGGGCGGGAACGCCCATTCTTGGGGGCGAGCAGGCGGGGTCGGGGCAGCAGCGAACCTGTATTGACCCCTTGCGCCCGCACCTCGTGAGATTCCCTATTGAGACCCACCCACCCGCCCCATAACGTTCGTCCCCGCTGATGGACCCCCGCACGACCAGCTCGCAGATGATCGGCACCGTGCTCTCCGGCCGCTACAAGCTGGAGGCGAAGCTCGGCAGCGGCGGCATGTCGACCGTCTACCTGGCCAACGACGGCACCCTCGACCGCGCCGTCGCGGTCAAGGTGATGCACCGCGAGATGTCCGAGCAGCCCGACCAGCTCGAGCGCTTCCGCCAGGAGGCGCGCGCGGTCGCCAAGCTCTCGCACCCCAACGTGGTCGCGGTGATCGACGCCGGCGAGGACGGCGGTCATCCCTACATCGTCTTCGAGTACGTCGAAGGGGAGACGCTGAAGCAGCGGATCGCCCGGCTCGGCGCGCTCGACACCCAGGAGGCGCTGGCCTACGCGATCGAGATCGCCCGCGGGCTCACCGTCGCCCACGCCCGCAACATGGTCCACCGCGACATCAAGCCCCAGAATGTCCTGATCGACGCTGAGGGCCGGGCCAAGCTGACCGACTTCGGGATCTCACGCCAGCTCGAGCAGGACGGGATGACCGCCACCGGCCGCGTCCTCGGCACCACCGACTACGTCGCCCCCGAGCAGGCGATGGGCCACCCGGTCGACCCGCGCTCGGACATCTACTCGCTCGGCGTCGTCCTCTACGAGATGCTGGTCGGCCAGGTCCCGTTCCACGCCGACAGCCAGGTCGGCGTGGCGATGAAACACGTCAACGAAGAGCTGCCCGACGTGCAGCAGCGCCGGCCGGAGATCTCCGCGGCGACGGCGCTGGTGGTCGAGCGCTCGACCGCCAAGGACCCGACCGAGCGCTACCAGGAAGTGGGAGAGATGATCGACGACCTCTCGACCGCGCTCGAGGTCGAGGCGGCGCGGGCGGGCTCGACCACCGGCGAGGCGACCAGCGTGCTCGACGCGGTGCCGCCGCCCAAGCGCCAGCTGCCCGGGCGGCGGCGGTGGTCCTGGGCCGCGATCGGGCTGCTCGTCCTCGTCGCCGCCGGCGTCCTCGTGGCGGTCAAGTTCATCGGCGACGGTGGTGGCGGTGGCGGGGCGCTGAAGGACAAGGGCGCGACCGTGCCGATCTCCTCGGCCACCGACTACGACCCCCAGGGCGACGGCGAAGAGGACCCGACCACGGTCAGCCTCACCGTCGACGGCAACCCGACCGGCACCGCCTGGAGCACCGAGCACTACGACACCGACACCTTCGCCGGGACCAAGACCGGGCCCGACCCCGGCGTCGGCCTCTACGTGACGACGAAGTCGCCGGCCTCACCCTCGAGGCTGGTGGTGAAGACGCCGACCCCCGGCTGGGACGCGGAGATCTACGCCGCCGCCTCGGGGCCGCCCGAAGAACTCTCCGAATGGGGGGGGCCGGTGGGCGAGATCGCCGACGCCAGCCCCACCGTCGAAGCCGACATCGACACCCCCGCGCCCGCCAAGTACTTCCTGATCTGGTTCAACAAAGCGGCGCCGGCGCGCGACCAGGAAGGCCGCTTCCAGGTCGAGATCAGCGACGTCAAGCTGCTGAAGTAGGGCCTAGAACTCGTAGGAGCGGGCGCGGCGGTGGCGCTCGACCGCGAGCTCGGTCAGGCGGTCGCAGAGCTCGGCGTAGGCGATCCCGCTCGCCTCCAGCAGCTTCGCGTAGACGCTGGTCTCGGTGAAGCCGGGCATCGTGTTGATCTCGTTGACGAGCACCTGGCCGCCGGGCTCGACGAAGAAGTCGCAGCGGGCCAGACCGGAGCAGCCGGCGAGGGCGAAGGTGGCGCCGGCGAGCTCGCGCACGCGGGCGGCCTGCTCGTCCGATATCGGCGCCGGCACCCGCAGCTCCATCCCGTCCTCCCCGTACTTCGCCTCGAAGTCGTACCACTCGGCGTGGGCGACGACCTCCCCCGGCAGCGAGGTCGTCAGCTCCTCGTTGCCGAGCACCGAGCACTCGACCTCGCGGCCGCTCGCCGAGGCCTCGACGATCACCCGCGGGTCGTGGCGGCGGGCGAGCTCGACCGCGGCGTCGAGCTGCGCCAGATCGGTGACGCGGCTGATGCCGACGCTGGACCCCATCCGCGAGGGCTTGACCCAGAGCGGCAGGCCCATCGCCTCGCAGCGCTCGCGCCAGCCCTCCTCGCCGGCGGCCGTGAACTCGACCTGGGGAACGCCGCGAGCCGCGAACAGCCGCTTCAGGGTGAGCTTGTCGAGGCAGGTGGCCGAGGCCAGGACGTCGGAGCCGACGTAGGGGACGTCGAGCAGCTCCAGCAGGCCCTGGACGCTGCCGTCCTCGCCGAAGGCGCCGTGCAGGGCCGGGAAGACCGCGTCGGCACCGAGCAGGCCACCGGCCGGGGTCAGCTCGACCGCGGCGCCGGCGGCGAGCCAGCGGCCCTCGCGCCCGATCGTCACCGCGACAACCTCGTGGCCCGCCTGCTCCAGCCCGCGGGCGACCGAGGCGCCGGAGCGCAGCGAGACGTCGTGCTCGGAGGAGCGGCCGCCGCTGAGGACCGCGACCTTCATTCTTCTGCTTCCGGCGCCACCGCGGCGCGCTTGCCGACCACGATCGTCACCGTTTCGCCCGGTTCCAGCTCGGACCCGAAGGGCGGGAACTGGTCGATCGCGCGGCCGATCTTGCCTTCGACTTCGGTTTCTTCTTCTTCCACGGTCGGGCTGAGGCCGGCGGCGCGAACCGCTTCGACCGCTTCGGAGCGGAGCTTGCCGACCACGTTCGGCACCTTCGCCTGCTGCTTGCCGGAGGAGACGACGATCGCGACGGTCGAGCCCGCTTCGACCTCGCTGCCGGCGCTCGGCGACTGGCTGATCACCTCACCCGCGGGCGAGTCGCTTTCTTCTTCGGAGACGCTGGGGGTGAGGCCGCGGCCGCGGATCTGCTGCACCGCGAGACGGCGCTGGCTGCCGACCAGGACCGGCACCTTGGCCCGCTTGGGACCGGCGGAGACGACGATGGTGACATCGGAGCCGTTGGTCGCCGTCTCGCCCGCCGACGGTTCGGAGTGGATCACCAGTCCCTCTTCGACCGTGTCGGAGCTGACCGTTTCCGCCTGGACGCCGAAGCCGGCGGCTTCCAGCTTTTCGGTCGCCTCTTCGCGGCTGAGGCCGGCGGTGGCCGGAACTTCGCTGCTGCCGGGGCCGTTGCTGACCGTCAGCGTCACATCCGGCTTCGAGCAGAAGAGCGTCAGGAAGGCACAGTCCAGGGCCGCCTGGTCGCCGGGCGGCGAGGCCGCCGGGTCCTGCTCGAGCACCGTGTTCGGCGCCACTTCGCGCTCGACCCGCTTCACCTCGCCGACCGAGAAGCCGTCCTGCTGCAGCAGCGAGATCGCGACGTTGAGCTGGTTGCCGGTCACCTTCGGCACTTCGGTGCTGGTGTCGCGGGTCAGCAGCAGGCCGACCAGGAGGCCGATCACGACCGCGGCCGCCAGGGCCCAGAGCAGCCAGTTGCGGCGCGGCTCCTCCTCGACCGGCTCCTCGGCCACGGCGACGGCGGGCGGCAGCGCCGCGAAGTCCGCGGTGCCGCCGGCGGTGGGCGCTTTCAGCGCCGCGTCGAGGGCGGCGATGAAGGCGTCGGCGTTCTGGAAGCGCTGGCCGGGGTCCTTCTCCAGCGCCCGCATCACCACCGCGTCTAGCGCCGGCGAGACCGCCGGGTTGATCGAGCTCGGCCGCAGCGGCGTCTGCGAGACCTGTTTCATCGCCACCGCGACGGCGGAGTCGGCCTCGAACGGGACCCGGCCGGTCAGCGCCTCGTAGAGGATCACCCCGATCGAGTAGAGGTCGGAGACGGCGGTGACGTCGAAGCCCTGCGCCTGCTCGGGCGAGAGGTAGTGCGGGGTGCCCATCACCGATCCGGTCTGGGTGATCTCGGAGACGCCGGCGCGGGCGATCCCGAAGTCGGTCACCACCGCCGCGCCCTCGGCATTGATGAGGACGTTCTGTGGCTTGAGGTCGCGGTGGACGACGCCGTTGCGGTGGGCAAAGCGGGCCGCCTCCAGGACCTGGCGGATCAGCGCCACCCCCTGCTCCGGGGTCAGCCCGCGGTCGATCAGCTGCTTCAGGGTCGGCCCGTCGATGTACTGCATGGCGATGTAATAGGTGCCCTCGAACTGGCCGCGGTCGAAGACCGAGACGATGTTGGGGTGCTGCAGCCCGGCCGCCGACTCGGCCTCGCGCTGGAAGCGCTGGACGAACTCCTGGTCCTGGGCGAAGCGCCGGTGCAGGACCTTCAGCGCGACCTGGCGCTGCAGATGCGTGTCCTCGGCCAGCCAGACGTCGGCCATGCCGCCGCTGCCGAGCCGGCGCAGCACCCGATAGCGCCCGTCGACGACGCTCCCCTCGTTTACCTCAGGCACTTACGCCCTCCTCGTCTCGGACTCATTCGCCATTCAGGATCGCTTCCGCCACGTCGGCGAAGATCGGGGCCGCGACGTCGTTGCCGAACTGTTCGGTGCACTCGACCGAGGCGGCGATCGCGATCTTCGGTTCGTCCGCCGGGGCGAAGCCGATGAACCAGGCCTGGTTCTCTTCTTCGCCGCCGCCGCAGGATTCGTTGCCGGGGGTTTCGGCGGTGCCGGTCTTGCCGGCGACCGGGACGCCGGAGATCGCGGCGTTGGTGCCGGTCCCTTCGGAGACCACGCCTTCCATCGCCGTGGTCAGCTCTGCCGCCGTCTCGGCGCTGATCGGCTGGCTGTACTGGGAGGGGTCGAGGCGTTCGGTGACGCGCCCGTCGGGGTCGACAACCCGGTTCCAGATCTGCGGCTTCATCAGCTTGCCGCCGTTGGCGACAGCAGAGGCGACCATCGCCATCTGCAGCGGCGTCGCCAGCAGCCGCTCCTGGCCGATCGCGACCCGGGCCAGGTCGACCGGGTCGTTGGCGGTCAGGGTCGCGCCTTCGTTGTAGACGCCGCTCGGTTCGACCTCGTCTTCGGGCAGGTCGATCGGGGGGGTCGAGTTGAAGCCGAACTTTTCCATCGTTTCGAACAGCTTGTCGTTGCCGAGCTGCTGCCCCAGCTGCCCGAACCAGGTGTTGACCGAGTTGGTCAGCGCCGTGTCGAGCGCGATCGGGCCGAAGTCCTCGTTGAAGTCGTTGGCCAGTTCGTGGCCTTCATCGATGATCGTCCCCGGCGCGTCGATCGTCGTTTCCGGGGTGATCACACCGCTTTCCAGCCCGGCGGCGGCGGTCACCACCTTGAAGGTCGAGCCCGGCGGGTAGAGCCCCTGCGTGGCCCGGTTCAGCAGCGGCGTTTCGATTTCGTTGTTGGCCAGCTTCGAGTATTCGTAGGGAACCCGGTTGGGGTCGTAGGGCTTGTTCGAGGCCATCACCTTGACCTCGCCGCTGCTCGGTTCGAGCGCGACCACGGCGCCGAAGCCGGCTTCTTCGAGGTCGGTCAGCGCCACCCGCTGCGCTCCCGGATCGATGCTGGTGACGATGTCGTTGCCTTCCTGGCTGTGGCCGAGGAGCTGGTCGAGGATCGAGCCGAATTCCGATTCCTGGCCGATCAGCTGGTCGTTGTGGAAGCGCTCGAACTCGCTGTCGCCCTCGGTCACGAAGCTGTAGCCGATCGGGTGCCCGTAGAGCGCCCTTTCCGGGTAGCGGCGGACGAAGCGGAGGGAGTCGCCCTTGCCCTTGGCAACCGACTTGGCGAGCACGGTGCCATCGGCGGCGAGGATGCGGCCGCGGCGGATCTGCTGCTGCTCCAGCAGCGGCCGCTTGTTCGCGTGCTTTTCCTTCAGCGCCTGCGCATCGAAGACCGACCAGTAGGACGTGAAGCCGACCAGGATCGCGAAGAGGACGACGATGAAGCCGAACAATTTGACGATCTGGCGGTTCACGGTTCCCCCAGCGAGAGCGCGCGGCCGCGCGGCTGGGTCGCCTCACGCCGGGCCCGGTCGGAGATCAGCAGCAGCAGCGCCAGCAGCACGAAGTTGGCGACGATCGAGCTGCCGCCGTAGCTGATGAAGGGCAGGGTGACGCCGGTCAGCGGGATCACCCTGGTGACGCCGCCGATGATCACGAAGGCCTGGATCGAGAAGACCGCGGTCAGCCCGGTGGCGAGCAGCTTCGAGAAGCCGTCGCTCGCCAGCAGCGCGATCTTGAAGCCGCGGGCGGCGATCAGCAGGTAGATGAGGATGACGCCGCAGGCGCCGAACAGCCCGACCTCGTTGACGATCAGCGAGTAGATGGTGTCGGTCTGGGCCGCCGGCAGCAGCGCGTTGTGGGTGCCGGGGATCGTGATCAGGCCCTGCCCGAAGCCCTTGCCGAAGAGACCGCCGTCGGCCTGGGCGAAGATCGACTGCAGGATCTGGTAGCCGGTGTCTTCGTAGTGGGGGTAGGGGTGCAGCCAGACCTCGACCCGGTCGTGCACGTGGGGGACGGTCGAGGCGAAGAACCAGGCGCCGACCGTGAACATCGCCATGCCGATGACGACGAAGGAGAAGCGCCCGGTGGCGACGTAGAGCAGGGCGAGGAAGGCGGCGAAGAACATCAGCGAGCTGCCGAGGTCGCGGATGAAGACGAGCATGAACATCGAGGCACCCCAGACCACCAGCATCGGCCCGAAGTGCTTCAGCGGCGGCAGCGTCACCCCGAGCACGCGCCGCGCCCCGACGATCAGCACCTCGCGGTTCTCCCGCAGGTAGCTGGCGAGGAAGACGACGATCGCGATCTTCGAGAACTCGGCCGGCTGGAAGGCGAGCGGCCCGATCTTGACCCCGAGGTAGGCGCCGTTGACCTGCTGCCCGATCCCCGGCAGCCGCGGCGCCAGCAGCAGCAGCAGCCCGACCACGGCGATCGTGTACCGGTAGCGCTCCAGCACTTCGTAGTCGCGCAGGAACTGGATCGTCAGCACGAAGAGGACGAGCCCGAGCACGAACCAGTTGGCCTGGTCGCGGGCAAGCGCGTCGTCGATCCGGTAGATCATCACCAGCCCGAACGCGGTCAGCAGGGCGACCAGCGGGAACAGGTACGGATCGGCGTCGGGCAGGCGGATCCGCAGGAAGAGGTGGGTCGCCACGCAGACCGCGAGGAAGTAGGCCCCGTAGATCAGGCTGAGGTTGTCGAGGCGGCTGCCCTCCTGGGCGAAGACCGCGGCGAAGCCGGCGGTGAGCAGGATCGCGACTGGAACCAGGGCGGTCAGCTCCCGGTTCCTCGCCGAGCTCAAGGAACCCCCTGGCTCTTCTGGATGTCTTCGATCAGCGAGACGGCGTCCCCGCGCGAGCGCAGGTCGTGGCCGGTGACCGCGTCCTGGCGCCGCGGCGGCAGCGACCCGGTCTGGATCGGGCTCGCATAGCGCTCGCCGTAGAGCTTGATCCCGAACGGCAGTTCATAGGGGACGCCGCGGTAGAGGGCGACCCGGCCGGCGTCGTCGGTGCCGAGAAACCAGACCTGGCGGTTGCCGTACCAGGCGCCGTAGGCGAGCGCGGCGACCAGGACCACCCCGGCGAGCACCTTCAGCGCCGTGCGCAGCCCGCGCCGGCGCGGCTTGCCGGCCAGATCCTCGCGCCGCTTGCGGGCCGCCTCGGCGGCGGCGCGGCGGCGCACCTCGGTCGTGGTCAGCCCCGCCTCCTCGGCCGAGCTGCCGACCAGGGTCGCGCCCTCGGGGGCGGCTGCGGGAGATCCGGCGGGCGCCCCTTCGGGGGCCGTCGGGTCGCCGAGACGAAAGGCGATCACGGTGATGTTGTCGCGGCCGCCGGCGCGGTTGGCTTCGTCGACCAGAGCCCGCACCGCCGACTCCATCGAGGTGGCCCGGGCCAGCAGCTTGCCGATCTGCTCGTCGCCGAGCATCGTGGTCAGGCCGTCGGAGCAGATCAGGAAGACGTCGCCGGGCTGGGCGGGGGCGGTCTGCAGGTCCACCTCGACCTCCGGTTCGGGTCCGAGGGCGCGGGTGATGATCGAGCGCTGCGGGTGGTCCTCGGCCTGGGCCTCGGTGATCTGGCCCTTGCGACGCATCTCCTCGACCAGCGAGTGGTCGCGGGTGAGGCGCTCGAAGCGGGCCCCGCGCAGGCGGTAGGCGCGGCTGTCGCCGACGTGCCCGATCGCCACCTCCTCGGCCTCGAGGTCGACGATCGCGGCGGTGATCGTCGTCCCCATCCCGGCCAGGTCGGGGTCCTTCTGGGCATGCTCGTGGATCGTCCGGTTCGCGGCCTCGACCGTCTCGCGCAGGACCCGCTCCGGCGGCCCGGCCGGCAGCTCGCGGTCGAACGACTCGACCGCCGTCTTCGAGGCGACCTCGCCGGCCTGCGCCCCACCCATCCCGTCGGCGACGACGAACAGCGGCGAGCGGGTGAAGACCGAGTCCTCGTTGGCGTTGCGCTGGCGCCCGGTGTCGGTGCGGAACGCCTGGTCGTCGATCCGCAGGGTCATGAGGCCTCGAGCCTGAACACCGTGTCGCCGATCTGAACCGTGTCGCCGTCGATCAGCTCCGCCTCTCCCTTCAGCGTGGCTCCGTTCAGAAGGGTGCCGTTGGTCGAGCTCATGTCCTCGACGAAGAAGCGGCCGCCGCGTTCGAACAGGCGGGCGTGGATGCTGGAGGCGTAGCGGTCCTCGATCCGCACGTCGGCCTCCTTCGAGCGCCCGATCGAGAGGCCGCCGATCAGGTCGAAGCGGGCGTCCGTCTCGAGGCCGCCGCCGCGCTCGGCGACGAGCCAGGCGTCGGCCCCGCGGGCCGGCTCGGCGTAGGGCTGGGCGGCGTGGAACCCGGTCGCGTCAGGGGCCGGGGAAACGGTGCGACGCAGGTCCTTGATCGCGCTGCGCGCGATCACGAGCAGGAACAGGTAGAGGACGGCCAGGAAGCCGAACTTCAGCGCTACGGATATCGGGTCATAGGCCACGCGCCCAGCAGATTACGGCCAGCGCCCGTCACTGCTCGATGTCGAAGAGGAAGGTGGTCGTGCCGACGGTCACCTGGTCCCCCGGCGAGAGCCGGGTCGAGGGGACGCGGCGGCCGTTGACCTTGATCCCGTTGGTCGAGCCGAGGTCGACGATCTGCCAGTCGCCGGACTCCGATCGGCGCAGCTCGGCGTGGCGGCGGGAGACGTTGGGGTCCGAGAGCACGCACTCGACCGCCTTCGAGCGCCCGATCGTCGCCCGCGGTCCGTCGAGCACGTAGCGGCGGTCGTCGAGCGAGACCACGGCCCGGGTCGAGACCAGGGCCGTGACCGCCTCCTCGGGGTGTTTGGGACGGCTGCGGTCGCGCTCGCGCACCGCCGAGTAGACCATCGTGTGTCCCTCTTCGCCCTGCTTCGGCGCCTCGCCCTCGTGGGCGGGCGGCTTGACCAGGCGCGCCTGGATCCCGAACTCGCCGAGCCGCAGGCGCTCGTCGGTGTCGAACTCGACCGCGGGCCGGGTCAGCAGGTCGTAGCCGCGGCGGCGCGCGTGCTCCAGCAGGTAGCCGGAGAGCTCCTGCTCGAGCGAGCGCTCGTAGCCTTCGAGCTTGGCCCGGTCTTTGGTCGAGAGGTAGACCGTGTACTCGTTGGGGACGTAGACCCGTTCCACCGACGCCGTCTTGTGGGCGTCCATTTCCTTCGCCAGTTTGCGCGCGAGTTCGACCGGCTGCACCTCGGAGCTGAAGGCACGGCTGAAGACCCCCTCGACGAGGCCTTCGATGCGGGACTCGAGATTGCGCAGGACGCCGATCGGAAAATCCTAGATGTTGGCCGGCATCAGGGAAGCAGGATGCCGTGGCCGAGGGCGAGCCAGGCGCCGAGAGCGGCGGCCAGGGCGAGGGTGCCGAGGCGGGCGGCGACGTGGGTGCGCCTGGGCTGGGTCTGGTCGGCGAGCAGGTCGAGTGACTCCTCGATCGCCGTGCCCAGCTGCTCCAGCGAGGAGCGGTGGTTGGGGCGGGGAGAGAGGCAGGCGTCGATCTCCGCGGTCAGCTCGCGCGGCAGGTCGGGGCGCAGGCGGCGCAACGGCCGGGTGCGGTCGCCGATCGCCCGCGCCGTCGCCGCCGGGCTGGCGCGGCGGTGCGGGTTCTCGCCGCTCCAGCACTCGTAGAGCATCAGCGCCAGCGAGTAGACGTCCGCCTCGGGACCGGCGGGCCGGCCCTCGGCCTGCTCCGGGGACATGTAGGCGAGGGTGCCGACGACGTCCCCCGGCGCGGTCAGCGAGGCGGCGCCGGCGAGCTGGGCGACGCCGAAGTCCATCAGCTTTGCCCGCGACTCCCCTTCGCACTCGCCCTCGGTCACCTGCACGTTCTGCGGCTTGATGTCGCGGTGGACGACGCCGCGCGAGTGGGCGTGGTCGAGGGCCTCGCAGAGATCGGCGCCGATCTCGCCGATCTCGCGGTCGGAGAGCTCGCCGGCGTGGGCGAGGCGGGCCAGGGTCGAGCCCTCGACCAGCTCGGAGACCAGCAGGGCGTTGCCGTCCTCCTCGCCCATCTCATAGAGGGTGACGATGCCCGGGTGGTTGAGCCGGGCCGCGGCCTGGGCCTCGCGCAGCACCCGGTGGCCCGCCTCCCCCCGCTGCTCGATCGCCTTGACCGCGACCGGGCGCTCGAGGCGCCCGTCCCAGGCCTCGTAGACGACGCCGAAGCCGCCGCTGCCGATGCGGCGCTCGATGAGGAAGCGGTTGAGGACCAGAGAACCGACCAAAGCTCCTTCCATTTCGCTTCCGGAGCGGTTTCTCCTGCCCCCATGCGGTTGGGAAAAACCCACCGTTTGCGGCCTCTCTGGACGCTCCGACCCCTCCAGCCTTCATACTCTTCCGCCACGCAACCAGCTTGGAGAGCCGCTTCTTGGAGGATTCAGCAGCACGCGCGCCACGCCGGCGCGAGCGCCCACCGCGCCGACCCGAACGCCAGCAGATCATGCTGCGGCGAGGGCTGGCGCTGGGCGGTGGCCTGATCGTCCTGATCCTGGTCGTGCTCGGGGTCAAGGGCTGCCTCGACGCCCGCGCCAACCGCGAGCTCAGCGACTACGCCCGCAACGTCACCCAGATCGTCGAAGAGACCGAACAGACCAGCAAGGGCTTCTTCGGCAAGCTCTCCGATCCGGGCGGCCTCTCCGTCACCGACTTCACCGCCGAGGTCAACGCCGACCGCAGCGCCATGGACAACTACGCCTCGCGCGTCGACAGCCTCAGCGCCCCCGGCGACATGGGCCGGGCCCAGAACGCGCTGGAGCTGACCTACGAGCTGCGCGCCAGCGCGATGACCGAAATCGCCGAGAAGATGCCGACCGCCCTCGGCGATGCCGGGGCCGCCAAGGCGACCGCCTCGATCGCCCGGCAGATGCGCAAGCTGCTGGCCGCCGACGAACTCTACGCGGCGATCGTGCGGCCGGAAATCAACGGCGTCCTCGCCGTCAACGGGATCGAAGGCAGCGACGTGCCGAAGAGCGTCTTCCTCCCGGACGAAAACAAGTGGCTGGAAGAAAGCGCGGTCTCCGAGGCGCTCGGCACGGTCAGCGGCTCCAGCGCCGGCAGCGCCTCCGGCGTGCACGGCCTCGGCCTCAGCGGGGTCAGCGTCAACGGCACCGAACTGGGCGAAGAAGCGGTCGGGGTCGCCGCCGAAGAAGGGGCCGAAGTCGAAGTGACGGTCGAAAACCAGGGTGAATCGACCGAGAACGGGATCGGCGTCACGGTCACCGCCGGGGGGACCGAAGTGCAGGGGAACATCGAAACGATCGCCGCCGGCGAAACCGGCACCGCCTCGATCCTGCTGACCCCGACCCCGAGCGGCGAAGTCAGCCTCGAAGTCAAGGTCGACACCGTTCCCGGCGAGGAAGTCGCCACCAACAACGAAGCCAGCTACACCGTCGTCTTCGAATAGTCCCGGCGGCGGGGACTAGGCTGAGCGCCATGCGAATCGCCTACCTCGGCCCGGCCGGAACCTTCACCGAGGACGCCCTCGGCGAGGCGACGAGCGAGGAGTTCGAGCCGCTGCGAACGGCGACGATCCACGACGCGATCCTCGCCGTCCAGAACGGCGAGGCCGAGCGCGCCCTGGTGCCGTTCGAGAACTCGATCGAGGGCTCGGTCCGCGGCACCCTCGACACCCTCGCCTTCGAGGCCGAGGCGGTGACGATCGTCGGCGAGCACGACTACGCGGTGCGCGCCCACCTGATCGGCCGCGAGCCGGTCGAGCTGGGAGAGGTCGAGGCCGTGCTCTCCCACCAGCAGCCGCTGGCCCAGTGCGCCCGCTTCCTGCGCGAGCAGCTGGCCGGAGTCGAACTGCGCAGCGTCAGCAGCACCGCGGCGGCGGTGCGGATGGTCGCCGAGTCGGTCCGTCCCTGGGCCGCGATCGGCTCGCGCGCGGCGGCCGAGCTCTACGGCTGCACGATCCTGCGCGAGGGGATCCAGGACGAGGCCGACAACGTCACCCGCTTCGTCTGGATCGCGCCGGCGGGAACGGAGCCGGGGGGCGGCGAGACCTGGAAGACCTCGCTGGTCTTCTCCGAGCTGGGCGAAGACCACCCCGGTGCCCTGGTCAACGCGCTCGGCGAGTTCTCCGGCCGGGAGATCAACCTCAGCCGGATCGAGTCGCGGCCGCTGCGCACCAGCCTCGGCCGCTACATGTTCTTCTGCGACCTCGACGGTGCGGCGACCGACCGCGTCGTCGCCGAGGCGATCGCGGCCCTCCGCACCAAGGCGGAGTCGGTCCGGATTCTCGGCTCCTATCCAGTCGGCTGACGAACCCCGAACGGCCCGAGAGACGGCGCCGCCTCGCGACCTGCCTACAATTCTCGGCAGTCATGGCTCGAGTCCTCGTACTCAACGCAACGTATGAGCCGATCAACGTCTGCACGTTGAGACGCGCCGCTGTGCTGCTGCTGAAGGAGAAGGCGGAGCTGCTCGAGCAGCGCGCCGGCGCTCTCCACTCCGAGCACATGACGATGGAGCGCCCCGACGTGATCCGCCTCGTCAACTACGTGCGGATCCCCCGCGAGGCCCACCGCCGCAAGATCACCCGCCGCGCCGTCCTCGCCCGCGACTCCTGGACCTGCCAGTACTGCGGCTCGACCAAGTCGGGCCTCACCGTCGACCACGTGATCCCGAGGAGCCGCGGCGGCAAGTCCGTCTGGGAGAACATCGTCGCCGCCTGCGCCACCTGCAACCGCCGCAAGGGCAACCGCCTCCCCCGCGAGATCCACATGCACCCGAAGAACGACCCCAAGGCTCCCCCGGCGACGGTCTTCATTCAGGTGGCGAGCCCGAAGATTCCGCAGGCGTGGCAGCAGTATTTGCCGCAGGCCGCGTAGGTAGAAGGGTCCAGGCCGGTAGGGGGTCAGGTAGCCCTCTCCCGAAGACCGTCGCGCAGCTGAGCGAACTCTCGGGGCGCCAATGCTTGCTCTGGAGCCTTCGGAGAGGGCTACCTGACCCCCGTTCGCACTACTTCTTCCAGGAGCTCGGGTCGGAGGCGTGTGTCCCCCTTTCACAGAGGCTCCCGAAACCACGATGGCGCGCTTGGAGCGCGCTCAGCTGCGCGACGGTCTCTGGGGAAGGGGGACACACGCCTCCGACCCCTGAACCACTTCAGAAAGACCTAGCCGGCATCCCCGTCAACCGAGTCGGTGGCGACCGCCGGCAGTTCATCCGCCGGAGGCTCGGCCGACGCACCCTCGTCGCTATCGGACTCGACCACCAGGGCCACGGCGCTGACCACGTCGTCGTCCTTGATGTTCATCACCTTGACGCCCTGGGTCGAGCGGCCCATCTGGGAGATGCCACTGACGGAGGTGCGCTGGACCATGCCGTTCTGGGAGATGAAGAGGAGCTCCTGGTGCTCGCCGACGATCAGGGCGCCGGCGAGGCCGCCCTTCTTCTCGGTCAGCTTCGCGGTCAGCACGCCTTTGGTCCCGCGGCCCTTGACCGGGTACTCGGAGACCGGCGTGCGCTTGCCGTAGCCGTTCTCGGTGACGACGAACAGTTCGGTGTCGTTGCGGGCGATGTCCATGGCCAGGACCCGGTTGTCCTTGCCGGACACGTTCATGCCTTTGATGCCGCTGGTGTCGCGGCCCATCGAGCGCACCAGCTCCTCCGAGAAGCGCGAGGCGTGGCCGGAGTGGGAGACGATGAGGATGTCGTCTTCGCCCGAGGTCAGCCGCACCTGGACCAGCTCGTCGCCGTCGCGGACCTTGATCGCGATGATCCCGTCGGCGCGGATCGGCGTGTTGTAGGCGAGGAACTCGGTCTTCTTGATCAGACCCTTGGCGGTGGCGAAGGCAAGGTACTTGTTCTCTTTGAAGTCCCGGGTCGGGATCACCGCCATCACCTTCTCGCCTTCGCGCAGCGGCAGCAAGTTGTTCAGCGAGCTGCCTTTGGCGTTGCGCGAGCCCTCCGGCAGCTCGTAGACCTTGAGCCGGTAGACCTTGCCGCGGTTGGTGAAGAAGAGCAGGTAGTCGTGGGTCGAGGAGATGTGGAGATGGGCGATGTAGTCGTCGTCTTTGAGGTTCATCCCCATCACGCCGACGCCGCCGCGGTGCTGCTGGCGGTAGGTCGCCAGCGGCAGCCGCTTGACGTAGCCGGAGGCGGTCAGCGAGATCACCATCTGCTGGTCGGCGATCATGTCCTCGATGCCGACGTCGCCCTCGAAGTGGGCCAGTTCGGTGCGCCGCTCGTCGCCGTAGGACTCGACCACTTCGGCCAGCTCCTCTTTGACGATCGCCATCACTTTCGCCTCGTCGCCGAGGATCGCCCGCAGCTCGCCGATCCGCTCCATCAGGTCGGCGTGCTCGGCCCGGACCTTGTCGGCCTCGAGCGCGGTCAGGCGCTGCAGGCGCATGTCGAGGATCGCCTGTGCCTGCTCGCGCGAG
>Ga0207686_10000442_pt1 | contig 27861 bp, 22 predicted proteins | sample KBSM24metaG_FD_184396 | JGI IMG/M metagenome (GOLD analysis project Ga0207686, IMG submission 184396) | Miscanthus rhizosphere microbial communities from Kellogg Biological Station, Michigan, USA - KBS M2-4 metaG (SPAdes) (version 2) | ecosystem: Host-associated > Plants > Roots > Rhizosphere >...
ATGGAGTCATCGTCGCTGGAAATGGGAATGGAAGCCAGAATATGGAGAGATCATAAATTAAAGAGCCCCCGCTATAAAGCAGGGGCTGTTTTTCATCACTACACAAAACTACTAGCTTTTATTTTTTTTCTTTTTCAACTGGAGATAATCCAGGAAATAGATCACTTTGAGCGAAATATTATTATTCTGATCGGCTTCAATTGTATTGCCCAAGTTTTTGATATAACTCTTTTCAACTATATCGGTATAATCAAACACTGCGTTTTTCCAAACTATATTTACAAAACTGCCGGGAGCAAATTGCCATGTATATACCATATCCACATTAAAGAAATTTGCATTTTGATCCACATTTTGATTGAAAGAGGAATTTGGTTTCAGTAATCCATCCTGCTGTAACGTGAAAAATTCTTTGTTATAAACGCTGCTGTAATAATGCCTGATCCGTAAAGTAATACCCATCATGTTATTGAAATTATATTTGGCACCAAGGATGTTCTCGAAGGTGTTTACTTTTCTTCGTCCAAAAATTATTTCGGTTGGATCTGACCATGCATAGCCCATATTATTGAAGCGAGGCTGGTAATTGATACTATATGATAATGAGAATTTTTTACTGAAACGGTAATTCTGGTTGGAGAACAGGTCTAAAGCAGACTGATCATAGAAATCAAAAAATTGACGTGCGGATCCTTCAAAATAAGCGGAATATTTTTTTGAAGAATTGGTCTCGAACCATCCTCCACCTGAAAGACTCGAGCCTCTGCGGAAAAACCAACCATAAGTACGCGGTTCGTAAAAATCATTTTGGTATGGAGTATAGTTCCAGTAAGATCCAAACGATAATAATTTTTTAGTTTGAACATTACCATTGAAATTAAAATTTGATTGCTGATATTTTTGATCAATGGTCCCAATAGGAGTAAACAAGTGACTTAAGTTAACATTGAAATTGATGCCGATCCTGTTATACCAGTTTTTTGGCTTAGTCCATCGGTAACCAACCCATGCACCATGATCAAGAAAATTGTTATTGGTAAAATACCCCAGGTCATTGCTTGAAAACTTGGTATCGGTAAATTCCTGCCATACATTAAAATTGAAACGACCGCTGATCTTTCCAAAATACAATTGTTGATTATATCCTGTTTTTGAATCCCCATTTGGTTCATAACCCACCAAACTACTAACAGCTGCTTTACCACCTACATTCCACATGTTTTTCTTGTCATTGAAATCAAAAAGCCCTGCAGTTACATTTGCATCATAATCAGGACCGCTTCTCCATACATTGGTATTAACAAGAGATACACTGGAATTATGTTTCAAGCTTTGATTCAAAACAAAAATATTGTAGTTGGTAAGCGGGTTAGTCTCGTACTTCCACTGTTCTTTGGTATTTACATCTTCAATTGTAGCATATTGGGTGCTTGTAATGGCATTTAAAAACCCAATGCCTAATCCTTTTTGTGTTCGCCCTGATATTTTTGATGCATTGATGAGTTTTGATTCTGTTGGATTTTTAACTACTGCTTGGTCGGAAGTAATGTTGTTATAAACATCATATAGATGCATAGGCTGGCCTCCGATCCTTCTTGAATAAAAAAGATTTCCTTTATTGAATAACTCTGTTCCTTCAGTAAAGAAAGGTCTGTTCTCATTGTATTTTACTTCAAAAGGTGTAAGGTTCAGCACATGGTTATCACTTTGCACTTGTCCAAAATCAGGGACCAATGTTACATCAAGTGTAAATGCCTGGTTTATGCCATATTTAACATCCATGCCTCCGTTAAAACTGGTTGTCGTGTTTTCAACGCCCGGTTTATTATAAGGATAATGATTTACATACGTAGAAAAGTAAGGTGAGAATTGTAAACGCAATGGCGGTTTGATATTTGTAATGCCGGTCCACAAACCTTCTTGTGTAAGAAAACCATTTACGTTTACATCAATTGGATTCCAGGTAGATTGTTGCTCAGTTTTTCTGCGACGACGGGTGATGTTCAATCCCCAGTTTTGAATATCTTTTTTTCCAAAGCGTATAGCAGAATAGGGAATGAACATTTCAAAACTCCAGCCATCATTATGTATCACTGCGCCGCTTTTCCAGACAGCATTCCATGTAAAATCTTCGCCACCATTATTTCCCCCCGGCGACATTTTTGCATCCCATTGCTCATTCAATGGCGTAACGAAATATTCAAAGCCATTCAGCTTGTCAAAGTATGTATCGAAAATGATTCCTACATAATCATTAGTACCAAAACCATCACGACCTGATAATTCTCTTGCAATACTATCTTTTGTATTTTCATAGCAATAGCCACCAAAAAAGATCCCTTCATCATTATACATCAGGTAGGTTTCTGTTCTCACATCATGAGCTTCAACTGCTCCCATCTTTGGACGAAACTCAACAAGATCGGTCATCAATGCCGCATCTTTCCATGCCGCATCAGTGATCAAACCATCGATCTTTACTGATTGCGTAGTTCTTTTAGCAGGTAATTCTTTTCGGGATGTTGTTTGTGCATTTACAAACAATGTAAGCAATAGCATGCCCGCGAGTGACAAGTTGGTTTTGTGGTTCATGGTTATACCCTTATTCCTTACAACGAACTGGAATTGTGATTTGTTACAGCTTAAATCCTATGATTACTAAAATGTTCGTAGGATAAAAATAGCAGCATCCGGAAGAGAAATACTAATGAATTAGTTGAATGGCATTTACTCCTTGACGAGTGGTTAAAAATCAGGGACGTTAACTTTTTATTTGGAAAGAAAAGAGCCGATGGTGAGTCAGCTCTTTGAAGATGGATAAGGATGGTGATGATGAAACTTTAATAAAATTTAAATTCTTCAACAGTGCTTCAAATTAATTAAAAAATTTAAGGACAAATTCCATCCATTAGATTAATGAAGGTTTTAATTGCCTCTCTCCATTTTGCAGGAATAAGCGGAATGTTTGAAACAAGCACTAAAAATGGCCTTACAATTTTGTAAATGCTGCAAATTTTTTGCAATACATCTGCAGTTGCCCCAGCTCCAGGAGCAAAATAGCTTTTTCCTCCTTTATGAAAGGGGGATAGGTCAACACTTTCAAAGTGTTTGTTAACTTCCTCGAAAGTTAATTGTTGGTCTTGCATGATTTTTTTTTTGAGTTAAATAATTAATTGACATTGTTGGCAAGTAATCTTGCCTTTGGTGCAAGTAATACTTATTGTCTACTGATTACAATGTGCTTATAGCTTAAAGTAAAGGGGTGAAAACACCTGATGAATTAAGTCAATTAGCCCTTGAATTGAGATTTTGTAAATACGAGGTTTGTTTGGTAACTTAATTTATTCTTTCACCTAAAATGTTTTTTATGTCTAACACCGAAACTCCAAAAAAAAGATGGAAAACAAATGCTGTATCGCTAACTGAATATGAGCCTGGAAATGTTATTAATATAAAGACTGATTCAGAAGTTGAAGTTCGTGAAACTTGTCGAAGCTTTGACATGGATAAAGAAAATACAAGTAAGACAAAGTTGCCTTATGGGATACCAATATCCACAGAATTAGCAATAGCCTTAATTTCCGATCTTCAACATAGGATTAGAAAATTTTATTCGGCTTTCACACAATTTACTGAAAAGTTAAACGACACAGACAGTTTTGAAAAAGATGATCTTGATTGGTTACGAGATTTATTAATACATTCATCAGGAATAACTATTGATAAAAATGTGCTTCTGAAAACTCTCAGCCAACCTGGTTGTGAGGGTGTTCGTTTTTATTTGTGTAGGAAAGAAATACCTAATGACAATCAAAAGAAAACTCCATTCTTGTCTTTGGTAACTGTTGCTGTAGATGCTGAAGGTCACGATCTTCATTACAAATACATTCCGGGCAAATTGAAAGAAGGGCTTAAGCAGGCCGAGTTGGAGAATACTTCTCTCTTGACCGAATATGGTACACCACCACCTCCTTACACTTTTTCACTAAATAAAGAAGAGCAATTCGATGAAAGGTTTGCTATTCTTATGTATGCTTTAGATGAATCAGAAAATATTGCGAGGGCGATACAAAACAGAAAGAAGAAGGATGTCAACGTATAATTTTTTCTACAATGGGTTAATTTTTGTTGCTTTCCTTTTTGCTTCTGTTGCTTTTTTCTTCGGCTACAAAAGGTTTGGCATTTTAAGTCTTTTATTGTTAATAACTTCCATTGTAGAAATAACGGTTTTGATTTTACTCAAAAAACGAATTGATTTTACATGGATATATCATTTGTATAATTTAGTTGAATATACCCTTTTGATTTTATTCCTTCGACCAGTAATTAAATCAAAGGAAGTTTTTAATATTTTGACATTGAGTATACCAATTTTTCTGATTATAGGATTTTCTATATCGCTTTTTTTTTATCATTTCAAAAATTTTCCTGGTATTAATATAAACATTGAGGGGTTGCTTCTGTTTTTAATTTGTGCATATATTTTATTTACACTTGAAGTAATTGAGCACAAATCAATTTTAACAAATCCTAATCTTTGGATTTGTTCAGGAGTATTAATTTTTTTTGGTTGTACGTTTTTATTTAATGGTGTGTATACCTATATTGTAGATTTAGATGAAATAAAAGGTATGCGACTTTTTAGCATGATTAATCGACCATTAAATATTATATTGTATTTGTTTATCATAATTGGAATTTTATGTTTGCCGATAAGGAAGAGGCCTATTATACTATAATTCTTTTTAGTCTTTTTGCTCTTTTGTTGATAACTATTGTTCTGATGACAGCGATTCTTTATTACAATAGAAGAAAAAAACATTTACAAGAAAAGAAGGTGCTAGAAGTTAATTTTCAGCAAATCCTTCTCCAAACCCAACTCGAGATCCAGGAACAAACCTTGAAAAATATTTCGCAGGAGATACATGATAATATCGGGCAGGCATTGAGTCTGGCAAAATTGAATCTGAATACGATGCCGGAAATGAATGATGAAGCTTTGCAACAGAAGATAGTGAACTCAAAACAATTAGTAAGCAAGGCGATCATTGATCTAAGAGATCTGAGTCGCAGCCTTGATACGGATTATGTCCAAGAAATGGGCCTGCAACGAGCAATTGAATATGAAATGGAAATGATTCGTAAGACTGGGACGATTGAAACTAAAATGATCGTTGAAGGGACTTTGTTTAGATTAGAAAAACAAAAGGAATTGATCTTTTTTCGTATCGTTCAGGAAACATTTAATAATATTTTGAAGCATGCGGGAGCAAAGACGATTAAGGTAAACATTAGTTATGGCCCCGATTCATTTACCTTACTTATCAAAGATGATGGCAAAGGAGTGGATCTGCAATCACTGAATAATGGAGGAAATAATAAATTCGGTCTTGGCATCCGGAACATGCAGAGCAGAGCGAAACTGATCGGGGGGGATTTTAATATGACTAGCATAATAGGCGAAGGCACTGAAGTAAAGATCATTTTACCAAATGAAACAAGAAATGAAAACAAATAATAAAGTAAAAGTTGCCTTAGTCGATGACCATGTATTATTGAGAAACGGGCTTGCGGGACTCGTTAACAGCCTTGATAATTATTCTGTAATATTTGAAGCTGATAACGGTATCGATTTTCAAAAAAAGATCAAAAGCGATAATATTCCCGATCTTGTTTTAATGGACATCAACATGCCAGAAATGGATGGTTTTGCTACTTCACAATGGCTAAAACAAACTTATCCCTTAACGAAAGTGCTGGCCCTATCCATGTATGATAACGAAAACTCAGTAATACGGATGTTTAAAGCAGGGGCGAAAGGGTATATTTTAAAAGATAGTGAACCTTCAGAATTAAGAGCGGCACTCGATTCAATAATGACAAAAGGTTATTATTACTCAGAGTTGGTCACAGGTAAACTCATACATTCTATTAATACTCTGGATGAAAATGCCGATGTAAGAAACCTGGTACAATTGAATGACAGGGAAGTTGATTTTTTAAAATATGCATGCACGGAAATGACCTATAAAGAAATTGCAGATAAAATGTTTCTCAGCCCACGAACAATCGATGGCTATCGCGATGCACTATTTGAAAAACTGGATATAAAAACAAGAGTAGGTCTTGTAATGTATGCAATTAAAAATGGTATAGTACAGGTTTAATTTAGTACACTCTTCTCTTTCACGATCTCAACTTTCTCCTGTTCTTTGATCGCATTCCATCCACCGGAAATATTGCGAAGATTATGTATCCCTTGGCGTTTCAACAATGAACAGGCAATAACACTACGGTAACCTCCCGCGCAGTGTACATAAAGATTATGCCCGTCTTCAATATTTGCCATTGTACCGGGATCGATCATTTCACTAAGTGGCAGATTCATTGCGCCAGGTAAATGACCCTCGGCAAATTCATTTTCTTTTCTTACATCAAGTACAATAAGATTTTCATCAAACTGCTGATCCATTAAAAGCTCATCAGCTTCCACCTCAACGATCATTTCAGCTTTTTCTCCAGCCTTCTTCCAGGCTTCAAATCCGCCTGCCAGGTGACCATCAATTTTTTCAAAACCAACTCTTGCTAATCGAATGATCGTTTCTTTTTCTTTTCCGGGATCGGTTACAAGGAGTATAGACTTATCAAATGGCAAAAGACTCCCGGCCCATTCTGCAAAACGTCCATTCAAACCAATATTAATTGAGCCCGGCACAAAACCTTTTACAAATTCCGTTTCTGCTCTTGTATCAAGCACTATAATATCATCATTTATTAAGCTCTTAAACTCCTTAACTGGAAATCCTTTCATTCCCTGCTCAAGTACTTCATCCAGGCTTTCATATCCTTCTTTATTTATTTGTGCATTGATCGGAAAATATTGTGGCGGCGCGGCAATGCCATCTGTAACAACTTTAATGAATTCTTCTTTTGTTTTAGCGTCTAATGCGTAGTTATGTTTCTTTTGTTCACCAATAGTGCTAAACGTTTCTTTACCCAGGCTTTTACCGCAGGCACTACCTGCACCATGAGCCGGATAAACGATCACATCATCAGCCAGCGGAAATAATTTAGTATGAATACTGTCATACATCATGCCTGCAAGATCCTGCATGGTAAGTTCAGCACCTTTTTGCGCAAGATCAGGACGGCCAACATCACCAACAAATAAAGTATCACCTGTAAACACACAATGGTCTTTTCCATTCTCATCTTTTAATAAATAACAGGAAGACTCAAGTGTATGACCAGGAGTATGCAAAACTTCAATTGTAATCTTACCGATAGAAAATTTTTCACCATCTTTTGCTACAAGGACAGGAAATTTTGTTTCAGTTTTTGGCCCGTAAACGATCGGCGCTCCTGTTACTTTACCAAGATCGATATGACCGCTGACAAAATCAGCATGAAAATGTGTTTCAAAAATATACTTGATCTTTGTTTTGCGTTCATTGGCAAGAAAAAGGTATTCATCTATATCACGAAGTGGATCAATAATTGCAGCTTCACCTTCACTTTCAATATAATATGCAGCCTCACTCAGGCAGCCAGTATATAATTGTTCGATAAACATGTTCGTTAATTTAAATGCAAAGATAACTGAGATAAAAGATGCTATGAAAGTAACCGAAAATATTAACAAGAATCAATACTATTGCTCTAATAGATTGCTCACAAACACATTGAGATCCAGCAATCTTTGCCTGTTTACTGAATAATAAATGAATTTTCCTTCTCTTTTCGTTTTTACAAAACCTGTTCTTCTTAGAATAGCAAGTTGTTGTGATGCTACTGCTTGCTCAAGCAGCAAATGCTCGAAGATCTCCGTTACCGTTACCTGGCCTTTTTCTCCAATAAATTTTAGAATTACTTGTCTCAGTTTATGATTAACAGCCCGAAGAATGATCGCCGCTTTCTTGATATCAAGTGTATCAATTTTTAATTCGGGTTCCGATTCCGTGGCTGGAATAATAGTATGTGAATAGCTATTCATGACAAGTTGGTTAGGCGTTAAGAGTAGGCTCCTAAGGAGTCCTTTGAACAAAAGTAACTTTCATTTGGTAAATGTTATTTTGCCGGCGTATAAAATTCTTTCAGGTATAATGGTTCAGCGTATGCAAGGTCAGCAAATTTTTTTTCATAAAAGCTTTTTTCAGATAATGAGATCATTGATGAAGCATCCGTTTTTATATTGCTGAAAAATGCCTGTGGGTTTTTTTCTATTGCCTGGAATTTATTACTGCCATTCCCAAAAAAACAAATACTGTTACTTGAAAGATATTCAGCAAAACTATTTTCATTCAATGTAATTGCGGCCGGGTCTTTTACAATTTCCAGCTTTTTTGTATAGATCGCAGTAAACACTTCCATTCTTCTTGCATCGATCATTGGGCAAAGCAGATCCGCATTTTCTCCGAAGGAGTCCTCGTGGACATCTTTGGCAGCATTTGCCATCACTAATAAAGTATTGAGACTGATCAAAGGCCTATTCAAAGCATAACAAAATCCTTTTGCCGTTGCCATTCCAATTCTTAAACCTGTATATGAACCCGGCCCACCGGTTATAGCAATAGCATCAACTGAAGTCAACTCCATGCTATTCTTTTCAAAAATTTCTTTAATCGCAATATGAAGCCACGAAGCATGATCTTTTTGGCCTTCATTTTTAGCAATAGATAAAACCTTTCCATCTTTTGCAAGGCAAATGGAAGCAACATCGACTGCCGTATCAATATTTAATATCAATGCCATTATTGTTTCTTAGCTTCTTTTAATAAAAGATTTGCCGGCAGATATCTTTTTTCAGTTTTAGATAATTCAGTCAGCAATGCTGCAATATTTTTCAGGCCAATTTTTTTACTCCATTCAAAAGGTCCATAAGGATAATTTGTCCCCAGCCTCATGGCAATGTCAATTTCTTCTTTTGTGCTTACGTTTTCTTCCAAAGCAAAATAGGCTTCATTAATGATCATGCTTACGACTCTTGTAGAAATAAAACCTTTTATATCAGGAACCCATTCTGTCTTTCTGTTTAGTAAGCCTAAAAATTTTTCTGCTGTATTTTTATCTGTATCGTTACCGCAACAAATTTCGGCAACACTTCTTTTTAAAAAGCCCGGCCATGCATTAATACGAATAACAGACAGGCCAATTTCTTCTATCGTTTTATTCATTGAATTCACAAAAACCGGCTTTGTTAAATAATTATTCAAATAGGAAACGTCATATCCATTGTGTTCAAATAACAGATCAATCACAGCATCTGCATCTGTATGCGATAAGAGCTCTTTTGGATAATTGATCCAATCGATTTTACAATCATCACTTACTCCGTTCGATAATAGCTCTTCTTTCAATTGTTCATTTGTCAATACCACCAGCCGCATACATTATTTTTTGCAAAGAAAGGGCATAAACCTAAATTCGTTATCCTTAAATAAAATGAATGGAAAAACAAATTATCAATACAACATCAGCGCCGGCTCCCATCGGGCCTTATAACCAGGCGATCCTTGCCGGCGATATGCTTTTTATTTCGGGCCAAATCTGTATCGATCCGACAACTGGGGCTTTGAAAAATCAGGATATTCAACAGGAAACTCACCAGGTGATGCATAACCTGCGTTCGATACTAACTGCTGCAGATATGACCTTTCACCATGTAGTAAAGACAACGATCTTTATTACTGATATGAACCGTTTTTCGGAGATCAATGAGGTGTATGGAAAATATTTTGACAGTAATGGAAGTTTTCCTGCAAGAGAAACTGTACAGGTGTCGGCACTGCCAAAATTTGTAAATGTGGAGATAAGCATGATTGCTGTAAAATAAACCCCTTTCCCCCTAAAGGGGTGACTTAGATTTAAATAATAAAGATGAGTCATACAGTATTTAGATTGTAGTATAATTTTATGTAGTCAGCTATTATATTATTATTGAGCTTCGGTTGCATCGCACTCTTCAGGGTTCTTATCACTAATCATCAATTTTGTAAACTCATGCGTCGGTTAGTACAAATAATTTTATTGAAACCGATCTTATGGTTCTCAAGAAAGTTTACATCCCGGCCTGAGCGATCCAGGATCTTCAAAGCACTCTCCGACTTGTTCAGAAATATTAAAGAGGAGCCAGGAAAGAAAGGTGTTGTTCTTTCACTTAAAGAAAATAGCCGCATCATAATTTTTTCAGATCAGCATCGTGGTGCAAAGAATGGTGCAGATGATTTTATGAAAGCTGAGACAGCTTATCTCGCTGCTCTTGATCATTATTTCGAAAACAAATTTCAATTTATCAGTCTTGGAGATGCTGAGGAGCTTTGGGAAAATACATTAAACCAGGTAAAGAAAAATAACACTATAACTTTTGAAGCTGAAAAAAAATTTATACTGAAAGATAAGTTCTTCAAGGTTTTCGGCAATCATGATCTTTATTGGGATAACAGCCCGATCGCATCGCAGCAATTAAAGGCGATCTATGGAAAGAAACTCCGGGTATTTGAGGGAATTATTATTGAAAAGGATAATAAAGAAGATCATAACCCAAAGGAAAAAGCTAATAACCCTTTTTCAATTTTTAAAATAAAACCGGAAACTGATAATGAAGTTTTGCCGATTGCCAATTGTCCATTAACCATCTTTCTCACTCATGGTCACCAGGGCGATGCAAGCAGTGATGGTAATTGGTTCAGTAAATTTTTTGTAGCAAATATTTGGGCACCACTTCAGTCTTACTTAAGAATAAATTTCAATACACCTGCTTATGATGAAGACCTGAAAACGGCTCATAATCTTATTATGTATGAATGGTCCTCAAAATATAAAAGTCTTGTGCTGATAACCGGCCATACGCATCAACCGGTTTTTGAATCACTCACTCATCCTGAAAAATTGTATAAAGAACTAGGTGATGCTATGAAAGCAAACAGGACCGATGAAATAAAACAAATTGAAGAGGAAATAAAAAGAGGAGGCCGGGATTACAAAACAACCCCCGCTCAATATCTTACAATCAAACCATCTTATTTTAATTCGGGTTGCTGTTGTTATCGTGATGGTGATATCACAGGCATCGAAATAATCTATGAAAAAATTTCATTGGTGAAATGGAATATTAATAAGCAAAGAGAGGTGTTGGACGAAACCACTTTGAATAGATTGCAGGAAGCATTAAAATAATGAGATTAACACTTTACTGTTTTCTTTTTCTTTCCAATAGATCCTTTTGCTTCTATCTTTTTTATATAACCTGCTGCAGATGGAACCTTGCAGGCAGTTCCTTCCATATCAACATACACATCTCCTATTTTTTTTGAAACTTCGATGGCTTCTTTTGTCAATTCTTTTATATAACCACCAACACTGATCACAAAACCGTTCATTGTGTAACGAACACGGTTAGGAGCAGAATGAATTTCTTTTATAATTCTCTGCATTAATTTTTTGATCAGTGCGATGTCCAGCTCATTATCCGGCTTCATTGCAATAACACCTGATAAAGTGTTCCAACCAGAAGAAGCAATTGTTTCCTTTGGTGAGTCGATCCACTTCATTCCAAGCTCCCATCCATAATTGCTTTCAGCCGCTACCCATGCAACTGTATATTCACTTATAGCGCCGCAGTTCGATCCTTCAGCCCATTGCTGGATATCTTTCTTACTCATTTTTGATTCATCAGCAATAAGCCCAGCGAGATATCTTGCATCATAATTGCCTGTTGCAAAAAGATCCATTGCAAGTGCATGGTCTCTCTTCACCTTTTTTTGAATCACTTTCAGATCGCCAACTTTTACTCCAAACAATGGCTCTTTGACTCTATGATTCAGGAAGATCTTCTTTATTGACTCAGAACCTTTCTTTTCAAGTTCCTTCATTACTTGCTCTGTTGTCATAAAATAAGTTTTAAGAGTGATGATTGGATAGTAGTTGGAGTATTGTAATTGCAATTTATAAAAAAACCCTCCGAAAAGGAGGGCTTAATTTTAAAAAGGTTTTTCTTTCATTTTATTATTGCTCCGATTGATATCTGGTAATTTTTTATCAGGGTCAAGAACAACATCTGTTACATTACTTGTTGTAGCTACATGAAAAGTCCATGAAGAACCACGCTGCCAAATTTCTACAGGAAGCTTAAGATCATGAACTTTTCCATTCTCTTCTTTTACCTGTATAAGTACTGGCATTGCCATTTTTTCCAAATTATCAATGGTGATATTAACCCCGTTTGCCGGATCGTTACGAATATATTTTACATCTTTCACAGCCTGGTCAAGTTTCCATGTATTCAAAACCCATGCACGCCAAAACCAACCGAGATCTTCACCGGAAACATTTTCCATAGAATGAAAGAAATCCCATGGAGTCGGATGTTTAAAGGCCCAGCGACTTACATATTCATGGAAAGCTGCATCAAATCTTTCTTTGCCAAGTACCACATCACGTAATGCATTCAGCATGATCGATGGTTTTTCATAAGCGGCAATGCCAAGATCATTTTGCCCGATCACATCCGGCTCATTGAATAAACCATCCATATCATCGCTAAAGACAAAATTCGTCATATCGCCTGGAAAGAAAGACGCTGAAGCAAATTCACCTTTATTAAATTCTTCGGTTGATAGACCGTTAATAAATGTATTAAAGCCTTCATCCATCCATGCATATTTTCTTTCATTGCTGCCAACGATCATCGGGAACCAGGTATGTCCAAACTCATGATCGGTGACTCCCCATAAACCGCCGCCAGCAGAAGTATAACCACAAAAAACAATGCCGGGATATTCCATGCCACCAACAATACCGGCCACATTTGTAGCTGCAGGATAAGGAAACTCAAACCATTTGTTGGAATAATGTTCAATAGCCCCTTTTACCATTTCAGTACTACGCTGCCAGCCATTTTTCTTTATACTTTCAACAGGATAAGCACTTATTGCCATTGATTTTTTACCACTTGGTAAATTAATTTTTGCTGCATCAACTACAAAAGCTTTTGATGCTCCCCAAGCCACATCTCTTGCGTTGGTGATTTTAAATTTCCATGTACAATTTGGTTTTGCAGGTCTTGACGCAGCATCTTTTATTTCTTTTTCACCACGAATAACTACTGTTTGATCACTGTTCTTTGCTTCGGCCCATTTTTTTTGCTGATCTGCAGTATAACAATCCTGTGGATTCAGCAATTCTCCCGAACCAACAACGATCAGATCTGATGGAGCCGTGATGGTATACTCAAGATCGCCATATTCAAGATAAAACTCGCCTTGTCCAACATATGGTAACGTATTCCAGCCTTGTATATCATCATAAACACATAAGCGGGGAAACCATTGTGCAACTTCATACACCCAACCATTTTTTGTTTTTAGTCTTCCCATACGATCAGTGCCATATTCAGGAACAGTAAATTCAAATGAGATCTTGATTTTTACTTTATTGCCCGATCCTTTCAAGGCATCATTCAACCAAATCTGCATACGGGTATCACTAACAGTATACTTTGGCGAATATGGTTTAGCTGCATCAACGCTTATAGATTTTATTACATCACCTTCTGTAAATTTTGTATTTGCCCAACGGCCACCTGCTTGCGTGGTTGTTGCAGAACCCCGGGAATCTTCGCGGTAAATATTCTGGTCAACCTGTAGCCATAAAAATTTTAGATTATCCGGGCTATTGTTGGTGTAGGTAATTTCTACATCTCCACTTACTTTGTGTGATCCGGTATCAAGGGTTGCATTGATCTTATAATCGGCACGGTTCTGCCAATACTTAGGGCCGGGTTCACCGCTGGCACTACGATAATCATTTCCGGGATAAGGATAAAATTGCGGATAGAATGATTCTTTGCTATCAAATTTTGTTACCTGCGCATATTGCGTAATGGTAATTAACGATAAGATAAATCCTACAAAAATTTTCTTCATGTAAATAATTTTTAAAATCGGGGTGTAATATAATTTAAATAGATAAGAATGAATCTACCGTTTAAAAAACCTTAACTAGTGTCATGTGAAAACTGATTCAGCGATGACAATGCTTTCGGATTTCCCAACGTCCACAAACCTGTCACCGGTATGGTCAAAGCCAACAATAAGATGCTCAGCGGCTAATGAGAGGTATACATCAATAAGTGAAAATTTTCCTAAGAATCCTTTTTCTTCCATTAATCTGAAAACATCGTATTCAAAAACGACTACGCAGCTGTAAGCCTTTTCTATGTATTGTGTTTTTGGTATGGATATTTTATCCTGACCAGTTGTTGCGTTTCGCCAGCCACAAAGCCGGTCTTTTTCATCAAATAAAAGATAACGGGAAGTTTTTCTTTGTGTAACTCCGAAACTGATCAGCGCTTTTTTTTCTGTATGGAACAAGATGAGTTTAGAAATGTCAAGATCAGTAAGAATATCAGCGTTGCAGGTTATAAATTTTTCACCGGGAGTAAAAAACTCTTTCGCTTTTAATAACCCTCCACCGGTTTCAAGTAACTCATCTCTTTCATTACTTATTGTGATCTTGCTTCCCCATCCTTTGCTTTTAATGATGGTTTCAATAAGCTGATCGGCGAAATGATGAACATTGACAACAACATCAGTAATTCCAAATTTTTGTAGGTATTCAATATTCCTTTGTAATAAAGATTTGCCATTTACAACAGCAAGTGCTTTTGGATGTGAGTCAGTCCACGGTTTGAATCTTGTTCCTAAGCCTGCCGAAAAGATCATTGCCTTCATTTGGGAACTAGTTTTCAATTTTATTGATCCAGTTCTTTTCATCCTGGATCAAATGTTTCAATTCGATCTTTACTTTGAATTTATTCCTTAAATGTCTTGCTAATGCGTCTGCTGCGTACACACTGCGATGTTGTCCTCCGGTGCATCCAAAGCTTATCATCAAACTTTCAAAATCTCTTTTCAAATAATCTTCAACAGTTATATCAACAATATCAAAAACGCTATTGAGAAACTCAGTCATTTTGGTTTGCTGCTCTAAAAAATCTTTCACTGATTTATCGCGACCTGTTTGCGATTTAAATTCTTCGATCCTGCCAGGATTTAAAATACCACGGCAATCAAAAACGAATCCGCCTCCATTCCCGCTGTTGTCTTCGGGTAATCCTTTTTTATAGGAGAAACTATTGATCTTAACTGTCAGTGGAGTTTTTTCAGTTGCTTGTAATGGAGTAAACTGTTGAATGATCTCATCATCAACGCAAATGTCAAGTACTCTTTTAAACTCAGGCAATGAAATGCCTATGCTTTGATTATTGATAAACCATTTTAAATTAGTTAATGCCAAAGGAATGCTTGTTAAAAAATGTGCTTTACGCTCAAATAAACCACGAAAGCCATAAGCCCCGAGGACCTGCAACAAACGGATCATTACATAACCATTGTACTGGCTTTTGAAAGTTCCTTTGTTGATCTTTGAGTCTAGTATATTTTCTAAAGAGCTGATATAATCATTCAGTAACTTTTCTTTCCATTCATCTGAAAGATTCGCCCTTGCCTGCCAAAGCATACTCGCCACATCATATTGCGGGGCTCCTTTCATTCCACCCTGGTAATCGATAAAGTGTATGGAGTTATCCTTTTTCACCATAATATTCCTGCTTTGAAAATCGCGGAACATAAAATATTTGTATTCGGTATGAGTCAGATAATTGCTCAATGCTTCAAAGTCATCAATAAGTTTTTGCTTATCATACGGCTTTCTTAATGCATCTAAAAAATAATATTTGAAATAAAGAAGATCAGCCATGATCGCTTGTCTTCCAAATTCTGTATTAGTGAGGCAACGATCATAGTCAAGTCCCTTATCGCCTTTTACATGAAGCTTTGCAAGTGTTTGTAAACTTTTTTGAAAGAGGCCGTATATTTCTTCAGTATAACCTTCGGATTCTAATCTATCGATCAGCGATATATCACCGAAATCTTCCTGCAGGTAAAACATCCGATCATCACTTATAGCGAGGATATTGGCCACAGGTAATTGTTTGCCAAAAAAGTTTTCAGAAAAATAAAAAAAGGTCTCATTCTCTTTTATATTGGCACCGTAAGTACCAATAATAGTGGAACCATCCTGTTCATGAATACGAAAATATCTTCTCTCACTTCCTGATCGTGGCAATACATCGATCGAAGCAGCATCTTTGCCATGCCATTTTTTATATAGTTCGAGTGTAGATTCAATAATATGCTGCATGCAGCAAATGTAATAAACCCCACTCAAACCTTTGAAAGGATCGCATTTGGAGGAGTTTGAAATCAATAGCTTGTGTCACTAACAGGCATTAGCTTTTTCATCTATTTTTGTAGTCAATGGCATTTAGTCTAAAAAACAAAGTCAGGATCGTTACAGCAGCTTCGTTATTTGACGGGCATGATGTTGCTATTAATATTATGCGCCGCATCATGCAATCAAAAGGAGCAGAGATCATCCATCTTGGGCATAATCGTTCGGTAAAAGAAATTGTTGAAGCGGCAATTGAAGAAGATGTGCAAGGAATAGCGATCACAAGCTACCAGGGTGGGCATGTGGAATTTTTTAAATACATGAAAGACCTGCTTGATGAGAATGATTGTGGGCATATAAAAATTTTTGGAGGCGGAGGCGGAACCATTTTACCCGAAGAAATAGACGACCTGCATAAATATGGCATCACAAAAATTTATTCGCCTGATGATGGAAGAAAGATGGGGTTGGAGGGTATGATAGAAGATGTGATTATGCAATGCGATATCCAATTAAATGGAAAAGCAGATTATAAAACTCCATTGAAATTAGAAGAAGCAAAAGATGTAAGAGTGATTGCAAGAGAGATCACGAACGCCGAAAATGGCGAACAGCCGGGTGTCAGAAGCCAGCAGTCAGAAGTCAAAACAATACCTGTCTTAGGAATAACTGGAACAGGCGGTGCAGGGAAATCTTCTGTAACCGATGAGATCGTTCGTCGCTTTCTTGCCAATTTTACTGATAAAACAATTGCAATAATATCTGTTGATCCTTCAAAGAAAAAAACAGGTGGTGCATTATTGGGTGACAGGATAAGGATGAATTCAATTTCTCATCCAAGAGTTTATATGCGATCGCTGGCAACAAGAGATGATAACACTGCATTAAGCGGTGCAATACAGGAGGCAATTGATATATGTAAGGCAGCAGAATTTGATTTTATTATTTTGGAAAGTGCTGGTGTTGGTCAAAGTGATGCAAGCATTCTTGATTATTGCGATGTGAGTATGTATGTAATGACACCCGAATACGGCGCCGCATCGCAACTGGAAAAAATAAACATGCTTGATTATGCAGATATCGTTTGTATAAATAAGTTTGATAAAGCTGGGGCATTGGATTCATTGAGTGATGTGAGAAAGCAGTATAAAAGAAATCACCAGTTATTTACTGCAAAAGATGATACCCTGCCGATCATCGGAACAGTGGCAAGTAAATTTAACGATGACGGCGTTAACTATTTATTTAAAATGCTGCTGAAAAAAATTGAAGAAAAAACAAATATAAGTTTTGGCAAATATCATTTTTCAGAAACAGCAAAGATCACACAAGCAATTATCCCTTCTAATAGAGTAAGGTATTTAAGTGAAATAAGTGAAAGCAACAGGAGTTATGATCAATTGGTAAAAGAACAATCAGCGATCGCAACAAAGCTTTACCAATTACAGGGGGTGCTGGATGAAATAAAAAATTTTTCATTTGCACAGGGATCACATGGTTATTCTACCGCAATGCTTGAAAAAATGAAATTGTTTTATGAAGATCAACTGACGCCTGTCGCAAGAAAATTAATTTCAAACTGGCAGTCAAAAATAAAAGCATACGAAAAAGATTATTATGAATATAAGGTTCGTGATAAAGTGATCAGGCAGGAAATGTTCAGTAAAAGTTTATCGGGAACAAGAATTCCCAAAGTTGTTTTACCAAAGTTTAAAGACTGGGGTGACCTGCTACGCTGGCAGGCACAGGAAAATGTGCCGGGCTCTTTTCCATTTACCGGCGGCGTATTTCCGTTAAAAAGAGAAGGCGAAGACCCAACGAGAATGTTTGCAGGCGAGGGTGGGCCGGAAAGAACTAATAAACGTTTTCATTATGTAAGTGTTGACCAACCGGCGAAAAGATTATCAACTGCATTTGACAGTGTAACACTTTATGGTGAGGATCCTGATCATCGTCCTGATATTTATGGAAAAATTGGTAACGCTGGTGTAAGCATTGCAACAGTTGATGATGCAAAAAAATTATACAGCGGCTTTGATCTTTGCGATCCAAAGACCTCTGTTTCCATGACGATCAATGGACCGGCGCCGATGTTGCTCGCATTTTTTATGAATGCGGCGATTGATCAGCAATGTGAAAAAAAGATACAAGAACTGGGATTAGAAAAGGATTTAAAAAGGATCAGCGAGGAAAAATATAAAGGAGCTGCGGGACCGATATATAATAATACATCATCGCCCAACAGCTTGCCTGTGGGAAATGATGGACTTGGCTTGAAATTACTTGGGCTAAGCGGTGATGAAGTTTTGCCAAAGGAAATTTACGAACAATGCAAACAAACGGCTCTCCAACAAGTCAGGGGAACTGTACAAGCTGATATTTTAAAAGAAGACCAGGCGCAGAACACATGTATTTTTTCTACCGAGTTTGCCTTAAAACTAATGGGCGATGTACAGGAATATTTTATTAAGCAAAAGATCAGGAATTTTTATAGCGTAAGTATCAGTGGTTACCACATTGCAGAAGCGGGAGCCAACCCTATTACACAACTTGCATTTACCTTGTCAAATGGATTTACCTATGTTGAATATTATTTAAGCCGTGGAATGAACATTGATGAGTTTGCACCAAACCTTTCTTTCTTTTTCAGCAACGGTATGGATCCTGAATACAGCGTGATAGGAAGGGTAGCCCGGCGGATCTGGGCAAAAGCAATGCGTTATAAATACAAAGCCAATAAGCGCAGCCAAATGTTGAAATACCATATCCAAACATCAGGAAGAAGTTTGCATGCGCAGGAAATTGATTTCAATGATATACGAACAACACTGCAGGCCTTGTATGCTATTTATGATAACTGCAATTCACTTCATACAAATGCGTATGATGAAGCAATTACAACACCAACGGAGGAAAGTGTAAGAAGAGCAATGGCGATACAGCTAATTATTAATCGTGAACTGGGCTCCGCAAAAACAGAAAATTTTACACAAGGTAGTTTTGCCATTGAAGAAATGACTGATTTGGTGGAAGAAGCAGTCTTATCGGAATTCGATCGTATCACTGAACGCGGGGGAGTATTGGGTGCAATGGAGAGAATGTATCAACGAAATAAAATACAGGAAGAAAGTTTGTATTACGAGCATCAGAAACATACTGGTGAATACCCGATAGTTGGCGTCAATACATTTTTAAATAAGCAAGGTTCACCTACAATTATTCCTAATGAAGTAATAAGGAGCACAAAAGAAGAAAAGGAACAACAGATCAATAACCTTCATGCTTTTTGGGATAGGAATAAAGACAGATCTGATGAGATGCTAAATAGATTAAAGTCTGCCGCTATTAACAATGGAAATCTTTTTGAAGAATTGATGGAAACAGTAAAATATTGCTCTCTCGGTCAAATAACTCATGCACTTTATGAAGTTGGTGGGCAATACAGAAGAAATATGTAAGTGTTTCAAAAATATTCAACAGGCTTAATTAACTTTCCCGCAAATTATTTTTCAGAATGAAAAGAATATTGGCTTTTCTCTTAGTGATCATTTTTTTGACGGCATGTGTCCATAATAAATATGCTTCAACAAATAAAACTTATAAGAAGCAGGTAAAGAATTATGCAAAGCTTTTGCAGGAATACCCGGTAAAAGATTCGGTTGGTTTACAATATGCAGATAATTGGGTGGGCACTACAAATTTTTCTATGCGTCGTCCCAACTTTGTTGTTATACATCATACTGCACAAAATTCCTGCGATTCAACATTAAGAACATTCACATTACCTCGTACTGCTGTAAGTGCTCATTATGTTATTTGTCGAGATGGCACTGTTCATCATATGCTGAATGACTTGTTGCGGGCACATCATGCAGGCGTAAGTAAATGGGGAAATGCAACAGACCTTAATTCAATGAGCATTGGAATAGAAATTGATAATAATGGCTTCGAACCATTTACTGAGGCGCAGATGAGTAGTTTACTGCAATTACTTGATAGATTAAAAAGAGCTTATAATATTCCACAGGCCAACTTTATCGGTCATGCAGATGTTGCACCTGGAAGAAAAGTAGACCCAAGCCGTTATTTTTCATGGCAAACATTGGCAGAAAAAGGTTTTGGATTTTGGTATGATACAACGAACGTTGAAGTGCCACCCGACTTTAATGCATTACAAGCTTTGCGAATTGTTGGGTATAATATAAACAAGCCTGAGACAGCTATTCAATCTTATAAAATTCATTTCGTGCCGCAGGATACAACGAACGCAATTAATGATTCCGACAGGAAGATCATATTTGACCTGTTTAAAAAATATCAATAAGAAGGAAATGCCCGGAGTGATCTGAAACACAATTCTATTTCCTTTTTGACGCCGCTAATGGCTTTACCATTAAATACGACAAACGCCACCTTCCTGTCGACGAATAGAGAGGTACGAAAAAGATTTATCGTTAACTTAGTTCGATGCACAAGCCCTTTCTTATTTGTATCATATTGCTATTTTCTCTTATTGGGAATTGCCAGTCTTATTATGATGATTCTGCGCTGGTATCCGGTTCTTCGAAATACCTGGTAAACTTTTATAATAAAACCAGGCACGATTTCAATCTTCTTTACAATGGACCGTTTCATTATTCGTATCCTATTATAAAACAGGGCTCCCCTTATTTTTCAGGTGAAGCCTGGCAAAAAGGAAGCGTAACTTATGAAGATGTTATTTACGATAACGTGTTAATGAAATATGATCTTGTAAAGGATCAACTTATTGTAATGGTTGAGGAAAAAGGTCATATGCCCCTGGAATTGTTCTCGCCCAGAATTAAAGAGTTTTCGTATGAAGATCTTAAGTTCATATATATTCCCCGGGAATCTCCGCTGTCTTTAAAAGAAGGATTCTATCTGCAACTTTCAAAAGGGAAGATTATAGCGCTGTGCAAAACAGAAAATACGCTAGAAGACATAATCGTTGATGTTAAGATCGAACGGAGAATTAGTCAGAAAAAAAGATATTTTATAGTTGACAACAACCATTCCCGTACCATTAACCGGCAACATGATCTTATGGAGGCTGTCAAAAATCATCGACAGCAAATAATTAACTACTTAAAGGAGCGAAAACTCAAATTCAAAAAAAATAAAGAGCAGGTCATAGCCGCTGCCACGGATCTTTATAATAAACTGGAAAGACAAAGCAATGAATAAGATCAGAGCATGTTTGATTTTTGTTTTTCTGTTCAGAACTGTTGTTCTGCAGGCGCAGGTCAATGAAAGGATCAGTGACAGCTTTGTTAATATTCCCCTCGAAGAATTTTTCAACCGGCTTGAAAAAAAAATTTCTTACAAATTTTATTATAATGCTAAGGAATTAAAAACTCTCTATTTGTCCCTGGAAGTAAAAGATCTCACACTTCCCCATGTGCTAGAAGAGGCTTTTAAGGCAACTGATCTTCATTTTGCGATCGACAAACAGTCGAAAAGTGTTTATATAACGTCTAAGTTCCCGATAGAAACGGAATTGCCTGCAGGATTTTTTAAAAGAATTGATAGCCTTGCACTGCAAAAGAATCAATTGAACGATTCAGTTGCCGAATTTGATGTTGAATCAAAAAAAGTTTCAAAGGCTATTGCGGGAAAATTGTATGAAATCGGGAGCAAAACAAACCAGGCCGGTCGTAATGCGATCTTAACCGGTTATGTGCGCAATGCAAAAACTGGTGAGCCTTTGGTAAATGCTTCTGTTTTTACCGACAATCAGCATGGAACAATCACCGATCAATATGGGCACTATTCACTTACACTGCCCGCGGGCAATCATACTTTGAACATTCAGCATATTGGGATGAAGGATACAAAAATGCAGCTAGTTGTCTATTCTGAGGGAAAACTTGATATAGATGTAGATGAGCAGGTACAGCTACTGAGAGAAGTTATAGTTTCCAGTAACAAGATCAGCAATATTAAAAACGTGCAGATGGGAATGGAAAGACTCGCGATTGCTAATATCAAAAATATTCCTTCAGTTTTTGGAGAAGCTGATGTGCTTCGTGTCATCACAAGTTTACCAGGAGTCAAAACTGTTGGAGAGGCAAGCACAGGTTTTAATGTGCGAGGAGGAAGTGCAGATCAGAATCTTATTTTATTCAATGATGCTACTATTTATAATCCTTCGCATTTTTTTGGTCTGTTCTCTGCTTTCAATCCTGAAGTAATCAAGGATATTGAGCTATACAAAAGCAGTATCCCTGCAAACTATGGCGGCCGCTTATCATCGGTGCTTGATATTACGAGCCGTGAAGGAAACAAGAAAAATTTAACTGGCTCTGCTGGCATTGGAGTAGTAACAAGCAGAGTTCACCTAGAAGGTCCAATCATAAAAGATAAAACATCTTTTATTTTCGGTGCTCGTACTACTTATGCCAATTGGCTGTTGAACCTGCTGCCTGACGCTTATAAAGACAGTAAAGCTTCTTTCCAGGACATTGATTTTTCTCTTAGTCATCAAATTGACAGTAACAATTCTCTTTATTTCTCCGGATATTTCAGTCGCGATAAATTTTCTTTGGAAAGTGATACCACATATGGTTACAGCAACAGGAATTTGAATATAAAATGGCGGCATAATTTCACCAATAAGTTCAGGGGAATTCTGATCGTTGGTTATGATCAGTATTTATATGATGTTTCGAGCATCCAAAATAAAGTGAATGCTTTTAAGCTTGGTTTCGATATAGGCCAATTCAACATGAAAGCAAATTTTGACTATTATATTAATACGCAACATGCATTGAATTTCGGCATTAGTGCAATCAGGTATACGCTTCACCCCGGGTACCTGGATCCGTATAGTAAAGAATCTGCGGTTCGTCCTGATGATGTAGAAGCGGAACAGGGGCTGGAAAGTGGGCTGTTTTTTACTCACCGTTATACCCCCAGTGCTAAATTATCATTCAGCACTGGTATTCGATATTCAATGTTTAATTTCCTGGGTCCTCAGGAAGTCAGCCAGTATGTTCCCGGAATACCGGTCACCGATGCCAATAGGATCGGAACCATAAATTATGATAAAGGAGAATTTATAAAAACTTATCATGGTCCTGAGATCCGGTTTTCGGTACGATATGCCTTTACAACGACATTCTCTATTAAGGCAGGGCTGAATACAATGCGTCAATACGTGCATTTATTATCCAATACTACTATTATAGCTCCGACTGATATTTGGAAATTAAGCGATCCCAACATTAAGCCACAGTATGGTGAACAGGCATCGTTGGGATTTTATAAAAATCTAAAATCCAATACCATTGAAACGTCCGTGGAAGTTTATTATAAAAGAATAAAGGATTTCCTGGATTATAAACCTGGTGCATCATTACTCTTAAATCACAATATCGAAACAGAAGTGATCAACACCAAGGGAAAAGCTTATGGCATAGAATTGCTGATAAAAAAGCCAGTAGGAAAACTGAACGGATGGATCAGCTATACTTATTCAAGAATTTTATTAAGAGCATATGACAGTACCCAGGGCGTAACAGTGAATAAAGGAAATTTTTATCCGGCTAATTATGACAAGCCCCATGATGTAACGTTGACAGGTAATTTCCGTGTTAATCACCGTTTCAGTATATCATTAAATACAACCTATAGTACCGGCAGGCCAATTACACTCCCGATAGCAAGTTATTATTATGCAGGATCGCAAAGGGTTTTGTATTCTGATCGGAATGCGCATCGCATACCGGATTATTTCCGCATGGATTTTTCGATGAACATTGAAGGCAATCATAAACTAACCCATATAACCCATAATTCATGGACTATCGGTGTCTATAACTTACTTGGAAGAAAAAATCCTTATTCGGTATATTTTATTTCAGAGAATGGATTGGTAAAAGGATATAAGGTTTCCATATTCGGAAGTATAATACCATTTATCAACTTTAATATTCGTTTTTAAAATGAAAGCAAAAATAACTGCAGCTCTACTCGTGTTTTCCTTTCTAAGTTGTAAAGAACCATATATACCGCCAAACGGTTCTTTGGAAAAACCATTACTGGTAGTAGAAGCAAACCTTGAGCCTGCAGGAACTACATCTATCACCCTATCCCGGACTACCAACCTCAACGACCCTGCAGTAATAAGGACTGAAAACAATGCAACGGTAACGGTGGAGGGGAAAGACAATACGCTTTTCACACTGAGCAGCCGCGGTAATGGCACCTACGCAGGCAATTTAAACCTGGCATTAAATAATGAGTATCGGTTACGGATAAAAAATGCCGGTAAAGAATATTTATCTGATTGGGTAAAAACAATTTTTAATCCGCCGCTTGATAGCATCAGTTGGAAAGAAGAGGCAGACGGAATTCACATTTCTGTCAATACGAATGATCCGACAAACACCACGAAATATTTCCGTTGGGATTATAATGAAACCTGGGAGATACGTTCCCGTTATTTTTCTGAACTCATTTATGTTAACGGGGCCTTAAGACAGCGAGTCCTTCCTGCAGAGGATGTCAGTGTTTGCTGGAAATATTCTCCTTCGACTGAAATATTTCTTGCAAATTCTGCCCGGTTGCAATCAGGTATTATTAGCCAGGTACCAATTGCCTTTATCCCGAGGGGCGATGAGAAATTGTTTGTACGCTACAGTATCGTTACAAAACAATATGCTATGGAAAAAGATGCCTATAATTTTTTTGAAATAATGAAAAAAAACACGGAGGATATCGGCTCATTTTTCGGTCCGCTGCCCTCTGAATTGAAAGGCAATGTACATTGTGTGACAAATCCCGACGAACCTGTGATCGGGTTTGTAACCTCATCCTCAGTAACGCAGAAAAGAATATTCATCAATTCATCAGAGGTTTCTAATTGGTCTAGCTATTTTTATTGTGAAGAAGTATTGGTGCGTAATCATCCTGATAGCATAACCCAGGCTGTAAACCTCGGATGGATTCCAATTCATTACTCTCTTTTCCCCGATAATAAATATATTTTTACTACACCCTACTGTGGCGATTGCATATCCAGGGGCGGGGCAAATGTAAGGCCAGCTTATTGGTAATAAAGGAGACGATAAAATGAATATTCTTAATACACAGCGTTGGTTTTTTGTTACTAATCTCGTTTTTTTTATTAATATCGCCGGCGTTTCGCAAGAGCTTGCCGATCCTCCCGTCATTGCTAAATTCAGATCCTATAGCGCAAAAGCTTTCCAGGAAAAATTATTTTTGCATACCGATAAAGAATTTTATACGGCCGGCGAGATCTTATGGTTCAAAATATACGCTGTTGATGGCACTTTTCATAAACCTTCTGAGTTTAGCAAGATCGCTTACATAGAAGTTTTAGATGAAAAAAATGAGCCGGTATTACAAAACATGGTTTCATTAGTTCCTCATGAAAGTAATGGCTCTTTTTACATTCCTACCTCTTTCAACACAGGGTTTTATACCATTCGTGCTTATACTGGCTGGATGAAGAATTTTGATAGCGCATATTTTTTTGAAAAGAGAATTACCATTGTGAATACTTTAAAAATTTCACCACCTGTTGCCAAAAGAGATGTTGAGATGACCCCCGATGTACGGTTTTTTCCTGAGGGGGGCTATCTGGTAAATGGCATTAACAGTACGGTGGGCTTTACAGTGACAGATTTGAACGGTGGCATTAATAATTGTCATGGCTTTATTATTGGTAAAAATTATGATACCATTCTTTCCTTTGCCCCTTCAAAGTTTGGCATCGGCAAATTTGAAATGACCCCTTTACCAGGGAATGATTATAAAGCGGTAGTGATCTTGCCAAGTGGCAAACAATTCTCAGCAGCGCTTCCTTTGGTTTATAATAATGGTTATGTAATGAGAGTGACAGAAAATGAACATAACCAATTTGTGGTGATTGTTTACAGAAGGACGGGACAGGTCACTGCTGCTAACGAACAAATGCTATTAGCAGTGCACAACAAACAGGTATTAAAATATGCGGGAAAAAATATTTTAAATAGCGTTGACAGCACCGTGTTTGTCGTTGATAAAAGAAGACTAGGACAAGGAGTTGTCCATTTTACTGTTTTTAATGGCACCGATAAACCAGTTTGTGAAAGACTTTGTTTCGTCAAACCTGTTTTGAATGCGTTTTCGTCAGTAAAGGCTGAAAAAGCGGAATATGGCAATCGGGCGAAAATAAATGTAACGATTGAAGTAACCGGCAATAGTCTGTACGATCTTTCTGCCTCTGTTTTTCAACTTGATTCATTTCAGCAGGAAGACCGCATAAATATCATTTCGTATTTATGGCTTTGTTCCGACTTGCCCAGTACAGTCGAATCACCTGAATATTATTTCTCTGATGATGTGATGGCCCCGCAAGCCGCAGACAACCTGATGCTGACATATGGATGGCGGAGATTTAAATGGGAAAATGTGCTGAACAATGACAGTAATAGTTTTGTAAAGTATTTGCCCGAAACAAGGGGACATCTTGTTTCCGGTAATGTGAAAGATCCAAAAACAAACAAACCTGCAGAAAATATTTTGTCATTATTGTCAGTATCCGGCCATCCATTTGGATTTTATACGTCTGAAAGCAACAAGGAGGGATTAGTTCAGTTTGAGGTAAAGAATTTTTACGGCAATCATCAATTAACTGCAGTCGCCGGTAAAGAGGAGGACTCTATTTACAGGATAGACATTATCAAACCATTTGCGCAAGTTTCGTCTTACAGGAAATATGCGCCACTTATTTTAACTGAAGATGTAAAGGATTTATTACTGCAAAAAAGTATCGGAATGCAAGTGCAGAATATATATTCCGGAGATAGCAATCGAATTTTTAGGGAACCAGTAGTTCGCGATACGCTCCCTTTTTACAGCCTGGGAGAAGCAAGTTATGTTCTTGATCAGTATAAACGTTTTACCACTATGGAAGAAGTGCTGAGAGAATATGTAGCAGGAGTAAATGTGACAGTAAGAAGTGGCAGGCGGATGATAAAGGTGTATAACCCTTTCATGCAAGACTTTTACAGTGAAAGCCCATTAGTGATGATCGATGGAGTTCCCCTTTCGAACCCACATGCTATATTCTCTTATGATCCACTGAAAGCGAGAAAGCTGGACGTATCACTGAACAGGTATGAATTGGGCAAGGCAGCATTTAGTGGGATAATAAGTTTTTCAACGTATAATGGAACTTTTGATGCATTCGAGCTGGATCCGGATGTTGTAGGAGTTGATTACAATGGTTTGCAATTGCGGCGGGAATTTTATTCGCCAAAATATGAAACGCAACAGCAAATAGACTCTCGATTACCAGACTTGCGTAATACTCTATTGTGGGCACCTGACATTGTTATCGGTAAAGAAGGGAAAACATCATTTCAATTCTATTCATCTGACCGGTCAGGAAAATTTGTAATTGTGCTACAAGGTATAAGCAGTAATGGCGACCCGGTTTCTTCAGTTACAACTTTTAGTGTGAGATAAAATCATATTTTACCTAATAAAATTTAACATGGAGTTTGGAAGGTTGAAAACAGAAGAATTAGAAAGTGTTGATTTTTCATTACCTGCTGAGCCTGCTTTTAATAAAAAAATATTGAGTGGTAAACCAGCTAAGCA
>Ga0207686_10000443_pt1 | contig 27687 bp, 10 predicted proteins | sample KBSM24metaG_FD_184396 | JGI IMG/M metagenome (GOLD analysis project Ga0207686, IMG submission 184396) | Miscanthus rhizosphere microbial communities from Kellogg Biological Station, Michigan, USA - KBS M2-4 metaG (SPAdes) (version 2) | ecosystem: Host-associated > Plants > Roots > Rhizosphere >...
CCGCGCGCGCGCGAGCGCCTTCGCGAGCGGCACGGCGGTCGTCTCGGCGACGGCGGGGAAGCAGGTCGCGCTCAGCGGCACGGTCACGGTGGCCGACATCACGTCGAGTGGGCAGATCAAGGCGGCGAACGGCACCATCGCGGCGCCAGGCTACTCGTGGTCGAGCATTCCCAACACGGGGCTCTATCTCGTCGCGGGCTCGACGTTCGCGGTGTCCGTCGGGGGGAACAGCGTGATGGGCTGGACGTTCAACGGCCCACAGCTGCGCTTCGACAAGACGGTGGACTGGTCGTCGGGCAACGTCAATTCGGCCACCGATGTGAGTCTCGCGCGGGATGCCGCCGGATTCCTCGCGCAGCGGAACGGCGCGAACCCACAGTTGTTCCGCGTCTACAACACGTTCACCGACGCCAGCAATTACGAGCGGCTGGATCTTGGGTGGTCGTCGAACGTCGCATTCATTCGCGCGGCGAACGCGGGGACCGGCACAGGGCGCGTGCTGAGCCTGGACAGCCCGGCGGGCTTGCAGTTCCGCATCGCCGGCATTGTCAACTGGTCGATCAATAGCAGCGGCCATTTCACCGCCGGAACCGACAACGCGTTCGACATCGGCGCGAGCGGCGCGAGCCGGCCGAGGGACATCTGGATTGCGGGGACGGTCAACAGTAACGGGGCGATCCTCGGCAGCGCGGACGTGCGCGCGGGCGCGACCGGCGGATTCTACTGGCTCGGCCGATCGATTCTCGCGTCGCCCGCCGATGGCAACGTGCGACTCACCAACGCGGCGGTCACCGACTTCGGCTTGCTGCAGTTCGGCGGGACGACGAGCGCCTTCCCGGCGCTCAAGCGAAGCGGCGCGCTCTTGCAAGCACGGTTGGCGGACGATAGCGGGTTCGCGCAAATCAGTGCGTCGACCGTGAATATCGCGACGGCATTGTCCGGGACGAATCCGATCATCTTTGTCGCCGCCCCAACCATCTCCAGCGGCTTCGGCACCTCGCCGACCGTGCCCAACGCGAACGGTAGCTCGGCGTTTGTCATCAATGTCGGCACGGGCGGCGCGGCGACGGCGGGCGTCATCGGCTTGTCGGCCGCGGCGACGGGCTGGAACTGCAACATCACCGACATCACCGCTGCCGTCAACCACACCGGGTTGCGGACGTGGCAAACCGCGTCGACCACGACGACCGCCACGATCGAGTCGCAGAACTCGGCGGGTGCGGCGACCGCGTGGGCGACCGGGTCACTTCTGCGCGTGAGCTGCTTCGCGTACTGACCGTCTATCTCGGAGGGTAACTCGTGAGTGACGACCCTGTAGTCCAACGCTATCCCGCGTGGCGCTATCACGCGACCGAACCTGCGCGCGTCGTGCAGAACGAGACCGAAGACGAGCAGCTCGGCGCGGGCTGGGGCGATGCGATCGGCGGCGCGACGGCGCCAAAGAAGGCCAAGGCGGCGGAGCCGGAGCCGGAGCCCGAGCCGGAGCCTGAGCCGCCCCACAAGCGCCGCAAGTAACCGCGCGCGTGCGCGCGCACTGGACGCCCCATGACGGCCCGCGATCTGATCACGGCGACGCTGCGCAGCATTCGTGTGCTCGGCGTCGGCGACACCCTGTTGGCCGAAGACGCCAACGATGCCTTCGACCGTCTCAACGACTGGCTCGACGGGTTGGCGCTCGAACGTCTGACGATCTACTACGTCGCGCGCACCGTGACCCCGCTGGCGGCGAGCACGCCGAGCTACACCATCGGCACCGGCGGCGTGATCAACATCGTGCGGCCGACGCAGATCGAGTTCGCCGGCCTGATTCAGGACCCGAGTGCGCCGGTGCCGTTCGAGCAGGGCATCGAGGTCTGGACCGACCAGCGCTGGCAGCAGTGCCCGAATAAGACGCTCACGAGCACCTACGCGCAGGCGATTTACTACGACCATAACTGGAACGCCGGCCTCGGCTTGGTCTACGTCTGGCCGATTCCCACCATCGGCACGACGCAGCTCGTGATCTACACGCCGTCGGCGCTGCGCGAGTTCGCCACGCTCGACACCGCCTACACGTTCCCGCCCGGCTACCGGCGGTATCTCCGGACGAACTTCGCGGCGGAGATTGCCTCGGAGTACGGCAAGCAGCTCACGGGCGATCAGGTCGCGGCGGCGCGCCATGCCAAGGGCCAGGTCAAGCGCGCGAACATCCGCCCCGTCGAGGCGCGCGTCGATGCGGCGCTGGTGCACTCGTCCGACTACTTCGATTGGCGGACGGGCGACTGGCGCGGCGGGTATGGCCGGTGAGTGATCGGATCCCGTTCGCGGGATTTGTCGGCAGCGCCTTCAAGGCGTCGAGTCCGCGCTTCGAGATTCAGGACCTCTGGAACTGGTTTGTCGAGCGCGCCGAGTCGCAGGGGGCGAAGTCCGGCCAAGTGCTCTTGCCGTGTCCCGGCTTCGAGACGTTTGCGACGCTGCCCAACTCCCCGGTGCGCGGCGTGTTCGCGCAGAACAACCGGACCTTTGCCGTGGGCGGCGACACGCTCTACGAGCTGACGCGACTCGGCGGCATCCTCACGCGCGCGACGACGGCGATTGCGACGCCCTCGACCCCGATCATCACCAACAGTCCGCTCGCGCCCGCGCTGGTGAAGGCGAATCCGCCCGTCGTCACGCACGGCGGCGCGCTGGGGACGACGACCTACGGCTACAAGGTGACCGCGACCAACGCCTACGGCGAGACCGAGGCCTCCGTGGAAGGCACGAGCCCCTACGGCAACGCCACGCTCTCGGGCACCAACTGGAACATCATCAGCTGGTCCGCCGTCGACGGCGCGACCGGCTACAAGCTCTATCGCACGACGGGCGGTGGCGCGGTGCCGGTGCTGCTGGCGGTCTTGAAGTCGACGACGCTGGTCTACAACGACCTGGGCACGACCGGGACCGCGGCGACGCCGCCGACGAGTAACACCAGCGGCGGCACGGTCGGCGCGACGACGTACGGCTACAAGGTCACGGCGACGCTCGGCTTGGGGGAGACCGCGGCGAGCCCGGAAGGCGTGACCATCACCGGCCAGGCGACGCTCAGCTCCACGGACTACAACATCGTCACGTGGGCGGCAGTCACCAACGCGCGCGGCTACAAGGTCTATCGCACGACCGGGACGTCGCTCGGCACCGGCACGACCGTGCACCTCCCGCCACCACGCCTGATCGCGACGATCGACGGCCCCGGCACGCTCACGACGCGCGACATCGGCGAGGACGGGGATTCGCGGACGCCGCCGACCACGAACACAACGGGCACCGCCGTGGTGCTAAACGACGGCTTGCCCGTCACGTTCTGCTCTAGCGGCGATGCCGGCGGACAGCTGTTCTTCGTGAGCGGCGGCACGGGCTACTGCTACGACCTCCGGACGGATGTCCTCGCGCCCGTGATTACCGGCGCGAACGCGAGCGGGTTCATTGACAGTTACTTCGTCTGCCTCGACGCCAACACGTCGACGCTGAAGGTCTCGGAGTCCTTCAACGGCTTCCTATGGGATGCGACACAGGTCTACCAGCGCGCGCGCGCGGGCGATAAGTGGTTGTCGATGGCCGTGACCTCGAACGAGATTTGGCTCATCGGATCGCAGACCGGCGAGGTGTGGACCGGCACCGGCAACGATGAGGCGCGCTTCACGCCCTACACGCCCGTCTTCCTTGAGACCGGCATCATCGCGACGGCCTCGATGGTGCGCGTGGCCGGCTCGCTGATGTGGGTCGCGCAGGACAAAGACGGCGCCGGCTACGTGGTCCGCACCAGCGGATATCAGCCGCAGCGCGTGAGCACGATCGCGGTGGATTACTCGATTCAACGGCTGCAGACCATCGCCGACGGCTACGCCTTCAGTTACCAGATGGACGGGCACGCCTTCTATGTGCTGACGTTCCCGACGGACCAGACCACCTGGGTCTACGACCTCGGAACTAACGAGTGGCACCGCCGCGGGTATTGGGATAGCGCGGCGATGACCTATGTCGCGTACCGGCCGCAGTGTTACACGTTCGCGTTCGGCGGGCTGGGCTTCGGCACCAACCTCGTGGGCGATCGATCGTCCGGGCGCGTCTGCCGGATGCTCACGGATGCCGGCGTCGATGTCGATGGGTCGGTGATTCGCCGGCTGCGGCAGGCGCCGCACGTCGTCGACCGCGACCAAGAGATGACCTTCGACCGGCTCCAGATGGACATGGACGTGGGCCTCGGTCTGTCCGCCGGCCAAGGCAGCGACCCGACGATGATGCTGTCGTACTCCAACGACGGCGGGCTGACGTGGGGCAAGGAACTGTGGCGGAGCGCCGGCCGGCAGGGCGAGCGCCGGATTCAGGTGGCGTGGTCGCGCCTCGGCACGGCGAAGCTGCGCGTCTTCCGCCTCGTCGTCAGTGACCCGGTGCCGTGGCGCCTGGTCGGCGCGTGGCTGGAGCTGGAGGGCTCGTGATCCCTCCGCCCAAGAACGCCGTCACCGACCCGCAGACCGGCCGCGTCACGGTGGAGTGGCTCAGTTGGCTGACGGACCTCGCCGACGCGGCGAGCGGCACCACGCCGACGACGCCGACGACGCCGAGTGGCGGCGGCTCCGGCGGCAGCAGCGGCGGCTCTTCGGCGGCGTTGCCGTTCAACCTCGTGACGGGCAGCGGCGCCCTCGGCGCGATCCCGAAGTGGGTCGGCGACAAGATCCTCGGCGACTCGATCATGTCCGAGGCCGGCGGCTTGATCACCATCGCCGGCTCGCTGGTGGTGATCGGGCTGCAAGCGAGCACCGCCAACATCGCGTTACTGACGGGCACGAACCTCACGCTGAGCGGGACGCTGACGGCGGCGACCGCCAACATCAGCGGCACGACGACCACGGGGCAGCTCGCGGTGACGGGCGCCGTCGCCTCGCATCTCATCCCCTCGCTGACCGACACGTGGGACCTCGGCCGGTTCGATCGGCTGTGGAACCAGGCCTACATCTCGCAGATCAACGCCGTGGTCTTTGCGCGGACAACGCAGACGCTCTTCGGGGGGTATTCGACGATCGGGAAGAACGCCGGCTCGTTCACGGCCGACGTGGTCGCGGCCGACGTCACGACGATCAATTTCGGGCAGGCGATGACGCCGAACGATTTCGTGCTGGTGCGCGCCACCGACACGAGCGGCCCGACCATCAAGGTCGAGTACCTGCAGATCGGCACGCTGGTCAGCGGGACGACCTACAACGTGACGCGCGACCTGAGCGGGCTCTACGGGGCCAACGCCAATCCGACGTGGCCGAGCGGGACGCCGTATCTCGTGCTCGGCAACAGCGGCGACGGCCGGATCGATATGTACGCGTACGACGGGCGCCCGCGCACGGTCTACACCGTGCAGGGGGCGACCTACAACGCGCAGACGGACCGCGGCGTCATCGGCAACCTGAACGGCTACTACGGGTACGTCACCAACGTCTTCGGCGCCGCCTTCGGCGACGCGACCAAGGCGTGGATCAAGATCGACGACGACCCGACGACGGGCGGCGTCAAGCTGGGCTACGGCGCGACGACGACCGTGAAGATCGCGTCGACGGGTGCGTCGAGCTTCGAGAGCGGCATCACGATCGGCGCCGCGGGGAGCCTGACGGCCGGCGGCGTGCAGCTCAATAGCAGCGGGCTCTACATCAATCCCTCCGCTGCCGGCGGGGGCGGAGCCTACACGAATAACAACGCGGTGCGGTGGACGACGGACCCCACGTACCGCACGGCGATCTGGCGCTCCGACGACACCGGCGGCTCGCCGATCAAGTACTGGAACTTCGACAACATTCAGGACGGGGTGCTGACCGTCTATACCAAGACCTACTTCACGACGCAGCAGGAGATGTCGGTCGGGTCGTACCGCGGGACGTCGCAAATCGTCCAGTGGGGGAAATACACCGGCGAGGGGGAGACCCTCATCAAGGCGAGCGGCACCGACTTCGCTGGCAGCGCGCGCGAGGCCTTCCTCTGGCTGTGGGGGTACAACGCGCCTGGCGGGACGCAGTTGTGGCTCGGGACCGGCACCGCCCCGTCGATGGGGTCATCGGGTGGCGGGGCCGGCATGACGATGTCGTGCGGGCTGATGATCCACAGCGGGGGCACGCTCACCGCCACGGGCAGCGTCGAGGTCACCAGCGGCGACGGGCTGATCCTGGGATTGCCGGGCGGGGATACGCAGCGCGGATACGTCCAGCGCGTGTCCGCCGACAATCACCAGACGTGCTTCGCGCACAACGTGCACTTCGTCGGCGGCAGCGGGTGGAATCGAAACAACACGTCGCGATCCGCGTGGCTCACGCGTTTCATCGGCGACGTCGATGGCGACACCATCCTGTGGGAACACGTCGCCGCGGGGGCGGGCGCGAATCCGGTCGCCACGGTGCAGATGCTGAAACTCGGCCCGACGGGCGTGCTCACGCTCACGAATGCCCTGAACTTTACGACGGATGTCGGGTCGTGGATCGACTGCGACGTGGCGACGCGCATCCGCATCATCAGCAGCTATTCGGGGCTCAACCGCTGGGTGACGTGGGACGGCGTGCAGTGGTACTGCGCGCAGGACGGCATCGCGAATCTCGGGCATGGCGCCGGACGCTGGAACACGCTCTACGCGACCAACGGCACCATCAACACGTCCGATGGCCGCGAGAAGGCCGACGTGACCCCGACGGCGTACGGCGCGGCGTTTCTCCGCGGGCTGCGGCCGGTCGATTACCACTGGCGCAAACCGGAATGGGGGCGCGGCGTGCAGCACGGGCTCATCGCGCAGGAGGTCGCCGCGCTCGCCCCGACCTTCGGGTCCATCACGTACGACGACTACGGCGTCGCCACGGGACTGAACTACGTCGGCTTCATCGCGCCGCTCGTCAGTGGCTGGCAAGAGCATGACGCGCGCCTGGCGGCGCTGGAGCGCAAGGTGTGGGGACCGACCGCATGATCGACACCACGCTCGGGGAATTGCTGCAGGTCGACGAGGCGCTGGTGCGGGTCGCGGCCGAGAAACTGCCGTACGCGGCGGCGCATCGCCTCGATGTCATCCGGCGGGCGGTGCTCCCGGAGCTAAAGCACTTCTACGACCAGCGCAACGCCCTCATCACGGAACTCGGCGAGCAGCGGCCCAGCACGCCCGCGGAGCGCATGGCCGGCGCGCGCGACACGGTCGCGACGATCAGCCCGACCTCGCCGCAGTTTGTGGCGTTCGCGAACCGCGTCGCGGAGCTGGCGGCGGTGCCGGTCCACCTCAACGTCGAGCGCTTCGATCCGGCACTGGCCCCGAAGCTGGAAATCACGCCACAGGACGTCGGGATCCTGCGGGCGTTCTTCATCAACGGAGGCCCCGATGGCGAATGACACGTTTACGCAGCAGGCGCTCGCCCAAGACAGCCGCTTCCTAGAGCGCGTCCGCGGCAATCTCGCCACGGTCGCATTCTCCGTCCTCAACGAAGCCGCGAACACGCCGAGCCATAGCCAGCGTGCCGCCTATGCACGGTCGGTCATCAACAACCTACAGCTCGCCGCGACGCAGATTTCGAGCTGGTTGGTGGAGCGCCCGAACCTCATGGCCTTCGAGACGTCCTACAACTTCCCGGCTGCGGCCATCGTGACCGCCGCAGGCGACGCGGACATTCAGTCGCAGCTGTTGACCGACTGGAACGTGCTGTCGGGCGCGGCATAGGCCCGAAACCGGGGGACGTCCTGCCCGTTTTGCGATCGGGGGTGTCGGATCCGCAGAATCGAACTCGGCATGATCCGTCCCGCCACGGAAGACGACATCCCTCGCCTCGTGGAAATGGGCGAACGGTTCCTCACCGAGACGGTCTATCACGCGCGCGTGCCGGTCAACCCGGTGCAGATGGCGACGACGGTGTTGCGGCTGCTGTCGACCGAGGCCGGCGCCGTGTTCGTGTCCGATCGGGACGGCGCGCTGGTCGGGATGATCGGGATGATCGTCTTCGACAACCCGATCACCGGCGAGTCGACGGTCAGCGAACTGTTCTGGTGGGTGGAGCCCGAGCACCGCGGCTGCGGCCTCCGCCTCCTGAAACGTGCCGAGCAGTGGGGGCGTGAGAGCGGCGCGCGCAAGGTCCACATGATCGCGCCGACGCCCGACGTCGCGCGTCTCTACGAACGCCTCGGCTACGAGCAACTCGAAACCACCTTTCAGAGGGCACTGTAATGGCTGTAGGCACTGCACTCGCCATCGCGGCCGGCGCCCAGGCGCTCGGCGGGCTCTTCAAAGCGAAGACCCAGTCGAGTGCGGCGAAGAAGGCCGCACAGGACCAAGTCAAGGCGTCCAATCAGGCCGCGAACTACATGCAGCAGGGCATGGGGACGCTCGGCCAGCTCTACGCCCCGTACATCAACGCCGGAGCCGGCGCGCAGAACACGCTGTCGCGACTGACGACACCGGGTCCTGGCGCGCGCTTCGCGTCGCCCGGTCCGCCCAACGCCATGCCGCCGCCGTACGGGATGCCGCCGAACCAGGCGATGCCGCGGGGGCCCGGCTTCTACACCGGGAACGGTGGACAGGGCGCTCCGATGCGGATGCCCGATGGGCGTCAGGTCGCTGGCCCGTACCCGATGGCCGAGGGCGGCGACTTCAACGTCGCCGGCCCCACGATGTTCCTCGCGGGCGAGGCGGGCCCGGAACGCGCGACGTTCCAGCCGCAGGGCGGCGGCGGTGGCGACTTCGGCAGCTACGGCGGGGGGCAACCGCAGTTCCAGCCGCAAGGCGGCGGGGGCGGCGGGGACTTCGCCAGCTACGGCGGGGGCCAGCCGCAGTTCCAGCCGCCGCCGCCGCAAGGCGGCGGGGGTGGCGGGATGAACTTCGCCGACTACATCGGGAGTCAACCGCCGCAGGGTGGCGGTCCGCCCCCGCCGCCTATGTCGCGTATGGGCGCCGGGATGGCGATCGGCCAATCCATGAACAACAGGCGTCGTCGGATGGGGATGCCGATGGGCGGGACCTTCGCGCGCATGATGCCCGGCGCGCCGATGGGGCCGCAGGGCGCGCCGATGGGTGGGCCGCAGGACGGGCCGATGGGCGACGGCGGCGGCAACTTCCGCTACTAAGGGGCCGCGATGCCGATGAATTACTTCGATCCGTCGACGATGCCGCGAGGGGCGAGTTATGGGGGTGGGGCCCCCGGCGGCGGCGACACCAACGCGGCCGGCGCGGCGGCAGATCCGTTTGAGTACACGCAGGGCTCGCTGCTCACGCCGTGGCAGGGCCACTTCAACTCGCAGGGCTACGGTGGCGGCTACAGCGTGCCGCAGTTCACGCCGTTCAACTACGCCGACATCAACTATCGCGCGCCGGACGTGGGCTCGTTCACCGAGCGCTACGACGATCCGGCGGCGTTCCGCTTCGCCGACTTCGCGGGACCCGACCAGTTCAAGGCGCCGACCGCGGAGGAGATGCAGCAGGACCCCGGCTACCAGGCGCGCGCGAAAGCGGCGCAGGCCGGCGCGACGGCGGCGGCGGCGCACGGCGGCGTGCTCAACACCGGCGGCTTTGCGAAGGGCCTCGCGCGGACGCTCGGCGATCAGGCCTCGCAGGAATACGGCAACGTCTACAACCGTCGCAAGAGCGAGTGGGATACCAACTGGGGCCGCGCCAAGGACATCTACGGCACCAATCAGGGCAACACGAAGCAGGCGTTCGACACCAACGTCGGCAACAGGCTCGCGGCCTATCAGACGCGGCAGAACACGTGGCAGGGCAATGCGAACGTCGGCCTCCAGCAAGGTCAACTCGGGTGGGACGTCGCGCAGGGCACGTGGGACCGCAACATGGGGAAGGCGCGGCAGGGCTGGCAGGACCAGCGCGAGTACGACCAACAGGTTGCCGCCGCGAGTGCGTCGAACGCGAACCAGCAGTACGAGCGTGACCTCGGCGACTACAACCGCGCGCGCGATGAGTTCTGGACGAATCAGGACCGCCAGTCGGGACTCCTCGATCGCGAGCGCAACGTCGGCTTGGGCGCCGCGATGAACTACGGCAACCAGATGATGGGCGGCTACGGCTCGCTTGGGGGCTTCGCCATGAACCGTGGCGACGCGACCGCGGCCGGCCGCATGGGGAGCGCGAATGCGTGGGGCGGCTACATGGGTGACGTGGCGAACTCGATCGGGGGCTACGCCATGTACAACCAGATGAATAAGCCCGGCAACACCAAGATGACCTTCTGAGGCACCGATGCCGCAAATGTCCGACACGCGGATCCCACTGAGCGGGCTGTCCAGTCAAGGCGGCGGACAGGGCAGTCCCGGTCCGCTCGGGACGCTCGGCGCGCTGATGCAGATCAAAGAACAGCAGCTGCGGATGCAGCAGCAACAGCGGGAGGCCGAGCGCCAGCGGCAAGACGACGAGGACGACACCGTCATCCGGCAGACGCTCTCGCAATATGAGCGCCCCGACGACGGGATCAAGCAGCTCTATGGCCGAGGCCAGTACCGCGCCGCGATGAAGGCCGGGACGATGCTCGCCAATCAGCGCAAGGCCGAAGCGACGGCCTACGACGAGCAACTGCAGTCGACGGGCCGGCGACTCGACCAAGCGGGGCAGATCGCGCAGGGCATCACCGACGATCTGACGCTCAGGGCCTCCACGCCTGCGCTGGTCCAGCTGCTGGAGCCGATTTACGGCAAGAGCATCGCCGACGTCATCGGCACCCGGTACGACAAGGCGCACATCGACGCGTTGGTCAAGGCAGGCACGAAGCGCTCCGAGCAGATCACGGCGGAGCACAACGCGACGACCGAATGGCTCGACGCGTACAACAAGGGCGCCATTACCAACCCGTATTCGTCCGGGGTCCTCCAGCTGCCGCCCGGCGCCTCGCCCGACGCGGTGGGCGCGCCGCACTCGAAGGCGGAGCTGGAACTGGCCGACGTCTATTTCAAGATGGCCGGCAAGGTCCTGCCCCAGGCGCAAAACAAGGAGCAGTGGGACGGCTACCTCGGAATGCTGCACAAGTTCGGGATGCCGACCAACGTCGCCACGATGATCCCGCAGTGGGACGACGCCGATCCGGACAAGTCGCGCACCGCGGCGCGCCAGCTCGGGATGAGCGTCAAGGAGCAGGAGGACGCCAAGAGCGCGCGCATCCGTGCCGAGAAGGCCGGCGCCCCCGCCGCCGCGAAAGGCCTCAGCGCGACGCGCGAGTCGGAGCTGCGGCTGGAGCGCACGAAGGCGGACAAGAAGGTCGAAGACGACATGCGCGAGGGCGGCGAGAACTACTGGATGCCGGCCACGCCGGGCGACGCCTTCAGCGTGCAGGACCTCACGCCCTTCGGGAAGGACGAGTACGTCCGCCGCCGTCTCCAGAACGAGGATGACGACCGCGGCTGGCATGGCAAGCCGCCGCTACTGGAGGAGGCGCAGCAGGCGCTCGAAGCCAACGACCGCGCGCGGTACGACGCCCTCAGTCGCAAGTTCAAGAACATCAGCGGGGGCCTGGTCACGCTCGATGACGCGTTGAAGGGCAGCAGTGCGTCATCCACGAAGGCGACCGGGACGCCCGATGCGCCGGAGGTCCCGCCGGAGGGACCCGGTGCCTTGAGCACGGCGTGGTCGGCCGTGATGAGCGGCGCCGCGAAACTGGGCGGACTCACGCCGCCGCCCGCCCCGGCGCCGGCTCCCACGGCGAGCGCGATGCCGACGGTGCCGCCGGCCAAGATGACGGAGGCCCAGCGCCTCGCGAAGATCGACGCGCTCGACAAGGAGTTCCAGTCGCTCCTCGTGAAAGGCCGGTTGCCGGACAAGAACAAGGCGCGCGGCCGAGCGATTCAGGCGGAAGTGGCTGCGATCAGCAATCGGCAGTGATCCCGCGTGCCCCTGTCCTCTCTCGGATTGTTTGGCCCGCTCTCCTCGCTCCTCACGCGCAAGCCCGCGGACGAGGACGACGAGCCCACGACGCCCGCGGCGACGCCGCGTTCGTGGATTGACGAGTACTACGCCTCCTTCCCCGCCGACTGGAACACGCCGCCCCCGAAGCCCAAGCCCAAGCCCGCGCCGGTGACGCCGCCCGCGGCGACGACCCCGCCGAAGAAGAAAGACGAGCCGCGGACGAACTTCGACGAGATGCGCGCCTGGTTCGGGCTGACGGCGCCGGCCGATGAAGGCAAAGCCGCCGACGTGATGGCGCGCGTCGATCGCATCCTCCGCTATCCGATTGACGAGGATCGGACCGAGCGCGCGGCGCACGGGTTCACGGTGCCGGAGTCGGTTACACGCACACCGGCCGCTCCGGTGCCGACGCAGCCCCCCGCGCCGCCGCTCAGTCCCTTGCGCGGCTCGTTGCTGCCGGGGGCGCCCCCGCCCTCGCAGCCCGCCGCGCCGCGTCCGCTCCAGCCGCACGAAAAGGTGCAGGCGCCCGCGAATGCCGACACCTTCATGTCGGCCATCGCGCGTGTGCAACAGCGCATGGCGAAGGCCGGCGCGCCGGTCATCCTCACCGGCGGGGCCGGCGACACCGCCGGGAGCTTGGCGTTCGACGTCAAGGGCAAGGCGTCGCGCGACCCGCAGCACCGCTGGGATCTGCTGGGGCAGATCGCGAAGGAAGAGGGCCTCGTGTGGGGCGGCGACTTCAAGACGCCGGACCGCGGACGCGTGCAGCTGCCGACCGCGCGCGAGGAACCGGGCACCCCGCAGGGCCCGCTCGACGTCACGAAACTCACGCCGTCGCCCGGCCGGCGCGCCGCCGCCGCCGAGATCGCCGCGCAGTGGGAAGACCCGAACCGGCCGTGGGCGACGCCGCCGACCGTCGCGCAGCGCGGCGCCGCGGTCTCGGGGCTGGCGAAGGGCCAGGTGCTCCCCGGCAACATCGACCTCGCGGCGCAGCCGCGCGTCAAGAACAAGGACGGCACGGTCAGCACCGTCAAGTCGTTCAGCGTCAATTTCGACGGCAAGGAATACCTGCTGCCGATGGTGATGCCGGACGGGCGTGTGCTCAACCAGCAAGACGCGATCGCGGAGTTCCAGAAGACGGGACGCCACCTCGGCGTGTTCGACTCGCCGGACGCCGCGACGGCCTACGCCAAGCAGCTCCACGAGGACTACGCCGCCGGCAAGTACCAGAAGGCCGAAGCGACGATGGGCCCCGAGCTGCGGAAGCCGCTCGGCGGCTGGGACACGGCCAAGTCGTTCTTCGACACGGACCCGGCGACCGGGTTGCCGATGCTCTCGAAGAAGGGCGAAGCGCTCATCCCGTTCGTCGGGTCCGCGGCCGAGACGGCGGACCTCGTCAACGTCATCGCCGCCGCGCGCCGGATGCGCGACAACACGTACGTCATCCGCCAGCCCGGCGAGCGCGTCTCGCAGCGGTCGGCGGACCAGGCGCTGTTAGAGGACTACTTCTCGCGCAACGCCGACGAACAGACGCAAGGCACGACGCGTCTCGCCAAGATCGTGAACGTCGTCGCGCAACTCCCGCCCTTCGCGGTGGAGTTCTTGGCGACGGGCGGCGCCTACACCGCCGCGAATGAGGCGACGGTCGCCGCGGCGCGCAAGGGCCTTGGCTTGCTCCTCAAGGAAGCGGCCGAGAAAGTCGCGGTCAAGGGCGGCGAGGCCGCGGTGGAGGCCGCGACCGAAAAGGCCGGCAAGAAGACCCTCGCCACGCTCGCTAAGGAAGGTGCGGGCTGGGCGGTCGGCAGTGCGGTGCAGACCGCGGCGAACGTCCCGCGCCTCGCGGCGTCGACCGCCGGCTACATGGCGCCGACGCTCAAGACCCAGCTCAACCCCGAAGAGCAGAAGACCGAAGCCCAGTTGGAGGGCCTCGTCAGCGAAGGCGATCAGCTGCGTCCGCAATACGACGCGGCGGTCGCGGCGTTCACGCCCAAGCGCGCCGCGTTCGAGCACGCGCAGGCGGAACTGGAGGCCGTGCGCCCGCAGGTCGACGCCGCGCAGGCCGAAGAGCAGCAGCTGGCGGCGGCGCGCAAGCAGGAACTCGACGAGCTACGCGCTGGAGTCACCCACGCGCAGGCGACGCTCGACACGCACCTCAAGGCGTGGGAAGCGGCGGGCCGGCCCGTCGTCAACTTCACGGCGCTCAAGAACGAGGAGGCCGCGGTCAAGCAGCAGACCGACGCCTTCAACGCGCGGCTCGGCGCGGTGCAGGAGGAACTCGACGCCTTTAGCACCCGCACGCGCCAGCTGATCGATCCGTACCAGGCCAAGCTCGCGGAGCTGCAGGCACAGAAGGCCGCGCTCGATCCGGAGTTTGCCGCGCTGCAGGCGATGGAGGCGCGTGCGGGCGCGCTGCGCGACCAGGCGCTCCCGCTGCAGCGCAAGCTCTCGAAGACCGCCGCACAGGACCTCCACACGCGGCTGCAGGACTGGCACGACGATTCGTTCCTGCCGGCGCTGGCCAAGGGCTTCGGCGCGCAATTCGTCGAAGTGGCGTCCGAGCGCACCGGCGAACTGCCCGAGGAGATCCTCGGCTTCCTGAAGGGCACCAAGCCCGGCGCGAAAGTCGCGGCGGCGGTCGCGCCCACGCTCGACAAGATCGCCGGCTTCAAGACGGCGATCGTCAACGAGTGGATGAAGCTCTCGCCCCGCAACTCGCTCGGGAAGGCCCTCGCCATGCTGAAGGAAGGCACGGCGTGGAACGGGATGCTCGGCGAGATTTTCGAGGAACGGGTCGGCGACGTCATGCGCGACATGCTGCCGATCGGCCAGCCGGGCGATCCGCAGTCGGAGACGACGCGGCTCTTCACCGGCCAGACGCGGCCGGCGCAGGAAGGGGAGACGCTCTCCGCCAACGCGCGCGTGCAAGCGGCGAAGGACCTGTGGCAGCAGCTCCTCGTGGAAGCGCCCGCGTTCGCGGCGCCCGGCGCGTTCGGGAAGATCCTCACAGCGATCCCCGTCGACAAGCTGCTCGACAAGTTGCCCGGCGGCGGCGGGCCGCTCGCGGACTTCGAGTCGGGGCTGAAGGGCAAGGGCGTCGAGGAGCTGCAGGACCTCCGCCAGCAACTGCAACTAGCGCGACAGAGCGTGACCACGCCGGACGCCGCGCAGGCCTTTGGCGCGCGCCTGGACATGGTCAATGCCGCGCTCGGCGAGACGCCGCCGTCGCGCGCGGAGACTCCGGCAGCTGGTGAGCCCGCGGCGACGGCCGTGCCGGCTCCCGGCGGGACGCCCGCGGCGACGGTGGCGCCACCGGCGTTCGACCCGGCGGCAATCATCGCGTCGTTGCCCGAGGACCCGGAGGCGCGGCAGCAGCACCCGCTCGTCACGGCGCTGGACAAGGCCGACACGCTGCACGCCATCAACGGCGTCGTGCCCGGTCATTACTTCTCGCCGGAGCAGCAGCGCGCGATTGAGGAGGCCGGCGTCCAGCCGCAGGGCGCGCAGACGACCGGCGGCAAGCGCGTGCTCGGCTACAACGCGGAGCGCCTCTCGGCGTTGCGGGGCGCGCTCACCGCGACCGAAGCGCCGCCCGCGCCCGTCACCGGCTTCACGACGTCGCAGGGCAGCACCTACACGGTCGACGGCGCCCGCACGACGCGCGCGAAGACGAAGACCGGCGAGCGCTTCGGCCCGTCGGACGCCACGATCTATCTCACGCCCGACACGGCGGAGCGCGTCCAGCTCTATCGCGACAACTACAGCGACCCCGATGGCCCGACGACGGCGCGCCCGGAAATCCTCGACGACGGCAGCATCGCGATTGTGGTGCGGGATCGCGCGACCGGCCAGGTGCGCGACGACCTGACGCGCGAGGTGCCGGGCGAGACGACGCCGAAGGTCGGGCTCCATCCCTTCGAGGTCTGGCACAAGGACGCCGAGGGCCACCGTCGGTGGCACGTCGGGAACGCCATCACGAAGCTCGAGATCGCGACCGCCGCGACGGCGCCGCCCGCGTCTCGACCGGCGGTGTCGCAGCCGGCGCCGCAGGCGCAAGTGCCGTTCATGATCACGCGCGCGATGCGCGAGCAGTTGCGCGCGCGCGGCCATAGCGACGCGGCGATCGATGCGATGACGCCGGCTGACGCGCACGCGCGGCTCGCGGAGCCGAAGCCGACCGCGGTCTTCGCGTTCCATCAGCCCGATGAGACCGGCCAACAGGGAGAGCCGAAATACCACGTGCGGGGCGGGCCCCTGGATCGGTCCACCGTCTCGGCCGACGACTTGCGCAAACACGGCATCGAGGTACCGGAGACCCCGGCCTTCGTCCCGCGGCCGGCCTCCAGGCCCGCGGTCTCGCAGCCCGCCACACCCGCGGCGCCTGCGGTCAAGCCGATTGCCGAGCGCACCGGCGACGAACTGAGCGACGAGGAGATTGCCGCCGCGCTCGCCGAAGCGATGGACGGCGCCACGGGGGCCGAACCGGTGGCCGAGCCCGAGCCGAAGCCCGAGCCCGCGCGTTCGCCAGAACAGGCGGCGATCGACACGGAGCGCGCCGCCCTCGCCGCGGAAGCTGACGACCTCATCCGGCAGCTCAAGGCCAAGCTCAATCGCGTCGGCGCCAACACACCGCTGGACCCGGAGGTGCTCGACATCGTCGTGAAGCTCGCGCGCAACTACATCAAGCGCGGGATTCTGCACTTCCGCGAAGCGGCCCTGCAGTTCCGCGCCGACTTCGGCGAGGACAAGCGCGCCGAAGACGCCTTCGCCGTCGCGTGGAAAGCCGTCAATGGCGACACCGCGAACGCGGCGGTGGAGCGCGTGAAGAAAGAGCAGGTCCAGCGCCTCCTGCAGCACGCGCGCGTGCTGCGCAGCTATCGCGAGTTGGCGCGTGACCCGAAGAGCGACGCCGACGAACGCCTGCGCCTCGGCAAGCAACTCGACGAGCTGAGCGACGACTACCACGCGGCGTGGGACGAACTCGCCAAGCAGCAGGGCGTCGATCTCGACGCGCTCACGGACGAAGTCGAGGCGGTAGCGGACCGGGAATACGCGAAGGAAGCCCCGGAGCCGGAGGAGGGCCCGGATCGCCCGCGGCGCAATGCGATGAACACGCACGCGCTCGAAGACGACCTGTCCGCGGGGGCGCGCGTTCGGCTGGAGGAGATGTTCAAGGCGTGGAATCGCTCGTGGGATCTGCGACACATCCGCGAGGCGATGGAGATTTACCAGCTCCTCCTCGATCAGATGGAGGAAAGCGACGACGCCACCGCCCGAGAACGGGCGGACGCGCTGCGCGACGCGATGGAGGCGTACTTCAGCGAGACGCCCCCGAAGGGCGCGGCACGCGCGGTCTCGGAGGCCGCACTGGCGGGCCTCCAGCACATCACCGGGCAGGAAGACCCGGACTTCAACCAGCTGCTGGAGAACGAGGTCTTCGCGTCATCGCAGGAGGCCGGCGATCTGATCTTCAACACGCTCGACCCCAAGACGGCCGAGTTCGACATTCAGGAGTTCAACACCGCGTTCGGGATGGTCGAGTTCCGGCGCAACCCGCACGAGGTCTTCCCGGAGCCGACGCAGACCTCCAACTTGTGGGAAGGCCGGCCGCACAAGAAGAGGGGCACCGACGACGAATGGATCGGGCTCGGGCTGCGCGCGGGCGTGCCGGTGCTATCGCAGGCCGAGGGTGCGAAGCGCCTGGAGGAATGGAAAGCCGAAGCGAAGCGACTCGGCGAGACGCAAGACAACTCGGGGAAGGTCATCCTCGCGCCGTTCGACCGCACGGGCATCGTGTCGCAGCCGTGGGTCGACGCCGGCTACAGCGTGCGGCGCTTCGACATCCGGCCGGAAGGCGAGGGCGGCACGGCCGAAGACCTCACCGACTTCGGCAAGTGGATGGACGAGATCGAAGAGATCCTGTCGCAGGGCTACCAGATCGTCGGCATCATCGCGCAGCCTCCGTGCACGTCCTTCACTAACTCCGGCGCGCACGCGTGGCCGCGCCACGACCAGCCGGGCTACATCGACAAGAAAACCGGGCTGACGTGGCTGGAACGGACCTACGGCACGGAAGCCGCGAAGCACTTCGACACGCCGACCGAATACGGGCAGACGCTCGTCGCGGTCGTGAAGCTGATGGTCGCGCAGGCCAACCCGCGGTTCTATGTCATGGAGAACCCGGTCGGGCGGATTAACAAGCTCGCGGGCCTGCCGGAGCCGACGCTCAAGTTCAACCCCGACGACTATGGCGAGCCCTACACCAAGGGAACGCAGCTGTGGGGCGAGTTCAATCACGACCTCCCGCAGGCGCGTGTCGGCGGGCTGAAGAAGGAAGGCGGGCGCGGCAGCATCATTCAGAGCGAGATGGGGAGCGAGGACGTCGACGAACGCTCGGAGACGCCCGAGGGCTTCGCCTACGCGTTCTTCATGGCGAACCAGGCGCTCGCGCAGGAGGACTGGCAGAACCAAGAGCGTCCGGCGCAGTACGACCACCCGGCCGGCGAGAAGTACGTGCCGCAGCGTCCGGATCTGTCGCGGGACGAGGAGGACGATCAGGAGCCCGAGACGAAGCCGGTCATCACGTTCCGGTCGGGCAATCAGCGTGCGCCGGCCGACCTCGCCGGCTTCATCAAGGCCGGACACGACGTCGGCGTCACGGCGCTCGGCATGACGGGGCCGGTGCGCGACCAGTTCGTCGCGCACATCGTCGACGGCGGGAACGGGTTTGTCGACTCCGGCGCCTTCGGCACGACCAAGATCGAAGACGGGCGCGGCGTGCCGGGGATCAACTTCGACGCCGTGCTGTCGGTCTACACCGGGCTCGCCGACGACATCGAGAAGGCCGACGGGGAGGCCGCGAACCTCTACGTCGTGGCGCCCGACGTCGCGCCGGTGTTCGTCGACAAGAACGACCCCAACACGATCGTCAAGCGCGGCGCGGACGGCGCGGTCCCGCGGTCCTTCCCCGAGGAGACGAAGGAGATTCAGGACGAGTACGCCGACCAGATCAATGCTCTGCTCGGCAAGGGGATCAACGTGGTCGTGCCGGTGCAGGTCGGCCCGACGATGGCCGCGCGTGCGGTCGAGGTCTTCCGGCAGTTCGACGGCGCCATGATCGGGTTGCCCGGCAACATGGGCGCGATCTCCGACGAGCAGCTCGACGCCATGCTCGCGATGATCAAGGAGTCGCGCGTCGACCCCTACGGCGAGTACGGCTTCCACTTCCTCGGCGTCGGGGAGACGAACAAGCGCCAGCAGCACCTGGTCGAGAAGGTCCTCGCGGTGTTCCCGCGCGCGCGCGTGACGACCGACAGTTCGCGCGCGAATGCGTTCTTCGTCGAGGGCCGGCCGGCGCAGAACGAACTGAAACATCGCATCGACCGCATCGCGGCGGGCGATGCCGGCGAAGAGGTCGACGACGCCGCGACCCAGGTCGGGCTGGCTGGCCAGTTCTTCCGCGGGGAGTGGGACGACTTCACGAAGGAGGAGCTGCAGCGGGTCTTCGACGCGACCGGCATCAGTCGCGCGGATGCGCTACGCGCGCAGAAGGCGGGGAAGGTCGACGAGCTGTTCGGCGGCTCGGCGATCGAGCGGGCGCAGCACGAGGCGATCGCCAACATCAAAGCCAACCCCAAACCCCTAGAGCCCGGCGAAACCATCGAATCGGAGGGGATGGCGCCAGTGCTCGTGGCGCTGTATGAAATCGCGTACGACCGCAGCGCGGCATCGACGAAGACGTTGCAGCAGGCGCGCACGGAGGTCATCGCCACCCAAGAACCGAAGGGCATTGAACGCGCGTTCCAGTTCGGCAGCACGGCGATGTATGAGGGGAAGCCGGTCACCGTGCAGGAGTTCTACCCGACGCATCCCAGCACCGTCGACCCGGACACCGGCCACGTCTACCTACCAGCAGGCCCAGCCTATCGGATCATCGAGACGCTCGACGGGGGCGTGACCCACCTGACGACCGTGCTGGCCAGCTCGCTGTCCGCGGTGCCCAAGGCGCCGCCGAAGTCACGGCCGGCGACGTCGCAGGCCGGCGGCTATGGGGTCACGCGACCGAAGTCCGACAAGCTGAAAGAGCCCGAGCACGCCAAGAAATACAAGGGCTTCAAGCAGCGACTTGGGGTGGTGCGGACCGCGCTCCAGCGCGTCGACACCGCCATCTCGAAGCGGACCGCGGCGGAGGCGAAGGACCTCGCCACAATCGGGACGGCGCGCGCGCTGTGGAACGAGTACGAGCAGTACTTCGACGAACACGACATCCCGCAGACCGATAACTGGCGCGATTGGGAACGCACCGCCGAGGATGCCGAGCACGCGCTCCGCATGGTCGACAGCCTCAACTTGCGCCCGAAGGCCGCGCCCGCCGCGCCGCCGAAGCCGGCCAAGGGCAAGGCGCCCGTCTCGCGTCCGCCGACCCCGTTCGTGCTGACGACGCGAATGAACGGGCGTAAGGTCCGCATCGCGCACGACCCGAAGACCGATCGGTTCCTGCTCGATGTGGACGGCAAGCGCGTCGAGGAGCCGTTCTATAGCCGCGCCGCCGCCGAGGAGTACGTGCGGGCCCTGCCCGTCCCGCAGCGCGACGCCGCGGAGGACCTGGCCGCGTACCGCTACTTGATCGAGGACCAGCGCGAAGACCGCGCGCGCCTCGATCCCGACGAGGAATACGGGCTGCTCCAAGCCGCGGTCGCTGCCATCGACGGCAACCCGACCCTCGTGCGGGAGATGCCGATCGAGGACGTGCGCGCGCACCTCAAGGGCATCGAGGCCCTGCGCGAGGAGACGGGCAAGTACGCGCTCAGCGAACTCGACAGCGAACTCTACCGCTACGACACATCGGCCGAGGTGCTCGATCGGCTCGAAGGCGTGCTCGACCGCGAGCTGAAGCGCCGCGAAGGACAGGGGAGTTTGTTCGAGGCCCCCGAGGCGACGGCGAAGACGGCGGGCCCGTGGACGAGGGGCGACGTCGCCAACTTCCAGGGCGACCGCGTGCTGGTCGAGCGCGTGCTGGAGGATGGCCGCGTCGAGATCAAGCCCGACGACGAGGCGGCGTTTGCGGTGGAGCCGGCGCGACTCGTGGCGTGGACCGGCGAGGCGACGCGTCCCGCGGGCGCGCGGGACTTGTCGGACATCCAGCCGACGGGCGTCGCGAAGGTCTACGTGCAGGACGACGCATTCACGGCGCGCATCGCCTTCCGGATGCAGGGGAACCATCCGTATTACGCGACGACGATTCGCCACGGCGCGCGCATCGTGTCGGAAGGCGAGTACCACACGATCGATCGCGCGCAACAGGCGATCGACCGGCTGTGGCCGTATGTCCATGCGGTCGAGGCGCAGCGCCCGATCAACACGGTGGACCCGGCCTCGTTCAAGACGATCAAGAAGTACCTCGAAGCGCTCGGCTTCAAGGTGACGAAGTACAAGGGCTCCGGGCCGGTGAAGGAGAACGCAGGCGCGTGGCGCGCGCGCATCCGCGAGAAGGGGCGGATGCGGGTGTTCTACATCAACGAGGCCCTCGGCCGGCTCACGCCGCACAACCAGACGCACGCGAAATCGCAGGCGATGCGCGACCTCTCGGTGGCGCTGCAGAAGTGGGTCGACCACACCGGAACGGCGAAGGGCTCAGAGCCGGCGCCGCCGACCGTGGCGCCGGCCGCTCCGGCCGCGACGACGAGCTGGAAAGCGGAGATGCAGGCGGTCGCGGGCGACTGGGCCAGCAACGGGCTGCGCTTTGCCACGAAGGCCGAAGCGGAGGCGTCCGGGCAGGAGCTGCTCGACCGCTGGTTCGGAGCAAAGGACACGCGCGCGGTCGAAACGACGGACCCGGTCACGCACCGATTCGAGGGCGGCAAGAACGTGCCGATCGCGTCGCCGGCCGCGGGGCCGACCGTCGCCCCTGCGTCGCGGCCCGCCGTCTCGCAACCCGCGAAGGCGCCGGCTGCGGAACCGGCGAAGAGCCCGGAGCGCATCGCCCTCGAAGCGGAGCGCGAGCGGCTGCTGAAGGAACGCGAGGAGCTGGTCAAGTCGATCAAGAAGGACCTGGGCCGCGTCGGCGCCAACACGCCGCTCGACCCCGCCCTCGTTGCCAAGGTCGTCAAGCTGGCGCGCAATTTCGTCCAGACCGGCATCCTCAACTTCCGGGAGGCGGCGCTGGCGTTCCGGGAGACGTTCGGCGAGGACGCCGACGCCGAGCGCTACTTCGAGGTGGCGTGGCCGCTGACGCAGGAACTCGCCAAGGGGACGCAGTTCGGTCCCGCCCTGAAGGCCGTCTTGGCGCAGACCCGGCCGACCGTCGCGGCCGAGGTCGAGGCGTATACTAAGGAGCAAGGAGCAGCCCCCGATGCCGAGCCGAACGGCCCTGTGGCAGGCAGTGAAACAGGCGAATCCGGATCTGGCGGACGAGGAGGTCGACGCCCTGCTGGCGCGGGCGGCGGCACAGGAGCGGGATCTGGTGCTGCGTCACGGCCTCAATCTCGACCAGGCGCGCGAACTGGCAAACGCGGAGCTGTTCCCGGACCCGGAGAAGACCCCGGACTAACCCCGGCGCTCTACACCATCACGGATGCCGACGCCATCGGCACCGGCAGCAAGCCCCAGCGCGTCGCGCGTAACCTCGCGGCCATCCGGATTCTCAAGCAGCTCGCGACCGAGCAGCGCGGCGCCACGCCCGATGAACAGCGCGCGCTCGTGCAGTACGTCGGCTGGGGCGGACTCTCGCGCATCTTCGAGCCGTGGAAGGACGACGTCGACGAGGAGGCCGCAGCCTCCGACGCGCCGACCGGCCAGTACTGGTACGACCAAAACCGCATCCTCGAAGGTCTGCTGACGCGCGAGGAGTACAAGCGCGCGCGCAACTCGACGCAGAACGCCCACTACACCTCCCCGACCGTCGTGCGCGCGATGTGGGACGCGGTCCGCCACCTCGGCGTCACACACGGGTCGGCGCTGGAGCCGAGCGCCGGCATCGGGCACTTCGTGGGGTTGGCGCCGGCCGACCTGCGCGGCGCGCTGACGTTCGCGCTCGTCGAGAAGGACCCGATCACCGCGCAGATCGCGCAGGCCCTCTATCCCGGCGCCTTCACACAGAACGCCGGCTTCGAGGAGGCGCAGCTGCCGTCGAACCACTTTGCGGTGGCGGTCAGCAACGTCCCCTTCGGCGACATCCCGATCACCGACACGGCGTTCCAGGGCCCGGCGTTCCTGCGGCGCCGCATCCACAACTACTTCTTCGCCAAGGCGCTCGACCGCGTCGCGCCCGGAGGCCTGGTCGCGTTCATCACGTCGCACGGGACGATGGACGCCACCGACGAGACCGGCCAGCGCGTGCGCGAATACCTCGCCAGCCGCGCCGATCTGCTGGGTGCGATCCGGATGCCGTGGACGACCTTCCACGGCAACGCCGGCACGGCGGTCGTCACCGACATCATCTTCCTGCGCAAGCGCCTGGAGGGCGAGGAGGCGAAGCACGCCGGCCCGTGGATGGCGGCGCCGAAGCTGGAGGGGCTCAAGAACAAGAAGGGCGAGACGTTCGCGCATCCGGTCAACGAGTACTTCGTGGCGCACCCCGAGATGGTGCTCGGCGAGCACACGGCGACCGGCAAGATGCGGGCGAAGAACACCTACAACGTCGAGCCGACCGGGCACCTCGAAACACAACTGAAGGGCGCCATCGCGTCCCTGCCGGCGGACGTCATCAACCTCGATCCCGCGGGCCCGACGCTGGAGGCCTTCACCGACACCATGCCGCCGGTCGGCACCCGCCCGTTCGAGTTCCTCGAACACGAAGGGCGCATCGCGCAGATCATCGACGGCAAGGTGACGCCCGTGGATCTGAGCGCCACGGACGCCGCGCGCGTCATGGGGCTGCTGCCGCTCCGCACCGCCTTGCGGAACGTCTACGACCTGATGGCGTCGCCCGACGCCACCACCGAGGCGGTGGAGGCCGCGCAAGCGGATCTGACGAAGCGCTACGACGCCTTCGTCAAGAAGTTCGGCTACATCTCCGAGGAAAAGAACTGGGCCGTCTTCCGCGAAGACCCCGACATCGCCCTCCTGCTGTCGCTGGAGGACTACGACGTCGAGACCGAGAAGGCGGAGAAGACCGCCGTCTTCACGACGCGCACGATGGGCGCCGAGCGCGCGGCGCGATCCGCCTCGTCGCCCGACCAGGCGTTGCAGCTGGTGCTCGGCGAGAAGGGGCGCCTCGACTTCGACCGAGCCGGCGAACTGCTCGGCATCTCGGCGGAAGAGGCGACCACCCAGCTCCACACCGCCGGTCTGATTATCGACACGCCGGGCGGATGGCAACTGCCGGCGCAGTACCTGTCGGGCAACGTGCGCGTGAAGCTCGCCGAAGCGGAAGCCGCCGCGAAACTCGACCCGCGCTACGACGAAGCCGTCGAGCGCCTCAAGGCCGTCCTCCCGCCGGATCTGGAGGCCCACAAGATCAACGTGCGCCTCGGCGCGATGTGGATCCCGCCCGAGATGGTGCAGGACTTCATCGCGCACATCGCCAACACGCGCCAGTTGCAGTGGACGGTCACGTCCTCGCCGTTCAGCGCGAAGTGGCACATCGACGGCCCGGCCGGCGCGCACACGGCGACGTTCGCGACCCCCGACGTCAACCTCAAGACGCTGCTCATGGCGGCGCTGAATGACCGCCGGATCACGATCCGGGATGCGCCGGACCCCGACACGGGCGCGCGGGCGATCAACACGGTGGCGACGGCGCTGGCGCGCAACAAGCGCGAGGAGCTGCACAAGGCGTTCTCGGAGTGGCTGTTCAACGAGAACCCCGAGCGGCGGCAGTGGGCCGTGCGGACCTACAACGACCGCTACAACGCGCTCGTCGAGCCGCACGTCGATGGGTCGTACCTGACGTTCCCCGGCATGGCGGAGTACTGGCAGAAGAAGATCCGCTCGCATCAGCGCAACGGGATCGCGCGCGCGTTGCAGTTTGGCAACACGCTGGCGGCATGGGTGGTCGGCGCAGGCAAGTCGTTGTGGATGGCGGGCACCGGGATGGAGCTGCGTCGGCTGGGCCTCGCGCGCAAGCCGCTCTACGTCGTCCCGAACCACCTCATCTCGCAGGCGCCGAGCGAGTTCCTGCAGTACTACCCGAACGCGAAGCTACTGATCGCCCGACCGGAGGATCTCGAGAAAGACAACCGCAAGCGCTTCACCGCGCGCATCGCCTCGGGCAACTGGGACGGCATCATCATGCCGATGTCGGCGTTCGTGAAGGTGTCGATCAGTCGCGAAGCGGAGCAGGCGTATCACCGCGAGCTGCTCGACGAAATCGAGACCGCGATCATCGAGGCCTATCAAGCCGAGGTGGACGAGCAGCGGGGCACCAGCCGCCGCTCGAATCAGCGGGACAGCCGCACGCCGCCGCACATCAAGCAGCTGGAGAACATGCGCGACAAGATCCAGGCGACGCTGGATAAGCTGCTGAATCGGCCGAAGGACGACATGCTGTCGTTCGAGCAGCTCGGCGTCGACGCGATGTTCGTCGACGAAGCGCACTACTACAAGAACCTCTACTTCCACACGCGGCAGCAGGCCGCGGGGATCCCGAGCAACACGGGCGACCCCGTGCAGCGCGCCACCGATATGTACCTGAAGACGCGGTACATCAACAAGCTGACGAACTACCGCAACGTCTTCTTCGCCACCGGGACGCCGGTGTCGAACTCGATGGCGGAAATCTACGTCATGCAGAAGCTGCTGCAGGAGCAGACGCTGGAGCAGGCGGGCCTCAAGAGCTTCGACGCGTGGCTGCAGCAGTTCGGCCTCATCACCATCAAGGCCGAACTGGATCCGAGCGGCACCGGGATCAGCGCGCGGGCGCGCCTCAGTGAGTTCCGCAATCTCCCCGACCTGGGGCAGATGTTCCGGCAGGTCGCCGACGTCAAGATGATCGACGACCTGCCCGAGATCAAAGAGGCGCGGCCCCTGCTGCAGGACGACGAGGTCACGGCCGTCGCCGTGCCGGCGACCGAGCGGCAGCTGATGTATCTCAAGGAGCTGGAAGACCGCGCCGACCACCTCGACCCGCGCCAACGCCATCTCGACAACATGGCGGCGATTACGCAGGACGGCCGCTTGTCGGCGCTCGACCAGCGCCTCATCGATCGCACCGAGCGCGACGATCCGGGCAGCAAGATCAACGTGATGGTGCAGGATGCGGCGGACATCCTCAACGAGCACAAGGCGAATCGCGGGACGATCCTCGTGTTCATGGACCGCGGCACGCCGGGGTCCGAGATTCGCCCGGCGACGAAAGAGGTGTGGGATCCCGCCGCGGGCGCGCGCGTCAAGCGCCCGCTGACGCCGGCCGAGTTGCTGCGCGGCTACGACCTCTACACCGACTTCAAGCGCAAGCTGGTGCGGACCGGTGCCGTGAAGGCCTCCGAGGTCGCGTTCATCCACGACGTGAACCGGTTGCCGAAAAAGCAACGCGACGCCGCGCGCAAGGCGCTGTTCCGCAAGGTGCGCGAGGGCACGATCCGCGTGCTGCTGGGGTCGAGCGACACGATGGCCACGGGCATGAACGTGCAGGACCGTCTCGTGGCGGAGCTGAACGCGGACCCGACCTACAAGCCCTCGGAGACCGAGCAGCGCTACGGCCGCATCCTCCGACAGGGGAACTGGTTCGCGACGCCGGGCAAGCCGCTCTACGACCCCAACTTCCGCGTCAAGGTCCGCAACTACATCACGCAGGGGGCAGGCACGGCGTTCGGCATGGACGCCTATATGTGGCAGCTGAACGAGGCGAAGGCCAAGTTCCTGGCCGACTTCTATAAGGGGAAGATCGAGCAGCGCAATCTCTCGCTCGACCTCGATAACACCGTGCTCACGGCCGGCACGTTCAAGGCCGTCGCCACGGGCAACCCGCTCATCATCGAGCAGGGGAAGGCCGCGGAGGAAGCCGAACGGCTGCGGCTGGTGCACGCCGGCTGGGAGGACCAGGTCCGCGAAGCGCGCTGGATGCGCGGCGGGCAACAGCAGATCCTCGACCTCGCGGAGAAGTCCGCCAAGGAACTGACGCAGCTCAACGAACCGATCACGCCGCGCCTCGAACGCGTCACCGCGACGATCGGCGACGAGGTCCTCGAAGGGCCGAAGGTCATCGGCGAGAAGCTCCTCGCGCTCGTGCAGGAGGAGACGCGCGGCAACGAGGCGCATCCGGGGCTCTACGTCGACTACTACGACCCCAAGCAGCTCGGGACGATGCGCGGACTGAATATCTGGCTCGTCGCCAACAAGCACCGCGAACCGATGCTGGTCCTACGGCATCCCGACGATCCCCCGCGACGGTACGCCGGCAACGAACAGGGCAAGTACGCGCAGCGGGAGTTCTCCATGTTCGTGCCGAGCAGCGCGGACACGGCGCGCGGCGGGCTGGACTGGCGGCAGGGGCAGGGACTCGCGTCCGAGATGGACAACGAGATCACGCGCGTCGCCGCGTCCGTCGGCTACTGGAACGAAGAGGCGCGGCGCGCGAAGGCGCAGCTGGAGACCTTCGACAAGCTCCTCAACACCCCGTTCCCCCAGCAGGCGGAGTACGACCAGGCGCAGGCGCGGCTGGACGACATCAATCGCCAGCTGGGGCTCGGCGAAGAACAGGAAATCGAGACGGAGGGCGAGGGCACCGAGGGCGAAGAGGATCTGGCCAGCGACATGGCCGAGGGGGGCGAGAGCGCGGGCGGTACGCCGAGCGGTCGCGGCGCGCCGATGCGGCCCGGCGAAATCCTCCACGAGGGGCCCAACTTCCCGCAGACGCCGGCCGAGATGCTGGGCCGGCCGCTGCA
>Ga0207686_10000444_pt1 | contig 27647 bp, 23 predicted proteins | sample KBSM24metaG_FD_184396 | JGI IMG/M metagenome (GOLD analysis project Ga0207686, IMG submission 184396) | Miscanthus rhizosphere microbial communities from Kellogg Biological Station, Michigan, USA - KBS M2-4 metaG (SPAdes) (version 2) | ecosystem: Host-associated > Plants > Roots > Rhizosphere >...
GTTCGTCGTTTGGTTCGTCCAGAACGCGAGGCCTGACGAATCGGGCTCGCGACTGAGAAAGTCCAGATACTGCTGACGTACGAAGAATGAATTGTCGCTCAGCGGATTCGATCCACTCGCGCTGTCGTTATCGGTGATGGTGACGGTTGCGTTTATTTGCGCGCCGATATTAGTTCCGAGACCGTTGCTGATCGCGACTCCGAAAGTCTCGCTGCCCTCGGCAAACGCGTCGTCGACCACCGGAATGGTGACTGTCTTTGAAGCCTCGCCGGCGCCAAACTGCGCAACCCCAAAGGTGCTGACATAATCGCAACGCGACGAAGCCTTGCCGTTCACGGTCGCGCAGTTCTGCGTCCCCGCACTATCGCTGGTAGTAAAGCTGACCGTCGAGGGGCTGGTGAGATCGCCGGTCCTGGTCAAGGTGATGTCAGCGTGTCCCGCGCCCTCGCTGACCGTGTAACTGGCGGCAGTCAATTGCACGACGGTGCGCGGCGCAAACGTCGCGCTCTGGGCGTTGGTCAAAGTCTTCGGACTGAGTTCCGAAGTCAATTGATCGATGACGTAAGGATCGGCCTCGCCGCCTGAGATCCCCACGACCGGTTGCAGGTTCGTATTACCTGATCCGTAACGTGTGATGATGTTGCCGTCGGAACGCAACTCGATTTCAAAATTGATTTGATCTCCCGTGGTGCCGTCGCCGAATTGCACGCCCTGCCAGCGAAAGATGATGCGGCCCGCGCCCGGCTGCACGACGTACACGTCAGCGTCCGCCCGACGGCTGGTCCGCAGGTCGAGGTCATCCCACATGCCCGCGATCATTTTGTTCAGCGACAGATCGGCAGTCGAACCGGGCACGTCATCGGCGTCGCCATTGCTGCGTTTCGGCGGCGTCGAAAAATAAAGATTGCCATTCGTAGAGATGGTGACGGTGTTGTAGAGCTGGCCGAAGAATGAAAACGAAAACGGCAGGGCAAAATTTTCCAGATAACGATCGTCGAAGGTTAATCCGAGCGGGGTTCCGCCGGTCGAAAGCGCCGGCGAATTTCCCGAACTGAGCGTCGTCGTATACGGATCGGCAAAGTTTGGCGGCACCGTGACGCTGGTCGTGGCCGGCGTCCCTTCGTTACCGACATTGTCGAAGGCCCGTACCCGGATGGTACCGGCCGTGTGACGGTAAGGAATGTTAACCGTGACGTTCTGGCTGTTGCCGGATGCGACGGGCGCGACGCTCGTTAATGGCACTACCGCATTCGTGTTCTGGTCGACGAAACTCACATCGTAGAGCGAGGCCTGACCGGCGGCGCCATCGTCACCCGCAGCGGTCCATAACACCTTAACTTTGCGGCCTTTCTGCGAACCCGTTTGCAGGTTGGTCACAGTGCCCGGCGGGGTCGTGTCATTTTCTCCAGTTGCTTGCAGCGACTTGAAAACGTTAAGCCGCCGGCCCGTCAAAGATCTCCCCTGCAGCCCCGCGATCGCATCGCCATTGAAAGCCAGCAGCGCGCGCAATTGATTAACGGAGACATTGGAATTCGCCGCGCACAGCAAAGCAGCCGCGCCCGCGACCTGCGGACTCGCCATCGACGTGCCGCTCAAGTTGCCGTAGTTGTTGTTTGGCAAGGTGCTGAGAATGCTCGAGCCCGGCGCGCCCATCAACACTGAATGCGTACCGAAATTCGAAAAGCTCGCCAGACTGTCGGCACTGGTAGTGGCGGCGACAGAAATTACGTTCGGCAATGAATAGCCGGACGGGTAATGCGGATGCACGTCGCTGTCCGACGTTTCGTTGCCGGCGGCCGCTACAAAGAGCACGCCCGCCTGGCCCATGGCATTGATGGCGTCTGACTCAGCCTGAGAATAACCACCGCCGCCGTAACTCGCATTGACGACGCGAATGTTTGCGCCTTTCTGATGATTTGAACTCCCCCAAAGGTCCTTCATCTGCTTCACGTAGTTGTAGGCCTTGAGCGCGTCGGCCGAGGTGCCCGAGCCGGCGGCGTCGGAAATGAATCGCAGCGACATCAGACTAACTCGCCAATTAACGCCGACGACGCCCTGGTTGTTGTCGCCGACAGCGCCGACGGTTCCGGCCACGTGCGTCGCGTGCGGTTCGGCGATGATGTTTCCGGTGTTGTCCCGGAAATCGTAGCCGTTCACGTCACCGCTGATGCCGGTGATCGATCCGGGACTCGGGTTGGTCCAAATGTTTGCTTGCAGGTCGGTATGAGTCCGATCGATGCCTTCATCGATCACCGCCACGACGATGTTGCGGTCGCCTTGTGTAATGTCCCACGCCTGTGGTGCGCCGATTAGATTCATCGCATAAAGGCTGTTGTTTTGGCATGGCGGAGTGGGACCGTTTGCCGGAAAACACGGATCGTTCGGCAGCAACTCGAGGTGACGAAGATAGTTGGGTTCGGCATAGATGACATCATTGCGAGATGCCAGCGCGGCGACGCTCTGCAAAGTGTCGTCCGGCGCCATGCGGGCGATACGCAAACCGTCGACCAAATCGGATCCGTCAAAGCGATCTATTTCCACCGGGACTTGCTGTGCGGAACCGTCGTCGGTCGGAGTCGTAGACAGCTCCTTGCGACCGATCGTCAGATTTATTCGGCCTTCGACAGCGCGGCCAGGCTTGAACCGCACCAGAGCTTCACCGGGGACAAACTCGGGACGGTGACGCTTGCCATCAACAGCTTGCGCGGGGTTCCGCAGCGCATTTGACCGCCATGGCCAAATGATGGCCAGGGCAAAAACGAAGAGCACCAGCAAAGAGAACAGGAGCGGCCTGGCCCGGAGAAATCGAGCGGTGATCGGTCGGAAACTGAGTTTGGAATTGTTCACTTCGGACAACTTTGGATGCGCCAAATCGACGGGCGCTGCATCAGCGGCCAATAAATATAGCCTACCAGATGGTCGAGTAACAGGGCATTCGGGCAGTGGTACGTTTTGCTGGGAAGGCGGACGTCCCCGTCCGCCCTCAACGTAATCACACAGTTATGCGGACGAGGACGTCCGTCTTCCCAGCCTTAGCTCCGTTGATCTCAAAAGCATCAAGTACAAATTGGCCAGAAATTGTAAGGAGTATTGGAGAGGCCCGTGCTAAGATTACGCCCACAAATCGCCGCATCGCGCGGCGAGCAGTTTCAGTGACACCGCCTCCGCTCGCTGTAAGTTCGCGAGCTGCAACAGAAACAGCCGACCCCGACCCGGCATGGAAAACGGATGACTGGGAGGAGACTCAGTGCCGTGCTCGCGTTGCTTGCGCTTTTCGTCGCGCAGGCGCCGCTACGTGCGTACACGATTCAGTACCGTGATGCTTCAGGTCTTTCCCCGCGGCGGTGGTTAACCCAACCGATAATAATTTCGCTTTCGACTTCGCTGGCTTCGCCGCCGCCGAACATAAAAGCCGGCAGCGATGTCATCGGCGCCGTGCGGCGGGCGCTGCGTCACTGGTCGAGTGTCTCGAACGTGCAGTTCTTTGAGACGAGTTCGACCGCGCAGGCGATCAGCCCCGCGAACGCCGGCGATCATCTCAACCTGATCACCGTTGCGGCTGACAACGCCGCCGCGTTTCATTCCGAGGACAATCCTGGTCGCACGCGCGTGTTCGCTGATGCCAACGGGGCCATCACCGAAGCTGACATTGCTTTGAATCCGGACGTGCTCTTCTCGAGCGACGGCACGGTCGGCACATACGATCTGGAATCGACGTTCACACACGAGGTTGGCCATCTGCTGGGACTCGATCATTCCGCGATCATCGGTGCGACCATGCAGCCGCGACAGGCGATGAACGGGTTGTTTGGTCTGCCCGCATTCACCCAACGAAGCTTGTCATACGACGATGTCGCGGGCGCGCGGGCGTTGTATGGATCGCGCGCGGGAACGGGATCACTTGTTGGGCGGCTGGTTACCAATTCCTATGGCGGCCAATCGCAGCCGGTGTTTGGCGCCCATGTGTTCGCCGAGGAAACTTCAACCGGCCGAATCATGGCCGGCAGCATCACTCTGCACTCAGGCGATTATCGCATTGACGGTTTGCCCCCGGGAGGCTACCGCGTGATTGGTCAGGGTCTCGATGGCCCAATCGAACCGGAAGAGATCGCCACCGCCCGCGGGTCTTACGCTGGATTGGTTGATACCACGCCGCCGTTTCGCACCTACATCGCCACGAAAGCTGCGTCGCAAATCATTCCGGTGGCGACTGATAAGGCCACTTCGCTGGGGTTCTTTGTGTCGTCGAACCTGCCGCAACTCGTGCCGCGTCTTTTGGGTATGAACGGTGAACTGTCGACGGTGGCTTTACCTTTGACCGCCGGCAAGAAAGTTCGCGTATACATTGCGGGCGACGGGCTGGACGCCTTGCCGCCATCCGGCATCTCTTCAACGTCGCCATTCATCAGCATCGACCCCGAGAGCGTCATTGAAGAGCACTTCGATACGCCCTATCCGGCGATCAGTTTTGAAATCACCGTGGCGCGCAATACCCCAACCGGTGAATACAGCATAGTGTTGCAAACGTCCGAGGGCGAGATTGCTTACCTGGCCGGGGCCATAACGATAGACAATGCAGCCGAATGAATTGCCGAGCATAGACCTGGATGGGCCGCGGATCCCCTTGCCTTAATCCACCCCCGGCGTTAACATGCAGCCGTCCAAAACAGTTTGATTTATAGCGCAGCGGCTTTATCTTAACTTTCATTCGGAAGACTGAAGCGGAAGCCGGAGGTTCATCATGGTTGACTTTCTGCTGTCAATTGTAGGTTTGGTCTCCCTGCTTGGAGGAATTTACATATTCTTCTTCAGGTTCATTGGCCAAAACAAACCTTGGATGTGGGAAGGCATCACGTCGGTCGCGCTGGCGGTGATTTTTTGCGCCTGTGCGCTGCTGCTGTTCCTGCGCCATGTGAATAAGGAAGAGGAGATTCACATTACTCAGTAGCTATGGGTTGCAAGGATCGCTGCCCCCGACGGATGATTGCTTGCGATGGAACTGCGATAAAGATCTTGCCGGTGCGGTCGGTCCGTCACGACCGCCAGCGGAAATTTGATCGAGCGACGCCGTTTGCGCTTGCGGTGATCGAGCTTGCGTAAACGGCCGTTTTGTCTTTAGCGTGTCAGTGCGCCGAGCGGTGGCGAACGCATCAGATGACGCTTGCAATTGTGTACGATCCGATTAAGACTTCATCGAATTCCAGGAAGGTCTTGCTCTGGTTGCTGCCGCCCCCGACACTGACACAACGAAGGAGTAATCATTGATGCTTCACCAGGCAATTTTGTTAGCGCTGCAAACGGGAGTCACGGCGAAGCAGCCTGCGTACTTCGCGGTGGTGCTCGTTGGTTCGCTAATCGTCGGCGGGCTCGGATGGCTGATCGCGTCGGTGCTGGGTTTCGCCCGCGCCCGCGCCTTTGGCGCCCCGACGCGTTGGTTCAGCTTCGCGGCCGTCTGTCTGTTGATCTATCACATTCAATTCCTGCTGCTGGGATTTGTCGTGGTGATGGGCGCGCAGCAAAATGATTTTGATTCAGTGCTGGCGTTCGGGGCATTCTTTAATGTGTTTGTGGTATTGGGGGCCATTTGCGCGATCATGGGATTTGTGCGATTGACGAATCCGCCGCGCTAAAAACGTCCCCGCGCGTGCCGCACGCCGGCAGCGTGCGCACGGAAAGTTCATGTCGAGGAAACCTTTGCTGTTGGCCGCGTTCGCGTTAATTGCGGGCGCGGCAGTTTTATTGGCGACGTCCAGCTGGCGCGACCGCGGCCGGCCGGGATTCGTGCAGGCGCGCCACGGCCAATTCGTAATCGACGGCAAACCCTTTCGCTTCGTCGGCGCGAACGTCGCGGTGATGTATCGCGACGACGATCGCGCGAAAATGCCTGAGACGTTGCGGCAAGCCGCGCAACACGGAATCAAAGTCGTGCGCGTCTGGGCCTCCGGCGAAGGTGGGCCGAACGACGTGAAACCGATCGGCGCCGATTTCAAGGATTGGCCGCGCACGCATTCATTCCGCAACCAGCCTGACGAATGGAACGAAGCCGAATTCGCCTTCCTCGATCAAGTCCTCGCCGAAGCTGCAAAGAATAATCTGCGCGTCCAGCTGTGCCTGGTGAATTGGTGGCGCGACACCGGCGGCATCAGTCAGTACCTGCGCTGGGCTGGCATCAACGGCGCTGATGATGACGCTTATTCTTACGGGATCAATGATGAAAAGGCGATGCTGTTCTATTCGAATGAAACGGCGCGGCGTTTGTATCGGGCGCACATCGAAAAGATCGCCACCCGCCGCAACACAGTCACTGGCGTGCTTTACAAAGATGACCCGGCGATCTTCGGTTATGAATTGATTAATGAAGGCAAGTGCCTGACGGGACGATGGGAAGAACGCCGCGCGTGGATCGCTGAGATGAGCAGCTACCTGCGTTCACTCGATCCGGATCACATGATCGCGCCGGGAGAATGGGGTTATCGCCTGGCGGCCGAGCGCCGCGAATGGCTGGCCGATCACGCTCTGCCGAACATCGACTACTGCGACGTCCACAATTATCCGAAAGACGACAAGGACGTGGCAGTCGATTCGCCCAAAGCGCTGCATGAATTCATCGAGAATCGGGTGGCCGCCGCGTACGCACTTAAGAAGCCTCTGGTCTTTGGCGAATTCGGCATCGGGCCGGAAGGTTATAACGGCACGAGCGAACTCGATTGGTACCGGGCTTATTTTGATCACACCGCCAGAGACGGCGCGGGTGGCGCCATGTTTTGGATCATCACGCCGGATCCCGAACGCGGCTACGGAGTGACTTATTCGTCGCCGCGCGATGCGCAGTTGCTGAATGAGATACAAGGCGCGTCGCACGTGTTTGCTTCGCTGGTTAACGCCTCACCGCCGCCGCAATTGACTGAGCCCGGCAAGAATCTGATCCCGCGTCAGCTGGCTTTCGAGAGATCTCCGGGCGAATCGGCGGCGAAACCTAAAATCATCTTTCACGACGAAGATGCGAAGAACAAATCGATTCTTTACCGGTTCACGCCGAACAATGTGGCGAACGGCCGGTTCGAAAAACTTGGTGGCGGAGACGGTTACATTTGGGGCGCCGGCGCGGGCTTCTTCGAATACGTCGTGCCGGAACGCAACGACCGCCGCAAGGTTGGAACGATTACCGTGCGCGCGCACATTCAACCGGTACTGCCGACGGATGCAAAAAAGGAATGGGTGCGGACCTGCGTAACGCTTTTCATCGACGGCAAGTTCATGGGGTCGCGTCTGGTTCCCTGGGAAGATTCGAAATCGCCTCTGATTCAGGAATGGAAGATCGATTCGTGGAACGTTCGTCTGCGCGCCGCCCGTGGATATCCGCTGACAATCCGCTTTGCCGTTACGCCTGACTCAGACTGGCTTTACGGCATCAACATTTCAAACTGGCCGGAAGGTTACGAGTCGCATGAGGCGACGCCGGTGGAAGTGACGATCAATTAGCCGGCAGAGTTAATCCGCAGATTACACAGATTAGAAAGCCACGAGGAAAGAGCGCAGTATATCTCTCCTTTGTCTCGTGTCTTTTTTGGGCATTCATATAGTTGACTGACCTGAACGTGCAGCCCGAAGGGGCTGCGAGAGAGTAGCCGGTGGTCGGAGCGTAGCGAAGACCACCGGAAATCATGGAAACAAGATCAGCACCCTGAAAGGGTGCAAGATTCTCGCAGGGATATCTGGCACCCTTTCAGGGTGCGTGTCGGAATCACTCGGTACCGGTGGTCTTCGCTACGCTCCGACCACCGGCTACTCTCTCGCAAACCTTCGGTTTGCATGGCAAATCCTTCATAACTCTAACTCATGCCAGTCAACTATATGATTGCCCTTTTTTGGTAGCTCCGTTCTTTAATCTGTGTAATCTGCGGATAGTTTCTTAAAACTTATAAAGCCTCGCCGCGTTGTCATGCAGCACCATGCGCGCCAACTCCATAGCCCGCGCGCGATCGATTTCGCCGTCATTCATCATTCCCGTTAAGGCCAGCGCCAGAGCCTGACGCGCCGTCGTATTCGACAGCCAGGCGACTTCGCCCCAGTCGACTGCCGGGCCGAACGAGAAGGCATCGGTGCCGAACAGAATCTTGTCGGGATATGACTCGAGCCAGTTGCGCAGGATCTCACTCAGCTCTCGCGGAAAGGTGAAGAACGTCTGGGCGGAGAAGTCTGCGTAGACGTTCGGCTTGCTCATCAAGGCGCCCATCTCTTTCGTGAACGGATAGCCGCCATGGACCACGACAAAGTTTGTCTTGCGCAGACTTTGATCATTGAATGCGGTCTCGAGCAACAAAGGGTTGCTGCCGCTCTGCCGGTAGAAACCGCCGGCGCCTGAGATGCAGTGAATATGAACGGCGATGCCAAGCCGGCCGCATTCGCGCGCGATGTAGAAGAAAAGAAAATCCTGCAGCGCTTTGTAATCGTTGGCCGGTGGCTCGCCGCCGCGCACGTAAAGCGCGTACGTCAGCCTCGCCTTCGCTTCATCAGGATTATCGAAATCAAGTTTGCGGAGATAGGCAGCTTCGTACTTGATCGCGACCGCGCCGTTTCGCTTCTGCCGTTCGAGGGTGGGCGTCACAACTTGTTTCAGGTAAGCATCGAGCGTGGCCGGCAGAGCGCGCACGTTCACCTCGCCGAGGTAACGCTTCAGCAATTTTTCTTCGGCCGGATAGAAACCTTTGTAGTCCTGATTGAATTGCTTCTGCGCTTCGTTGCTCAAAGGGAAGATGAGCGCGTCATCGAACGAGACCCAGCGAAATCGCGGCGCAGTCAACCCGCGGCCCATCGCCACGCGGTTCGCAAACATTGTCTCGATGTTCAGCTGATCGAGAATCCAGGCAGGCGTGGCTTCGCCTTTCTGCTTTGCGATCGCCTGCTTGGTATTCATCAAATCGCGGACGTGCGCTTCGCTCATGTCGCTGTGTTTATAGCCGTAGAGATCGCGCCACGCGCGAATGAATTCCGGATTGGCAGGATTCAAACGAACCGGCAGAGGAAATGCGGCGATCGCATCCAGCGGCAACGCATCGAACTCGGTGTCGGCTGGTTCACCTTCCGCCACGAACTTCACCGGGTGCGCGTGATTATCGATCGCTTTAAGTTTCATGATCTCAGAGAGCAGATCTCGATCGACGCCGGCCTGGCCGGCCACGCGCGGCGCGATGAATTGCAGCGCGCCAAGCACGCATACGGTCACGGCCACCGCGGTGGCTTTGCTTATTTGTGAGCTTCGAAAGGTCATACGGTCATCTCGTCCTTTGCGGTCAGCATCAAAGCGGGTATAAAAATCGTTCGGGATTATACTGCGTTCAGCGCAACGCACATCACCTAAGACTCATGGCCTTAAACGAAACCATCTTTGTCACCGGCTTCCCGGGTTTTCTCGCGACGCGTCTGGTCAAGCGGCTGGCGGTTGAAGGCGCGCGGTTCATGCTCTTGACGCAGCCGGCGTTTGTTCCGGCCGCGTGTGAAGCAAGTCTGCAAATCGCGCGCGAGACGGGCGCGTCGCTGGAACATTTCGAAATCGTCGACGGCGACATCACCAAGCCAGACCTCGGCATGGCCTCAGCCGCGTTGGAGAAAGCGCGCCGCGAGACCTCGACGATCTTTCATCTCGCCGCGATTTACGATTTGGCAGTGGCCCAGGACGTGGCCGCCACGGTCAACGTCGAAGGCACGATGAATATGAACCAGTTCGCCAAATCGATGAAGGACCTGCGTCGCTATCACTATGTCTCGACGTGTTACGTCGCGGGCAAGCGTCAGGGAGTAATCAAAGAATCCGAGCTGCATCATGAAGCCGGATTCCGCAATCATTACGAACAGACGAAGTACCTCGCCGAGATATCAGTCGATGCTTTGAAGACGGATCTGCCGGTGACCATCCATCGGCCCGCGGTTGTTTGTGGCGACTCAAAAACCGGTGAGACCGCGAAGTATGACGGCATCTATTATCTGATTCACTATCTGAGAAAGTGGCCCGTCGGCCTCACGCTGCTGAACATCGGCAATCCGGGAGTGAGTCTGAATCTGGTTCCGGTTGATTTTGTGATCGAAGCGATGGTGGCGTTGGCGAAAGACGAACGCGCGGTCGGCGCAACGGTGCAATTGGCCGATCCGTCGCCGCTGTCGACGCAGGAATTATTCGATTCGATCTCGAAGGCCATTCGCGGACGCGATTCGCTGGCGACGGTGCCCTCAGGGATCGTCTATCCGGTGCTGATGCTGCCGCTGGCGCCGAGAATTACCGGCTTGCCTCACTCTGCGGTGCCTTATTTCTTTTTGGAGCAGACCTACGATACGACGCGCGCGCACGAGCTTCTGGAGCCGCACGGCATTCGCTGCCCCGCCTTTCCTGAGTATGTGGAAGCGCTGGTGAACTTCGTAGCTGCGAATGCTGAGTTGTAATGTGAATACCGCCAACGCGCGAATTACCTTGAGTTCGTGGCCCAGGCGGAACACGGCTTCGGCAAATCCGATGAAGTCTGCAAGGGGACGAAGGCGCGCTTACGGATTTCCGTCTGCCGCGATTCGGCCGTCGCCCGCGCCTGACGCGCCGATTCGAGCACCGCTGATTGAGATGAACCCGTAACCACTCCCATGGTGGCCGCGTGCACCATCCGCTCCTCGTCCGACGTTTTCACGTACTCTCTTTGCGCTCTTTGAATCAAAAGCAACTGCTGACGCCAGTACAGAACGCCGGCCGAAGTCGTCGCTCTGGTCGGCATTTGGGCCTGAGGGATCTCGGTCGGATGCTGGTCCACTCGATTGATGTTGTCAGTGATCATCATGCGCGCGTCATGTTCGGCATGTTCGACCTCTGACTTCAACCACATCAGCTCACGAAAGTCGGCTTCCGTTATCTTCATTCCGGCGACCGCCTGCGTCCCCTTCGGGCTCTTCAAAATTGTCCCCAGATTTTCGTTGGCGCGCGGGCTAACGCAGTCATCAAAGCCGAGTTGCACCGCACGACTGAGCGCAGCAATGGCGTTGTCGGTCTGATTCAGCGTGGCGTACAGTTCGGCAATCTCATACTCGCATCCCGCCTTGAGCCACCCCGGCGTCCCCGGCAGAGACTCCAGTTTTCGGTAACCATCGATCGCCTCGCGATACTGTTTACTGCTGCTCAGTTCGCTCAGCTTTATCAGTTCGTCGGTGTAATCCTGCTTCGCGGGCAGCAAGGGTGCAGCCGCCACAAGCGAAAACATGCAGATTGAGATCAATGCAACACGAAACATTCGCATCCCCCCTTGTCTGAAAGCCAATCGCCAACCGGTGGGATTTGAGACAGCCTCTATCCCGTCAGCGCCCCGAAAGTACCGTCAATAAGTAGCAGTGACGAATCGTTGGAGGAATGCTAAGCATCATTCAGGCCATGCGTGAGTCGAGATGAACGTAACCTACACAAAAAAGCCGGGAGCGCCTCACGACTGCTCCCGACCTGAAGTGCGTTGAAGATTTCTTGTGTCGTTAGATAGAACGTTGGCGTCTCCGCGAATGCACGGCGAATTTTATCAGCGCCGCCAGGACCGATCCGCCCATGCCAACGTAAAGCAGCCAGTTGGTCGGACTGTCTTTGTGAGCAATCAACAGCCAGATGCTAATCGCGAAAATGGCGGCATAGAGGATGGCGTAAACGACTATGTTCGGTATCTGTATATTTCCACTGTTCATTTGAAATTCCTTCGATGGAGATTTTCGGCAGGCAGCGCTATCAAAGCGACGCGCTAATAGTAATTAACAACTTCCGGGCACGTGGCGTCAACAATTATTATCGGCGGGGGTGGACGTACACCTCATCCAACACCGTCCGAACCCTGCAAAGGCTGTCCGATAATTCCGAGATTAGTGCAATCATCCCTTTGACGTGAGCGTGCAGCGCGCTTTCATTGTTTCTTCCAGCACCGCACTTAGACGCTTCAAGTCGGCCGGCAATTTATCGATGGTGTTGTCGTACCACTGAACGGTCGTGACTTCATCCAAACCTGGGCCGGTGTGGAATTTGAGCTGATAGCCGAAGGCGTCGGGCGCGGCGACATTCAAACCGGGAATGTTCCATCCTTTCAGGTCGAGTTTCGACACGGCTTCGCTAACTGCGCGCAACTGACTCGGAGTTAAGACTCCGGAGTTGCCGTCGACTGACTGGCCGCGATTGTTACTTGAGCAGGCGAATTTGCCTTCACTGTCAACTGCAACGCCGCCTTTGCCGCTGCCGGCAAAGCCGCCCGACGTCTTGTAATCCAGCGACCAGGTCTTCCCAACTGGCGGTGAAGTTGGCCGTGTCGTCGTCGAGCATGAACCAGCCAGCAGCAGCAAGCACATCGAAAATGAAATCAGAACGGCACTCATGGGCCAGACTATACTCTCAGTGCAGCGGGAGAGTGAAGAATCGCAGCGACGACGCGCGAAACGCGTGAGCGAATAGCTCTGTGGGCGTGAGCCCTGGGTATCATTGCCTTACGCGAAGTTCGCGCGGAAAGCCAATCGATCCTACTGCTGGTTAAGGCTGACGAAGTTAGATAGAATTCGCGGGACGTCGGTCACTTCACTTCAATTTTCATTGGCATAGATGGCCCTGGATGCCGGCATAAAACTCGGCCGCTACGAAATCCGCTCAAAGCTCGGCGCCGGCGGGATGGGTGAAGTTTATCTGGCGCAGGACATGGAACTGGATCGGACCGTGGCGATCAAGATTCTGCCTGAGCGTCTGGCCGCGGATCCGCAACGCCTGCAGCGCTTCATCCAGGAAGCCAAAGCTGCCTCGGCCCTCAATCATCCCCACATTCTGACCATTCACGAGATTGGTAATTATCAAACGTCGAAATTCATCGCCACGGAGTTTATCGACGGCGACACGCTGGGCCAGCGCATGCGAGCCGGCATGAAGCTGCTGCAAGTGCTCGAGGTGGCGAGTGAAGTGGCCAGCGCGCTCGTGGCGGCGCACGCGGCCGGCATCGTGCATCGCGACATCAAGCCTGACAACGTGATGGTAAGACGTGATGGCTATGTGAAGGTCCTGGATTTTGGCCTGGCGAAACTGACTGAGCGGCAGTCGACGCCGAGCGAGCCGGAAGCGTCCACGCGCGCCCTGGTCAACACCGACGCGGGCACGGTGATGGGCACCGCGAATTACATGTCGCCTGAACAGGCGAAGGGCGTGCAGGTCGATGCGCGCAGCGATCTCTGGAGTTTGGGCGCGGTTATTTATGAAATGGTGACTGGCCAGTTGCCGTTCCAGGGTGAAACGCCGACCGAAACTATTTCGCTGATTCTGCAAAAGGAGCCACCGCCGTTGACGCGATTCGTTCCGGACTTGCCGGAAGAACTTGATCGCATCGTTACCAAAACGCTCGAGAAGGATCGCGAAGAGCGCTACCAGACCGCGAAGGACCTCTTACTCGATCTGCGTCATTTGAAACGCAAGATCGAGGTGGATGCCGAAATCGATCGCACCTTGACACCGGAAGCAAGGGCCGCCGCCACCCAGACTCATAATGGCCCATCGACGGCAGCAGCGGGAGCGGCTACCTGGTTGAGCAGCTCGCGTTCTCCGGGGACTGCGAGTGGTTCAGTTCACGAACGGAGATTTAGCTGGAGGATTCCCGCGGTCGTCGTCGGCGCCATCCTACTGGCTATCGCGGCGTTGGCGGTTTGGAACATCGCGCGCAGAAAGCCTTCGCTCACTGCGAAAGACACAGTCCTGATCGCAGATTTCACGAACACTACCAGCGAGCCAGTGTTCGACGGCACCTTGAAGCAGGCTCTTGCCGTGCAACTGGGCCAGTCGCCTTATCTCAACATCTATCCCGAAGAGAGAGTCAACACCACGCTGAGATTCATGGGTCGCGCGCCGAACGAGCGCATTACGCGTGATGTCGCCAAAGAAATCTGCGAACGCGAAGGCATCAAGGCGATGATTGTCGGCTCGATTGCCAAACTTGGCAGTCATTATGTTTTGACGCTCGAGGCCATCAACGCGCACGAAGGCGATTCGATAGCGCGCGAGCAAAGCGAAGCCGAGAGTAAGGAGCAGGTGCTGAAAGCGTTGGGGGTGGCAGCGTCGCAACTACGCGAGAAGCTCGGAGAATCGCTGACTTCCATCAAGAAATTCGACGCGCCAATCGAGCAGGCGACGACGTCCTCTCTCGAGGCGCTCAAGGCTTTTTCGCAAGGGACCGAGCTGCGCAATCAGGGAAAGCAAGTCGACTCGCTTTCTTTTTACCAGCATGCGATTGAGTTAGATCCGAATTTTGCGCTGGCTTATGCCAGGCTCGCGGTTATTAACAGCAACCTGGTTCAGCCGGAATTAGCAGCGCAAAATGCGCAGAAGGCATACGATCTTCGCGACCGCGTCAGTGAGCGCGAGCGATTCTATATCTCCGAGAAATACACGTCCTATGTCACTGGTGATCGAGAAGAGGCCATCAGGATTTTGCAGCAATGGGCCCAGAACTATCCTCAGGATTATGTGCCTCACAACAATCTCGCCAACAACTATGCGCTCATCGGACGGCATGAGGACGCCTTAAAAGAAGCGCGTGAAGCAGTGAACCTGTACCCCACCAGCCAGGTCAACCTGACCAACTACATCGGTTCGTTCATCAGGTTGAATCGGTTTGATGAGGCGCGCGAGACGCTCGAAAAATATATGCCTCCCGACCGTCCTCTTTATCATCTCTACCATTTGCAACTCGCCGTGATTCGTCATGATAAAGAAACCGAGCAGAAGCATCTTGAATGGGGATTGAAGCAGACAAACGATCCCGACATCCTGGACGGTGGCGCAGAGATCTTTTCGTATTACGGCCAATGGCGCAAAGCGCAGGAACTGGAGCACCGAGCTGTCGAACTGTTGGTCGCCCAAAACCGGAAAGAAACGGCCGGGCAGTTCCAGGCGATGATGTCTTTTTACGCCACGCAGTTTGGTTTTTGCGATCAAGCCAAACAAGCGATGGCCCAGAGTTTGTCGGTGGCGAGAGGACGTTTGAATCTCGGCGCGATCACGATGGCCTCGGCTGCGTGCGGCGATGCGGCGCAGGCCGGGACGCTCAGCGATGAATTGAAGAAGCGGTTTCCACAGGACACCGGCAACAACTACGTGGTGCAGCCGCTGACGCGTGCCTTGCTGGAATTGAGCCGGGGAAACACGACGCAGGCGATCGAAGCGACGCAACCAATGATGCGTTTCGAAAACGGGCTGCTCCCGGGAGTCTGGCTGCCCTACACGCGCGGTCAAATCTTTCTGAAGGCGAAATCAGGAAACGAAGCGGCGACTGAGTTTCAAAAGATCATCGACCATCCGGGCCTCGAGCCATTCTCGCCTTTCAACGCGCTGGCCCATCTCGGTCTGGCAAGGGCTTCCGTTCTGACGGGAGATACGGTAAAAGCGCGCAAGGAATACCAGGACTTTCTGGCGGCATGGAAAGACGCGGATAGCGATCTGCCGATTCTGGTCGAGGCGAAGAAAGAATACGAGCGGGTCAAATGATTGGCGAAAGCGTGATCGCGAGAGACGTCATCAGTAAGTGGGAGTTTGCACCCTCCCTGACGGTCGGGTTTCTGATTGATGATTGAGGCGGGGACAAAACTCGGTCGCTATGAGGTCCGTTCAAAAGTCGGCGCCGGCGGAATGGGCGAGGTCTATCTCGCGCAGGACGAGGCGCTCGATCGCCGGGTCGCGCTGAAAATCCTGCCGGCCGATTTGGCTGCGAAGAAAGATCGAATGGAGCGATTTGTCCGGGAAGCGAAAGCCGCGGCGGCGCTCAATCATCCGAACATCGCGCATATCTACGAGATCGGTGAGAGCGACGGAATTAATTTCATCGCCATGGAGTTTGTTGATGGCGACACGCTGCGCCAGTTGATTTATGGCAAATCGAGTGACCTGAAGAAGCTGCTGCGTTACCTGCAACACACCGCCGAAGCCCTGGCCAAAGCACACTCTGCCGGCATCGTGCATCGCGATCTAAAACCCGACAACATTATGGTCACGCGTGAGGGACACGCGAAGCTGCTCGATTTTGGGTTGGCGAAATTGATCGAGCCGCAACTGGCTGATCCGGCGAAGGCCGGCCATGAAGAACAGATCACGGCGATCATGCAACAGCATTCGACGCCGGGCGTGGTGATGGGCACGCTCGGTTACATGTCGCCTGAGCAGGCGCGCGGCGACGTGCGGGACATCGACCATCGCTCAGACATTTTCTCGTTCGGCTGCATCTTGTTTGAAGCAGCAACCAAGCATAAACCGTTCATGGGCGACTCGATGGTCAAGTCGTTGCACAAGATCATCTATGAACCTGCGCCGCCGGTGACGGAATTCAATCCCACGGCTCCCGTCGATTTGCAGCGCATCGTGCGCCGTTGTTTGGCGAAGGATCCTGACGAGCGATATCAAACGATCAAAGACGTCGCGATCGAATTGAAGGAGTTGCGTCGTGAAATCGAGAGCGGCGGCGGCGTGCCGGCTGCGGCGAGTGGCGCGTCGGCGCCGATGGTTACCCAGCCGATGACCGGGGAATCATCTTCATTGGAAATGCAGACTGCAATGCTGCCGGGCGCGCAATCGACTGACAGCCTGCGAGCATCGCAGACGGCGTTGAGCAGCGGTGCGATTGCTCACGCCAGCATCCGAGGCCGCTTCGTCATGTTTGTGGCGATGGCGCTGATTGGCATAGTTGGCTTGTCGGTCGCATTTTTTATGTGGTGGCGCTCGAATCGCACTCCGCCGTTCGCTCGCGTAAAGGTCACGCGCATCACCGCGAATGGCAAGGCCTCCAACGCGGCCATCTCGCCTGACGGACGATATATCGTGCATGTCGTCAGTGATGCCGGATTGCAAAGTCTCGAATTGCGGCAGGTCGCGACCAATACCAATCTACAGATCCTGGCCCCGGCCGAAGTTTATTACTCCAGTCTCGCTTTTTCGCCTGATGGCACCTACCTCTACTACGTCGTGTTCGATAAAAACCGTCCGACGTCCGGACTGTATCGCAAGCCGGTGCTAGGCGGCGAAGCCACGAAAATTGTCGGCAACATCGCCAGTCGCCCTTCGCTGTCTCCCGACGGCAAGAGTCTCGCGTTTCTCCGGGGTAACTCCGCTGAACTGGAAAGCGCGGTAATGATCATCAATATAGATGGCTCTGGTGAACGGAAAATCGCTTCGTGCCGGCTGCCGGATCTTTATCGCGAATTGGCCTGGTCGCCGCGGGGTGATGTGATTGCGGTCACAGCCATTAACCTTTCCGACGCACGTCACGGACGAGTCGCTACAATTCCGGTTAGTGGTGGAGAGGCGAAGACGCTCAGCTCGCGGACCTGGGTGGGAGTGGATCAGTTAGCCTGGACCGGGGACGGTGGCGGGTTGATAGTATCGGCTGTCGAACAATCCTTTGGTCCACGGCAACTCTTTTACGTTGCTTACCCGAATGGCGACGTACGTCCGGTGACGACCGATCTCAACGATTATACCGTCGTCTCCGTCGCGGCTGATGCAGACTCCCTCGTCACCGTCGAACGCGATGTGACCACGACTGTCTGGACCGCGCCAGTTAACCCCAGCGCCCTGTCCGCGCCCGCGGTTGGTGGTCCGGCCATCGATCGCAGCCGCGCGCGGCAGATCACTCAAGGTGGGCGCAAGCTTGATGGTTATAACGGCGTCGCGTGGACAACCGACGGACGCATCACCTATACCTCCACCGCCAGCGGCACCAGCGACATTTGGGTCATGGAGGCGGACGGCACGGGCCAAAAACAATTGACCGGAGCGACTGAGGGCCAGGTTCACAGTCAGCTTTATCAATCCGTCTCGCCTGACGGCCGCTACATCTTGTTCACCTCTGATCGAGTATCGGGCGTGCCGCACATTTGGCGGATGGATAGCAATGGCGGAAATCTGAAGCAATTAACGAACGGCGCAGGCGAAGCTTTGCAGCAAGTGACTCCGGATGGGCGATCGGTTGTCTACTTCGAAACTACGAGCAAGTCATTGTCAAAGGTTTCGATTGACGGCGGCGAACCAGCGCGGATTACCGATAATGTTGATAGCCGGCCCTTTGTTTCCCCCGACGGCAAGCTAATCGCATTCGTGCGCATACCTCCCGACGCGAGCACAAGCACAAAGATCGTAATTGTATCGAGCGAAGGCGGAGCGATAGTTAAGAGCCTTGAGGCGCCTCCGAATGGAGACTCGCGTCAGATGATCTGGACTGCGGACGGCCGGACGCTGGTTTATATCGACACGCGCGGCGGCATCTCAAATCTCTGGAGCCTGCCTGTCGACGGCAGTCCACCGGCGCCACTCACCGACTTCAGAGCCGATCGCATTTACGCCTTCGACTTTTCGCGCGACGGCAGGTGGGTCGTGATGTCCCGAGGCAACGCGAGCAACGATGTCGTGCTATTCAGCAACGTGAAGTGAGTCTCAGAAATCGCAAACTGCCGGGTACCTGGATCGATCGGCAGTTCTTTCGCGAGGCAAAACAATCAGGTTCAGATTCTGCGAGAGTTGATCGACGACGTGAAGGCCTCACATCCTAATCATGATTAAGCGACGAGATTTTCTCCGCCAAAGTTTGATTTCCGCTACCGCGCTTTCGCTCGCCGGAGCGAAACGTATGGCCGCAATCAACATTACCGGCGCAAGTGCGCAAGCTCCGCGGAAGGTCGCGATCATCGGCGCCGGACTCGCGGGCCTGGCGGCGGCCTATGAATTGTCGCAGGCCGGTCATGACGTGACGGTCCTGGAAGCGCGCCCGCGGCCGGGCGGTCGCGTGTTCACGATTCGCGGACAATTCGCTGACGGCATGTATGCCGAAGCCGGCGCGACCAATGTCTTCGACGTTCATCAATGGACTATCAAGTATGCGAAGTTGCTCGGAGTTGAGCTTGATCCAGTGACGCCGCCGACGGGCGCATCTGTCTTTCATGTGAGAGGCAAGCGCATCGTCATTAAGCCAAACACGCCGGTCGATTGGCCGTTCGAGCTGCGCGCCGACGAGCAAGGTCAAACGCGTGGACAGTTATGGACCAAATACGTGGTGCCTGTCTTGAAAGAGATTGGCGACTCGGAAGCGCCCGACTGGCCGTCATCTTCACTGCAGCGATTGGATGCGATGACGTTCGCGCAGTTTCTGAAGGATCGCGGTGCGTCGCCCGGCGCCATCTCGATTCTTCGTCTGGGTCTCGCAGATCAGCTAGGCGAAGGAGCCGACGCCGTGTCAGCGCTCGATCTCTTGCGTGAAGCGGCGCCGCGCGCGCTCGAGAAGCAGCTGTATGTCATTCGGGGCGGCAGCGACACTCTGCCGCGCGCGTTGGCGGCGAAACTGAGTGACAAGATTCATTTTGGTTGCGCGGTGGTTCGCATCGAGCATGACAACGAGCGCGCGCGGGTGACTTATTTGCGAGGCGCCGAGCGCGTGAGCATCACAGCCGATTTCGTGGTCTGCGCCATACCGTTTTCGGTTTTGCGTCAGGTTGAGTTTTCGCCGCCGTTATCCCGCCAAAGGCAGGAGGCCATCGCGCGGTTGGGAAACACTTCAGTGGTGCGAGTATTTCTGCAGACGAGACAACGCTTCTGGTTAAATGAAGGCTTGAACGGCGCAGCCACCACCGATCTGCCGGTGATGACGGCGTACGACAAGAATTTCTATCAACCAGGTGCGCGCGGGATGCTGGAAGCGTATGTTGCCGGCGCGGCCGCGCGAAAGTTGACAGCCATGACAGCCGACGATCGCTTTAATTTCACGGTAGATCAAATGCAGATGATCCATCCGGCGATTCGCGAGCACCTCGAAGGTGGCGCTTCAATTTGCTGGGATGACGAACGTTGGTCACGGGGCGCTTACGCGTGGTTCCGGCCCGGTGAAATGACGGCGATGCTGCCGCATATTTCCAAGCCGGAAGGGCGCATTCACTTTGCCGGCGATCACACGTCGCCTTCGCCCGGCTGGATGAATGGCGCGCTCCAATCAGGCAACCGCGTCGCTCAGGAGGTAGCGGCGCGCCAGCGTTAACGAATGGATTTAGTGGTTAGAACCTGACGTGTTCCTCAGGCACATTCTGCTTGCAGAGCGGACAGTCCGCGCCCGACGCATAAAACTTTTCGTCGTAGTCCACCAGCGATTTGATCTCCACGTCCGCAATGGATTTAGGCGCCGCGTTGAATCGGACGATGGCGCCGCAACCGATGATCGGTGCGCCGAGGTTCCGCACTAACTCAACCGTCTGTTCAATTGCATTGCCACTGCGGATGATGTCGTCGACGATGATGCAGGGATTAATCTCGCCCTGGTTGACGTATTGGCGGAACAATCGTTTGCCGCTCTCTTGCTCGGCCCAATAAATCTGTTCGGCGCTGAGTGCGTCACGAATGCCGAAGGCGACGGGAATGCCGCCCGAGCTGGGACTGATGATGGCGATCTTCGGCAACTGGCTGGCGATATCACGGTCCACGCGAAACTTGCGGCTGAGGGCCACGGCCAGCACGCGCGCGGTGTCGTAGTATCGAAACGCCAGCGGCATCTGAAAATAGTGGGCCGTATGTTTGCCGTTTGGATAGACGAAGTGACCTTCGCGAAACGCGCCGGTGCGTTTCAGAATATTCATGATCTCTTCAGCCGACGGAATTAGTTGGACGCCTGTTGCTGCCATAGGTCTCCTTAGATGGTGATGGGTGATAGGTGAAAGGTGATGAGAAACACATTGCTTCTAATCACCGTTTACCTGTCACCTATAACTTTTTATCTATCACCTACACCTGGTTGGGGCCGTAGCATAACATCATTACTGGCACTTTTCATTCAGCGCTATGGCGCGCGCGACCAGTCTTCGCTGATCTTCGGAAAGTTCTGACGGCAGATCATCGACGGAGAACCATTGCGCTTGTTTGATCTCAAAGCTCGATGGTTTCGGTTCTCCGATCACCCGCGCGCGATAAAAAACCTCCACCTGTTGCAGCTTGCCGAGATTTCTGGCGAACAGGAGCTTGACGTCATCGATCTCGATGTCTATTTCTTCGCGCAACTCACGACGCAGCGCTTGCTCAGGTTGTTCGCCTTTGTTGATGAAGCCGCCCGGCACGCCCCAGCCTCTGTCGGCCCGGAACACGTGCTCGAGCAGCAGAATGTGGCCTTCGTCGTCGAACAACATAGCGCCGACCGCAGCCGTGAACCGTACCTGGCCAAATCTCGAGACGCGCAGGCGCACCACCATCGGCAATCGCCGCCAAATCTTCCCGAGAATGTCCATAAGCATCGCGTCAGAGAATATCACGCTGAGCGTGGTGACGTTTGCAGATTCATCCATGAATCTGTAGTTGAACTCTCAGCCGTTCATCGCTATATTCGCTGCGGCCTGAAACGATGTCTGTCAACGTCACATCGCCGAAAGATGCAACGGCACCTCCAGTTGCATCGCCGCCGGTCCCGAAGCGCATCACCAACGCGCAGACGGTCTGCAACGAACGAAACGAAAAGAACAAACTCTGCAACGGTCATCTCAAGCAATTGAAGACGGCCGGGGAAGCCGCGGAAGTTCATCTGCGCGGCGACGATGTGTTGTCCAAGTGTCATCTGTGTGGGGCGCTCTACATGGGACCACCGATGGGCCATGTGCGCGATCCTGACAAGCAGAAGAGATTTGTCGAAGCGGAACTATCGGCATTGTTGCAGGCCGCTGGTGGCACGCTTCCGGTCATTAAGAAAAATGACAAAGGCGTTTATGTCATCGTCGAGGCTGCCGGGACTGAGCCTCCGCACGGCGTGCCGCCGGCGGCTGCGGTAGCCAAAGCAGCGACGCCCGCCGTGGTCGCAAAAGAGCCGTCTGCGCCGGCTGCGCAAGCTGCCGCGGTGGCCGAGAAATCAATGGCCCCGCCGCCGAAAGCCGCGGCTGAGCCGAATCGTCAACTCAATCGTCGTTCGACCTACGCTGGAGTAGTCGATACCGGTCCGATTGCCGGTGAAACGAAAGAACAGAAAATTGCCCGATTGCAGAAGGTGGTTGCGGGCGCGAAACAACGTGCAGAGGAAGGCGGCGGTCCAGAACACGCCGTGGTAATAGATTCATCGCCGAGCGCCGACGCGCATCGGTCTGCCGCTGAAGCGCAGGCTGAAACAGGAGCGGCTTCGGCTGCGCCTCTGAGTGGCGCCGCAGCGACCGCGTCACCGGTTGCCGGCGCCGAGACGCCTGACGAACTTGCGCCGGACAAAGTCGAGGCCTCCACCACCCCAACGTCGACGGCCTCGCCCAGCGGTTCCGGGCCTGACCGAACGTTGTTCAAGCGATCGACCTACGCCGGCGTGACCGATACGGGCCCGGTCCCCGGCGAAACACACGAACAAAAGATTGCGCGACTGACGGCGGTTGTTGCCGGAGCTAAGCAACGCGCGGAGTCCGGTTAATGATTCGCATGGCAGAGCGGTTGTGGCAACAGTTGAATCGAGATCTTCGTATGCGGCGGGAAAGCCGCACTTTTTTTGTCCGGGCGCTGTCGCTTTTTATCGTGCTCGGGCTTGCGGGTTGTAACGCGAGCGTGCGCCGCAGTGGAATTCCCGCCGGCGCGCAGGCGGCTTTGCAAACCGCGATTGATGATATCGACGCCGGCCGTTACGATAAACTTTACCAGGAAGCGTCCGACGAATGGCGGGGCCAGTCATCGTCAGAAGAGTCCAACGCGACTCTGCAAAAAATGCGAGACAAGCTCGGGCACGCACGCACCCGCACGCAACAGACCGCGCGCGAAGAGCAGACGTCGACCGCGCCGGTTGCCGGTCATTCGGTCAGCGTGATCTACCAAACAACTTTCGATCGCGGTGAAGGCATTGAGACATTTACGCTGATCGAACACGGCGGACAATGGGCGCTGGCGAAGTATTACGTGAGTTCGAGCGGACTGAGATAAGTTTTGAGTTTTAAGTTTTCAGCAGTGCCGGAAACTCAAAACTAAAAACTGAAAACTCAATACTGAAATATGATTGATCGCTACACTCTGCCCGAAATGGGCGCGCTTTGGTCTGAAGAGACCAAGTTTCAGAAATGGCTGGACGTGGAGATTGCCGTCTGCGAAGTGCACGCGGACATGGGCACGATTCCGCGCGACGCGCTGGAACAAATCAAAAGCCGCGCGAAGTTTTCCGTCTCACGCATCAACGAGATCGAGAAGACGACGGACCACGACGTGATTGCCTTTACCACCAATCTCGCCGAATCGATCGGCGAAGCGTCGCGGTTCGTCCACTATGGCCTGACTTCATCTGATGTCGTCGACACCGCGAACGCGCTGTTGTTGCGCGATGCGTGCGACATCCTGTCGAAGAAAATCGATGCCTTGCTTGAAGTGTTGAAGCGGCGCGCCTTTGAATTCAAGCACACCCCGCAGATTGGACGGACGCATGGTATTCATGCCGAGCCGACGTCTTTCGGTTTGACCTTCGCCCTTTGGTTCGACGAGATGCGTCGAAATCGAGAGCGGCTGGCGAAGGCCCGCGATACGGTGGCGGTCGGAAAGATCAGCGGCGCAGTCGGCGCCTTCGCCCATCTCGATCCGGAAGTTGAAGAGAAAGTCTGCGCCCGTCTGGGCTTGAAAGCCGCGCTGGTTTCAACGCAGATCATTCAACGCGACAATTACGCTGAGTATCTCTGCACGCTGGCCATCATCGCTGCTTCGCTGGAAAAGTTTGCTTTGCAGATTCGCCACTGGCAACGGACCGAAGTTCGCGAGGCGCAGGAAAAATTTAAAGTCGGACAGAAAGGATCGAGCGCCATGCCGCATAAGCGCAACCCGATTCTTTCCGAGCGCGTCTGCGGGATGGCCCGCGTGGTGCGCGCTAACAGCGTGGTCGGTCTGGAGAACGTCGCGCTCTGGCACGAGCGTGACATCTCGCACTCATCCGCGGAACGCGTGGTGTTGCCCGACTCGAGCATTGTGACCGACTACATCCTGCAAAAGATGGCTTCGCTCGTCGACAGCCTGGTGGTCTATCCGGAACGGATGCTGGAAAACCTGAATCTGACCCGCGGATCGATTTTCAGCGGGCAGTTACTGCTGGCCCTGGCGCAAGCGGGAGCTTCGCGTGAACAGGCTTACGAATGGGTACAGCGGAACGCGCTCAAAGCGTGGGATGAAGGCCAGGATTTAAAGTCCCTGGTGTTTTCCGACGACGAAATTACTTCGCGGCTCTCCGCGGACGCTATCGAGCGAGTGTTCTCCCTCGACACTTACCTGAGGAACATAGATAAAGTCTTCGCTCGGGTCTTCGCCTGAACTGGCCGAGATCGATCAAAAAAGGCACAGAGTTCAGTCCGTGATTGTTTGACCAATCACAAACTGAAGTCTGTGCCACTTTGTTAACTGCCGGCTACGCGGAAACGGGACCGCCAGACCACTTCTCGGCCATGTTGCCGATGATGGGCAGCTTGAACATGTTGCCGCCGTAGGCCTTCACCGCGGCGAAAATCAGCCCGCCGATGTAAGCGACCACGACTACCAGCCAAATCAAACTGAAAAGCAGACCCACAATGCCGCCCATGGCGCCGCCCGCGCTACTGCTGGCAGCGCTGGCTGCGGCTCCGGCGATCACCAGCACGATTGTTAAGAGCCAAACGGCAATCATGAGAATGATGAAGGCGACGTGAAGGAGAATCGATTGCAGCGCGTGAAACTTTACGAAGCGATTCTCTTTTTCCATAACGAGGCAGATGATGGCGATGATGCCGACCGGGTAGCCAAGGGCGGCCGCGATATTTCCGTCAAGGCCAAGTGCAGACTTGCCTGTATCCATTTACAAGTTCCTCCTGTCAGGTGCAAAGATTTAGTTGTTAACAGTTTTCCAGGCGAATTCGCCGATGATTGGCAGTTTGTACCATTGGCCACCGTAGGCCTTGATGCCGGCAATGATCCAAAACACGATGAAGATCGCAAAGAGCAGGAACCGCAAGCCGAGGATCAGAATCCACGCCAGAAACTCCATGTCGATCATGTGGAGCGCCAGCGACAGGACGATACCGAGCAGTCCCACGAGGATTCCTACGACGATTTGCAAGCCGGTGAGAAAAAGAGATTGCACCGCATGGAACTTTACGAAGCGGTTCTCTTTTTCGGTAATGGCGAAAATTATGGACAGCACTAGTCCGAGACAGCAAACAAAATTCAGAATGTAACAAAGCATCGCCGCGACGTTCGAGTCGAGAGTCATGAAGCTGGTCTTGCCGCCGGGCGCGCCTGATGGAGGTGCTGGTTCCGAATATGGAGAAGACATTTATCGTGCTCTTTTGGAAAGGCTCCTTACAACGGCGGAAATAGTATGATATCGGCTACTGGTTACGCAATGTTTTATCGTAATATCTTCGGTTCCGAACCAGTCACCACGATGAAAGCTAAAGTCTACGTCACTTTAAAGCCCAGCGTTCTGGACCCGCAGGGCAAGGCGATCAAACATTCAGTCCAGTTGCTGGGCTTTGAAAGCGTCAACGATATTCGGCAGGGAAAGTACTTCGAGATAGCTTTGAGCAACGGCGTGACTGAAGAGAACGCGCGGGCTGAGGCGACCCGTCTGGCGCATGAAGTTCTGTCAAACCCGATCATCGAAGACTTTCGCGTGGAGATAGAAGAGTAGCTGGCGTGCACTCCCTCTCCCTCTGGGAGAGGGCGGGGGTGAGGGCCTACGATAGAGGCGCTAATCCCTCACCCTGACCCTCTCCCAAAGGAGAGGGAATTGAGTCGATAAAGCGGACAAGTTATGAAATTCGGTGTCATAGTTTTCCCGGGTTCCAATTGCGATCACGATGCGTATCACGTGATCTCAAAACACGTGGGCCAGCCGGTTAATTTCATCTGGCATCGCGAAACGGACCTGTCCACCTACGACGCGGTAATTATTCCCGGTGGCTTTTCCTACGGCGACTATTTGCGGGCGGGCGCCCTGGCGCGTTTCTCGCCGGTGATGAATTCGGTAAAAGAATTCGCGGCCAAAGGTAACCTGGTGCTGGGAATCTGCAACGGCTTTCAGATATTGTGCGAGGCCGGCCTTTTGCCGGGCGCGCTGATTCGCAATCGCGATCTTCATTTTATTTGTGATTACGTGCACGTACGCCTCGAGAACACGGACACGCCTTTCACGCACGAGATGAAACCGGGCAGCGTCCTGCGCATGCCCATCGCGCATGCGGAAGGCAACTATGTGTGTGACGACGTCACGTTCGCAGAATTGCAGCGCGAGGGTCGCATCATATTTCGCTATTGTAATGCGGACGGCGAGACCACTGATGCGGCTAACCCCAACGGCTCGCGCGACAACATCGCCGGCATTTGTAACCGGGAGCGCAACGTCATGGGATTAATGCCACATCCGGAACGAGCTTGCGAAGATTTGCTCGGCTCGAGCGACGGGCGCGAAGTCTTTCGATCCTTAGCGGGAACGCTGGCCGCGGTGGCTTGAGTCGATACGGTTAATTTATGAAACGCATTCTACCTTTTGCGATCATCATCCTTGTGCTCGTGGGCGCGGTGGCTGCCGGCTGGGCTGTGTTGCGTTCATCCCGTCAAGCGAACAACCCGCCGACGCCGACGCCCGACCCGGCCACTGAAGTTAAGGGGGCTGAGCCGGCGCACGTGCGTGGCAATGCCAACGCGCCGGTGACGCTCGAGGAATTTGGTGATTTTCAGTGTCCCACCTGCGGTGCGTTGTACCCGGAAGTGAAGAAAATCGAGGGTGAGTTTGGCGATAAGCTGAAAGTTATCTTTCGCGAATTGCCGCTGCTACCGATGCACGAACACGCGCTGATGGCCGCCCAGGCTGCGGAAGCGGCAGGCTTGCAGGGCAAATTCTGGGAGATGCACGACCTGCTCTACGAGAACCAGGCGAAGTGGGTCCCGGAAAAGGATTTGGTGCCGGTGTTTGCCGACTATGCAAAGCAGATCGGCATCAACCCGGATCAATTCATGAAGGACTTGAATGGAGAATCGGTCGCGCAGCGCATCTTTCAGGATGGCAAGCGCGCGCACTCATTCGGCCTGAGAGGCACGCCCAGTTTCTTTGTCAACGGGAAAGAGGCAACGGGGGACAACTGGAAACCCGACGGATTGCGACAAATGATTCGCGACGCGATTGCCGCCTCGGGTAAGTAGAAAAATAAACCACAGAGGACACAGAGGACACAGAGGAAGCATTACGACTGTGCCGGAGCACTCGTTGTCATTTTCCTCTCTGTGTCCTCTGTGGTTAATCCGTTCGCCGGTCAGAATTACTCAAACAGGTTCGTTCGATACAACTTCACCGTTTGGTTCGATAATCAGTTTTCGATCGGCGGTGACGTGTTCACCTTCAATAGTGACTTCTTCTCCGCTCGGCATTTCAACCGGCAGGTGATCGAGAAAACGTTCCGCATCGATTGCCGACATACATCCGGTTCCCGCCGCCGTGACCGCCTGTCGATAGACTGAGTCCTGCACGTCACCGCACGCAAACACGCCCGGGATATTGGTGGCCGTTGAATGGCCGTTGGTCTTTAGATAGCCGACGGCATCCATGTCAATCTGTCCTTTGAACAGCTCCGTATTCGGCTTGTGACCGATGGCGATGAAGACTCCTTCGCAATCGAAATTCTTCTCAACGCCTGAGTTC
>Ga0207686_10000447_pt1 | contig 27400 bp, 25 predicted proteins | sample KBSM24metaG_FD_184396 | JGI IMG/M metagenome (GOLD analysis project Ga0207686, IMG submission 184396) | Miscanthus rhizosphere microbial communities from Kellogg Biological Station, Michigan, USA - KBS M2-4 metaG (SPAdes) (version 2) | ecosystem: Host-associated > Plants > Roots > Rhizosphere >...
CTCCCGTCGCGCTCGGCCTTCCACTCCTCCAGCGCCGCGATCCGTTCGCGCTCGACCTCGGGGTCGGGGGTGAGGATGCCGCCGTCGGCGCCCGCCGTCAGCGGCGAGTCCTCGGTCTCCTTGAAGCTGTTCTGGCCGACCAACTTCTGCTCGCCGCGCTCGATCCGGCCGACCCGCTCGCGGTGGGACTCGACCAGGCGGGCTTTCATGTAGGGGACGGCCTCGACGGCGCCGCCGTTCTCGGCGACCACCTTCATCTCCGCCTCGGCGCCCTCGCGCAGCTCGGCGACCAGGCCCTCCATCACGGTCGAGCCCGCGAAGACGTCGGGGTACTCGAGCAGGTCGGTCTCCTCAGCCAGCACCTGCTGGATCCGCAGGCTCCACTGCTGGTCCCAGGGGCGGGGGAGGCCCAGTGCCTCGTTCCAGGCGGGGAGCTGGATCGCCCGGGCGCGGGCGTCGCGGCCCAGCGTCACCGCCAGTGCCTCGAGCACGATCCGCTGCACGTTGTTCTCCGGCTGGGACTCGGTCAGGCCCAGCGAGTTGACCTGGACGCCATAGCGCAGGCGCAGGAACTTCTCGTCCTCGACGCCGTAGCGCTCGCGGCCGAGATCACGCCACATCTCGGTCATCGCCCGCAGCTTCGCGTGCTCTTCGATGAAGCGGACGCCGGCGTTGACGAAGAAGGAAATCCGCCCGAAGACCTTGGGGAAGTCGGCGTCGGCGACCTGGCCGCGCGCCTTCACCTCGTCGAGCACCGCAATCGCGGTCGAGAGCGCGTAGGCGATCTCCTGGACAGGCGTCGCCCCCGCCTCTTGCAGGTGGTAACTGCAGATGTTGATCGGGTTCCATTTCGGGATCTCGTTGACGGTGAAGGCGACCATGTCGGCGATCAGCCGCATCGAGGGCTCCGGCGGGAAGGCGTAGGTGCCGCGCGAGAGGTACTCCTTGATGATGTCGTTCTGGGTGGTGCCGGAGAGCTTGCCGAGCGGCACGCCCTGCTCCTCGGCAACCGAGGCATAGAGGCCGAGCAACCAGGCCGCGGTGGCGTTAATCGTCATCGAGGTATTCATCGTGTCGAGCGGGATCCCCTCCAGCAGGGTCTCCATGTCGCCGCGGTGGGCGACCGAGACGCCGACCTTGCCGACCTCGCCGCGGGCGAGCACGTGGTCCGGGTCGTAGCCCGTCTGCGTGGGCAGGTCGAAGGCGATCGAGAGGCCGGTCTGGCCCTTCGCCAGGTTGCTGCGGTAAAGCTCGTTGGAGCGCCGGGCATCGGAGTGGCCGGCGTAGGTGCGCATCACCCAGGGGCGGTCGCGCTCGGGGAGTCGGTGGTCGCTCATGGCCTCAATCTTATTTGCGCGAGGCCGAAATCCGCCTTTCAGGCTTACCCGACCCGCATCTTTCGGCCCCATCCGTGTTTAGGCTGCCGAGGCGCCCTCGGGCCGCCCTGCCATGCCGATGCGACTGAAAGCCATTCCGATCGCCGCGCTCGCCGCGGTTCTGCTGCTCGCCGCCGGCGCCTCGGCGGCGATGGTCGGCATCTACCGCAACGGCATGGACACGACCGCCCAGCGCGGCCAGCTGCTGGCGCTCTCCGGCAAGGAATGCAGCCGCGGCGGCTCCGAATCGGCGCTGCGGGTCACCCTCGGGAAAGCAACGCCGGAATGCTCTTACCGCACCCCGGTGATTGGCCGCAACATGGAGATCGGCGCCACCGAGCGCCTGCTCAGCACGACGCCGAAGCCCTCCCAGCACGGCGCCTACCTCGGCCTCACCTTGCGCGCCGGCGGCAACGCCCGCTTTGAACTGCGGGTCTTCCCGCTGCAGCGCAAGGTCCAGCTGCTGAAGATCGTTTCCAGTGAAATCACCTACCTGGCGATCGACAAGAACGAGAAGGCGGTGATGGGCCTGGGCAAGGCCAACGCGCTGCGCCTGCGCGTCGTCAACGGCTCCGAAAAGGGCAAAGTCCTCGTCGCCGGCTACCTCGGCAACAGTCCCGTCGTCGAAGCGACCGACGAAAACGGCGGCGCCTCGCTGCCGGGCCAGTTCAGCGGCGTCGCGATCGGCGCCCTGAAGAGCCCCAACGGCGTCATCGCTAGCGTTGACGACGTATTGGTGCGCGTGCCGGTGCGGTTCTAGTGCGAATCCGGTTGGCCTCGGCGCTGCTTGCCGGGCTAGCCGCGCTGCTTGTCTCAACCGCAGCCGCGACCGCTGCCGAACTGCCGTCGGGGTTCCAGGACACGACGGTCTTCGAAAACGTCTACGAACCGACGACCTTTCGTTTTGCCCCCGACGGCCGCGTCTTCGTCGCCGAGAAGCCGGGGATCATCGCCGTCTACAAAAATCTCCAGGCCACCACGCCGACGGTCTTCGCGGACATCCGCACCAAGGTCTTCGATCAGGGCGACCGCGGCATCCTCGGGCTCGCCCTCGATCCGAAGTTCGACGAAGGGCGCCCCTACGTCTACGTTCTCTACACCTATGACCATGAGTTGGGTGAAGAAGCGCCGCCGCCCAAATGGGGTCAGCCCGATCACACCGGCGACGAATGCTCCGAACCCGACGGCGCCGACGACTGCCTGGTCAGCGGCCGCCTGGTGAGGCTGACCGCCGAAGGCGACCATGCCGCCGGTGGCGCCAGCAGCCCGACTGAAAAAACGCTGGCCGAAGGCTGGTGCCAGCAGTTCTCCTCGCACTCGGTCGGCGACCTCGAGTTCGGCCCCGAAGGCGACCTCTACGCCAGCGGTGGCGAGGGCGCCAGCTTCACCTCCCCCGACTACGGACAGTTCGGGACGAACGTGCCGAACCCGTGCGGCGATCCGCCGGCGGGGAAAGGCGGGGCACAGACGCCCCCGACTGCCGAAGGCGGCTCGCTGCGCTCGCAGAGCTCCAAGCTCCTGAGCGGCAAGGTGATCCGGATCGACCCCGATACCGGCCAGGGCGTGCCGGGCAATCCGCTCTTCGCCTCCGGCGACGAAAACGAAAGGCGAATCGTCGCCAAGGGTTTCCGCAATCCCTTCCGCTTCACGATCGACCCGGCCACCGACGAGGTCTACGTCGGCAACGTCGGTTGGGGGAAAGTGGAGGAGATCGACCGCTTTGCCGGCAATCCCAGCAGCCTCTACAACTCGGGTTGGCCCTGCGTCGAAGGCAGCCACCCCACCGAAAATTGGGAAAGCCTCGGCCTCGACGTCTGCGGAAACATCTATGACCACCCCGGCTCGACCGCGTCGCCGTTCTTCTCTTACCTGCACAGCAGTGGGGTGACGCCCGAAGACCCCTGCAACTTCAGTTACGGCGCGGCGATCTCCGGGCTCGATTTCTACGAGGGCAGCCAGTTCCCGGCGTCTTACAAAGGGGCCCTCTTCTTCTCCGACCCGGTCCGCCAGTGCATATACGTGATGTTCGCCGGATCCGACGGTCGCCCCGATCCTTCGACCACGGTCCCGTTCCTCACCAACGGTGGCGTCTACCCAGGCATCGACATTCAGGAAGGACCGGAAGGCAACCTCTTCTACGCCAAGCTCTTCAACGAAGAATTCATCGGCAGTCACGGCTCGATCCACGAGATCTCCTACACGTCCGGCAATCAGCCGCCGCTGGCTCGGCTCAGCGTCGATCACGAATGGAGCGCCGGCAACCTGACCGCGACCTTCGACGCCAGCGGCTCGACCGACGCCGATAGCGAACCGCTCGAATACGAATGGGATCCCCAGAACGACGGAAGCTTCGAAGCGCCCACTTCGAGCGCCACCAAGACGCTCAGCTTCGCGGACTCGAGCAACCACACCGTCGCCGTGCGGGTGGTCGACGGACAGGGTGCCACCAGCGTCGCCCGGCTCACGGTCTATCCGCACGACACGCCGCCGGAACCGACGATCCTCACGCCCGCCGACCCGGCCAGCTTCCGTTGGAGCGTCGGTCAGGAAATCCACTTCTCGGGAATGGCAGAGGATCAAGGCACGCCGCTGCCGGCCACCAGCCTCGACTGGAGCTCGAACCTCTACCACTGCCCGTTCTCAGGCTGCCACCAGCACCCGCTGCAGGCCTTTCCGGCGGTCGCCTCCGGGACGATCGTCGCGCCCGAACACGATCTTCCCTCGCACATCGAACTGATCCTCACCGCGACCGACTCGCGCGGGCTCGCCGTCAGCAAGGCGGTCGCTCTCTACCCCCGCGAACTGAGCCTGAGGATCGCCTCCGATCCGCCTGGAATGACGCTCAGTGCGGGGCTACTGACCGAGCAGGCACCGTTCGAGCTGCAGGTGATCGAAGGCTCGACGATCACCCTCTCGGCTCCCGGAACCGCCGCTCTCGGGGGCGGTGATTACGGCTTCGCCAGCTGGTCCGACGGGGGCTCCCGCGTCCACACCCTTCACGCGACCTGCTCCGGCGGCTATACCGCCCATTTCGCCGCCGGGGCCGAACCGAGCGGTGCCGGCGCCAGCAAGGTCGAGGGCGGATGCGAACCGGAACCCTTCCCCGAAGAACACCCTGCCGCGGGCGGAGAGTCCTCGGCGCCGCTGGTGGGCCCACCGATCAGGCCCACCGCCAGGCTCGAACGCCATCCCGCCAAACGCACCCGCAAGACGACCGCGACCTTCGCCTTCTCCGCCGACGTGGCCGCCTCCGGCTTCCGCTGCCAGCTCGACGCCAAGGCGGCGATCCCTTGTCACTCGCCTCGCTCCTACCGTCGCCTGCGGCCCGGATCGCACCGCTTCGAGGTGGTCGCGGTCGCGCCCGGCGACGTCAGTGAGTCGCGGTCGCTGACCTTCCACTGGACGGTTCTCTGCCCCCGTTCGCAGCCCCTGCAGCACGGCCGCTGCGTGGCTGCTTCGCCGCCAGCTCGGCGTCGCTGAGCCTGGTCCCCACCATCCCGGCGACGAGCCGGGTGTAGACGCCGGCGCCGCCGGGAGTGAGGTGGATGCCGTCCCAGAAGAGCCCGTCGCCGCCCGCCGCGGCGGCGGAGGCCCAGTCGACCAAGGTCGTGTGCGGCCAGTCTTCGGCTGCTTCGGCGAGCGCACGGTTGGACTCGTCGACCCAGCTGACCGGCGCGTGATCGTTGATCAGGAAGAGCTCGCCGACCTCCGAGGTCGCCTTCTGCAGCGCTTCCATTTCCGACCCGTAAAGCGGGCCGTTATCGCCCATCTGGATGATCATCGCGTCGGGGTGGTGCCCTTCGTGCTTGATCCGCTGGGCGATCGCGACGAACTCGTCCGCCTGGCGGCCGACCTTGGCGTCCATCGAGAAGCCCGGCCCGAGCCGCGCTGCCAGCCTTTCCTCGGCGCCGATCATCACCGAGTCGCCGATCGCGATGATCCGCGGCGGGCTCTGCGATGCCGTCGAGCCTCCTTCAGTTGGTAGCCGATCGGGCTCCGCGGGCGGCTTCGTTCCTAGCTTCGCGACCGTGGCGGTCGAGGCGGCGGCGGCGGCTCGGTGCGAGCCGCCGTCGAAGAGGCCGCTCCAGCCAACGAAGAGGACCACCGCGAGCACCCCGGCGACCAGCGCCGGTCGCGCCACCCGCAACCAGCCGGCCGGCAGCGCCGGCAGCTTCGCCTTGCCCTGGAAGGGCAGCTCGACGAAGCGGTAGGAGAGGCCGGCGAGGGCCAGCACCGCCAGCAGCTGCAGGGGGATGAGAACCCCGCGGGGGAGGGAGATGTCGACCCCGGGTCTGGTCAGCGCCAGCACCGGCCAGTGCCAGAGATAGAAGCTGTAGCTGCGCAGGCCGAGCCAGATCACCGGTCCGCGGCCGAGCAGGGTGCCGAGCCTTGCCGCCGGGTGGGCCAGGCTCGCTAGTAACAGAGCCGTCGCCAGCGCCAGCCAGAGGTAACCACCGTGCCAGAGGGCAAGGTCGTAGTCGTGGACGTGGAGGAAGGCGAGCAGCAGGTAGCCGAGCGCCAGCACGCCGAGCCCGTCGAGGATCGGCCCGACCAGCGGCCCGGAGCGGTGGCGGCGCAGCTCGATCGGGCTCCAGACCAGCGCCAGGGCGACGCCAGCGAGTAGGCCGACGGCGTGCGCGTCGGTCCCGTAGTAGACCCGCGAGGCGTCGTGGCCGGGGTCGAAGAGGAGCCAGGCCAGCACCACCGAGGCGAGGGCGCCGGCGAGGACCCCGAGCAGCAGCCGGGTACGGCCGAACAGCTTCATCCCGGCGGCGAAGAGCAGTGGCCAGAAGAGGTAGAACTGCTCCTCGACCGAGAGCGACCAGAGGTGGCGGAAAAGCGAGGGCCGCTGGAACGATTCGAAGTAGGACTCGTGGCCGTAGATGAAGTGCCAATTGGCGAAGTAGAGGAGGGAGGCGACCGCGTCGCCGCGCAGCTGGTCGATCCGGTCCGGCTCGACGATCGCCGCCAGCACCATCGTCAGGGCGATCAGGACGCCGACAGCGGGCAGTAGCCGCCGCGCTCGGCGCAGCCAGAAGCGGCCCAGCCGCAGATGTCCGTCGCGGCGGAACTCACGCAGCAAGAGTGAGGTGATCAGGTAGCCGCTGATCGCGAAGAAGACGTCGACGCCGAGGAACCCGCCCGGCATCCAGCCGACCCCGGCGTGGTACAGGAAGACCGCGAGTACGGCCAACGCCCGCAGCGCGTCGACGCCCGGCAGGTAGGGAAAGCGGCTGTCCTGGGGTCTGCTCACTCCTGCTCAGTTGTTCGGCTCGTGCTTGGTGCTTCCTTGAGAACGAGATGTTGTCGCAGGGGGCGCGGCCTGCATAATTCGCGAGCTATGTCGACGACCACCGTCGAGCGACCGCGAACGGCTGGCCCCGACTCAGGACTCGGTGGCAACTGGCGCGTGATCGTCCGCAACGACAACCACAACACCTTCGACCACGTGGCGCGGACGCTGGCCAGCGTCCTGCCTGGTGTCGACCTCGGCCAGGGCCACCGGATGGCCGACACGATCCACAACAGTGGACAGGCGACCGTCTGGACCGGTCCTCGCGAGCCGGCCGAGCACTACTGGGAGCAGCTCGAGGCGGCCGGCCTGACGATGGCCCCGCTGGAGCGCGCTTGAGGCTGCCTCGCCACCGGCTGCTCGCCACCGCTGCGCTTGCCGTGCTGGGGCTGCTGCTGACCCTCTTCGCCGCTGAGGCCGGGGCGACCTCGCTGCCCTCCGGGTTTCAGGACGAAGTCGCCTTCGAACTCGGCCAGCCTGGGCTCGAACAGCCGACCAACTTCAAATTCGCCCCCGACGGGCGCACCTTCGTCGCCCTCAAGGGCGGCAAGATCGCCGTCTATCCGAAGGAAAGCGCGCCCAACGCGACCCCCGACGTTTTCGCCAACCTCGCCAAGGAGGTCTATGACAACGGCGACCACGGGCTGCTTGGGCTCGCCCTCGACCCGAAGTTCGACGAAGGCCGCCCCTACGTCTACGCGCTCTACACGTTCAATCACGAACTCGGGGCGCCGGCCGGGGAAGTACCGAAGTGGCCTTCGACTGGCAGCGGCCCGACCGCCTTCGAAGGCGATTCTTGCCCGGAAGAAAACAAGTGCATGGTCAGTGGCCGCCTGGTTCGGCTGACCGCCGAAGGCAACCACGCGAAAGCCTCCGGGGGAGTGCCGGAGGAGCATCTGTTGCTCGAAGACTGGTGTGAGCAATCGACCACCCATTCGATCGGCAACCTCCAGTTCGGACCCGAAGGCGCACTCTTCGCCAGCGGTGGTGAGGGCGCGATCTTCACGGTGCCCGACTACGGCCAGTTCGACAATCGCTGTGGCGATCCGGACGGGACCAAGGGCGTGCCGCTGTCGGCCGAAGACAAGAACGCCGAAGGCGGCTCGCTGCGCTCGCAGAGCATCCTCCGTGCCAACGGACAGGTCACCCTCGATGGCACCGTCGTGCGGATCGACCCCAACACCGGCGAAGGCTGGCCCGGCAATCCGTTCGCCGCCAGCCTCAACGCGAACGCACGGCGGATCGTCGGCTTCGGCTTCCGCAACCCTTTCCGCTTCGTCCTCAACCCGCGCCTCGGCGAGCTCTTCGTCAACAATGTCGGCAACGGCGACGATGAGGAGATCGACCGCCTCCCGATCGGAGCCGCCGGCGCCTACAACTCGGGCTGGCCTTGCTACGAAGGCCTGGAACCCAACTACCAGTTTCAGGTCCTCGGTCTAAACGCCTGCGAACGGCTCTATGCGACCTCCGGTTCCACCTCGGCGCCGTTCTTCTACTACACGCATAGCTCCCCAGTGGCGCCGGGGGACACCTGCCCCACCTTCGACGGCTCAGCGATATCCGGCTCGGCTTTCTACGAAGGCGACACCTACCCGAGCGAATACGACAACGCGCTCTTCTTCGCCGACTCGGTTCGCGGTTGCATCTACGCGATGCGCGCGGACGACGATGGCGAGCCCGATCCGTTATCGGTGACGCCCTTCCTGTCCGAAGGCGAGACCTATCCCGGGGTCGACCTCGAGCAGGGCCCCGACGGCTTGGTCTACTACGCCAACCTCTACGCGAACACGGTCCACCGCATCGCTTACGACCCCGGCGCGCCCGTCGCCCGCGTCGAAGCCGACCGGCAGTGGGGGCCGACGCCGCTCGCCGTCTCCTTCGATGCCGCTGGGTCGAGCGGCCCTTCTGGCGATGCGCTCAGCTACCACTGGGACCTCGACGGCGACGGGCAGTTCGACGACGGCACCAGCGCGACCATCGCCAAGACCTACTCCTCGGCGACCAACGTCACCGTCGCGGTCCGGGTCGAAGACACAACGACCGGGAAGAGCTCGGTCGCTTCACTGAAGATCTACCCTGGCGACACGCCGCCGCAGGTGACGATCTCCGAGCCGGCGGCGAGTTTGAGTTGGGGCGTCGGCCAGCCGATCCAGTTCGCTGGCTCGGCCACTGCCAAAGAAGGCACTGGGGCCGCGATTCCGGAAGCGAGCCTCTACTGGAAGGCGCGGCTGCTCCACTGCCCGTTCGGGCCGGTCAACTGCCACGAACACCCGATCCAGATTTTCCCCGGGACCGAAGCGGGCGAATTCGCCGCTCCCGATCACGACTATCCCTCCTACATCACTCTCTTCCTCACCGCGACCGACGAACGCGGGCTCAGCGCCGAAGCCTCAGTCAAAATCCCCGCTCGGCCGGTCTCGTTGGGGCTGCGCTCGGAACCGCCCGGGGTAGCCCTCGTCGCTGGCACGAAGACGCTTACGACCCCGGCCGAACTGCAGGCGATTGAAGGCTCGCCGACGACGGTCGCCGCGCCGGAAACCGCGGTCGTGAACGGCGTCTCCTACTCGTTCCAGGGCTGGTCGGACGGCGGCGCTCGCGTGCATACCGTCCCCGCCACCGCCTCGGCGACCTACACGGCGATCTACGCGGGGCCACCCGCGGCGGTCGGTGGAGGTACGGGTGGCAGCACTGGGGGCGGGGAACCCTCGGCCCGACTGCCCGGCTTGCCGAGAGTCAGTCGCCGGCCAGCGGCCCGCACCAACGCCACCAGCGCCCGCTTCGTGTTCGGCGGCGAAACCGACGTCAGTTTCCGCTGTCGTCTCGATGGCGGGCGCTTCGGGCCGTGTCGCTCGCCGCGCGTCTACCGCCACCTCAGGCGCGGCTGGCACTCCTTCCGCGTCTACGCGGTCGACGCCGACGGGGGACGGAGCCGGGTGAGGCTGGTGCGCTGGAAGATCGTCGGGCGCTGAGCCGCCCGCCAGTGGCTGCGCGGAAGGACGCTGGGACCGCTACTCGGCGGCGACCAGGGTGTGCCAGGCGGGCAGCAGCGGGATGTCGTAGAGGTCGATCACGGCCGCTCGTGCCTGCTCGATCTCGTCCGAGAACCAATACCGTTCGAAGTCCTTGCGGTTCTCCCAGATCGAGGTCTGGCGGAAGGAGAGCGGGTCATCGATCGCGCGGATCAGCGACCAGCTCTTGGCGCCGTAGGCGGGCATCTTCGCCGCCGCCGACTCCCAGACATCGAGCCAGCGATCGGCCCGGAAGGGGGCGATGTGCCAGTCGAGAGTGCAGACCTCAACCATCTTGATAGCCCTTTCGCGTCGTACTTTCGGCGCCGCTAGGCGCCGACCTCGGCGCGGATTGCGCCCGGTCCGTCCTCGTGCTTGCCCTCGTCCTCCGATTCGGCGCCGACGAGGATCGAGATCTTGCCGAGGTGCTTGTTTTCGTGCATCAGTTGGTGCGCGTGGGGCACCCCGTCGAAGCCCATCGTTTCTGAGAGCACCGGCCGCACCTTGCCCTCGGCCATCAGCTGGTTGGCGCGCATGCACTCGTAGGCGTTGGCGAAGTGCGAGCCGATGATCTGCTTCTGGCGCATCCACAGGTAGCGGACGTCGAAGTCGAGCTGGAAGCCCGAGGTGGCGCCGCAGATGACGACTTTGCCGAATGGCTTGACGACGTAGACCGAGGTTGGGAAGGTCGCCTGGCCGACGTGCTCGAAGACGATGTCGGGGGCGTCACCAAGGATCCCCTGCAGCTTCTTGGAGAACTCGCGTGAGGCCCGGAAGCGCTCCTTGTCAGCGGCCGGGTCGGTGAGATTGTCCTTGGTCCGCATCATCGCGCCGAATTCGTTGCGATTGATGTAGTCGACGGCGCCGAGCTGCTTGACCAGCTCGCCCTTCTCATCGGAGGAGACGACGCCGACCGCGTTGGCGCCGGCCGCCTTGCAGAGCTGCACGGCGAAGACGCCGAGACCGCCGGCAGCGCCCCAGATCAGGACGTTGTGGCCGGCCTGCAGCTTGCACTGGTCCATCAGCATCCGGTAGGCGGTGAAGTAGGTGAGCCCGTAGGCGGAGGAGTCGACCCAGGAGAGGTTGCGCGGCTTCGCCAGCAGCTGCTGGGCCTGGACCTTGGTGAACTGAGCAAAGGAGCCCCAGGTGGTCTCGTAGCCCCAGATCCGCTGACTAGGAGCTGCCAGCGGGTCGAGCCCGTGCACCTCGACGTCCTCGTAGGAGGCCTGGTTGCAGTGGATCACGACCTCGTCGCCGGGCTTCCAGCGGGTCACGCCCTCGCCGACCTTCCAGACGACCCCGGAGGCGTCGGAGCCGCCAATGTGGTGCCCGTATTCGGGGTGGTCGCCGTAGCCGAAGACCGAGACCGGTTTGCCGAGCGAGGCCCAGACGTTGTTGAAGTTGACGCCGGCGGCCATCACCCGCACGATCACCTCGAAGGCACCGGGCTCCGGGACCTCGATCTGCTCGAGCTGGAAGGCGTCTTTCGGCTCCCCCTCGCGCTCCTGTCGGATCACCCACGCGGCCATCGTCTCCGGCAGGGTGCCGGGCTCCACGTCCAACTTCGCGACTGCGCTGGTGTCAACGGCCAAGGGTTGTCCTCCGGTTCGGGATTGCGAAAGCTGCGGCGAATCCTAGTCAGACCGGGAGGGTGGCGCCGCTAGGCGGCGTCGGCGGCGTCCGGTGCCTCACGCAGCTCCGGCGCGCTGATCTGGCGAACGGTGATCTCGACCGGTTCGGGCGGCTCGATCTCCTTGCCGGAGGCAATGCCGAGGTCCTCGACTTTGCGCAGTTGAGGTAGGAGTCGTCCCTCCATCGAGGCGACCGCCGAGTTGTGGGCCTTGGTCGCCGACTCCAAGCGTTTGCCGAGCGTGTCGAAGTCACCGAGGAACTTCGAGAAGCGAGTGTGCAGGGTGCTGGCCGCCCTGGCGATCTCGGCCGCCTCGGCGACCATCCGCTCCTGGCGCCAGCCGAGCTCCATGGTTCGCAGCAGCCCGACCAGCGAGGTCGGGCTGACGACCAGGACGTTGCGCTCCAGCGCGTAGTCGAAGAGCGTCGGGTCGGCGGCGAAGGCGGCGTGCAGGGCCGGCTCGTTGGGGATGAAGCAGATCACCAGGTCGGGGGTCTCTCCCGGCTTGAACTGGCCCTGATAATCCTTGGAGCTGAGCGCCCGCACGTGCTCGCGCGCCTGACGGGCGTGGCGCTCCAGTTGGGCCAGCCGCTCGCCCTCGACCTCGGCCTCTTGGGCGTCGAGAAAGGCGTCCAACGGCACCTTCGAGTCGGCGACGAAGCTGCGCCCCTCGGGAAGCAGGAAGCGGGCGTCGGGTCGTAGCCGCCCCTCTTCGGTGTGCAGGGTCTCCTGCAGCTCGAAGTCGACGTGCTCGGTCATGCCGGCGATCTCGACGCAGCGGCGCAACTGCAGCTCGCCCCACTGGCCGCGAGTCTGCGGCTGGCGCAGCGCCTTCTTGAGGCCGGCGGTCTCGGCGTTGAGGTTGCCGACGGTCTGGCCTACCTGCTCAACCAGGGTCCGCGTCTGCAGGTCGGTTTCGCCGCGGCGTTGGACCTCTTTCTCGATCTTCTCCTGGCCGCGGGCGATCCGCTCGGCCAGGCCTTTGATTTCGGCTTGGCCCTTGTCGATCTCCGCCTGGCGCTGGGCCAATGCCGCCTCGGCGGTCTTGGCGTCGAGCTTGCGGGCCTCGTCGTTTGCCTGGAGTAGCCCCGGCAACGACTCGGCGACCGCCCTCGCTGCGGCTTCCTGGACGGCGGCGCCGAGATCCGGCAACTCGGCAGGCTCTTCGCGCCTGGAGAGGAGCAGATAGACCAGCCCGGCGGCGAGCAGAACTGCGGCTATCGAGAGCACAACGGTCACGGCCACCGATGGTGACGAGCGCTCCAGACGCGACCGCAAATCTGAAAAGCCGCTTGCAGCGGGGTTACGCGCGTGCGGAAGCGCGACACGCAAACCACTTTGTTTTCCTTTACCAGTCGGGGAGACTCGCCGCTCGTCCAATTCCGGGCGTCTGAAGTGAAAGGGGAGTCAGATGACTCGCAAGTTCAAGATCCTCGGGCTGGCGCTCTGCGCGGCGGCCCTGGCGGTGGTGGCACCGGCGGCGGCCCAGGCGGAAACAGGGGTGTTGACAACCGCGGGGTTCCCGTCGATCGTCACAGGCGAACAACAGGGCGGCGTCACCTTCGACGTCGGCGCGGCGCCGATCCGGACCGTCACCTGTGCCTCGAACCTCGACGCGACACTGTTCGGGCCGACCGACCCGGTCACATTCCAGCCCACATACAACAACTGCAGCTCTGAACCGGGCGGCCTCACACCGGTCACAGTCACACTCAACGGCTGCGACTACACATTCGGTTTCACCCGCCCGGGTACGACAGGCTCACTGCCGACGACAGGCACGATGCAGGCGTGGATCAACTGCCCAGCGGGGCAGCAGATCGAAATCCACGTCTACGAAAACGCTTTCCTGCACGCGGCCAACATCTCCACATGCACATACGACATCGGCCCGCAGGGCCCCGTTCCGGCCGGGATCTACCACAACACAGCCGGCGCGGGGATGATCCCGGACGTCGACGCGACAGTGAACGCCAAGTTCACAGCCCGCGCCACACTCGGTGTCGGCGGGGCGATCTGCGGGGGTAATCCGGAAACCCAGCACCTGCCGATCACGCTGACAGGCAACTACACAATGCGCGGCTTCTTCGACAACAACGGAGTCGAGGGCCCGCAGATCCCGGTCGACGTCGGCTAGCGACGGGCGACGATCGGTTCGGCACCCAGAGGGGCGTGGGCTTCGCGCCCGCGCTCCTCCTCAGGGCAACAGGAGATCGTTTTTCGAGGAGGCCCGGTAGGGGCCGACGACGAGCTTGCCGGCGCCGCCACCGCCGCTGGAGGTGAGCGTGTAGGTGCCGGTGGGAAGGTCGGTCTGCAGGCTGCCGGGGCTGCGGGCGGGGATCGTCTGGGAGCTGGCGTTGACCCGGCCGTGGAGCTCGAGCTTGGTGTCCCTGGCGGTCTGGTTAGCAGCGACGAGGACCACCGTCAGCGGCTTCTTCGTCTTGATCGGCGGCTGCGCGTGATTCTGGTTCTGGGGGATCTGCTGGCTCTTTTCGGGGCCGAAGGCGATCCGGGGCGGTTGCACTTCGACCCCCTTGGGGCCGATCGTCACCGCGACTCGGGTCGGGACCTGCGGGCGCGCCTCGTTGGGGTGGGTCTGGGCACCACAGCCGGCCGCCAGCAGCGCCAGCGCGCCGAGGACGCCAGCGGCCGCAGCCCGGGGCGCCCCACGCCTTGCTCTCCCACGACCCATCGGGGCGGAATCTAACCGAAGGGCAAGTCGACTACGCGAGCCGTAACGCCATCTTCACCTAGGGCCAACTCGGCACCCGGCTCCGCCTCGCGCCGCAGGATCGCCAGCCCGATCGGGCCGAGGGCGGGGGAGAGGGCGGTGCTGCCAAGCCGGCCCACCTCCTTCTCGCCGAGCAGCAGCGCGGTCCCGGGCTCGGCAGCGGCGCTCAGTCGCAGGCCGCGCAGGTGCCGGTTCGGCTTGCCCTTGTAGTGCAGGCGGGCGACCGTCTCTTGGCCGATGTAACAGCCCTTGGTGAAGCTGACCGCCTCCTCGACGATCCCCGCCTCGGCGGGCATCGTCTCGCTCGTCATCTCCGATCCGAAGCGGGGGACACCGGCCTCGACGCGGAGGATCTCCGCCGCCTCGGCACCGACCTCGGCAGCGCCGGCGTCGAGCAGCGCGGCGCGCAGCTGCTCCTTCTTGTCAGAGGCGACGATCAGGTCGACCCCGGCACGCGCCCCGACCGCCAGGAAATTGACCCCGGCCAGCGATCCCGCCTCGTTGGCGTGCTCGGGGAGGACGGCGCCGCCAGCGATCTCGAAGGCTCGCGGCCCAATCAAGGAGAGGATTGCGCTCTCCTCGCCGACCTCGGCGACGGTCACATCCCGACCGATCGAGTACATCGTCAGGTGCCGCAGCGCCGCTGCCAGCGCCTCCGGCTCGGTGTCGACCCAGATCTCCTCCTCGGCCTGTCGCAGGACCCGCATGTCCGCCTGCATATGCCCCTTGCGATCCAGCAACGCCGCGTACTGCCCCTCGCCGACCGCCAGCGCCTCGACGTCGTTGGTCAGCTGCCCCTGCAGGTACTCCGCGCCGTCGGGCCCGGAGACGAGCACCATCCCCCGCTCCCGATCGAGCAACCCACACTCCTCACGGAGCTGGCGGTATTGGGCGTCGACCTCGAGAAGCGAAAGATCGGTCATAGCTGGATCTTAGGAAGGTCCCGGCGCCGCGCTTTTTTAGATGTGTCTAAACTCGCGATTTAGATATGTCAAAACCTCCCGATACCTCCGCCGCGATCGAGGATTACGCGAAGGCGATCTACGCGATCGCACCCGCCCGCGACCGCCTCGTGCTCAACGGCGAGGTCGCGCAGCGGCTCGGCGTTACGCCCGCGACCGCCACCTCGATGCTGAAAAAGATGGCCGGTCTCGGCCTGGTCGACTACTTGCCATACAAGGGCGTCAGCCTGACCGAGGCGGGGGAGAAGGTCGCCCTGGAGGTGATCCGCCACCACCGCCTGATCGAGGCCTACCTGGCGGAGGCGCTGGGAATGCCGCGCGACCAGGTCCACGACGAGGCCGAGGTGCTCGAGCACTACATCTCCGAGGAGCTGGAGATACTGATCGCCGCCAAGCTCGGTGAACCGAGCCACGACCCCCACGGCACCCCGATTCCCGGTCCCGACCTGCTCCCGCCCCCGCGCGGGGCGGGGCCGCCGCAATGAAGCCACCGCCGGGCTTTCGGGAGGCGACGGTCGAGGACGTCCTCCCGGGCGAGGCAGCTGTCAACGCCGCGGCGCGGCGCTCGCTGGACGGGCACAGCCGTGGGGTCGGGCGGATCTGGCCCTTTCTCGGCCCCGCCTTCATCGCCGCCGTCGCCTACATCGACCCCGGCAACTTCGCCACCAACATTGCCGGCGGCGCCAAGTTCGGCTACCTGCTGCTCTGGGTGGTGCTCTCGGCCAACCTAATCGCGATGCTGGTGCAGACCCAGTCGGCCAAGCTCGGTATCGCCACCGGCAAGAACCTCGCCGAGCTTTGCCGCGAGCGCTTCTCGCGCCGCACCTCGATCGGCCTCTGGTTGCAGGCGGAGCTGGTGGCGATGGCATGCGACATCGCCGAGGTGGTCGGTGCCGCGCTCGGGCTCAACCTCCTTTTTGGCATCCCGCTGTTCCCAGCCGGGGTGATCGCCGGGATCGGCGCCTTTGCGATCCTCGGCCTCCAGCAAGCCGGTTTCCGCCGCCTCGAGGCCGGGATCACGGTCTTGGTCGGCGTCGTCGTCGCTTCCTTCGTGATCGAGCTGTTCGACGCCAAGCCGCAGGCGAGTGAAATCGCCCGCCACCTCTTCATCCCTGGCTTCTCCGGCACCGAGAGCCTGCTGCTCGCCACCGGGATCATCGGTGCGACGGTGATGCCGCACGTCATCTATCTGCACTCGGCGCTGACCCAGCGGCGCATCGTCGGTCGCGATGGCCGCGAGAAAAAGAAAATCCTCGGCTTCGAGAAGGTCGACGTGATCATCGCCCTCTCGCTGGCCGGTCTGGTCAACCTCTCGATGATGCTCGTCGCCGCCGCCCTCTTCCACAGCAGCGGCCTGACTGGGGTCGACTCGATCGACGGCGCCTTCGACGGCCTGAAGGCGCTGGTCTCCGAACGCGCCGCGATCATCTTCGGGGTCGCCCTGTTGGCCTCCGGCTTCGCCTCTTCGTCGGTCGGGACGATGGCCGGGCAGGTGGTGATGCAGGGCTTCATCCGTCGCCGCATCCCCCTCTTCCTGCGCCGTGCCCTGACCCTGACGCCGGCGCTGCTGGTGCTGGCGATCGGCATCGACCCCACCGACGCCCTGGTCGCAAGCCAGGTCGTGCTCTCCTTCGGCATTCCCTTCGCGCTGGTGCCGTTGCTGATGATTGCTGCCGACCGCGAGGTGATGGGAGGCCTGGTCAATCCGCGCTGGCTGACCGCGTTGGCCGGCGTCCTGGCGGCCTTGATCATCGCCCTCAACGTCTTCCTGCTCTACCAGGTGTTCCTCGGCTGATGCGGCGGCGGGCCGAAGCCCGGGTCGGCTCGACGCTCGCCGCCCCGCCGGGCGAGGTCGCCGCCTGGGCGTTGAGCGCGGCGGGGATCAACGACGAGATGGCACCCTGGCTGCGAATGACCGTGCCGCGCGGGGCCGACGGGCTCGATGTCCACTCCCTGCAGCCCGGCCCGGTGGGGCGCAGTTGGCTACTCGCCTTCGGCCTGATCCCGGTCGACTACGACGAGATCGGCCTGGCCCGCATCGACCCCGAGGGTGGCTTCCTGGAGCGCTCGACGATGCTCTCGCAGCGCAGCTGGGAACACGAGCGCACGATCAATCCTGGGGGGATCGGGACGGTCCTTGTTGACCGGATCGCCTGGGAACCGCGACCGCCACTGCCGGGAACGTTGCTGAGCCCCCTCTTCGCCGCCGTCTTCCGCCACCGACACCGTCGTCTCCGGCGCCGCTTCGGCGGCACGGCGCTGCCGCGCTAGGCTTCCGCCGTGGCTCTCGCCGATGACTTTCAGCGCGTCCTCGACGCCCTGCCGGCTGACTGGACCGACCTCGAACTCGATCTGCGGATCGACGACGAGGACCGCTACATCGACACCGCCGTCTGGCTCAGCCAGGTCAACGCCCAGCCGTACTCGAAGCGCGACTGGCATTGGCGCCTGCCGATTGCCCGCAGCTTCGGACACGCGGCGGCGCCGCAGTCGGTCAAGGGTGTGCTCGCCAAGCTCGACAGTGAGGCCGTCGCCGGCGAGCTGCGGGTCGTCGACGTGCGCGAGGGCCGGGCCGAGGTCGTGCAGATGTGGGGCCGGCCGGAAAGCGTCCGGCAGGAGTTCCGCCAGCGGCGCTCGATCTAGTGGGGCGCTGATGGCCAGGGTCGTGGCTGTCGCCGCGGACCTGATGCTCGGCAGCAAGGTCGAGGCAACGCTCAGCGCCGCCGGCCACGAGGTGACGCTGTCGCCCTCGCTGCAAGAGGCACCGCTTGGCGAGGCCGAGCTGATCGTCGCCGACCTCGACGTCGAGAACCCGGAGGCGCTGGTCGGGCTTGGGGTGCCGGTGCTGGGCTACTACTCGCACGTCGAAGTCGAGACGCGGCAGGCGGCCGAGGCGGCCGGGGTCGACCTGGTGGTGCCGCGCTCGCGGCTGGCCCGCGAAATGCCGCAATTGGTCGAGGGACTGCTCAGCCAGAGCTGAGGTCGAAGGCCGCGTCGACGTCGAGCGGTCGCTTCAGCAGTTCGTGTTCTAGGTCCCAGGCGGCCCAGGCGCGGAGCACGGCGGGATCGAAGGGGAGGGGGCGGAGGTCGTCGCCGAGGGCTGCGAGCTGCGCGCGCTGTTCGGCTCGGTTGAGAGCGGGGTCGGCGGCGATCAGGTCATCCAGCGCGGTAGCGGGATCGGCGAGCGCGTAGGCGTAGCCGCGGCGGCTGGCGCCGACCACCGCTTCGACCAGCTCCGGATCGCGGTGCAGGGTCTTCGCCGAGGTAGTGAGGATCAGCTCGGGGTAGGGCGGGGCGCCATATTCGTTGACCTTGAAAGTGCGGATCGGGACGCCCTGACGCCGCAGCGTCACGCCCTCGGCGTTCCAGAAGCCGGTGGCGGCGTCAACCCTGCCGGCGGCGAGGGCCGAGACGGCGTTAAAGCCGATCGTCACCTCGTCGACCGCCGCCGGGTCGCCGCCATCGGCGCTGACCTCGGAGTTGACCACCGCTTCGTCTGAGGGCAGTCCGGTGACCCCGACCGTGTGGCCGGCGAGCTGGCGGGGCCGGTGCACCGGCCCGTCGCCGCGGGCGAGCACCGCTGCCAGCGGCCGCTGCACGATCGGCATCACCCCGACCAGGTTGAGGCCACGCTCGCGGGCGATGCCGAGGTCGTGGATGTCGAGGATCGCGAAGTCGGTGCGGCCGGCGGCGAGCAGCTTCGGAGCATCGGTTGATTCGCCGGGCTGGCGGATCGTCAGGTCGACTCCGGCGTCGCGGTAAAAGCCCTGCTCCTGCGCCGCGTAGATGCCGCTGTGGACCGCGTTGGGGGTGAAATCGAGCACGAGCGTCGCGCCTTTCGGCACGCCCGGTTCCGCACCGCTCCCGCCGCAGCCGGCGATGCCGGCGAGCAGCAGGGCGGCCGCCAGCAGCGCGACAGCCCCTCTCATCTGGCCGGCAACCTAGTTCATTAAGCGAATATGGGTAGACTGCCGCCGCTTACCGATCGAAGTGGGAACGAGGAGGAGAGAGTGCAGGAACGAGGTCTAGCCGCATATCTTGCCGAGCTGATCGGCACGCTTTTGCTGGTCTTTTTCATCACCAGTGTGGTCGTGCTCTTCGTCTCGACCGGGAGCCAGTCCCAGTTTGGCTCCGACTTCGCCGTCATCGGCCTCGTCCACGCCTTCCTGTTGTTCGGCCTGATCGTGATGTTTGGGGTCGTCAGCGGTGGTCACTTCAACCCGGCGGTGACCCTTGCCGCTGCGGTGATCAAACGGATCGCCCCGCTTGACGCGCTGATCTACATCCTCGCCCAGCTTTCGGGCGGTGTCCTCGGCGCTCTGCTGACCAAGAGCCTGCTGCTCGACGAGGGTCGCGCCACGCACTACGGCGCGCCCCAGGTCAGCGGCCTGCTCGCCAATAAGACCGCTGGCATGGTCGTCGAGGCGATCGGCACCTTCTGCCTCGTCCTCGTCATCCTCGCCGCCGTTTTCTCGAAAAAGAGCTTCAAGGAGTGGGCGCCGCTGGCAATCGGCACCACCCTGGGCTTCATCGTCATGGTCGGCGGCCCGCTGACCGGCGGCTCCTACAACCCCGCCCGCTGGTTCGGCCCCGCTCTGGTCGGCAACACCTGGGGCGGCGTCTGGCCCTACCTCGTCGGCCCGATCATCGGTTCGCTGTTGGCAGCCGCCGTATTCCGCTTCGTGCTCGAGCCGGGTGGCGCGCCCCCGACCGAGTCGCCGGAGCCGATCAAAGCCAGCGCCAAGAAACCGAGCACCGCTTCCTAGACCCCGCTTGACTGAGCCGCCGGGCCATGCCGGCCCGGCGGTTTCAGTAGCTTGGCGAGCGTGCGCCGGGTTACCTTCTCGCGGAACTTCACGCTCTCTCTTTCCCGTACCTGCCAGTGCTACTGCAAGTACTGCGCCTTTGCGACGCACCAGGCGCACGTCCACCCGCCTGAGGAGGTCGAACGGCAGCTCGACCAGGCGCTGAAACGCAACGCCAAGGAGCTGCTCGTCCTCACCGGGGAGCGACCGGAGGTCAATCCCGTCGTCGCTGCCCGATTGGCCGAGTGGGGCCACGACGACTTCACGTCCTACGTCGTCTGGGCCTGCGAACGCGCCTTGGAGCGCGGCATGCTCCCGCACACCAACATCGGCGTGCTGGAGAAGGGGGACCTGGCCCGCCTGCGGGAGGTGACGGCTTCACAGGGCCTGATGCTGGAGAGCGTCTCCGAGCGGCTGATGGAGACCGTCCACGCAGGGAGTCCCACGAAGCACCCAGCCGCTCGCCTCGCCACGATCGAGGCGGCCGGCGAACTGCGCATCCCGTTCACCAGCGGCATCCTGGTCGGGATCGGCGAGACCGAGCAGGAGCGCGTCGAATCCCTCGAAGCGCTTGCCACTGTCCACCAACGCCACGGTCACCTGCAGGAGGTGATCATCCAGAACTTCGTCCCGCATCCGCGGTACTACGGGGCGGAGGTGGCTGAGATCGCGGATGAGGCGGCGCGGGCGCGCTGGGGGAAGGGTGGGGCATCCTCCTCACTCGGATCCTTTGAGGAGCGTGGGGGGTCGTCCGTGCAGCCGCAGAGGCAAAGTTCCGCAAAACGTTCGGAGGACGCCCCACCCTTCCCCCCGTGGGCCGACCCGGTCTCAGTGGACGAGATCAAGCGGCTGATCGCCGAGTGCCGGCGGTTGATGCCGGATGTGGGGGTGCAGGTGCCGCCGAATCTCTCGGAGTTCTGGCCGGAGCTGGTCGAGGCGGGTGCTACTGACCTCGGTGGGCTGTCCGCCAATGGGGATCACATCTCGCCGGAGGAGCCGTTTCCGTCGCCGCACCAGGTCCGCAAGGAGCTGGCGCCGCGGGGGTACGCGCTGACCGAGCGGCTGTGTGTGTATCCGCAGTACATGGACCCCGAGTGGATGGAGCAGGGGGTCCTTGACGTGATCAAGCTGAAGTACTGGAGTTTCATTCCGCGCAGGGGGTCCGGGCGGCGGAGTGAGGAGCAGCTCGATGGGGGGCTGGCCGAGCGCGCAATCGCCAAGGGACGCGAGGGGGTTGGGCTCTCCGAGGATGAGCTGACGGCGCTGTTCGCGGAGACCCGGCCCGAGGTGATCGAGGAGATGCGGGTCGCCGCCGACGAGCTGCGGGCCGAGCTGGCTGGCGACCGGGTCACCTTCGTCGTCAACCGCAACATCAACTTCACCAACATCTGCGTGGTCGGCTGCGCCTTCTGCGGGTTCGGCCAGGGGCGTCGCTCGCCGGACGCCTACGAAGTCTCCGAGGGGGACTTCGCGGCGCGGATCGAGGAGGCGGTCGCCTACGGCGCCACCGAGCTCTGCATGCAGGGCGGCATCCATCCCGACCTGACCCTCGAGGAGTACGGCAAGTGGCTGCGCCTGGCCAAGGGAGTGGCGCCGCAGCTGCACCTGCACGCCTACTCGCCGATGGAGGTCAGCTACATGTGCGAGCGCTCCGGCAAGCAGCCGGCGGAGGTCTTCGAGTACCTGCTCGAGTGCGGGCTCGGCTCGACTCCCGGCACCGCCGCCGAGGTGCTCGACGACGGGGTCCGCCAGCGGATCTCGCCGAACAAGCTGCCGGTCGAGCGCTGGGTCGAGATCATCGAGGCCTCGCACCGGGCCGGGCTGCGCTCGACCTCGACCGTGATGTTCGGCCACATCGAGGAGCCGCGCGAGCTGGCCCGGCACATGCGGGTGGTGCGGGCGCTGCAGGAGCGGACCGGCGGGATCACCGAGTTCGTCCCGCTCAGCTTCATCCCCTTCAACACGATGCTGGGGCGGACGCACGGGATCGAGGAGATCTCGATGGCGGAGAACCTCAAGCACACCGCCGCCTTCCGGCTGGCGCTCGGGCGGACGATCCCGAACCTGCAGGCGAGCTGGGTGAAGATGGGGCTGGAGGCGGCGACCGAGTCGCTGCGTTGGGGCGTCAACGACCTCGGCGGCACCTTGATGGAGGAGAACATCTCGCGGATGGCCGGCTCCCAGCACGGGGTGCGGCTCGATCCCGAGCAGCTGATCGCCGCCGCCCGCGCCGCCGGTCGCGAACCGGCCCAGCGGACGACTCTGTACGAGGTCGTCGAGACCTACTGACGGCGGCGCCGAGCCGCCATGATGGACCAATGCGCGCGATGGTGCTGGAGCAGCCGGGTGACCCGCTGCAACTGCGCGAGATCGCCGATCCCGAGGCCGGCCCCGGCCAAGTACTGATCGAGGTCAGCGCCTGCGGGGTCTGTCGCACTGACCTGCACATCCTCGACGGGGAGCTGGCCGAGCCGAAGCTGCCGCTGGTCCCGGGTCACCAGATCGTCGGCAGGGTGGCGGCCGTGGGGGAGGGGGCGGAGCGGTTCGAGGTTGGGACGCGGGTCGGTGTCCCCTGGCTGGGCTGGACCGACGGGACCTGCCGCTACTGCCGCTCCGGCCGCGAGAACCTCTGCGATGAGGCCGAGTTCACCGGCTACGACCGCGACGGCGGCTACGCCGAGCTGGCGGTCGCCGACGAGCGCTTCTGCTTCCCCCTGCCGGGCGACTACCCCGACCTCCAGGCGGCGCCGCTGCTCTGCGCTGGGCTGATCGGCTACCGGGCGCTGCGGCTGGTCGGCGCGGCGGAGCGGCTCGGCTTCTACGGCTTCGGCGCCTCCGCCCACATCCTCTGCCAGGTGGCCGTCCATCAAGGGCGGCGCGTCTTCGCCTTCACCCGCGAGGGCGACGAGGAGACCCAGGCCTTCGCGCGCCAGCTCGGGGCCGAGTGGGCCGGTTCGTCCGACGAAATGCCGCCGGAGCCGCTCGACGGCGCGATCGTCTTCGCGGCCGTCGGCGCCCTGATGCCGGCGGCGCTTCGGGCCAGCGCCAAGGGGGCGCGGGTGATCAGCGCCGGCATCCACATGAGCGACATCCCCTCCTTCCCCTATGAGGTCCTCTGGGAGGAGCGCACCCTCGGCTCGGTCGCCAACCTGACCCGCGCCGACGGCGAAGAGTTCCTGACCTTGGCACCGCAGGTGCCGGTGCGGACCGAGGTAACGACCTATCCGCTCGCCGGGGCCAACACCGCGCTGGAGGATCTGCGCCACGGCCGCTTCCGCGGCGCGGCTGTGCTGACGATCTAGCGGAAGAGGTCGTCCTCGGGCGGCCGCCGTAACGCTGCGGCCCCCGGCCCGTCCTCGGCCCCGACGTGCCGCCCGATCCCGCGCACGATCACCACCGGCACCCGGCTCGCCTTGTCCCGCACTAGGTCAGCAGCAGCAGCCGCCTCGTCGGCGATCGCGATCAACGTCGCCTCCAGCTCCCGCCCACCGGCGTCCGCGCGCCCACGCCAATCATCGAGCGGCCTCAGCCCCGCACACCCAATGGCCACCTCGCTCTGCCCGAGCCGCCACGCACGCCCGAAGCTGTCCGCGATGACCACCCCGACCGTGGGGCCGGGACGGGTGTGGGGGTCGCCGGACACTCCCGGCTGTTGTCCACCGACCCCCACACCCGTCCCGGCCCCAGCCATCGCGATTTCATCCCGAATCCGTCGAGCAGACCCATCCGGGTCCTCGGGCAGCAGCGCCACCGTGCCCTCCTCGGCCAGGTTGGAGCTGTCGATGCCGGCGTTGGCGCAGATGAAACCGTGGTGGGTCTCGACGATGAGGACACCGCGCTCGGCCCGCAGCACCGCGGCGCTCTCCTCGAGGATCAGCTCGACCAAGGCCGGCTCCTTGCCGAGTACCGCCGCCAGCTTGCGGGCTTCGGCGCCGGGGATCTCCGCCGCCAGGCGACGGATCCGCCCCTCCGCCTTGGAGACGACCTTCTGGGAGATGACGACGACATCGCCGTCGTGCAGCTCCGCCCGCGCCGCGATCAGCTCGCCGAGCGCCGCCTCGGGCTCGATCTCGGGCAGGCCCTCGACCGGCAGGACCCGGACCTCGCTCATATCCCCAATGCCTTGGCGGTGCGGCGGGCGCGTCCGCGCCCAGACTCGAGCTCGCGGGTGAGGGCGATGATGTCGGCTGGGGTGTCGAGATCGAGCCCCAGCGAGGGCAGCTCCTCGACCCCGAAGGCAGCGCCGGCCTCGCGCGCGGCGGCAACATGACGGGCGCAGCTGCCCTCGCCGAAGGAGGGGACGATCGCCCCCGGCGGGCTCAGCACCAGGGCGTTGGTGCCGGTCCCGTGCCGGTCCGGGACGATGCCGACGTAGCGGTCGGGGATGCCGGTCAGCAGCCGGTCGAGCTCGCGCGGGTCGAGCAGCGGGCAGTCGCCGGGCAGGAGGACGACGCAGCCGGCGCCGTCGGCTTCGGCGCGGGCGATCCCGGCCAGCGCCGCCTGGTTATGGCCGGCGTCCTCGGGGTCGGGGACGACCTCGGCGCCGGCGGCTGCGGCCAGCTCCTGCGCGGTTGGATCACCGCTGACGACGATCGTGCGCTCGACCGTCCGGGCGGCTCCGATCGCCTCGAGGACGTCGCCGACCATCGCCTCGGCCAGCGCCCGCCGCTCCTCACCGTCCAGCCCACCAAGACCCCCGCGGAGGCGCTGCTTGGCGGCGCTCAGCCGCTTGACGGGAAGGACGACGGTGGCGTTCACCTCGAGGCGAGGGTATCCGCGTAGTCGAGGACGATGCGGGCGAGGCGGGCGCGGCCGCCGGCACCCTCCATTAACGTCGCCGTCGCCTCGGTGCCGATCTCGGCTGGCGGCGGGTCGGGGTCGCCCTCGTCGACGATCATGCCGTCGATCAGCCCGGCGTAGAGGGAGGCGACGCCGGCGGCGGTGCAGGGGCGCCCGAGTGCCTGCATGAAGCGATCGGTCGGGCCCTTGACGACCTCGCCGGCGACGTAGGGGCTGACCGCGACGACCGGGGCGGGGGAGGCGGCGATCGCGTCGCGGAGACCGGGCACGGCGAGGATCGGGCCGATGCTGATTACCGGGTTGGAGGGGCCGATCACGATCGCCTCGGCGGTGCGCAGCGCGTCCAGCACCTCGCGGCTCGGCTCGGCGCGCTCGACTCCCTCCAGCTCGACCCCGAGCACCTCCGGCTGGCCGCCGTCGATGATCAGGTATTCCTGCAGGTCGCGGCGGCCAGCGGTGGTGATCACCTTGGTCCGCACCGGCGAGTCGGACATCGGCAGTACCTTCGCCTCGACGCCGAGGCCGCGGGCGATTTGCGCCTGCGCTTCGGTCGGTCGGCCGCCCTCCTCGAGGAACTGGCGCCGGTAGAGACAGGCGGCGAGGTCGCGGTCGGAGAGGCCGAACCAGTCCGGGGCGCCGAGCCGCTTGAGGCGCTCGAAGACGGTGAAGGTGTCCTCGCGGATTCCCCAGCCGCGCTCCTCGTCGATTTCGCCGCTCAGCCAGTAGGTGATGAGGTCGGGGTCGGGGGAGACGTGGACGCCAAGCGCCTCGACGTCGTCGCCGGTGTTGGCGATCACGGTCAGGTCGGAGCCGATCTCCTCCTGGACGCCGGCCGCCAGTTTGGCGCCGCCCGTCCCGCCCGCCAGCAGCGCGACCCGCACGCCGCTAGGCCCAGTAGTCGGCGTCGGGGAGGCCGGTCAGCTTGATCCCGGCGTGCGCCTTGTAGCGGCTGTTGACCGAGATCAGCATTGGCGTCAGCTGCTCGACGATCCGCGCCATCTCCAGCGGCCCAGCGTTGACGGCGCGCAGGCCGGGGATCAGCTCGATCAGTCGCGCCACCCGCGCCTTGTCGGCCTTCTTGTCGCCGCAGACGAGCACGTCCTCGTCGAGCTGATGGTCGAAGTCGGAGAGGGTAGGGGCGCCGATCGTGTGCAGGGCGGCGACGACGATGACCCCCTCGGGGACCATCTCCTGCGCCTGCTGAGCGGCGGAGCCTTGCCAGACGCCGAGCGAGCGGGTCGCTTTGCCGCTGACCGCGGCGGCGAGCGGGACGGTGCAGTCGACGAGGATCTGCCCCGGCCGCAGCGCCTCACGCAGGTTGTTGAGGTTCTCCGACTGGGCGCGGAAGGGGACGGTGAGGAAGACGATCTCGGCCGCCTGCGCGGCGGCGGCGTTGTCGAGGCCGCTGACCTCGGCGCCGGGGACCGCCTCACGGATCTTCGCGGCCGCCTCCTCGGCCCGCTCGGCGGAGCGGGAACCGAGCACGATCGCCGCGCCGGCCGCCGCCCAGCGGCGCGCCAGGCCGGCGCCGAGGGCGCCGGTGCCGCCGAGGATCGGGATCGGTTCGCTCGCGTTCACGGCGCGCCAGTCTATGCTCTGGCCGGCATGAGGCTGGAGGGACGGAAAGCGCTGGTCACCGGCGGCGCCAGTGGCATCGGCGCGGCGATCGCGCTGCGGCTGGCTGCCGAGGGCGCCGAGGTCTGGGTCGGCGACATCGACACTGAGGGCGCTGAGCGGGTCGCTGGCGAAGCGAAGGGCCACGCGATCGAGCTCGACGTCACCAGCCTCGAGTCGGCGCAGGCTGCGGTTGAGGCCGCGGGTGGCACCCTCGACATCCTCATCAATAACGCCGGCACCGACGAGTTCGGCTTCTTCACTTACACGACGCCGGAGCAGTGGCAGAAGGTGCTGGCCATCAATCTCGGCGGTGTCATCAACTGCACCTCGGCGGCGCTGCCGGGCATGCAGGCGGCCAAATACGGGCGCATCGTCAACATCTCCTCCGAGGCGGGCCGGGTCGGCTCCAAGGGCTCGGCCGTCTACTCGGCCGCCAAGGCCGGCATCGTCGGCTTCACCAAGGCGATCGCCCGCGAGGACGCCCGCTACGGGATCAACGTCAACGCGATCGCCCCCGGCCCAATCGAGACGCCGCTGCTGATGGGCGCCAAGGAGTTCGGCGAGATCGGCGAGAAAGTCATCGAGACGATGCGCTCCTCGACCCAGCTCGGCCGCCTCGGCCAGCCCGAGGAGGTCGCGGCCGCCGTCGCCTTCCTCGCCTCCGACGACGCCAGCTACGTGACCGGGGAGACCCTCGGCGTCAGCGGCGGCCTCGGCATGGCCTGACCCCCAAACCCACCCCCCGTCGGGGGGAGGCGCGGCCGCCTGGTCACTTAGGGGGTCTATGGCCCACCCAAGTGACCAGGCGATTGGCGCCAAAGGGCGCCGGGTGTGGGTGCGGGCGGCTCGGCAGCATTGGGTGATCACAAGCGCCCAGTTGGCCGGGCTCGGCTTCGGGCGTGATGCGATCAAGCATCGTGTCGCGAGAGGCCGACTGCACCCGGTCGCGCGGGGGGTCTACGTGGTCGGCCGGCGCGAGCTGACGCCCCATGGGCGCTGGATGGCTGCGATTCTCGCTTGCGGCTACGACCCCGACTTCGCGTTTCCACTGCGACCTCCGAGCGTGGTTCTCAGCCACGGGAGTGCTGCCGCTCTTCTCGGAATCAGCACCGAGCAGGACGAGATCGAGGTCTCGGTGCGCGCGGATCGGCGACGGCGGCGCTCCGGGATCCGCGTGC
>Ga0207686_10000449_pt1 | contig 27318 bp, 26 predicted proteins | sample KBSM24metaG_FD_184396 | JGI IMG/M metagenome (GOLD analysis project Ga0207686, IMG submission 184396) | Miscanthus rhizosphere microbial communities from Kellogg Biological Station, Michigan, USA - KBS M2-4 metaG (SPAdes) (version 2) | ecosystem: Host-associated > Plants > Roots > Rhizosphere >...
TACCGCTTCCCTTCTCCGATCACGCCGCTCGGCGTGCTCAAGAAACTGGAGGAAGGTGAACAGCGTCTGAGCCGGTTCACCGTAATCGAAGGCTGGACGCGCTGGGACATCGCCGACGCGATGAGCCATGTGCCTGAGCTGAATCTGCCGGACAAAGACGAAGCGCTGAAGCTGATGAGTGACACCAGCGCGATTCGCGATCTCGATCCGGAAGCAAAGGACCTGGAGGGTTATCTGTTTCCGGCGACCTACAATTATCCACCCGACACCAAAGCCGCCGCCGTGGTTGCCGGCATGGTCAAGCGTTTCCGTCAGGAGTGGACCACCGAGCGAGCTGAACGCGCACGGGCGCTCGGCATGTCACCCAGAGATATCGTCGTCATCGCCTCGCTGATCGAGACTGAAGCGAAGTTGAAAGAAGATCGGCCGCTGGTCGCATCGGTCATCTACAACCGGCTGAAAAAGAACATGGCATTGGGAATTGATTCGACGATCGTGTACGCGTCAAAGCTCGCGGGGAAATGGCGCGATGACGGCAAAGTCTATCTCAGCGACGTGAATCGCCGTTCGCCTTACAACACCCGAATCTTTTCCGGCCTGCCTCCCGGGCCAGTCGGTAATCCAGGCGAAAGCTCTCTCGATGCCGCGCTCAATCCCGCGCAGACCGATTATCTCTACTACGTCCGCGATCCCGCGCGCGACGATGGCGCGCACAACTTCTATAACAACTCAGCTGATTTTGAGCGCGGGGTGCGCGCACTCCGCGAGTGGGAGGCGAAGCAGGGCCGCTAGCCCGAACGGATTTAGCTGCGGATTTTGATCGTCAATTTCCGATCTACGAAATCCGCGTTAATCCGGTATCGATTGTTCAGCCAACCAGACCTGCGGACGCTCACGGTCCAACAATCATGATGTTGTACTCCGCAGTGCCCGTAACATCTCCTCCGCCAACCAGCCATCGACCGGCGGGACAGGTGCCGAAGGCTGAGCCACCGGTATAAGTCAAATAACAGTTCGAGTTCCCATCCGTATTCGAACGATCACCGAGAATGCCGACAATCGCTGTGGCCAGGATCTTCGCATCCGCATTCCCGTTGATGGTCGGATTATCGATGACCGTGAAATAGCTTGGATTAGCGGCTGGGCCACAAGTGTTCCCGCCGTCCTTGACGAGTCGGAACGTGTTCAGGTTCGAGTCGCCCGGAGGACCCTGCGGCCCCGGAGAGCCTTGTGGTCCCGGAGATCCTTGTGGTCCCGGAGATCCTTGTGGTCCCGGAGATCCTTGTGGTCCCGGAGGTCCCGGTGCTCCCGCGACGTTCCAACTGATTGGGTTTTCATGGTTCCGGCAATCGCTGGGCGAGTTCACCAGTCGCAGGTTGCCGTTCGTGTCGTTGTAGCAAGCCTGGATCGTGCTCGGCGGCGGAGCAGCGGACACCGCTGCATAGGCCACCAGCGCAACCATCGCGGCGGCGGCCAACAAGCTGGCGACCGCTAACCGATTGTGGACAAGTTTTTTCATGGATGCCTCCAGATATCGGGTGTAGTTGGCGACATGAGTTGACTCACGTCACGGGGAAACTCAAGAGGCGCGCATTCTAACAGTGATGAGTCTGAAGTCAATCTCCTTCACGTTTCCATGGCAGTTGCTGTCTCGGCTTCTCTAGCGAAGTAAAGTTCCTTGTCTTTCGCGATCAATGGGACTATGCTCGAAATCGACCCCGGCCGGTTCTCTCGCATGACAAGGACTGAAACATGAAATACTTTCTCGTTCTCATTATTCTATTTATCGCGTCCGTAGGGGCATTCGGCCAGGGCAAGGGTGTTGACACCCAGAACCAACGGATCAGCGATAACGGCTCTAATAAAGGTCCGGCGAACAATGGATCCAAGATCGACGTCGGCACGAGGGGTTCGGGCATTAATTTTGGTAAAGATAAAACCCCCGAGCACCAGATGCTGCCGAATCCCTACCGGCTGACGGCGAGACGAGACGTCATCATCAAAGCCGTCGCAGAGGTGATGCGCGATCGCAAACTGATTCTTGACGAGGCTTCGTCCAAGCCCAGCGACGGCATTCTGGTGGCTCAGCCGTATACCTTCATCAAAGGCTCGGTGGTGACCGGTCCGCAGCTAAATCGTTACGCCAGCGTCGTGACGACTGAGAACCGCAATTGGTCGCGCGGCCGTTACACGATTACAGTCGAGGTGCAGGCCATCGATGGCGTGACCGCCAATGTTTCAGTTAACGCGAAAATTGAGGGGCGGACCGACGGTGCCACAGGCGGAGAATGGATTAGCTTGCCCAGCAGCGGTGTAGCCGAACAGGAATTTCTCGACGCTCTGATCCAAAATGTTACCGGCGGGTCGCCGACGTCGCCCAACTGATCGCGCGAAATCGACATCAAAAGCTCTGTTGTCACTTCGCCCGGCGACTTCACGCGACAGCAGCTATTAGTAAGAATGCAAACTTTGAATCAACTCGAAACCGAACCCCTCCCGATTGAAGAAGAAGAAAGTCGCCACACCCGCAGGTTGTTGGTGGGCGTGCTCTGCGCTCTGCTTTTGACCGGCAGCGTCTGCGGCGGCTATCTGTTTTTGCGCAAGCGCCACGAGCGTCAGGTTGCGGCCACCACGGCCGCCGAAAAGATTGAAAAAGAAAAGGCCAAAGTCGAAGTCGCTGTCGATGAAGCGCGGACCGAAGGCAAGAAGAGCATCCTGAGCGGCACGATTCATAACATCTCGAACGACGCGCTTCATAACCTGGCGGTCGAACTGCAATTGCGGCGACGCACCGGCGGCGCCACCGAAGCGCGCATCGTCATTCCGGAATCGACTGACTTGGCTCCGGATGCCAAAACACATTACCGGCTCGAGGTGCCGGTGCAGGATTACAACTCGGCAACCTTCGCCCGGGTGGTCATCGGCGACGCGCACTTGGCCGTCGCTTTCAAAGCGATTCCCGGGACTGAACGTCCTCCACTGCCAGCGGTGCCCGCCGGCAGAACAGTTGTCGTAGCCCGGCCGGCGCCGAAAGACGGCGAGTTCATTAACACTGAACAGAATCCCGGGAAAGTCCCTTAAGCACGGTTTTGGAGTGCGCCGGCTGGACGGCTTTGTCGTTCAGGGGGCCAGCCTAAACAAGAAAGCGGCGTCAAGCCGCCGCACTCCAAACTTCATCACCTATCACTTTTCTTCCCTTCCCAGCCAACGTCTCATCAGGTTTTCCCGTCACAGGGTGTTATCGATCTTGAGCGTGGGATTGCGTTGAGCTACGATTGTCATCGCCGCACCGGAAATGAGACTTACTTTCTCTGATCGTCTAACGAGACCGCGCGTTTTGGGGCTTCTGGTTCTCATGACGCTGGCGTCCGTTTTTTCAGTGCAGGCCCAGACGCAAACTTCCAAGCCAAACTTCCCGCCGCCGTCGGATCCGGTCATCAAAGACAAGGACTCAAAAGACAATTCGAAAGATGACACCCGGTTCGGTTCTCCGGAAGCTGAGATGCGCAGCAAACTGGAGATCAAGGAAGAGAAGAAAAAATACGACGAGCACGTCGCGCGGGCGAAAGAGGTTTCGCAGCTCGCTTCGCAAATTTCGACGAGCTACGACACTCATAAGACACTCTCATCTGATGACGAAAAGAAATTCGAGCGCCTGATGAAACTGACGAAACGCATTCGTAACGATGCCGGCGGCGGCGATAACAATGATGACCTGGACAAAGACATCCCTGCCGGCATGGATGAAACGCTAAAGAGGGTCTCGGACATGGCGGATGAGCTCGAGAAGTTGGTCGAGGGTACTCCGCGCAACGTGATCTCTGCCGCGGTTATCGATCAAGCCAACAAGCTGCTGGGCGTCTTGCAACACGTCCGCGGCACTGCTCGCTAGGTATGCACGCCTTCAACCGATACAGACTTGCACTGGTCGTCCTCCTGATTGTTCTCACTTTTCTGGTTCTGTTCCATTCCCGCTCAAGAGCGGCCCGGACGGCGACGCCAGGCCCAAGCGCGACCCCCACGCCAGACAAACCATCGGACGATCAGGACGACGTCATCAAAGTCAGCACTGACCTGGTGGTAGTCAACGTTACCGTTCTGGACAAAGCCGGCAAGTTCGTCCCGCGTTTGAAGCGCACGGACTTTCATCTGTTTGAAGACGGCGCGGAGCAGAAAATCTCATCATTCAGCGCCGAAGAAACGCCATTCGCAGCAGCAATTCTCCTGGACACTTCCGGAAGCATGGAGGCGCGCCTGACTCTCGGACGCGGCGCGGCGATCCGTTTCCTTGACGGGCTGCGGGATGAAGACGTGGCGGCAGTCTACAATTTTGATGCGAAGGTCGAACAGATTCAGGATTTTTCGCCTGGCCGGGACTTACCCGCGAAGGCCTTCAAATTAAAAACACGAAACCAGACTGCTTTGAATGATGCCGTGTTGATGGCCGCCCTCGATCTGGGGAAGCGCGAAGAGAAGCGCCGCGCGATCGTCATCCTGTCCGACGGTGGCGAGAATTACAGCAACGCCAGTGCTGACAAAGCGCTGGACAAGGCCCTGCAAACCGGCGCGACGATTTACGCCGTCAACATGGGCGAGAAGGGGCCACAGCGTGATTTGGCGGGGTCTGGAATCCTGCAGAACTTCGCTGCCAAGAGTGGCGGGCGCTACGTTGGCTCACCCGGCGGACAAGAGCTGCGCGATGCGTTTGCCGAAATTGCCGAAGAGCTCGGTCATCAATATACGATTGCCTATCAACCGACAAATCACGCGCGCGATGGGAAGTGGCGCACGATCGACGTGAAAGTCTCACGCTCAGACGTGAACATCAGAACTCGCAAGGGCTACAAAGCGCCGAAGGCGTGATTACCTTTTCATTTCCAACACTGTCACGCGCGAGCGTGATCAATTCACGTCGCAAGTTAGCAACTTGCGCTCCAATCTAAATGCTGGTCTCGTTGCGCGAGCGTTCGCGGTGACGCTCGATGGCAAATTCGACGAGACGATCTATCACCTTTGTGAAGGGAATGCCAGTCGCTTCCCACATCTTTGGGAAACCCGAAACATCTGTAAGACCGGGTAGAGTGTTGACTTCGTTGACCAGCAATTCGCCGTCGGGCTTGAGGAAGAAATCGACGCGAGAGAGGCCGGACGCGTCGATCGCTTTGTAGGCAATCGCCGCCATCTTCTGGATTTGCTTGATGGCCGATTTTGAGATTCGCGCCGGAACGATGAATTCGTTGTGGCCCGTGCCCGAATATTTCTCAGTGTAATCGAGGAACCGCGCCGATTCGTCGTGAATTACATATTCACCGGGCAGACTCGCTCGTGGTTCATCGTTGCCAATCACGCCGCATTCAATCTCGCGGCCATCGACCAATTCTTCAACCATGATCTTCCGGTCGTAGCGAGCGGCCAGGTCGATGGCTTTGGCCAGCGATGCCTTGTCTGTGGCTTTCGAGACGCCGACTGACGATCCAAGATTCGCCGGCTTCACGAAACACGGAAAACCGATCTCACGCTTGATTCGCCGAAAGACCTTCGCCCGGTCGTCTTCCCATTCCGATCTCAAAAGCCACGTGTGTCGGCAAATCGGCAGACCGGCCTGCTTGAACAAAGCCTTCATCGTCACTTTGTCCATGCCGCACGATGAGGCCAGGGTACCGCAGCCGACGAATGGAATTGACGCCATCTCGAGCAGACCTTGCAGCGTTCCATCTTCGCCGTACGTCCCATGCAAAACCGGGAACACGACATCGAGACTCTGTCCCTGGCCCTCGTCGTCGCCCAGCGGCATCAAGCTGTGCCGAGACGGGTCGCCGACCAGCGCCACTTCACCGCGCGATTTTCCCAGTGTCTGTGCCGAAAGCTTGCGCTGGGTATCGGCGGGCAGCAGCTCAGCCGCGGCTGCGGGCGCGAGCCAATTCCCTTCTTTGGTAATTGCAATCGGCACCACTTCGTATTTTGATTTGTCGATTGCCTCGATCACCGACCGTGCCGAACGTACCGAGACCTCATGCTCTCCTGAGCGCCCACCGAAGATAACGCCGATGCGAAGTTTTTTTCCCATAACAAATCCCTCTCCCTCTGGGAGAGGATCCTTGATTTACAAAATTCTCTTGCCCAACGCGGACAGAATCAACTCCACTCCCAATTCAGCGGTCCGATTATTCACGTCCAACGCGGTATTGATCTCAACCACCTCAAGCGAGCGCATGCCGCCCGCTTCGGCAATCTTTTCCATCGCCAGATGCGCTTCACGATAGCTCAGCCCACCACGCACCAAAGTTCCCGAGCCCGGCGCGTCGCCCGGATCGAGCACGTCCACATCGAAGGTGACCGCGTAACCACCGCTGCCTTGGGACGCGATCGCAATCGCATCGTCGATGCAGGCGGCGAGCCCACGTTCATCAATCTCGCGCATGGTGAAAAATCGGATACCGAGTTTCCGGATCAGCTCGCGTTCGCCGGGATCGAGATCGCGCGCGCCGACGTGTGCGCAAAGTCGCGGGTCAAACTTGGGCGAGAAGCCGCCAATATTCAGCAACTCGGGAGCGCCATAGCCGAGCAATACCGCCAAAGGCATTCCATGAATATTGCCCGAAGGCGTGGTGTCGGGCGTGTTCATGTCCGCGTGCGCGTCCAAATAAATCAGCCCGACTCGCTGGTCGCGCTTGCGAAATGATTTGACCACCCCGGACAACGAGCCGATGGCAATCGAATGGTCGCCGCCGATCGTGATCAGAAAATCGCCGGCATCGACAAACTCTTCAACCTGCGTCGTCAGCCGCTCGCAAGCATCGTGGATCTCGGTGAGATACTTCAACTTCTCGTCAAAGCCGGGCAATGAATGCGAACGTTCAATCGGCAGATCACCGCGATCGTTGACTTCGTAACCGAGACTCGAGATGCGTTGCGCGAGACCCGCGACGCGAATCGCCGCCGGCCCAAGATGCACGCCACCCTTGCTCTGACCGTAGCTGAGCGGCACGCCGAGCAGGCTCACCGGTTTGCCGACGCCCGGCACTTCCAGATTAGTCGCGCCGCCTCTCTCTGCTGCTTGGTTCATCGATCGCTCGTTACGGTCCCCACTCAAACGCTATTTCAGAAAGGGCCGTGTCGTCGTTAGGGCCCGGGTTCGTGCCTTCATAAACCGATCCTATCACGAGCCGCACCCAACGTGTCTTGACCGACCCCACATCGAACCTTTGACTCTCCATGCGATCGTCAAGCGGCAGCACGCGCGAACTTCCGTCTGAGAATTGCACCGTCATCTTCGCCAGTCGATTATTCTCGGCCCACGTCTGCGGACCTTTGAAATATCCCGGCTGAATGATGATCCGATGCAAATTGATCTCGCGATCGAAATCAAATCGAATCCATTCCCCGACGCCTGGTCCGGCTGCGCCTTCGATCCACGCTGTCGAGCTCTTGCCATCGATCGCATTGGCCGCGTAGTAGGTATTCGCCTGCACCGCGAGGCGTACCGATGAAGCCGACGCAGTAATTTGCAGTGGCCCCGAAGTGATTGAAGGCGTCGGGGTGGCGTCACCAACGCCGGTCCAGGTTGGTTGGGGCGTAGGCCGACGAGGCGTGGGCGACTCAGCGTTGGCCTGATTCTGGTTTGCCGGTGAATGTTGAATCACATAGATTGCCGCGATCGCTACCAGGACAATCAACAGCAGCACAATCGCAATCACCCCGGCAACGAGAAAAGGATTGGATCGACGCGACTCGTTCGGTTGCGCGCGCACCGTCGCCGGATAAGCCGGTAACGTTGGCTCAGACGATCGATCGGTCAGGCGAGATTGCGCCGGAAGGATTTCAGTCGGTGGCGGCTCGACCCGCGTTCGCAGAGCAACTAAAGAGGTTCCGTCTTCGAGGCAGAATCTAAGCGTGTCGTCTGCATACTCGCGATTGCATTGCGGGCAACGCTTCATATTCAGGTGCTACGTGGTGAAACGTTTACGAGGTTTGAGCAATCGCCGATTCATCAATCGTCACATTCGCTGATTCGCGGACGATGATCGACACGGCTTCTTCGGGCGACGTGGCGAATCTCAGAATGGCGACATCTGCTTCGGTCACGGCCAGATCACCTTGCCACGCTTTCACGACCGGCGGCCAACAAGTTCCCAGCAGGACCAGGGGCCGCGGCTCGAGCACACGCGTCTGCATCTTGTTCCAGACGAGGGAAATCTCGGTGACCGTGCCCATCCCGCCGCGCAGCGCGATGTAACCGACGGACCGCGTGATGAGTCGCTGCAGACGTTCGTAAAAATGTTCTGAGGGAAACTTTTCTGTGAGGTAACGGTTCGGTTCCGACTTGAACTGATTCATCGTAATGCCGATGACGCGACCGCCCCGTTCGTGCGCGCCGCGGCTCGCTGCTTCCATGACGCCGGCATAACCTCCGGTGCAGATCGTGAAACCCGCATCGGCCAGCATTCCGCCGATCTGCAACGCCTGTGAATATTCAGGATCGCCCTCGCGGCATTTCGATCCGCCGAAGATTGTGATGATTCGTTCGCTCATTCTTTTGCACCCTCCCTTACGGTCGGGTTTCTGATCAGTTCGGTTTTCCGTCTTTGGCCCAGTGCGGTTTGAAATCAGTATTCACCAGCCACACGACGGGGCCGACCATCGAAGCAATGGCTTCGGTCATGTGCGCAAAGTCGACCTTCGAAAGATCGTCGCTGGCCCGGTGATAGTCTGCATGCAGACCGAAACTCGAAACGGTGTGCGCAATGATTCCCTTGCGCGCCAAAACGTAATTGTCCGATCGCCGAAAGAAACTTTGTTCCGGATGAGGATCCGCAACCAGCCGCGCGCCGTGAGCGGCCAGCTGCGCGCCGAGATCGGACCGCTCATATCCGGTAAGCCACAGCGTGTGCGGGGCGACCGCCGCATCGGGCCGGCCGATCATTTCAAACTCAAGATTCGCGACAAAGCTTTCGATAGGCACCGGTGGATGGTCCTGAAAGTAGCGCGCGCCCCACCCGCCAATCTCTTCACTGCCGAACAAAGCGAAGACTACCGTTCGCTTCGGCTTCGTTGTCGCCAGGGCTTCGGCTAATTCGAGGACCGCAGTCACGCCCGAGGCATCATCATCCGCGCCATTGAAAATGTTGTCTCCGGTCATCCCTTCGCGCACGCCAAGATGATCGAGGTGTGCTGAAAGCAGAATCGTTTCCTGCGACAATTTCTGATCGCTGCCGCGAATAATGCCAATCACGTTGGTCGTCGTGGCTTCCGTCGCCGGCGCGTCCGCGGGAGCGCCGCGCGTCCGGCGTTGGAACTTCACGGTTTGCAGATATCCGCCGTTGTCACCGGCTGGTTTGATTTTCAAAGCCTGCAACTGCGAAGCGATATATTCTGCCGCGCGCAGCTCATCGGCCGTCGCACTGCCGCGTCCGCGCATCTCATCACCGGCCAACGCGCTCATGTATTTTCGCACCGACTTTTCGGCGACGGTCGTTTGTGATTTGGCGCCTTGTGCGAAGGATGCCGGTAAGGCTGCAGCGGCGCAGAGCGACAGCAGCAACACCGGTAGCCATCGATCCGCTTTGAGCCATCTGCTGATGGTGCTGAACTCGCCGGTTTTCATTTCGCGACCTCGCCGCTAATCATCAACGAACCCGCCTCACGATAAGCGACGAAGTCCTCGCGAGTCTTAAACGAGCCACCGGCATAATCGTCCGGGACAGGTCGAGGATCAATAATCCTGGCATCGCGAATATTCGTGAAGCCGGCATCAATGAACAGCGAGCGATAATCATCGACACTCAGCAGTTCCACCGGAACATTCAACGTATCGATCCACTGATGCGTGGCTTCGTTCTCCCAGTAGAGATCCATCACCGCGCAAAACAAGCCGCCCTGCTTCATCACCCGATGAATCTCACTTAACGCCTTCGGTATGTTTCGGTAGTAGTACAGCGACTCCATCGAGAAGGCATGCGTGAATTCGTTATCGGCAAACGGAAGTTGCTCGGCGCTGGCAACCTGAAAATCTACGTTCGCATGAGACTTTGATTGTTCACGCGCGACGCGAACCATCTCGTCCGAAATGTCTATGCCGGTCACGCGTCCATTGAATGCGTACTCAGCCAAAAGCCGCGACGCCCATCCCGATCCACAGCCGATGTCCAGCACGCGCGAATCCGGCTCGACGCGCATGCCGGCAATGGCTTGCTCGCCTACCGGCCGGCGCCCGCGCTCCATACTTTCGCCCTTGCCCGCGCGCGCCCACTCGTTGAATTCAGTGCGAAGTTGTTCGTCCATAAATAAAATAACGTCGTTTAGAGTCGGTACTGCCCGACCAACCGGGTAGCCCGCTCCTAAACGATTCGTGTGAGTTACGGCTTTAATCGATACAGCATCCTCGGAAACGGAATCGCCTCGCGCACGTGCTCAATCCCGCACATCCACGCGGTGCAACGCTCGACGCCCATACCGAATCCCGAATGCGGCACGCTGCCGTAGCGGCGCAGGTCGAGATACCATTCAAAGGCTTCCCGCGGCAGACCATGCGCGGCGATCTGTTGTTCGAGAAACTCGATTGAAGTCGCGCGTTCGCCGCCGCCGATAACTTCGCCGTAACCTTCCGGCGCCAGCACATCTACGCCCAGCGCGTACTGATCGCGTTCGGGATCGCGCTTCATGTAAAAAGCTTTTACTTCGGCCGGATAGTGATGGACCATCACCGGCTTGTCGTACTTGCTCGAGAGATAGGTTTCGTCAGGCGCTCCGAGATCGCCACCCCACTCGAATTTGTTTTCGAGTTCACCTTGCGCAAATCCTTCGTCGAGCATCTTCACGGCGTCGTCGTAATGAACGCGCGGAAAAGGCGGGACAATCGATTCGAGTTTCGACTGGTCGCGTTCGAGCACCTTCAATTCCTCTTGCCGTGTTTCCAGCACCCGCGCGGCGATGTACGACAGAAATCGCTCGGCCAAATCCATCACGTCGTCGAGCGTCGCGTAGGCCATCTCGGGCTCAACCATCCAAAACTCGGTCAGGTGCCGGCGCGTTTTTGACTTCTCAGCGCGAAACGTCGGGCCGAAGCAGTACACCTTGCCGAAGGCGGCCGCCGTTGCTTCGTTGTAAAGCTGACCCGATTGCGTGAGATAGGCTTTCTCGTCGCCGAAGTAATCAACTTCAAAGAGCGTGCTCGTGCCTTCGCAAGCCGCGGGCGTGAAGATCGGCGTGTCCAGCAAGGTGAAGCCATCGTTGTCGAGAAAATCGCGCACGGCTTTCACCACCGCGTGACGCACTTTCAAAATCGCGTGCTGCTTCCGGGAACGCAGCCAGAGATGCCGGTTGTCGAGCAGGAATTCCGGGCCGTGCTCTTTCGGCGAAATCGGAAAGTCATGGGCGTTCTGCAGAACTTCAGCCGTGGTCACATCGACCTCGAATCCACCGGGAGCGCGGCTGTCTTCGCGCACCTTGCCGTTGACGATTAACGACGACTCCTGACCCAGGGGCTTGAGCGCGTCCCACACTTCCGGCGCCACCGCATTCTTGGCGACCACGCATTGGACGATGCCCGTGCCGTCTCGCAGCTGCGGAAACAGGAGCTTGCCGCTCGAGCGCATGTTGTAGAGCCAGCCCTTGAGGGTGACTTCTTCGCCGACATGTTTTGAAAGGTCTGTGATGTAAGTTTGCATTCAGTAAAAGTGCGCGACGCGCAGATTTGATAATAGCCTAATGATTTAACGCTCAGTAAGTCGAGCAGTAGCGACCGGATCAATACGAAAGACGCACAATGATCCGGTCGGTACCGCTCCCGGTTGTGACACGCTGGTGTCCGCTGCGCGGACTATATTCTCTCTTTGATCATTCGCTGCAAGACCGGAAACCGTTCCAACCATTCCGCCGCCTGCAACACGATCAGAAACGTGGGATGAATGTGGCGCTCATAAAACTCTCCGCGGCCATAAACCGCGGTCTGACATGAAAACGTGCCGACAGCTTTCAAGCCGCGCTGAATCGTCATCAAACGGAATTCTTTGCTGAAGTCATCCGGATCGATTGCCTCCAGCCCGTTGTGGCGACGCGCGTCGAGAAAGAACAATCGATGCGCGCGCACCTCAGCCAGAGAAGGCGTCGCCGGTTGCCGATCCAGTAAGAGCGAAACCAGATCGTAGCTGGCGGGCCCCATCCGCGCATCCTGGTGGTCGACCACTCGAACATTGCCGGGTTTATCCAACATCAGGTTGGCGGTGTGATAGTCGCGATGACAAAGCACGCGCGGGACCGAGGCCAGTTCAGCCGCGATATCATTCAACTCGGCTTTCAATTCAGCCGCTTGCCCGTGGCTCAATTCCTCTTTCCGATAACTGCCAAAGTAATGTTCGGTAAAGAAGTTGAATTCCCAGGAAAGCTTCGCCTCATCAAATGCCAGCCGGCTCGCGATCGAATCATGCTCATAGGCCTTCGTCGTAGCCGCTTGAATCCGCGCGATGATTTCGATCGCCCGCTCAAGCAGCGCCTCGCGTTCATCAGCCGTTACTTCTTCAAACACCTGGCACAACTGCCGGTTGCCGAGGTCTTCCTGCACGATGATGCCGGCATCGCCGTCAACGTCGAGCACCTGCGGAACGGGCAGGTGGCACTCAGCGAACAAACGGGTGACGTCGAGATAGGGATGAATCGCCGCGTCAAACGGCTCGGGGTAGACCGCGGCCACGGCAGTTCCCTTCTGCCAAGGTATGCGAAAGTATTCGCGCGTCGACGCGTCAGGTGTCAGGGCCCTGATGCCTTTACGGTCGGCGCCCACCCGCGACGCCACGTAGTCCGCGATGCGTTCGCGAGCGGAAGTCGCGAAGGCGGTTGAACTGGATTGAAGAACAGAACTCATAAGAATCAGGGTTTAGAGGGTTGGGCTCAGGGTAGTTCTATCCGCAGCGAAACCGAATCAGCTGATTGGATCGAATTGAGAAACCGCTTCAAGATGTACCTGGAAATCGCCTCAAAAGGAGAGTTCGATGTCGCCCAAGCTCGTACACCCTCGTCAACCTTAAGCGAATCTTATCATTGCGATAAGGACACAACAAAGTTGTCTCCAACTACTTCGCCTTTGAGAGCTTTGGCCGGGACTTTCTTCCCGGCGACCAGATCGGCTCGCACGACCACGGCGTCTTCGATGACCTCGCCTTGCCTGATGTGTACGCGATCGCCAATGATGGCCCTGCGCACTTTGGCGCCCGCTTCGATGACGACGTCATCCCACAAAACCGACTGACTGACATCAGCGTTCGCGTCGATCTGGGGATTCACACCGGCGTACAAATCGCGATGCTGGTCACGCAGCAGCGCCAGACTAATCTGGAGATAACGTGGCAGCGTCGACAGCTCGTACCACAATCCCTCACCGACATGCGCCACGATCCGCTCATCCCGGGCCATTGCCTTTGGATAAGCGTCGACGACTGTGTCCGAGAAGATGCCGCGCGGTATGTAATCGAATATCCGCGGCTCCATTATGTGAATGCCGGTGAACATCAACGGCGGGTCTGAATCTAAATCAGTGGGCGACGGCATCCCCGCGAATCTTGTCACCAAACCATCCTGCGTCTCGACGATGCTAAACCGTTCCCGCGCCACATTCCGCTTCAACACCAGCGTGGCCAAAGCGTTCTCACGGCGATGATGTTGCACCGCCGCGTTCAGATCGATGTCAGTCACCAGCTTGCCATTGATCACCACGAAGGTCTCAGACTCGAGTAGCGCGCGCGCATTATCAAGCGCGCCGCTGGTGCCCAGGATCTCAGGCTCGTAAACATATTCGAGACGCACACCGAACTGGCTGCCATCGCCCAACACTCGCCGCACAGAATCAGGCTCGTGATGAAGGTTGACGATGACGTCGTTGAGGCCGAAGCGCGCCAGGTACTCAGCCACGTAGCCGACCAGCGGCTTTCCTAAAACCGGGAGCGCCGGTTTGGTGCGGTCCACGGTCAACGGCCACAGCCGTTCGCCGAATCCTGCCGCCAGAATCATCGCCTTCATCGCGCTAGATTCTAATTGAATCCGCGGAGACTGCCACCTGCCGCATCGCAAAACGATCCCGCTTACGTTTGGAGGCGGCACTTGTGCCGCCAGCTCGCGCCGGACGAGTCCGGCGGCTACACGATCTCGCGATAATAATCAATGTCAGACAATAATCATTTGAAGCCGCATCGATTAGTGTCGTAAGCTGTTCGTGATTTTTCATAACCAGCAAATCAGGGGACCAATGCCTGCGGATCATTTCTTGTCGTTACCCTTCGAACAACAGATCGGACAGTTTTTCTTCATCGGCCTTCCCGGAACCACCATCGATCAAGAGACGCGCGAACTGCTGAACGAGATCAAACCCGGCGGAATTATTCTTTTCGGACGCAATATCGAATCGGCTGAACAGGTGCGTCAATTGTTGGATGAGTGTCGCGCGATCCTGCCGACGCCACCGTTGTGCGGCATCGACCAGGAAGGCGGACTCGTCGATCGATTGCGTCTGATCTTTCCGCCAATGCCCTCAGCTCGCGCGCTGCGCCAACACGGCGATCTCGCGGGCGTGCGCATACTGGGGAGAATTACGGGCGAGCTGCTGCGCACGTTGGGCTTCGACATCAATTTCGCGCCGGTGATGTCGATCATCACGCAGGAACGCAGCCAACTGACGAACGGCTTGTACTCGCGTTCGTTTGGCAGTTCGCCGGGCGAAGTGCTGGGCTACACGACGGTCTATGTGCGCGGCCTGCAGGGCGCGGGCTGCCTGGCCTGCCTGAAGCATTTTCCGGGCATCGGCGCCGGCGCAGTCGACTCGCACATCGAGATGCCTCTGGTCCCGTTGTCGCGCGATGATTTGCTCGCGCAGGATCTCGCGCCTTACATCGAGCTGTTTCAGCGGGCCGACGATCGCGTGCGCGTCGTCATGGTCAGTCACGGCGGCTTTCCAAATATTGATATCGCCAAAGGCACTACCGGCGGTTTAATCGAGCCGGCTTCAATCAGTCCCGCGATTGTGACCAAGCTGCTGCGCCAGGAATTGGGTTACCGTCATCTGATAGTCACCGACGATCTCGAGATGGGCGCCATCGCCAAGCATTGCGAGATCGAAGTAGCCACCGTCAAAGCGTTCCACGCCGGCGAAGACATGCTGCTGATCTGCGCGACGCCTGAAACAATCCGCCGCGGGTATCGCGCCTTGCTGGAAGCCGCGCGGACAAAAGAAGTCACCGAGAAACGAATCCAGGCTTCGCTGAAACGCATCGCGGCCACCAAGGCCCTGGCCCAACCACCGTTGCCGTTGAATATGGAGCGGATCGATCAGCTCGCGAATGACATACGCGAATTGAACAAGCGGCTTGATTATGTTTATCCGGGAGAATCGAATGTCCAATAGCGCCCTGCATCGCTCGCCCTGGCTGCGATGGTCGGTACTGATGATTTCTGTCGCGGTCCTGGTTGGCAGCGGCTCATCCTGTCGTCGCAACCGCGGCAACGTCTTTGTCATCGCGCTTTCCGATAATCTAAAGACCATCGATCCGATCGGGTCGCCCACCGTCGATGCGGCCAGCGAACGCGTGCGCGTATTGATGTTCAATTCGCTCGTCAAGAAGGACGAAAAATTCGATTACGTACCCGAACTGGCGTCGAACATTCAGCGTTCGGACGACGGGCTGAGCTTCACTTTTGCTTTGCGGGACGGGGTGACATTTCACGACGGCCGCCCGTTCACTTCCGCCGACGCGAAGTACACGATGGACACCGTCCTGGCGAACAGCTTTGCCAAGTCGGCGAGTTTCTTTGAAGGCGCCGGCGCAAACAGGACTGCGTACGTAAAAAGCGTCGAGGCTCCTGACGCGCACACGCTGGTCATCACCCTCAACAAACAGTGGACGGGACTCTTACCCAACCTCGTGCCCATCGCCATCATCCCGAAAGACAGTTACGAATCACAGAAGACGCAGCCGCTCGGCACCGGTCCATTCAAATTCAAAAGCTACGACTCGGCGCAGCAGGTGGTCGAACTCGAAGCCAATCCTAACTATTACGACGGCGCGCCCCACATCGCGAGCCTTCGCGCGCGCGTGATTAGCGATTCCAACGCGATGCAGGCTGAGCTGCGCGCCGGACGAGTCGATATGGCGCCGCTGCCGACGAGTTTGTCTCCCGATGCCATTCAGTCCTTATCACAGGATCCGAATTTGCGGGTCGATAAATTCAACGGCTCAAACCTGAATCTACTGACGCTCAACACCGCCGAAACGCCATTGGATAATGTGAAAGTGCGTCAGGCAATCGCCTATGCAATCGATCGCGAAAGTATGATTCGCGATCTGCTGCAAGGCCAGGGCTTCATCGCGCACTCGATCTTGCCGCAGGAATCCTGGGCTTACACTTCGGGCCAGACTTACAAGTACGATCCGGCGATGGCGAAAAAATTACTGGACGAAGCGGGGCTGCGCGACCCCGATGGCGACGGGCCACAGATGCGCATCTCGAAACCTCTCGTCTTCCGCATTTCCGGCAGCAGCGCGTCTGCACGGCAATATGCCGGCGTGATCCAAAACTACCTGAAGGAAGTGGGGATACCGGTTTCGATCGAGACGTCCGAATTCAACGTCATGCTCGATTTGGTCCGCCGCGGTCAATTTCAGATGAACTATGGGCAATGGGTGGGCGGCAACCAGGATCCGATCTTTTATCGCGATCTGTTTGCGTCGTCCGAGATTCCCACCGAAACGCGCGCGTCCCGCAATCGCAGTCGTTACAGCAATGCTGAACTCGACAAGATTCTCGAGGAAGCGGCGAACACCTACGATCACGAGAAAGCAAAACCACTCTACGCAAAGGCCCAGGAGATTATCAGTCGCGATGTGCCAATCATCCCGCTGTGGTATCAGGCCAACATGGTCATTGCCAGGAAGAACGTCGCCAACATTCAAGTGAACGCCAGCGGTGATTGGGGATTTGTAAAAAACGTGACCCTGCAGTAAGGAGCGCAGCCATCTTGTTTGCCGCTCGCCATCATTCCTGACGGCCCTTATGCCGCTACTTCCATGAGAGATTGTAGCTTTCGCAGAATTTCGTCTGACATATTCAGGAATTCGACACCGGCGCCGGTGGGCGGCGCGCCTTCCATCATCCGAATTTGATATCGCACCGCGCCTCGCAGACTGATTATCCCCACGCGCTCAGCGGTCCACTTCAAATAAATTTCCTGTCCCAACGAGAGATCGCGTTTCGTAGCGATGAAACAACCGCTGACGCTGAGACTGGTGATCCGATCGTAGAACTCACACTCCGGTCCCCAGCCCCAATCGGCGAAGAAGTCAACATTGACCCGCGGGTGGCGACGTTGTTCGATTGATCCCATCAGTCAACGTTACAGTGCTAAAGCCGTCTTGATTTCAAGCCACGGTATAACGCCTTCCCGAATCAGTTTCGGTACGCTCTGTGACGCATCGACGACGGTCGATGGTCGATCCGTTTGCGCTGCGCCATCATCGATGATCAGATCAACTCCATCACCGAAGTATTCGTGAACTTGTCGGACGGTGATTGCCGGCGCCGCGTGCGAGGGATTGGCACTAGTGGCTGTGAGCGCGCCCCCGCAGGCCCTGACCAGCAGGCGGACTCTATCATCGTTTGGAAGACGCACGCCAACAGTTTTTGTGCCGGCGGTGATCTCGGGTGGCAGCTCGGGACAGGCAGCGCCGATTAGAGTCAGAGCCCCGGGCCAAAAGTTTTTCGCCAGTAACTGGAACGTGGGAGAACTTGAAGTAACGAACCGCGCGAGCTGATCGTAATCGCTGATGACAACCAGAATTGGCTTGTCGTCTTCCCTGCCTTTGAGCTGTTTGATTTTGCGAACCGCGTCTTGATTGAAAGGGTCGGCGCCGAGTCCGTAGAACGTGTCGGTGCGAAAGGCAATGACGCCGCCGCCGGCGATGACGTTAGCGACTTGTCGAGCCGTCTCAATCGATTGTGAATTCACCACGGATGATTAGCGCGCGATATCCAAGTCCCGATCGTTTAGAGGCGGGCTACCACCGGCCGCGCGGTCGCCACAGAAAAGGCGGGCAGTAGCCCGCCTCCAAACAGCTTAATGATTTGTTAGTTCCGGTCGAGCGTTGTCACCCTATCTTAACGGCGTATCCCAATCCATCACCAACTGCCAGGACTTCCGCACGCAATTCAGGATGATGAATAAAATAGCGATTGAATTCGCGCAAGGCTTCGGTTGACGCTTTCTGATCATCAGAGCGAATTTCTCCGGCGACCTGTCCACCCCAAAGCAGATTGTCACAGATAACCACGCCGCCGACTCGCAGCTTCGGCAGGCCGAGATCTAGATACCCGCGATACTCTTCTTTCACCGCATCGATGAAAAGCAGGTCAAACTTTTCGTTAAGCCGCGGAATAACTTCCAGCGCATATCCCTTTTCGATCTGCGTACGTTGGCGCAGGCCCGCCCGCGTAAGATAGCCGGAAGCGCGACTGATCATCTCGTCGCTCGGCTCAATCGTAATGACACGTCCGTCGTCACCCATTCCCCGGAGCAGATGGATTACGGAATAGCCGATGGCCATGCCGCATTCCAGCGCGACCCTGGCGTCGGTCGAGGCCGCCGTAATTTCCAGGAACCTGGCCACCTCGCGGTCGGCGATCGGCACGCGGTGCTCCGCCGCGTAAGCCTCCATCTCGGCCAGCAAATCATCGCTCGCCGGCATTAGCTTATCGAGATATTCCGCCTGTTCGGTTTTGAGAATGGCGTCGAGTTTCGCTTTCACCTGTCAATCTTCTCCTGCATCAGACCCACCCACCGCGACATACCTTCGGCCGAGGCCCAGCTCTCTCAATTTATGCTGCAACGACTGTCGATGCATTCCCAGCACCGACGCCGCGCGCGTCACGTTGCCGCCCGATTCTTCGAGGCAGCGGGCAATGTACCGGCGCTCAAACTCGCGGCGGTCATCACGAAAATCAGAAGTATACGGCACGACCAGATTACCGTTTGCGGAAATATCACCCGCAGTCTTTTTCGGCGCCGGCGTGTCGATTTCAACGGCGTTCAGCTCGTCGCCTTCCGACATGATCGCGGCCCGTTCGATGACGTTCTTCAATTCACGCACATTGCCCGGCCAGTCATGCTCCATCAACTTGCGCAACGCCTCGCGGCCAACCGAACGAGCCGGCAACGAGTGCCGCTCTTCCGCCTGACGCACAAAGGCCGCGGCCAGTGTGGGAAGATCTTCGCGACGTTCACGCAGCGGCGGAATCTCGATCGTCACCACGCGCAAACGATAAAACAGATCGGCGCGGAAATTTCCTTTATCAATTTCTTCTTCGAGAGCCCGGTGGGTCGCACTGATTATGCGCACGTCGACGGGAATCGATTCATCGCCGCCCAGTCTCTCAATGCGCCGATCTTCGAGCGCGCGCAAAAGCTTCGCCTGCACGTTGGCGCTCATGTCGCCTATCTCATCGAGGAACAGCGTGCCGCCATCTGCCTGTTCGAATTTACCTTTGCGGCGGGCCGCAGCGCCCGTAAATGCGCCCTTTTCGTGGCCAAATAGCTCAGATTCGATTAGTTCGGTCGGCAGCGCCGCGCAGTTCACCGCGACGAAAGCGCCTTGGCTGCGGGTGCTGCTGCGGTCATGCAACTCGCGCGCTACCAGTTCCTTTCCCGTCCCTGATTCGCCGCGCACCAGCACAGTCGCATCCGTGTCGGCGACCTTGTCGATCATCGCGCGCACTTGCTGCATCGCTTTAGAATTTCCGAGCAGCGAGCCACGCTGCGCGGTTTCGATCTCAATGCGCCGCCGCAACGATTGATTTTCGCGGCGAAGCTGAATCGTCTCGAAGGCGTTCTTGACGACCAGCCGCAGATCATCGAGCTCAAACGGTTTTGAGATGTAATCGTAGGCGCCGCTCTTGACGGCCTGGACCGCCATGCGCTCAGACCCGTGAGCGGTGATGATAATTACCAAAGGTAATTCGGTGGGGTCCTCAACGTCGGTTTGGAGCTGCGCGAGAAATTCGAGACCACTGATGCCGGGCAGGTTTACGTCCAGCAGCAGCAAGTCAAACTTCGCATTCGTCATCAAGGCGCGCGCCGCTTCAGCGCTGTCGGCCTCGGCGATCTCATAGCCGAAACTTTCCAGCGCGCGCCTGATTCCGTAACGCGAAGCTTCTTCGTCGTCGACGATCAATAAACGCAAGTTCTTCATCTTTACTCCTCGTGAGTTTAATACTTTTCGAGGAGTTTTGCTTGCGCATCGTGTGCCACACTGCGGCTGTCAAATGCGGACATTGGCATATGGCTTGTCACGCGCCACTCGACGCGGGGCGCGTTACCGGAATGATTAATTCAAACCTGGCTCCGCCACCGTTACCGGACGGAACCAGTCGAGCCGACCCGCCCGCTTCCTGCATCCGCTTGCGCACGATCGCGAGCCCCAGGCCCGTTCCGCGTTGTCGGGTGGTGAAGAAAGGCTCCCAAATCTTCGCGTGCAATTCACTCGAAATGCCAGGGCCGGTGTCGGAAACCGAAAATGTGATCGCCTGGTCCGCCAAAGCGGATTCGATTCGCACCTCGCCGCGCACAGGTGTCGCCTGCAAAGCATTCAACACTAAATTTGAGAGAGCGTCGCGCACCGCCGCCGTCTGAACGCCGTTGAGCTCACTCGTCGCGACTACGTGGCATTGCAGCGAGATGTTGCGTTCGTCGGCATCCGCCCGAAAGAGGGCCGCGACATTACGGGCCAGTTCGGCCGCGTCCGCCGGAGCGGCTGCGGGCGGTTGGTTCCGGGCGAAACTCAATAGTTGCGTAACACTTTTGCTGAGTCGATCAGTTTCACCGACGATCAGACTGAGGTCACGCGCGTGCTGTTCGCTCAGCGCGTCGTCTTCTTTCATCACCTGCGCGATTGATTTGATCGCCGATAAAGGATTCTTGACTTCGTGCGCCACGGTCGCCGCCATTTGGCCCAGCGCCGCGAGCCGCTCTCCTTCCGCCAGCTTTCGTTCCAGTCGAATGTTTTCCTCGACCAATCGATAGTCTTCGATCGCCACCGCAATTTGGCCGGCGAGCACTTCCAAAACCGCGCGCACGTCCGGCGTTAGCGCATTTGCCGGCGCGTCGATCATCAGCCACCCGAGATTTTGGTTTTCGCGCGCCAGCGGGTAAGCGAGAGAATATCCCAGCGCGCGCAACTCCGGGTCGTCTTCCAAAGTCGTGTTGGTTTGCGAATTTCGCAGCAGCGTACTGGGCCAGGTCAAATTAGATTTGTCTGAACCTGATAACCCGATCTTTACGCGTCCCAGCGACAATGCATTAGCGGTTTGCGACTCGATCGCGGTCAGCAAGTCACCGAGCGATCGGTACTGACCGACCGAACCGCTGACGCGCGCGACCACGTCGCGATACAACGCCGTTTCACGTTGAAAGAGCGAGCGAAAGCTGCGCTCCAGCCAACCGCGCAAAGGCGCCGCCAGGAGCGTCAGGGCCAGAATCAGAATCGCTTCAATCACACCGGCGCGCAGACCATATCTCGCATTCGTCCAATCCGCGATGCGCCGGATTCCGTAGAGATAAACCGCGAGTACGACCGCCGCAAACGCCGCGACGATCAAACTCTCTTTGATAATCAGTTCGAGATAGCGATAGCGATAGATGTAATAAGTAAGCAGCGCCGAAGGCAGCAGCGATCCCAGATTCGCAACCGTCTGCAAGTACTGCCCGGCGATCGTCCCCCGCCCGAGACCGAGACCTAACGACGCCAGGATCAGGCACGCGATTACCGTGAACGACGCTGCGAGTGTTTGCAGAATGCGCCGCTCGCTTTCCGACTGCGCGCGACGCGCCACCAGGAGTTCCGTAATTGAGATGACGCCCAGGCAGTAGGTAATCCACAGCGCAAACGGAAACACGAAGTCGGATGTCTTCGCGATCATCGGCTGATACGGCCCGGTCCAAATGTGCGGCAGCACCAAAACCAGAAACAGACACGGAATGTAGGAAAGATAAATCCGAATGCGTTCGACGCGAGTTAACGGTCGTCCATGCGAGCTGGCCCAGAGATGAATATGAACATGCAGCAGCAGCGAATAGCAGAAAGTAATACTGATCACCGCGACCGTGTTCGCCAGTCGCAGCCCCAGATCCCAGCGCGCATGGTCCACCCCGAACAGACTGCGCAAGGTGACCACCAAATTGCCACCGTGCCAGCCGGCCATACACACGCCCAGCGCCAACAGCAGATGTTGGATCGGGACGACACCGAGGCGCTTCCGGAACAGGAGATATCCCATCCAGATTGGCAGCACGGCGCCTAAGCTGTAGCCGATTAGTTGGAGGGCTTCGAGCAGGCTCATGCGTCACTCCTGCGCCATGAAGATGACGAAAGCGACGGCAATTGATCAGTTACGACTATGGTCAGTAATCTTTGTAACGGCTCTACTGGACGCCGTTCGTTAATGTGATTTCGGTCCGCCGATTCTTGACTCTGCTGGCGAGGGTCGTGTTGGGCGCTAAGGGATTATCCGCCCCTCTTCCGTTCGCCTGAATTCTCGTGACATCGACGCCCGCGGCCGCCAAACGCTCGGACAACACGCGCGCGCGATCCTGCGTGAGCTGTTCCAGTGTCCCCGCATCGCCCTGCTTGTCGGTGTACGATTCGATCGTAATTTGATAATCAGGATTGTTCGCCAGCAGCGCGCCAATCTGATCGAGTTTGGCCAGCGATGCCGGCGCCAGCTTGGAAGAGCGCGGGTTGACCCATAACGATTCCGAAAGCACCAGGGTCATGCCGCGATTGGTCTCGCGGACCGTCAGGAATCGTGAAAGGCTCGCTTTCAGAGTTTCCGTGGCGGCCTTCAGATCCGCAGCTTTTTTGTCGGCCGCGACGCGTGCCTGCTCGGCTTGCTTCTCGCCTTCCATGCGCGCGAGTTTCATCTTCGCATCGTCACCTTCGGCGCGAACTGATCGCAACTCATCACGCAGGCGGGCGACTTCAGTGCGCGAGTCGCGCAATTGCTCGGTAGCGCTCACGGCATCGCGCTCAGCCATTTCGCGCGCGTGTCGTTCAGTATTCAACTCGCGTTGCAGTCTCGCGTTTTCCTGGTTCGCGCTATCGACTGATTTCTCTGCGGTGCGCACCGCGGCATCGCGGCGTTCCAACTCTTCACGTCGCTCGCGAGCAGTCTTGCGCACCACGGCCATATCTTCGGCTTTCGCGCCGCTGCTGATTGCCTGGCGAGCGAGAATGTCAATCTCGGTGTCCCGCTGATGCATGCGAAACGCGCTTTCGGCTTGTTCGAGATCAGCTTGCGCGGTGCGGTATTCATTCGGCGCATCACGTTCAGCACCGGCGTACCGCGCGAGATTGAGGGCCTGCCGGGCGCCCAGCAAGGCTACCGGAATTTCGCGGAAGTCTGTCTGGGCGATGGGCGGTACGCGCGGATCGCGAAAGTAGTCGCTGGTGTTCCCGATGTATTGGATCGTCGCGGTCTCTACCTGAATGTTCTTGCCGGCCGGCGCGAGGTTCTCCATCACCACCATGCGGCTAGGCGAATGAACAAGAAAATGAGGTTCGGCCGTAACGACCAGGGCGAAGGTCTGCAAAGGTGTCGTCACATCAATCTTTGAATCGATGATCCCGCTGCCACTCCGTTTGATCTCGCCGAGGTTGTCAACGTGGCCATCCGGCGAAATCGCCCATAGCACGTACGTTGTGTAGACGCTGCCCAACTCGTAAGCGCGCGGCAGCTTGTCGACGTTTAGTTGCACGCGCGTGCCGCGACGACCTTGCCGCTTTACATAAGCAGTGCCTTCCAAACGCGGCAGGCGGGTCGTGCCGTGAAAAGGCACTTCGATTTCTTTATCCAGCGGATAAGTGATTGCGAGCGTCTTGCGCGTGGCGTCGCTCTGGCACAATGCGGCCGAAGCGCAAACCAAAATCGCCGCCACAGCAACAATTCGGGAAATCAAAGGTTTCATTACTTTACCCCTTTCGGATTGATGGCGCCGGGGACTGGCTCCCTCTGATTGATGCGAAACGCAGAAGCATTGTTGCCGAAACCAAGCGAAACAGGCAAGTTTTGAGGGAGTGTCAGTACCTGGAGCGGTAGCGATGGAATCATGTAACCCTCTGAAAAAACGCGCGATTCGCTCGCGGACCGGCCCGGTACTACACGAGATATTCGGCGAGCTATGATTTCAGCGAACGCAGATACTCTTTGGTCCGCCGATCCTGCGCCAACTGCACAAGATAAAAAGAAATCGCGAGAAAGATGAGAATGTGAATCGAGCCGCCCTTGTGCAGAACAAACTTCAACACCAACCAGATGAGGACGAGCAGGCTTCCAGTGTACCAGAGCATTTTGATTCAACCGCGCAAGTTGGCAACTTGCGAAAGCACGCAAATTAACAATTTGCGCTACCAGGACCAACGCATTGTAAGGCACGATGACTTTAACGGCGAACAGAGGCGTGGGGAAATTCGATGGCCCGCAAGCCGGTGTGCGCAGCGTCGGTCGCGATTACCACGACACCGGAATTCAGCGGCGCGACGGCGATGCCCCGGGTCGGGAATGCGTTTGCGTGATTCGCTACCGCATCGGCGACCTCCGCGTCTTTCCATAACGGCGAGCCGTCCTTTCCCGACAAGGCAATCGCAAACGATCTCGACGTCGTCATAATCACATCCAAAACATTGTCCCCGTCGAGATCCGCGAACGCCATGGCCTGTGGTGGTTCACTGACGGTGGTGCTCCAAACCATTTTGCCATTGTCGCTGCGAATCGCCAGCAGAAAACCGTCCTGCGTAGCCACCAGGACTTCGGATTCACCGTCACCATCGAGATCCACCGCCATGAGGTTGCCGCGCGACAATTCTTCCTTGCCCGTCACTCGGCCTAACGCCTTCAAATCGCCAGCCGTGATTCCAGTCAGCCCTTCTTTCGTATCGATCAGAATCATGTCCTGGCGCTTAGCGACATTGTCTCGGCGCGCCTTGACGACCAGTGGTCCAGTCGTCGCGGGGCTCGCGGCTGATCCCGAACGGACCACGGTTCCAGTCTTGTCGCGCAATTCGATGTCGCCATTTTCGTAGGCGATAAAGAACTGACCATTTTGATCGAGACTTCCCGCCGCGGCCCCAGACATGCGCGCGGCCAGTGGAATCCGGGAAATCACTTTTCCGTTGGATACATCCAATACCGACAAATAACGCAGCGAACTATCTGCCACGACCATGATCGAGTTCCCGCCGTCGCGCACGACTACGGCCGATGACGGTGGAGTCGACAATGGCATCCGCCACAACTCGCGGCCGGATTTTCCTTCGAGCCTGATTGCTACCAGCCCATTAAACACCAGCACGTCATCAAGACCGGACGGTGAAGGAACAATCAACGGTGGAGTCGTCGGCAGGACCGGCACGTCCTTGGAAAAAGTTCGCCGCGTGCTCCAGAAGCCAATGCCGGTGGCACTATCGAGCGCCAGGGTCACTCCGTTCGCATTGGTCGCCACCACATCAAAAGTGTCGCGCGACCGCAGATGAGCAATCACCGGCCGGGCTACATCGCCAACCACGGCGTGCCACCCACCTGAAGTTGCAATCGCCTTCGACGGCGACAGCGGCGTTGAGGTGGGAACGGTGGCGACGGGTGGCGACGACGGCAAAGCAGGTTCAGTTGTCTCGGCTTGGGAAGTGTCGATGGGCGCCGCGGACGAAAATTCGCCCAGCGTTTTGGTCAACGGCGCAATTCGCCAGAAGTACTTTCCGGAAGGCAGATCGTTTATGTCTATCTCGGTGCCTTTAACGATGCGGTCAAAGACGATGTCGTGGAAACCGCTGTCAGCGGCGAGTTGCAAACGATAGCGCGAGACGCCCGGTCGCGCGCCCCAATGCAAGTGGACCCTGGCATTGCCTGACTGAGGATTGTCCTGCGCGATCGACGTCTGGGGCAGAGCGACGATTATCAACAACGCGCAGGCAAGGCTTAGGCGGAGCATAATCACCAAACTAAGATGCAGCGGCGCAGCGTTCGGTACTCCGAACGTTCACGGATTCTCGTTAAGCTTGTATCCGACACCACGCACGGTCAGTACGTAGTGCGGGTTCTTCGGATCGTTCTCCAGTTTCTTCCGCAGCCGGTTGATGTGCGGATCGATGTTGCGTTGATAACCTTCGTACTCGGTGCTCCAAACCCGGTCGAGCAAATCGTTGCGAGACCATGCACGGCCCGGCTCCGACGCCAACAAATCCAGAATCTGAAACTCGAGCGGCGTGAGATCGATCTTCTCTCCCGCGCGCGAGACTTCATGTCGACGGCGATCGACGACCAGATCTCCAATCTCCAGACGATCCTCGTTGCCGTCCTGCTTGGCAATCCCCTGACTGCGTCGCAGGAGCGCCTCGATACGATATTCCAGTTCGCGCGGGCTGAACGGCTTGGCGAGATAATCATCCGCGCCGGCTTCAAATCCCGCCACGCGATCGTCGAGCAAATCGTGCGCGGTCAGAAACAGCGTCGGCGTCGTGACGTCGCGCTCGCGCAATTTCTTGAGCAGCTCGATTCCGGTCATTTCCGGCATCGCCACGTCGAAAATAAAGCAATCAAACCGCGTAGCAGTCGCGGCCTGCAACGCCGAGGGCCCACTTTCTTTTTCAGTTACCTCAAATCCCAACCGTCGGAAATACTCGGCCAGCAAGGTGCGCATGTCCGCGTCATCGTCGACGATCATCAACTTTTTGGCGTTCGTTGTCGTGGTTTCAGAATCCACAGTGATTGTCCTCTGGCTGTCTCGATTCTGAGGTGGCGACCGAGTCCAGCAGGTTTGTAAAGCCAGTCAACGCAAGGGGTTTTCCGTCTAAGTATGTCGGAGCGTGCGCCTTGACGTCAAACGATTCGCGTCAGTATAGTGCCATTTCGTAATCGTACGCGGGCCACTGTCCTTCCCGATAAACGATCGAAGAATCGATTTAAGATGCGCGATCTTCGTCGGCTACTAAAATACCTGCTTCCTCATACCGGAACCTTCATTGCAGCAAACTTTGCGATGATTGTGGTCGGACTCATGGACGGTGCGACCACCGTCCTGTTGATTCCGATCATGAATCAGGTTTTCGGCCAGGGCGGTCAACGCGCGCCCAATCTGTTCGCCTGGCAAAAGATCATTCCACCGTCGGGGCTCGCCGCCTGGCGCATGATCGCCCTGCTGCTGATCACCTTCACGGTGGTCAAAGGCGTCGCCGAATATCTCTCGACTTATTGGATGGCCTACATCGGCGAGGCCGCCATCCTGCGACTGCGAGAGGA
>Ga0207686_10000451_pt1 | contig 27274 bp, 23 predicted proteins | sample KBSM24metaG_FD_184396 | JGI IMG/M metagenome (GOLD analysis project Ga0207686, IMG submission 184396) | Miscanthus rhizosphere microbial communities from Kellogg Biological Station, Michigan, USA - KBS M2-4 metaG (SPAdes) (version 2) | ecosystem: Host-associated > Plants > Roots > Rhizosphere >...
TTTTTGTTTTTCAATCGGCTGCTATTGGGCAGAAATAAAAAAATAAAAAATCTAAGACGGAGGAGAAGGGCCCCAAAATTTTTGAAACAGTGGGAGATACTCTTCGCAAGGATTCTGTTGTTTATTACGAAACTGAAATTGGTTATATAATGCCTGATCTTAGCCCCAAATTCAAAGGCAAATGGATGATCAATGTAATGAGGAGACAGGCAAGGGCTATTCCGGATTCTTTAACCGCTGCTTACCTGGAATTTTATGGTGATACGCTTTTCTCCGCGATTGTTGGTTGCAATAAATTTTGGGGCAAGTATATAATTAAGGGTCCTACAATTAAGTTTACGATATCAGATACTGCTTTATCTGATACAACTTTAACTGTCTGTCCACAATCGGAAATTGAAAGTTGGTTCATCAAACTTATGGAGACACGGGTTAGTTATTTTGGTATTGATGAAAAAATTCTATACCTCAAAGATGTGGCGTACAATATAGTTTTTGATTGTGCCAAGAAGCCGGAACAATTTCCATAGAGCATTTATTTTTCAAATCACCGCCATCGGATAAATTCAGATCTATAATCGGATAAATTCAGATCTATAAGGGAGTAATTCCATTCTCTGGTGGAAGAAAGTATTGAATACTATCCTGAAGGTATTTACATTGTGTGTTGAATCGGTCAACAAACTATAGTCCTTATTTGAAAAATATACCGCACTGAAATTTGGAAAATGGCCCTGCTTGTTAATTGGCTTATCAAAAGAAATACCATGATCACTTTGAAAAATAATTACAGTCGGTCGATTTGAATATAACATAATGCTGTCAGTAATTTTTTTTATTATGTTGTTCGAAAATGCGATCTGGTGCAGATACGCTACTTCTTTTGAAGGTTGAGATGAGCCAAAAAGTTTTCCAGTTGAATCATAAAAATAAGGTGGATGCGGTTCTAAGAAATGACCATAAACAAATTTTGGACCTGCAGTTTTTAATTTGATCGATGTCATTACTTCCTTCAATACTTCATTATGGAGCCGTTTCCTGTTAAGTGGGGTATTTACTGAATAGAGGTCATTGTTAAAAAGCCTAAAGTCTTCTTCATGAAGGTGATAACCAATATCCCTATCAAGTTTAAACAATAGATTATAGTTGTCATACAATTTTCTGATTCCCCAGAAATCAAAGTTTTTTATAGTTGTTGGATGTGAGTCAAAATCAAATAATGAGTGGTTTAATATTCGGTATCCCCCATTTTGGAGAAATACAGCAACATCATTTTTGTAAGAAAGCTCCAACGCCTGGAAATACTGCCTGTCTGTAGTTTTATTAAGAGTATCAACATTTTTAATATAATTCATATTTAAAGCACTGCCAATAGAAAAGGCTGTACAGCTATAATTGCTCTTCGAATCCTTTGCGACATAGAATCCCTTGTTATGCAGGTAATCTTCAATCGCTTGGTTTGAATATCCGTATTCATTCTTTAATTGATTCGAAGAAGAGTAGGCATCAAAAATTATGTAAAATATATCGGGCTTTTTGCAGGAATCACATATTTGGTAACTAAGTTCATTTTTGTCATCTACTGTGTACAGGTTTTTATTGCCGCTAAAAAAAATACTAGCGAGATCAATGGTTATAAACAAAACCAAGGCTGTATTTATAAAAAGAAAGAGCCTTCCCTGAGCAACTCGTTTTTTTCTTAAAACAAAGAAAAGGACCAGCAGCATAACAACAAATAAAGACAAGAGGAAAGAATAGCTTTGAAAAAATGAATTAGGAAACTTGTCTGAAAGCCAGTTTTTAAGATCGCCGGTGAAATAAAAAGGCAAAAGGCAGCTTACTGTCATTAACGATGCTGTGGAAACTGACCTTAAAAATAAATACCATATTCCCAGTATGATAAGAGGTACAATAAACAAAATAATGATCCTATCATAGACAAACTCATACCGGATCAGGTGATGTAATCCTTTTTCCAGGTGTATTACAACAAACAAAGGTAAAGTCAGGAGGAACAATGGATATTTTTCAAGATTTTTTTTCATGTTGAGATATTCCTCAGAAAAGTACAAATTTGTTATCAATTCATCCTTTGCATTGGGTAAATTGTAGGTCACAATCGGGTTGTTTTTTTCATTTACTATGCTTCATTTGTATCAATCCGATATTCGCTATAATGACTCGGTCATTAATATTGAGAATGCTTTTGATGAGACGAAGGGTAGCAATTTTATTTTTGATAAAATTTTCAGGCATTTTGTTTTTGCTGCGTAGGTTTTCCTAGTACCGGAAATTGAAGTAACAGTTGGGTATAGCCATCTCCTACAGCAAGAATTGAATATTGCTAATACCACAAATGGACTAAATGATTTTTCAAAGATGTGGCGTACAATATAGTTTTTGATTGTGCCAAGAAGCAGGAATAATTTCTATAAAATATTTATTTTACCCAGGATCCCTTGATAAATTCAGATTTATAAGGGAGTAATTGCATTGCCTGATGGAAGAAAGTATTGAATACGATCCTGAAGGTATTTACATTGTGTGTGGAATCTGTTACCAAGCTATAATCCCTGTTTGAAAAGTATATCGCACTGAAATTCGGAAAAAATTTCTGCTGGTTAACAGGCTCATCAAAAGAAATACCATGGTCACCCTGGAAAATAATTACAGTTGGTCGATTTGAATAGGCCATAATGCTGTCTGTAATTTGTTTGATTATGTTGTTCGAAAATGCGACCTGGTGCAGATATTCTACTTCGTATGAAGGGGGACTTGAACTAAAGGGTTTTCCGGTTGAATCAAAAAAATAAGGTGGATGCGTTCTTAAAAAATGGCCATAAACGAATTTTGGACTTTCGGTTTTTAATTTTACCGATGTCATTATTTCTTTAACTATTTTGTCAGTGTGCTGCTCCATATTAAATGGGGTATAGACAAAATCGGGATCATTATTAAAAAACTTATCGATTTTTCTAGGAAAGCGGTAACCGATATCCTGGCTAAGTTTAAATAATAGATTATAATTGTCATACAATTTTCTGATCCCCCATAAATCAAATTTTTTTATGGTTGTTGGATGTGAGTCAAAATCAAATAATGAGTGGTTTAGTATATTATATCCTTCATTTTGGAGAAATGTGATAACTTCATTTTTATAAGAAAGTTTCATTGCCTGAAGATATTCCCTGCCTGTAGTTTTATTAAGGGTGTCAACGTTTTTGAGATAATCCATATTTAACGTACTGCCAATAGAAAGGGTGGTAAAATTATAACTGCTTTTCGAATCCTTTATAATGTAAAACCCCTTACTGCGAAGATAGTCGTCAATTGCCTGGTTGGAATATCCGTATTCATTCTTTAGTTGTTTCGAAGAAGCATATGCATCGAAAACTATGTAATATATATCAGGTTTTTTGCATGAGTCGCATAAGTTGTAACTCAGTTTGTTTTTTCTGTCTATTATATATTTGTTTTTAGAATCCATAAAACAAATAATAACCGCGTCAGCTATAATAAATAAAAGCAAGATTATATTTATAAAAAGATAAAGTTTTCCTGGAACAGCTCTTTTTTTTCTTAAAATAAAGAAAAGAACAAGCAACATAACAACTAATACAGGCAGGAGAAAAGAATAGTTTTGTAAAAATAAATGAGGAAACTTGTCTGAGAGCCAGTTTTTAAGATCGCCTGTGTAATAAATGGGTAAAAGACAGCTTAGTGTCATAATTGACGAAGTGCGAATTGCCCTAAAAAAGAGATACCATATTCCAAGAATGATAAAAGGTGTAGCAAACAAAATTATGATTCTGTCATAGACAAACTCATACTGAATCAGTCTATGCCATTCTTTTTCCAGGTGAACTAGAACAAATACCGGTAAAGTCAGAAGGAATAAAGGATATTTTTCAAGAATTTTCTTCATGTTGAGATATTGCTCAGAATGTACAGATTTGTTATCAATTCATCCTTTGCATCAGGTAAATTATACGGTCACTACCCGGCACCTGCACTTTTTCTGTAATTGTAAACCTTTGCCGGAAAACATTTTCAAAATTTTCCCGGGTGTATTCCGGATAAATATCCTTTTTATTCTGAAGAAGCAACTGCACTTTTTCATCTTCTTTCGGAACGAATTCAATGATCAGTTGATGTGAAAACCCATACAGATACTCTGCTATTTTGCCCAATGGTAAATTATATCCTATCGCCAGGTGGTGAACCAGCGCCAGAGCCATCACTGCATCTGTATAAATTCTTTCTCCGAACGAAGCCCTCTCATTGTTAGCAAAACCTGATGCAGAAGAGGGGTTCATTAGATCCATGCAAAGAGGAAGGATGTTTGTGATATTTTCTTCTTTTATTTTTTTATATAGAGTATTAATGCACTGATCATCTTTATCAACTGCTAAAACATCAAAATTTTTTGCAGCAGCCAGGCGGGAGAAGACACCATCATTAGCTCCAAGATCAAGTAGTTTTCTTCCATCAAGTTTTTGAAGCAGGTTACTGACAATCTCTTCCTTTTTTCCGAGATATTCCTGGCTTGAAATTGATTCAGTATAGTAATTGCTCCATTCTGTTTTATCAGTGTTGGCAAGATTTCTGATGATACCATCAAGATGCGAAATAAGATTATATAACTTATTCTTACTGAAAGAATGCGTCTGTCCTTTATTATTAGCTTTTTTACTCAGTTTATTTTGAAGAAAAACATGGAGCCATACGCCTGCATTAAGCTTGCTTCCCCATGGTAAAAGTTTTGCAGTAATATTTACAGGCATTCCATTTGGATAACTATTTAGGTAAGGTTGAATGCTTGTTTTATGATAATGAGAAAGCAAAAGTGGAAATAAAAAAGATTCACAAAATTGACGGTATGCTATCCACGGAAGTGATGGATCATATTTCTCAAAAGATAAAGTATCAATAAAAACAGGTTTCCCATTTATGAACTGCACGTTGTAAGGAGTGGCGTCTTTTAAGATCATTCCTTTGTCAATAGAGAGTTTTACAATTTCCAGTGTCAGCAGCGCCGCATCTTTCAATTGCTCAAAACACCACTCATAAGGATAACTTGTGAATGGAACTTGTTTCGGCAATAATGTAAGATGCCAATCGTCTGAATGTAAAATATTTTCAGTCACTTCTTCATGAGGGAGTAATAGTTTTTTTTCCTGGAGAAATGAGGAAAGCCCCGAGCTGGTTAACAGGTCGTAATGACCGGCATATATTTTATTTACCTGCCTGTAAAATTTTCCCGAGGCTTGAAAAATAAAACCTGATGGATCTTTGTAAGAAGCTGGATGTCGTGTATGATCGGCCATTAGCTGTCTTTTGGAGGAATCTCATCTTTGTTTTTTCGTGAAAAAAAGGATTTAATCCTCATCATGATATTTTTGGAAAAAACAGCCACTCCCAACACAGCCGCAATAATAACCTGCACAAGATAACTTCCGCTGCCTGGATCAATATATAAGAGGTAAATATGCATATTTAAAAATAATTTAGATTTGTTTTAGGCGTAAGACCAAGTAATGTTTCATACATCAGTTTGATCGTATTCTCTATATCATCCCGATGAATCATTTCAACGGTTGTATGCATATATCTCAACGGGATCGATATTAATACGGAAGGGCAACCATCATTTGAATAAGCAAAAGAATCTGTATCGGTGCCTGTACTTCTGCTTAATGCTCTCCATTGTACCGGTATCTTTTTCTTTGTTGCCATATCTTCAACGAAACTTAAAAGTTTATTATGAACTGCAGGAGCATAAGCCAATGATGGTCCTTTGCCACAGGCAATTTCACCTTCTACAAGTTTACTGATCATTGGTGTAGTTGTATCATGAGTAACATCAGTTACAATTGCAATGTCAGGTTTAATTCTGCGAGCAATCATTTCGGCACCACGTAAACCGATCTCTTCCTGCACAGCATTCACCACGTATAAACCGTAAGGTAATTTCTTATTGTTTTGTTTTAAGAGCCTTGCCACTTCTGCGATCATAAAACCGCCAACACGATTATCAAAAGCACGGCCGATATAATAATCGTTAGCAATTTCATCGAAGCCATCCTGGTAAGTAACTACGGCGCCAATATGAATGCCGAGTTGTTCCACTTCTTTTTTATTTCTTGCTCCGCAATCAAGAAAAACATTATCAAGTTTGGGTTGCGGTTCTTTATGATCAGGATTACTTAATCTTGTATGGATCGCTGGCCATCCAAAAACTGCTTTTACCGGCCCTTTTTTACCATGGATAATTACACGTTGTGCCGGGGCAATCTGTACATCAACACCGCCATTACGTTTCAGATATAAGAGCCCTTCAGGATTAACATAATTTACAAACCAGCTGATCTCATCAGCATGTGCCTCGATCACAACTTTAAATGAAGCCTTAGGATTCACTACTCCAACAGCACTACCATAAGGATCGGTGAAGCTTGTGTCAACATATGGCTTCAAATATTCAAGCCACAATTTTTGCCCGCTTGTTTCAAAACCAACAGGGGAAGCATTGTTAATATAGGTTTTAAAAAATGAAAAAGAGTTATCAGTGAGAATTGACCTTGATTTTTTAGAAGAAGCTTTTGCCATGGAATAATTTTATAAGGTTCAAAAGTAGTTAAAACCTGTTCATTAGCCACAATAATAGGCCAGAGAACATCATTAGCCCATCAAGCACAAAATAATACAGGTAGTCAGAAAAATTTCTTTTTGCATATCTATACAAAGTTATAAGCAGCAATGCAGGAATAAGCAATATCCCAATATTGATCCATTGTATGCCTATTTGTTTCAATAAAATGCTTAATACAAAAAATATAATAATGGAAATTGTAAAAAGAATATCAATGCCCCGTTCATTAAAGTAAGTGATCATACTACGTATGCCCTCCTTCTTGTCATAATCCCTGTCCCGGAAATCAAACAGGATGCAAATTGAATAAATAAAGAAAAATTGTCCTGTACAAAAAAGGATCGCCTTTTCTGTCGCAATGGTACCTTCTATTAAAATTGGAAGAACAGCTGTTACATAGGTCCATGCCATTGCAAGAAAGATCGTTTTACCTATTGCTATTTTTTTCAACCATTGAAATGGAGTGAAAGAGATCTTTGGCGCTGAATATAAGAAGGTGAGTATTGCTGCCACTCCAATATAAAACCAATGTTCTTTTATAAATAGAAAACTTATTGCTGCGCCTATAAGACCAGCTATTGATAAACGCAAATGATAGCTTTTATGTTTCTCATCCCACTGCAAACGTTGCGAGGGTGCAATGGAATGCGGTGTTAATGCCCAATGAAAATTATAACTGCAGACAGTGGAAAAGAAAACGAATGTGGCAAAATATAAATTAACATGTTTGCCAATAATAAGCGAGTATGCCTGGTAAACCATTATTACTGCACAGCATGACACAAACAAGCTGGTAAATAAAAAGAAATCAAGGATTTTTTTGAAGAAACTATTCAACCTGTCAACGAATTACATATACATTATCGACAAAGAGGGTATCGCTTTTATTTCCAGCTTTGTCCCTTGCAACGATCTTTAGCCTCAATGTATCAATTTCATTTTTTGCAGGACTGCCACTGCCAGGAATTGAAATTGGATCTAAATTCAATGTAAGATGGTCGTAATAGTCTAGAGTGATTTCAAATTCTCCTTTGTTCATTGTTGGGAAACTGGGAATATCATAAGGACTTTCTTTTGATGTGACAGGTTTTTTCATGTTTAATCTTTGCCTCGTGATAAACAAGGAATCACTCACATCGCCTTCTTTATCGGTGTATTCAATATTTAACCGTAAAGGGTCGGGTTTACCCACTATATCAGGGCTCTTTGATCTCAATGTTATTTGAGGTTTGGTTTCAAACTTATCTTTGCCACAGGCGGTCATTCCAAAAACAATGATCAGAGCAAGCCAAATCCTGGTTTTCATACTGTGAGTTTAATTGTAAACAAATTTAAGATTTAACCTGATACCAGCCTATAATGAATGGTGAATGGCATGATAAAATATTTTCGGTAACAGAAAGCGGCTTCAGGCAGCTTGCTTTGGATATTTTTCATTTTCAATATGAGGCCAATTCAGTCTACAATTCCTATGTAAAGGCACTTGGGAAAACACCCTCTGATGTAGATGAAATTGAAAAAATACCCTTTCTGCCTATAAGCTTTTTTAAGACAGACGGAATAAAAACCGGAAAGTTTAATGCCGAAGTAATATTTAAAAGCAGCGGAACCACGCAAAAAATAAACAGCCAGCATCATGTAAAAAATGTCTCTATCTATATCCAAAGTTTTACCACAGCTTTTAAAAAAACGTACGGCGATCCACAAGAGTGGTGTGTTCTTGGATTATTGCCTTCCTATTTGGAAAAAGGGAATTCGTCTTTAGTTTATATGGTTGATGATCTTATAAAACAAAGCCAGCATCCTCAAAGTGGGTTTTATTTGTATGATCTTGAAAAGCTGAAAGAAGCTTTATTCTCACTCGAAAGAGCAGATCAAAAAACTTTGTTGATCGGGGTGACCTATGCATTACTGGATTTTGCAGAAAAATTTTCCATACCATTAACGAATACGATCATAATGGAAACAGGAGGTATGAAAGGACGGAGAGAAGAATTAACCAGGATGGAGGTACATGATCAATTAAAGAAGGCATTTGGCAAAACAGAAATTCATTCAGAATATGGGATGACAGAATTGTTATCGCAGGCTTATGCAAAAAAAGAGGGAAGTTTCCAGTGCCCCCCATGGATGAAAGTACTGATAAGAGATGATGAAGATCCTTTGTCGGTTCAGCATGCAACATCTGAAGTTGTGTCAGGAGCAATCAATATCATTGATCTCGCTAATGTCTATAGTTGTTCTTTTATCGCAACCGATGATGTAGGTAAATTATATAGCGATAAAAGTTTTGAAGTATTGGGACGAATGGATGGAAGTGATCTTCGTGGTTGCAGCCTGCTTACGGTTTAAATATTAACCATCTCTTGCAGTAATTTTTCTTTTTCAATGATTTTTTTGAGTAAACAAACCTGGTTATTGGCTCTTATGAAATTTTGACCTTCATATTTTGAGCCGTAATAAATATCGTTATTAAGGTAATCAGTTAAAAAACGAAGAGCCTGCATATAGACCATGAATTTTCCTGCATAAACTAAATATTTTTTTTCAACGGTTGTTAGCTCCTTTTCCATTTCACTCAAATAACCTTCGGCAATTGCCTTGAAATATTCTTCTCTTATTTCGATTTTTGAAAGATCTTTTTCTTCTTCACTGACCGGGGGAAGATAAGTTCGCATCATATCTCCAAAATCGCTGATAAAATAACCGGGCATTACTGTGTCAAGGTCGACCACACAAAGTCCTTTATTGGTATCGTCAAAAAGTACATTGTTTATTTTGCAATCATGATGTGTAACTCTTTTTTTGAAAGCTGGGTTTTTGCTGATCTGTTCGCTTATTGATACGATCTCCCGTTGATCTTCCAGGAAACTGATCATTGCTGCAGATTGTTTGATCCTTTCCTTATTTCCATCCTTTATTGCTGTTTCAAATTGAGAATACCTTAATGATAAATTGTGAAAATCAGGCAATGTTATTTTTAATTTATCAACAGGAAATCCTGAAAGTAAATTAGTGAACCGCCCAAATTGTTTCGCTGCTTCATAAGCCTGAGGTGGAGAACTAACTACATCAACAGTATGGGAGTTTTTTATGAATGGGAAGATTCGGAAATACCCTTCATTCTCAATAAAAGCCATGTTATCACCAGCAACAGTTTTTCGGGGACAAGGAAATAAATAACCAGGATGTTGAACTTTAAAATGCTCACAGATCAGGTGAATGTTTGTTGCAATATCAAATGGATCTTTAAAAACATTCTGATTGATTCGCTGAAGTATGAACTCGTTTCCATTCTCGTTGATAAGCCATGTATTATTAATTAAGCCACTACCAAATGGTTTGACAGCGGCATTGGGTTCAATCCCGAATTCGTTGAGGATCGTTTTAAACATTAAGTGACGGCTTATTCAGTCATGAAATTATAAAATGAAATCAATTAAAGTTCATGCAAGCGATTGCGGAAAAATAGAAATCTAGAAGTTTGGATTTTATTGAAACGTGGTTTAGAAAGACTTTTTAGGAAATGAAAACATTGATCGAATGTGTTATACTAAGAATAATACAAGATCTATAAATCAAATGATTGGTTTCGATTTCAACATTTTTTATTCTTGCGATTAATGTTATAAATTTACATATTATATACCCTTATGAGAAATACTGTTTATTTACCAATAGCCTTACTTTTTGCTGGACTTCTTTGTATGGGAACTCAATGTCACAAAGACGAGATAGAGTTTCAATATGATTTCATCGAAAAGATTAACCTTGTACCTGCTCAAAAAAGTTATAATATAGGTGATACTATCTGGCTGCAATATAGTAATCCAACCAAACGATTATATGATAATAAAACAAGCCAGCTTATTTCTGCAGACACGGTCGCAATTGGATTTCTGATTGGATTCAATTCTAGATATGATGCGCCTGTCAACCCTACAGGAGGTTTTTGTGACTTTGTTTCCGCTAGTGGAGCAACTTTCAATATCCATTATGACGTTTATGGGACAAGTGCACTATTTGGATTCGGTTGTAACAATAACAATGATTATAATTTTTCAATCGGAATCATTCCTAGGCAAAAAGGAATATATAGTTTGGACTTATGGGGCGCACCAAGATCAGTTACGGGTTGTCCCAATAGAATTTCTTACTTTCCTCTTTCAACAATTGCTTATAGATTTAACGTTGCCGATTGTAATAAAGATATCTATCTTGAAATACCAACAAACTCGAGAGGTGAATCACCCAAAGGCTATACAGAAAGTGAAATAGACAAAAAAGAAGTTTATATTGTAAAGGTTGAGTAAGATGGTGTATGACATTTTGCATTAGCAATCACATTACATTCCCTGAAAAAATTTGCTTATCTGTTAACAGGAGGATAAAGGCCTTTCCCTAAGTTCCCCGAAACATTCCTTAAATATTAAAACCCTCCCAAGTAATCTACTGGAAAGGGTTTCAAATTTTACTTGTGCCCGAGACTGGATTCGAACCAGCACATCCTTTCGGACGCTACCACCTCAAAGTAGTGCGTCTACCAATTTCGCCACCCGGGCAGTTGAGGACTGCAAATGTAAGCGGTTTACTTTTTCAATACAATTCTGAATGTAGTTCCTTTTCCGGGCTCGGAATTTTTTATAAATATTTCTCCTTTGTGGTATTGGTCAATGATGCGTTTTGATAAACTAAGTCCTAGTCCCCAGCCTCTTTTCTTCGTAGTAAAGCCAGGTTTAAAAACTTTTTGCTGCATGGCAAGGGGAATACCCTTGCCCGTATCTTTTAGATCAATATGAACTTTATCAGGCAGGTTTTCAATGTTGATCTTTATTTCACCGGTTCCTTCCATCGCATCCAAAGAATTTTTCAAAAGATTTTCAATTACCCAATCAAACAATGGCGGCGAGATATTTGCAAAAATTTCTTTCTCATTGTTCGTATTGATCGAAAAATTCACTTTTCCCGGAGCCCTTTTCTTCATATAATCCACCATTGAGGTTACCTGGCTGATGATATTATGATTTTCCAATTGAGGTGAGCTACCGATCTTTCCAAAGCGATCACTAACTAATTGCAACCTGCTCACATCTTTTTCCAATTCAGGAACGATTTTGCTATTGTCAGAGTTTTGTTTCAGCATTTCAACCCAACCCTTTAATGATGAGACTGGGGTCCCCAATTGGTGAGCCGTTTCCTTGGCCATTCCTGCCCATACCTGGTTCTGTACTGACCTATAGCTGCTTCTCAGCGCAAGCAGGGTAATAATAATGAATAATCCAACGATTATAAGTTGTACAATAGGATAGTATCTTACTTCATCCTGCAATCTTGATTGGCCGTAAAAATATTTCTGATTGGTCACATCAATTTTTACAGGCTCATTTATTTTCCCAAAACGCTGAACCATCCTTCGCAAATAGCCGCTATCTTTTGCTATGGTCAAAGAATCAAGATTTATATAGATCCCTGTGGGATCATTATGTTCATCTGTTTCAATGATGGGTATATCGTCATTTTCTACGGCAATTCGATTAGTAAAAGCAATGATATCCGGATCGTCTGACTTCGCTTTCATTTTAAGTGATTCACCAAAAGCTATTACGCGGCTTCTTTCTTCTTTGGCGATCTTTGTGGCAACGTATCTGGAGTAGAAAATGGTGCTGGTAACTATCCCAATGGCAATCAACGCTACGAGTGTCCGCCAGTTAATTATTTGCTGAAACATTTTCCGAATTTAATAAGGATAAACCGCATCCCTTATTTTTGAGCAAATTTTTTACAAACGATTGAACAGTTTACCCAAAGTCGCTATCGTTATCCTGAACTGGAATGGTCAAACCTATCTTAGTAAATTTTTGCCTTCTGTATTGGCAACTGCTTACGAAAATAAGGAGGTCATTGTCGCAGATAATGGCTCCACAGATGGATCAGTTTCTTTTTTGGAAAAACAATTTCCGCAAGTCAAATTGATCCGTTTCAATGAAAACAAAGGGTTTGCAATAGGATACAATATGGCACTTGAGCAGGTCCATGCAGATTATTATGCCATCATCAATTCTGATATAGAAGTACAACCTGGCTGGTTAACCCCCATTATTAATTTACTCGAGCAAAATAAATTGAATGCTGCCTGTCAACCCAAATTGCTTTCATACAACAATAAAAAGTTATTTGAATACGCTGGTGGCGCCGGAGGCTGGCTTGATAGTTTTGGTTATCCTTTTGCAAGAGGGAGAATTTTTGATGTATGTGAAGAAGACAAAGGCCAGTATGATACAACTGAAAGAGTTTTTTGGGTAACTGGTGCGGCAATGGTTATACGCAGCAAGGTATTTCATGAAATGAAAGGATTTGATGAATACTTTTTTGCACACCAGGAAGAGATAGATCTATGCTGGCGTATGCAGCTTGCAGGATATGATCTCTATTGTTGTCCTTCTTCAGTTGTTTATCATGTAGGTGGTGGCACATTGCCCCGCGGCAATTCTCTTAAAACTTATCTCAATTTCCGGAACAATCAAATAATGCTTTATAAAAATCTTTCATGGTCGCAAAAATGCTGGAAGATACCTTTCCGTATTTTTCTTGATGCAGTCTCGGCCTGGAAAGGCCTTTTCGTAGGCGATGGAGGTTATTTTATTTCAATTTTAAGAGCCCATTTTTCTTTTTTAAAATGGATATTATTCAGGCAAAAGCAGAGTGTTTTTCCCGCAAAAAAGATCGGCAAACCTGCAGGTGTTTATAAAGGGAATCTTGTTTGGGAGCATTTTGTAAAGGGTAAAAAATATTTTTTACAGTTGATAAAATAAATCCAATTTAATTGCCGAACGCTTATTTTTGCACCACAAATTACCGGATATGAAGTATCAACAAGAATATCAAGCAGAACTCCAGAAAGTACATGACAGGGACTTTTCTCACAATTGGACATCTTCCTCAGCATTTTTATTTTACCTGCAGGTGGCCTGTATTGTAGCTTTTGTTTTGGGCGGTTGCTATATGCTTTATACCAAACGTTTTGATAAGCCCGAAGTGAAAGTGCAGGAAAGCACTTTATACACTCCCAAATACAAATAAGGGGTTCAAAAATTTTTTTCAAAAGGGCTCGTTGCTTATTTTTGCAGCCCTTTAGTTCTTTTATTGATTAAATAAACAAGCGGAAGTAGCTCATTTGGTAGAGCACGACCTTGCCAAGGTCGGGGTGGCCGGTTCGAGCCCGGTCTTCCGCTCATAAGTCCATCAGTTCTCGCTGGTGGATTTTTTTTCTGACTACCACCTGCCCCGGTGGTGGAACTGGTAGACACGCAGGACTTAAAATCCTGTGACCCGCAACGGTCGTAACGGTTCAACTCCGTTCCGGGGCACTTAAAGCGACTGATTTGGTCGCTTTTTTGTTTCCAATTACTTCCCACTTTTTGATCGCTTTATTCAATATTTCTTTTTGAGCAGTTTCTATTTTCTTATCAAGACCTTTCAGCATTTCTTTCTCTTCATTTTTCTTTGGCAGATCTTTTATGTATTGCCTGATCTTTTTTTGAAGAATAAAATGATCTTGAAAGTTGCCGAGATAATTCAGTACTCTGTCCAGAACTTTCATATTTATAAAATTTTCAACCAGAGCTTTTGGACAAATTTTTAACCAGTAATAAACATCTTTAAGTTGCTTTCTTATTTTATGTGCATTTTTGTGGAAATGTTTAGCCAGGATTTTTACTTTTTTTATTTTCAAAGCCGATAGTTGAATGATCCTTTCAGAGACTTCTGCACTACCACCTGCGATCAATTTAAATTGTTCAGTAAAAATATCCGCCTCATGCTCATTAAACTTTATAGCATCGTGTTTTGCCCATTTTCGTGTAAGCGACCTGTTGACGGATAAATATTCTTTGAAGAAAATTAATGACAACAATTCTTTTCGCTCCAACTTTCTCACAAGTGCAAGTGACATGTCATAGTCTCTCAGTCTTCCAAATGATTTGAACAACGCTGATTTTTTTGAAAACGTTTCCTTCCACTCTTCGCCGGTAAACTGCTGTTTTAAACGCAAATAACTCCTCATCCTTTTTACTGCAACACGCAGATCGTGCACTGAGATCTTTGTTGGCCTTTTTCGGCTGAGAATAAGATTCTCATTAAAAACTTTTTCCTGTAGAAGCCAATTCTTTAATATGAGATTATCTCCTGCCATTGATGTAAAGGAATACAAAGTTGCCTCAATTTTCTTTGAGAAAGATCAGGAAAATGGTCAAAATGTAGGACTTAGTTATAAGAGTAGTCGATGCGGCCCTGGAGTTGTTTGTCTTTGTTGAACAAAGCTTCTTTTGTTTTTAATCCCTTTTCGTCAAATAAATATCGCCATGTAAGGTAACCAAGGTTTTTACCGGAAGTTGTTGTTATCTTCTGGATCATCCTGTCATTGTCGTCGTATTCAAAAAGGTAATCGGGTAAGAGCCGGTTGGCCTTATAATTAAATCGAACAATATCTGTAAGACGGTTTCTGTCATCATAATAATAATAAATGGGATCAGCTAAAACACCACGTCTGAAATTTCTTTCTTCAATAACATTCCCATGTTCATCGGTTACAAATCTTACTTCAAGACTATCGGTTTTGTTGATTATGCGCCACATTTTATCAAGCTTGCCATCTTTATAAATGTATTGATGAACTTCAGTTTGTGAAAAATCGCCGCTGCTGTCAGCATCAGTTGCAGAATTACTGATAGAAATTATTTTTCCATTTGCATCATAGGTATATATGCTGGTGCTTTTAACATTTATTGCTGAATCAACCGAACTGATCAATTGACCACGATCATTAAAATTATATTTCAATGTAGCTATAGCTTTATTGTTGTTTGTTGTAACCTTCAGAGTTGTTCCACTTATTTCACCCACTTCACTAAAGTCAGATGAGGCTCCACCTTCAGGTGTGATGCCTTTGGCTGTAATTTTTTTGATATTATTAGCAGAGTATGTTTTCATTAGCCGGGTAATATCGGCGGCTGCAACAAGATCTTTGTAATAGTATTGGGAATTGGCTGCAAAATAAAATAACAGCAAGAACAAAAAAGGCAGTTTTTTCATTGGAATGAATTTCAGTTCAAAAGTACTTCAAACTGTCTATAACGAAAAAGAAATGCTGTTAAGTGTTTCTTGTTTATTTTTAAGAAAAATTAAAGTGAGTCACACCCCTTTGAGGAAAGAAACTAATTGTCTTAATTGCAATGCTACGGTACTAGGGCGTTATTGCCAGGCTTGTGGACAAGAGAATACGGAGCCAAAGGAAACTTTCTGGCACATGTTCACACATTTTTTTTATGATATCACACATTTTGACGGAAGTTTTTTTGTCACGCTAAAAGATCTTTTATTTAAACCTGGTTTTTTATCAAGGGAATATATGCTTGGGCGCAGGAAAAAATACCTGCATCCCGTGCGGATGTATGTTTTTACCTCAGCTGTCTTCTTTCTTGTATTTTTTTCCCTTTTTCATGTCTCTGAAAATGAGGTTGCACTAACAGGTCAAAGTGCCAAAGTGAAAGAAGGTTTTAGTACGATCAAAGAAGAAGCTTTTAAGAAAGCGAAAACAAAAGAAGATTCGGCTGGCATCATAAAAGGACTTGAGCTCTTAGGTTATAATGAAGGGGATAAGAGCAAAAAATCTGATTCAGTAATAAAGGCAAAACATAGCAAGGGTGGATTTAATTTCAATCTTGGAAGTGATGTAAGCAATTATAAAACTTTAAAAGAATATGACTCTGTTCAGGCAATATTGCCAGAGAATAAACGTGATGCAGGGTTAACAAAGATCATCACAAGAAGATCAGTCGGGCTAAATGAAAAATATAAAGGTGATCAGCAAAAAATAGCGACCGAGCTTATCAATAAATTTATTCATTCGATCCCTTATCTGTTGTTTGTTTCATTGCCACTTTATGCTTTATATCTGAAGCTGCTTTATATTCGGCATAGAAAACAATACTACTTTGCTGATCATGGCGTATTTCTTATTCACCTGTACGTTTTTACATTTCTGTTCCTGCTTTTTTATTTTGGATTAGATAAACTGGAAAAACAAACTCATTGGAAAGGAATAGGATTTGTGCAGGCTATTCTGATATTAACAGGGCTTTTTTACACATTAAAAGCGATCAAAAATTTTTATAAACAGGGGTGGGGAAAAACGATCATAAAGTTTATAATTTTTAATGTCCTTTGCTTTATTTCACTTGCGTTATTGTTTGCCTTGTTTTTAGCAATTACTTATTACCAGATCTAAAATTTCAATATGTCAAATTTATCCGGATCATTTTTAAGACTTGTTTCGATAATGGATGATCTGCGTGAAAAATGTCCCTGGGACAAGAAGCAGACGATCCAAACTTTGCGCCACATGACGATAGAAGAAACATACGAATTGGCGGATGCTATTACTGATGAAGACTGGAAAGGCATTAAAGAAGAACTTGGTGACCTGCTATTGCATATTGTTTTCTATTCAAAGATCGGTGTCGAACAAAATAAATTTACATTGGAAGAAGTGATCGATGGTGTCAGTGAAAAACTAATATCTAGACATCCACATATCTATGGTGATGTAAAAGTTAATGATGAAGAAGATGTAAAAAGGAACTGGGAGAAACTCAAACTTAAAGAGGGTAAAAAATCTATTCTCAGTGGCGTTCCAAAGTCACTGCCGGCAACCGTAAAGGCTATGCGACTGCAGGAAAAAGCAAAACAAGTTGGTTTTGAATGGGAGAACAAGGACCAGGTTTGGGAAAAAGTGGAAGAAGAAATGGGCGAGTTAAAGTCAGCAATTGGCGATTGGCATTCAGCAGGTCAGGGTGATTTAACAATAGAGCATAAGAAAGTGGAGGAGGAATTTGGCGACCTTATTTTTTCATTGATCAATTATGCACGGTTTTTGCGTGTTGATGCCGAAAATGCGCTGGAAGTGGCCAATAAAAAGTTTATCCGGCGGTTTACCCAAATGGAAGAAGAGGCCACACAGAGCGGAAAGGACCTTGCAGATATGACCCTTACAGAAATGGATTCCATCTGGAACAGTATAAAAAAACGGACCTGAGCTATTGAAAAAATTAAGTCATATTCTTCCCAAACCACATGCGTGGTTAGTGGGTACAATTATTTTGTACCTGTTGTCGTTCCTTTTTGTTGGATCATTTTCTCCAACAAGGTCTGTTAAACTTGAGATCAGCAAGCTAGAAAATTATATTCACAGGGAACAAAGTGAATTTAATTCTCTTGTTGCTGACACTTCATTGATAAAGAGGCTTGCTCAAAAAACGGCAACTGCATCCGAATTTAATGAGCTCATCAAAAAAAGCACTGGATTATTTGTTTTTAATAAATCAATTTCCGGCCTCAACTTATCCTTTTGGAGCAATCAAAAAATATATCCTCCCGATGACATCTTCGGCCGAAACGATACACTTTATTTCAAACAAGTTGAAAATGGGAATGGGTTTTATTTATGCATAAAAAAAACCATTGCTGCTGAAAATGATCATGATTCGATCGTAACTGTTGGAATGATCCCCGTAATGTATCGTTACTTTGCAAGCCTTCCTGAAAGGTTTGAATATAGTGATGACGCTGCTTCAAAAATTTCAATATCAGGGTTGCCAACAGATTACCCGGTTAAAAGTATTTCAGGTGATACACTTTTTTATGTTTCGCCAAAAATTCAACCTGATAAACCATCAGAAAGTATTGCTACTTATTTAAAATTAACTGCTGTATTGCTGTTACTGATCTACATACATTTTATGGCAGAGAAAACAGCAAAGCAATATGGTTTTTGGAAAGGACTTATTTTTTTATTTGTAGTCCTGATGTCCTTTCGACTTATTAGTTATTATACTTCATTCCCGGTAAACCTCAGGCAATTTCAGCTTTTTGATCCCAAGGTTTATGGCTCAAATCTTATTCATAAATCATTGGGCGATCTTTTGATAAATGCCATTCTTTTTTGTTGGTTAATATTATTTGCCTGGCAAAAACTCGATAAAACGGGATTTTATAATGTTCCCATAAGTAAAAAGGGAACAGTGATCGGATGCATTGCCAGCCTGTTTGTAGTTGTTTCAACTTTCCTTGTCTCTTATATTATCCGGAGCCTTGCAGCAGATTCAAGCATTTCATTTGATGTAATTAATTTCTTCAGCCTTTCTCCTTATACGGTTTTTGGTTTTGTTGCTTTATCGATCCTTGCAGTGGGGTATTATTATTTTATGCGGATCATGATCCCTTTATTATCGATCGCATTTAAAAATAATTTTTTTCCTGTTTATCTTGTTGTTGCAGTTGCCGGGCTTACTTTCCTGACATTCGAAGTGGATAACCCTCTGCTTGTATTTTATATCGTGGTTCTTGGATGGCTCATCTTTTATATATGGTTGTCACGTTTAAATAAGTTCGGGATAAATAATCAACAGCAGACAATGGCGGCAGCATTATTCTGGATATTTCTTTTTTCTGTTTCTATTACTGCCGTTATAATCGATGCAAACCGTGAAAAGGAATGGCAATCACGGATTGCATTTGCGAATAGGATCGATCATCGGACAGATCCTTATAATGAACGGGAATTTGGAGTTTCGTTTGTGTATATTGATAATGATTTCCTTGCTCCGAACTTTTACAGGTTTCGCAATGAAGATCTTGCTATTCCTTTTCGGGACAGTATCATGCATAGAAGCGATTTCCCATTTCGCTATAACTCCAGGTTGTATGTATTTGATGCAGACAAAAAACCTTTGTTTAATGAAGATGCTGAGTCCATCAACACAATAGAAACAAATCTTCTCGTAAAAGCAAAAGAAACAACCGTTAATAATTTATATTATGTCGACAACACTTTTGATAAATATACCTTTATTTTTAAACAATCAATAACCGACGCAAACGGAAAACCTCTTGGCTATTTATATATTTTGTCAAATCTTGAACAAAACGATAATGATGCGTTAGTTGCCGAACTTTTTAAAGGATCTGACGTAGGGGGGGATGAAAAATCAGAACTCTATTCTTATGGGATATACTTAAATGGTGTCCTTTCTACAGGGCCCCGGAATAAGTATCCTTTTTCTACCATACTTGATTCGGCGGATGTACCTAAAGAGACAATTAAGAAGAAGGCCAGGGAAACTTCTACAGAACTTTGGTATAAAGCTTCGGGCAACAAAATAGTTGTAGTGGCAAGGAATAGGGCGAATGTTTTAGAAGCGATTACATTATTCTCTTATATTTTTTGTGTTTTCCTTTTTCTCGTCGCATTTTTTAATTTACTGATCTTATTACTTCGCATCGGTGGCAATATAGGTGAGCTTCGCAGAATTTTGGAGTGGAATATTCGAACGCAAATTCACGGCACCATAATTTTTATCAGTATACTTTCTTTTGTGATCATTGGCGTATCAACTATCTCCTTTTTTATTTTAAGATATAAACAAAACAATGAAGATAGATTAAGCAAGACAATGGAAGTGATGATAAAGGAAATGGAGAAAAGACTTGATGACCGCCAGGCGTTGGATGATCAATTGGCAATTTATGATTCTGTTTCAAACAAAGAAGTTCAGAATCTTGTAAATGATGTTGCTGAAATACATGGGGTAGATGTGAATGTTTATGACACCAGCGGGACATTACATGTTACCTCACAGCCAGTTGTATACAGGGAAAATTTTTTAAGTAGCAAGATGGACCCGAGGGCCTTTTATTATCTTAATAAACTGCACCAGGTTCAGCACGTGCAACAGGAAAAACTTGCACATATAAGTTATATGAGCACCTATGCCCCTTTACGAGGTAAGGATGGAATTGCCTATGCCTATATTAATATTCCATATTTTTTATCCCAACAGGAATTAAAACAGGAAATATCCAACTTCCTTGTTACCATAATTAACCTGAACGCTTTTATTTTCCTTATAGCAGGTGTTATTGCATTATTCATTACAAATCGTGTTACAAGATCATTTTTACTTATCAGTGACAAAATGCGAGAGGTCAGTATTGGAAAAACAAATGAAGAAATAGTTTGGAAAAGAAATGACGAGATCGGAGGCCTCGTTCGGGAATACAATAAAATGGTAAAAAAGCTTGAAGTAAGTGCTGAAGCTTTGGCTAAAAGTGAAAGAGAGGGTGCATGGCGTGAAATGGCAAGACAGGTGGCGCATGAAATTAAAAATCCATTGACGCCAATGAAGCTAAGCATACAATTTCTTCAGAAGTCTATTGATAATAATTCGGATAATGTAAAGGAGCTAACCGGGAAAGTGGCAAAGACACTTGTTGAGCAGATCGATCATTTATCAAAAATTGCATTTGACTTTTCACAGTTTGCAAATATTGGCAACACCAATATTGAAACATTTGATATTAATGAAGTCATCCGTTCATTGGATAATCTTTATAAAACAAGTCATGAGGGTGAATTAAAATTGCAGACTGTACCGGGTAAAGTAATGGTTAGGGCTGATAAGACACAAATGAATCGTCTTTTTACCAATCTTATTCAAAATGCGATAGAAGCTTGTAATGGCAAAGGAAAATGTGATATTGAATTGAATGAAGTAAGGACTGATGGGGTCATTCAAATAAGTATAAAAGATAATGGCGAGGGTATTCCAGAGGAAATGCATTCTAAGATATTTATTCCAAATTTTACAACTAAATCTTCTGGTACAGGGCTAGGTCTTGCAATGTGTAAAGGTATAGCGGAACAAGCCGGTGGCAGGATATGGTTTGAAACAACAACAGGCGAGGGCAGTACTTTTTATGTGGAACTGCCTGTTGCTAATTAGATGTGATCTTTATTCGGATTAAGCCAGCTGATTTTTAATTCTGCCACATGATCCCGGCCAATAATATCTTTATAAAGTTGCGGTCTTCTTGCTTGTGTGTATCGAAAACCTCCTGCCTGCTTTAATTTTTCAGGAGTTAGTTCGGCAATAACAAATTCATTATCCAAGCTTCTGCATTCAGCGATCACATCTCCAAACGGGTCAATGATCATCGAGCATCCGTTTTTTAATTGATCATCGTCCATTCCAATTGGGTTTGAAAAGACAACATACACGGCATTATCATAAGCTCTTGCCGGTAACCATTTCATCAACCAATCTCTTCCTTTAGGTCCATCAAATTCTTTATGAAGTATTACAGCATTTTTGGTTTTGTCTTTCCAAAGTTCTGGATCGACAAAACCTGCACCGGGTCTTGTTGATGGCGTACACATGGTTACATGCGGCATGAAAATTATATTGGCGCCGATTAAAGCAGTAGCTCGTACATTTTCTATCACATTATTATCATAGCAAATAAGTATACCGCATTTCCACCCTTCAAATTCAAAAACTGTGTATTGATCACCCGGAAGCAAATGTGGATTTATAAAAGGATGCAATTTTCTATGCTTTGCAACAACACCATGTTTGTTTACACATATATAGGCTTTAAATAAATTATTGTCTTTATCTTTTTCAAATAAACCAGCTAGCACAGCAATATTATTTTTTTCTGCTATTTGAATTAATTTATCAATGCTTTTACCACCAGGGATTATTTCAGCCAATTCCAGCATTTGAGATCTTGAAAGATTACGTGCAAATGTGTAGCCGGTAATTGAGCACTCATGAAAAGCGATCATCTTAGCTCCCTGGATGGCAGCTTGTTTTGATAGTTTGTCAATTATAGAGAGGTTATAGTCTTTATCATTGCTTTTGTTTTCGAATTGAGCAGTTGAGATCTTAATATTCTCCATAATAACAGGTATTATATCTTTTTCTTCTTCTTTCTATCGGCAAGAAATTTCTCAAACTCTTTTAATGTAAAGCTGCTAAGATTTTGTTCTTTGATTAAACCAGCTTTTTGAGCTGCCAGTACACCGTATCTTATATCATTGTACCCATCAAGTGAGTGGGCATCCGGATCAATAGAGATCAAAACACCTTTATCAATAGCATATTCAATATATCTCCAGTCAATATCAAGACGACGAGGGTGGGCATTCAATTCGATCACTACATGATTGGACGCACAGGCATCAATTATCTTTTTATGGTCAACAGGATAGCCATTACGGCTTAGTAATAAACGACCCGTCATGTGTCCTAATATCGTTGTGTAAGGATTTTCAATAGCTTTCATCAATCGCATCATCGCTTTCTCTTCCGACATCTTTAGATTGCTGTGTACTGATGCGATCACCAAATCAAAAGTTGAAAGAATATTATTGCTGTAATCCATCGAACCATCGCCAAGTATGTCACATTCTATACTTTTGAAAATTTTAAAAGGTTTGTATTGTTCATTTAATTGATCTACTTGTCTGTGTTGTTCCCTTATTCTTTCCTCTGTAAGTCCGTTTGCATAAGCCGCTGCTTTTGAGTGATCAGAAATAACAAGATATTCAAGTCCTTTCTTTATACACTCCTCCGCCATTTGTTCCAATGTATTATCTCCATCACTCCATTTACTATGACTATGAATGATCGCTTTTACATCTTCAGGTTGGATAAGCGTTCCTAATTTTTTATTTTTTGCCTTTTCAATTATAGTAGCTGTTTCTCTCATGAATGGCGGGATCACTGGAATTTTCGCCTGAGTAAATACCGAATCATCGCCAATTTCTTTTCCTGAGTATTTTACAGAAGGGAAAGAACTTTGAAAAGCCTTAAGAAAATCTTCTGAGCAAGAAGTTGTGAATAATCTTTCATCCATCATTCCCTTGCCGGTATGTAAGCGAAGCTTCAAGCCATTTTTTAGCTTGTATAAAATAGTATTTTCTTTTTCTTCCAATAGTTCTGGTGGTTGTGCTGTTTGAAATTTGGGCTTTATCGTATCATTATTTTCAAGAACAACAAATTCCATTTCTTCAATAGTAAGAGCCTGGCGGCGATAAGCACCGGTTACATGAACTTTCTCAGGTGAAAAAAGTTTTTGCAGGTAAGAATTTATTTGGGGGTAAATTACCTCTGCTTCTGCAAATAAAAAATGCCCCTGCTGACTTTGATAAAATTCTATTGACTCCTGCACATTCGCTTGTGTCTTTTCACCAAAACCTTTATAAAGCGTTAAGCGATTTTCATTGCACGCATACAGCAATTCACCAATTGATTCAATTCCCATTTCTTTCCAGATGGTTTGAATTTTTTTTGGACCAATTCCTTTTATGTTCAACATTTCAATAACACCCGGCGGCGTTTTTTCAATGTATTCGCTTAAAACTCCAAGTTTGCCTGTTTCAAGCATTTCAGCAATTTTCTTTGCTGTACTGTCCCCAATTCCTTTAATTGAAGCAATTTTCTCTGCCGGAGTGTCTGCAAGCTGGTTGGGAAGTTTTTCAATATTGAATGCAGCAGCGCCATAAATCCTCGCTTTAAAAGAATTATCACCATGAATATCCAAGAGCTTGGAAAGAAGAGAAAAATTTTCTGCGATGGCATAGTTATCCATATATGCAATTTAAATATTAATCTTTTTTCATTGGGGAAACACAAGTTACTGCAAAAAAAAGTCCCCCGCTTTTGCGAGGGACTTTATGAGAAAGGTTAAGTTACTTTTTCTTCTTAGCTACTTTTTTCTTAGCTACTTTTTTCTTAGCTGCTTTTTTCTTTGTTGCCATGTGTTTAGAATTTAAATGGTTAGAAATAAAATAACGATAGTAAAAATAGAATTATTATTTAAACTATCAAAAATTTTTTCCACAAAGTTGAATTCGCGATGTTGATTACTTTTTTCAACATCACTCAACTTACAACGCTTTGAGATTTTTTTTCAGTGATGATCATCACTGATGCAAAGAAAAAAACTTTATGCTTCAACAGGAGTTACTGAAACAAATGTTCTGTCGTTTTTTCCTTTTCTAAATTCAACAACACCATTAGACAAAGCAAACAAAGAATAATCTTTACCAACGCCAACATTTTTTCCAGGATGATAAACAGTGCCGCGTTGACGAACGATGATGTTACCGGCAATAGCAGCCTGGCCACCAAAAATTTTTACACCAAGGCGTTTGCTTTGTGAGTCACGACCATTTTTTACACTGCCTTCACCTTTTTTATGTGCCATGAGAAAAAAGTTTAAATTTTAATTTTCAGATTTCTTATTTGTAATGCTATTGATCTTGATCTGTGTGTACAAAGTACGATGTCCTTTCTTTTTACGAAATCCTTTTCTTCTTTTTTGTTTGTACGCAATTACTTTATCGCCTTTTACATGCTCAAGTATTTCAGCTTTTACTTTTGCTTTTATATCAGTTCCTAAAGAAACTGTACCATCAGCATCAGCCATCAACACTTCGAGATCAACTTTATCACCGGCATTGCCTTCAATATGTGGCACATATAAAGTCTGATCTTTTTCCACTTTATATTGCTGTCCGGCTATTTTTACAACTGCTATCATAGCTTTAAAATTAAGGATGGCAAAGGTAAGGGGAAATGGCTTTCCGGCAAACAGATTATCAAAGATTTATATTCACACCCTGTTGATTTGAAATGCCTTCTTTTATATTTGCAAATTCATCTTAGCTTGCGTTTTACTTAGGGTATGAAAATCAAGTCGTTTTTAGCAAAACCGTTCGCTTCATATATATATAAAGGTATCCGGAAAGGCATGGCAACAGCCGTGACCGACCAGGAAAATATTCTTAGCCAGCTCATAAAAGTTGGAAAGGGCACAGATTATGGCAAGTCCGTGGCGCTGGATAAAGTAACTAATTATGAAGAGTTTAAACAGGCCATTCCCATTCAGGATTATGAACAAATGCGGCCCTGGATCAATAAAATAAAGGAGGGTAAGCATAATATTTTGTGGAAAGGCCGGCCGATCTATCTAGCCAAAACCTCCGGCACAACTAGCGGTACCAAATACATCCCGATCACAAAAGATTCTATTCCCAATCATATCAACACTGCCCGCAATGCCTTGCTTTGTTATATGGCAGAAACAGGCAACACCCGGTTTGCAGATGGCAAGCTGATCTTTTTATCTGGATCACCTGAATTAGAAAGAGTGGGTGATATCCCAACAGGAAGATTAAGTGGAATTGTAAATCATCATGTGCCGAAATATTTGCGATCGAATCAAATGCCTTCCTATGAAACAAATTGTATTGAAGATTGGGAAACCAAATTGAATAAGATAGTTGATGAAACGATCAAACAGGATATGACACTCATCAGCGGCATACCTCCATGGATGCAGATGTATTTTGATGAATTAATAAAACGAAGTGGTAAAAAAGTTAGCGAACTGTTTCCTAACTTCAGTGTGATGGTGCAGGGTGGTGTAAATTTTGAACCATACAAGGCAAAGTTGTTTGAAAGCATTGGAAGAAAAATTGATTGCATAGAATTGTTTCCGGCCAGTGAAGGATTTTTTGCTTTCCAGGATTCTCAAAATGCAGAAGGACTTTTATTAAATTCTAACAGCGGCATATATTTTGAATTTATCCCGGCCGCAGAAATTTATAATGATAATCCAACAAGGCTTTCATTAAAAGATGTAAAAGTGGGAGAGAACTATGCTATGATCATTAATAGCAATGCCGGTCTTTGGGGTTATAATCTAGGTGACACCATAAAATTTGTTTCTACAGATCCTTACAGGTTAGTAGTAACTGGAAGAACAAAACATTTTATTTCAGCATTTGGAGAACATGTGATCGGTGAAGAAGTTGAATACAGTATTTTGAGAGCGGCCGAAGAAGAGCATGTTCACATTACAGAATTTACCGTGGCGCCTTTTGTAAGTAAAAATGAAGGCAAATCATATCATGAATGGTTCATTGAATTTGAGAACAGGCCCGGAGATATTAATTCATTTGCAAATAAAGTTGAGTTCAATCTCAGGAAAAAGAATGTGTATTATGATGACCTGATCAGCGGGAACATCCTTTCGCCATTAAAAATTACCGCCGTCAGAAAAAATGGTTTTATTGATTACATGAAATCAATCGGTAAATTGGGTGGACAAAATAAAGTGCCGAGGTTGAGTAATGATCGTAAAATTGCAGATGAGTTGGCGAAATGGAGTGACAATAATTAACTAATCAAAGCTGGCTAAAATAAATGAAAGTCCTTTTTGAAGATACACCATCCGAATCCCCGGCGAAAACATCGCAAGGTAAAGAAGGTGGTGTAAAAAGAATTGCCTTGTTTGGATCTACCGGTTCTATTGGTACACAAGCTTTGAATGTAATTGCAGCTAATCCCGACAAATTTTCTGCTGAAGTACTTACTGCCCAAACAAATGATGAATTGCTTATTCAACAGGCATTGCAATTCAATCCTAATATTGTTGTTATTGGCGATGAGAACAGGTATCAGAAAGTAAAAGACGCATTGGCATCTACTAATGTGAAAGTTTTTTGCGGTGAAAAAGCACTGGAAGAAGTTGCTGCAATGGATTGTTATGACCTGATGTTGGCCGCTATTGTTGGCTTTGCAGGATTGAGACCCACATTGAAAGCAATTGAAAATAGTAAGACGATCGCACTGGCAAATAAAGAAACGTTGGTAGTTGCTGGCGACATCATCATGCAACGGGCAATGGAAAACAGGGCGCCGGTTATTCCTGTTG
>Ga0207686_10000452_pt1 | contig 27262 bp, 26 predicted proteins | sample KBSM24metaG_FD_184396 | JGI IMG/M metagenome (GOLD analysis project Ga0207686, IMG submission 184396) | Miscanthus rhizosphere microbial communities from Kellogg Biological Station, Michigan, USA - KBS M2-4 metaG (SPAdes) (version 2) | ecosystem: Host-associated > Plants > Roots > Rhizosphere >...
GATAACCATCACGAGGCGTGAATAGATACGCATCGCTGGTCGTCGTCTGCGGTCCGAGCTGATGCAACGCGCTGATGTCGTCGATGATCCAAAACGCGCGTCCCTGCGTCGCGACCACGAGATCGTGGTTGTGAAGCTTGATGTCGGTCACCGGCACGTTCGGCAGATTCAATTGAAACGGTTGCCAGTGGCCGCCGTTATCGAACGAGATGAACATGCCGAATTCCGTGCCGGCATATAGCAGGCCTTCGCGATCGGGATCTTCGCGCACCACGCGTGTCGGCCAGTCGTTCGGTATTCCATTCTTGCCGTCAGTCAGCCGCTTCCAGGTTTTCCCATAATCATCCGTGCGATAGATGTAAGGCTGATAATCGCCGAGCAGGTACCGATAGACCGCGAAGTAGGCCGAGCCCTTGCGATGCGGAGAAATGTCGATGTACTGCACGCGCCCGCCTTCCGGCAGGTCCTTCGGCGTGACGTTGGTCCATGTCTTCGCGTTGTCACGGGTCACATAAAATGGACCGTCGTTCGACCCGGTCCAGATGACGCCTTTCTCGAGCGGGGACTCTGCGATTGCATACAAAGTTGAATAGAACTCTTCGCCCGTGACGTCGCGCGTGATGGGCTCGCCGCTTGCTCCCTGACAACATGAAGGATGCGCGGTCAGGTCCGGCGAAATTTTTTCCCAGGTCACACCTTTGTCGCGGGTGCGATGCAGATATTGCGAGCCGTAATACAGCACCTCAGGATCGTGCGGTGAGGTCGCCATCGGCGAGACTCTCTGAAATCGCAGAATCAGATCGTTGGCGGGATTTCCGTACAAAGACTGTGCGCCGACCCAGTAGTTTTTCTCCTGACCGGTCTTCAAATTCATCACGCCATACTGCCCTTTGCACGATCCATAGACGATGTTTGGATCTTTCGGGTAAGGCATGATCGGGCCCGTCTCGCAGCCAGGGCCGGGGCGCCACTCTTCGCGATTCTGCGCGTCCGGCTGGCTTGAAATAATAACGGTCGTGTTGTCCTGTTGCGCACCGTAGAGCTTGTAAGGAAATTGATTATCGAACCAGACGCCATAGATTTCAGCCGTCGGTTGATTCAACTGCGAGGACCACGTGCGACCACCGTCAAACGAAACGTTAGCGCCGCCGTCGTTCGACTGGATCATGATATTGCCGTCCTTCGGGCTGATCCAGATGTCGTGATTGTCGCCGTGCGGGGTGCGAAATACTGCGAACGTCTTGCCGCCGTCGGTTGATTTGTAGAAACCTTCGGCGCCGGTGTAGACGACGTCGGCGTTCGTTGGATCGGCGCCCAGCGCCACGTAATAAAACGGGCGTTGGATCATGCCGTTAGCCAATTGCGCCGGCTGCGATTTCATCGCGGTCCAGCTTTGGCCGGCATCGTCGGATCGATAGAGCCCGCCGCCCGGCTTCGCTTCCACCAACGCATAGATCCGATCCGGTTTCGCCGCGGTGACCGCCAGATTCGCTTTGCCGATCAATTCAGCCGGCAGTCCGGTCGTAATCTTGTTGAAGTGTTCGCCGCCGTCCGTACTCTTGTAGAACCCGCCCTCGCGCGCGCCGCTGATGATGGTCCAGGGCTTTCTCTCCAGCCGCGACATCCATGCATAGACCACATTCGGATTGCCGGGCTGCAACTCAATATCCATCGCGCCAACTTGATCGGAGACGAACAAGACCTTCTTCCAGGTCTGTCCGCCATCAGTGGTTTTGAATACGCCACGTTCTGAATTCGCCTTGAAGGCATCACCCTGCGCCGAGACCCAGACCGTGTTCGGATCTGTCGGATGGATACGCACACCGCCAATCTGTCCCGTGTTGTAGAGCCCGATGAACTTCCACGTCTGCCCGGCGTCAGTCGATTTATACATGCCGCGGCCGGTCGAAACGTTGCTGCGCACATCGTCCGATCCGGTGCCGAGATAAATCACATTTGGATCGGAATCAGCGACGGCTACGCAGCCGGTTGAGCCCAACGGAACTTTGCCGTCGGTGATCGGCGCCCAGGTCACGCCGCCATCAGTCGTGCGAAACAAGCCGCCGCTGGCCACGCCCATGTAGAAGGTCTTCGGCTGCGACGGCACACCGGTCACCGTGGTGACACGTCCACCACGCGATGGTCCAACCAGACGGTAGTGCAATCCGTTGAAGAACGCGGGATCGACTGCCGGCATCATCGGCGCGCGCGCAGCTGTCTGCGCCTGAGCGAAGGTAACGACGAGCGACAGTAATAGAGCGGACAGTAAGATGAATCGAGGCATTGGGCTCCTCCTCAAAAAATTATTTTTCGAAATGGACGGCGAGCGATTTTATCTCATCGAACGCTTTTCCTCGATGAAGCGCGATTACTTCGCAATCATCCACGGAAAAACGTAGGCCTGGAGCATGACGAGCAATCCAACCAGCCCCGCCAGCGCCAGACTGTGAAAGAACACGCGCCGCAAAATATCACCTTCGTGTCCTTCCCAACGCGTGGCCGTGCTCGAAACCACGATGGACTGCGCGTCGATCATTTTTCCCATCACTCCGCCAGAGCTGTTCGCCGCCGCCATTAAGATTGGGCTCAGGCCGACTTGCGACGCCGTAATCTTCTGCAAGCTGCCGAACAAGACATTCGACGAAGTGTCCGATCCGGTTAACGCTACTCCCAACCAACCGAGCATCGTGCCGAAGAACGGATATAACCAACCGGTCTTGGCGAACGCCAACCCGAGCGTCGCGTCCATCCCTGAGTAACGCGTGGTGAATCCGATCGCCATCATCGCGGCGATCGTCAGCAATGAGACGCGCACGATGCGTAGCGTTTGCCAGTACACGCGCAGCATGCCGACGAACGAATAGCGCATCACAAATCCGGCGATGATCGCGGCAATCAAAATGCCGGTGCCGGCGGCGGACAGGAAATTGAAATTGAAGACCGCTGCCTCGGGTGTTGCTTTCGCGACTACGGGCGGTACGCGCAAGATGAGTTTGTCCAAGCCGTAAATCGGAATCTTGGGCGCCGCGACTCCGTCAAGAAAAGTTTTTGTCTGCGGCAAGCCCCAGACGAAAACGACGAGACTGAGAATGATCCAGGGAAGCCATGGCTTGATCGTTTCAGAAACCCGACCGTGAGGGAGGGTGCCCGCAGATTCCGAGTCCCTTTGCGGATTGGTGTTATCGGCCGGCACCCTCCCTGACGGTCGGGTTTCTGAAACGCGCCATACGTTTTTCGGCTTCCAGATTTTTGAAAACCCTGCGAGCGCCGCGAGTGAAACGAAAGACGCGGCGACATCGACGAGCCACGGCCCATGCAGATTTGAAACCAGGAATTGCGGGACCGCGAACGCGACTCCGGCAACGAGTATCGCGGGCCAGATTTCGATCATCCCGCGGAAACCGGCGAACGCCCAGATCAACCAGAACGGCACGATTAACGAAAAGAACGGAAGCTGGCGACCGACCATCGCGCTTAACGATTTCAAATCCAATCCAGTCACGCCTTGTAATCCGATCAATGGGGCGCCCAAAGCCCCGAAGGCGACCGGCGCGGTGTTCGCGATCAGCGAGAGACTCGACGCGGAGAGCGGTGAGAAGCCCAGGCCGATCAGAATTGCTCCGGTCACCGCGACGGGAGTTCCGAATCCGCAAGCACCTTCAATGAATGCGCCGAAGCTGAAGGCCACCAGCAACAGTTGCAGCCGGCGATCTTCAGTCAAGCCGGTGATGCTGTGACGCAGTTGCTCAAACCGTCCGCATTGATATGTCAGTTGATAGAGGAAGATTACATTGAGAACGATCCAGCCAATCGGGAACAGCCCGTAAGCCGCGCCGTAGATCGCGCTGGCAATCGTCATGTGGGCCGGCATGTGAAACACGACCACGGCGATAATGAACGAGGTCGAGAGTCCGAGCAGTGCCGCGTAATGCGCCCTGATTCGCAACCAGGCGAGGCTCCCCAAAAGAATCACGATGGGAAGGGCTGCGAATGCAGTCGATAGAAATGCGTTTCCGAATGGATCGTAAACTTGCGACCAGGTCATGGGCGATGGCGGAACAGCGCGCGCTTTGTATCACGAGCGACGGTATCTACCAAGCTCGACGCATCAGCGGGGGCGATTCTAGCTGTGCCAATTTAAGCCGAGATCACCGCGATCTGACTCGAGATCGGCGCGATCCGAATCGAGATCAGCGCGATCCGAGTCGAGATCAGCGCGATCCGAGTCGAGATCAGCGCGATCTGAGTCGAGATTGGCGCGATCTGACTCGGGATCAGCACGATCTGAGTCGAGATCGACATGATCTGAGTCGAGATCGGCGAGATCCAAGACGAGATCAGCGCAACCCAAGTCGCGATTGCCGCAATCCACGTCGCGATCACCCCAATTCAAGTCGCCATCGCAACGATCCGAGGAGCGATTGCCGCAACCCGGATCGCGATCGCCACAACCCACGTCGTGATCGCCGCGAATCAAGTCGCGATCGGTGTGGTGCGAGTCAGGTCTTCCTCGATCTAAGTCGAGATACCGGTACGGTAATCAACTGTTGACTTCGCTGTAATCTGTCCCGTACAAAGGTGCCATGCCCCTGAGTCCTGGTTACAAGCGATTGCTGATCGCCTTCCTGATGCTTCCGGTGTTATCTGCGGGAGCACAAATCGGAAACGTTGGCCGGTTGGAGAGTTGGACCGCGAAACCAATATCACGCGAACATCGTTCGGGCGAGCTTGTCTACGTCACGAAAGTCACGGCGGCAAAACACAAAGACTTCGATCGCGTCGTGTTTGAATTCGAAAAGCAACTGCCCAACTATCGCGTCGAATATTTGAAGTCGCGCTTTTACGATGGCGAGGCCGAGCGCATGCGCATCAAGAGCGCCGGAAACTCCTTCGTTCAGGTTGAGTTCTTCACCATTCCCACCTCGGAAGAACAGATGAAATTCACTGAGGCGAAAGGGTTCAGACCGAGAGGACGACTGCGGATGCCAACCGTGCAGTCAGTCACCGACATGGGTTTGTTTGAAGGCTTCTACGACTTCGTCATCGGCGTCGGCTCGCGCCAGCCGTTTCGCGTGATTGAATTATCGAACCCGGCGCGCCTCGCGATCGATTTCAAGCATTAAGCGAATGTGGTTTCGCGTCGATGTTGAAAGAAATTCCTTCTAAAGACGTTTCTACTTCGATGTCGGTGGTCTCACCCGCGATCGCAATTCTTCGCTGTGAACCCGCCGCATAAACCTCGACCGCGATGATCGTGCATTCCACCGGCGCGCCGGCGAACCGTTCCAAATCCGTGGCTTCCCTGCCCTCGCTAATCAAACGCTGCGCATCGGAGGTGAGCTGCAACACCTCTGCGTGATTCAGTTCATCGTTTTCTAAATCTTCAATCGCCACATGCTGGGCCATCAGACTCATTTCCGCGTTTACATAAATGGTCCAGAGCAAGCCCACGTCCAAAAGGACATGCATCGCATCTGCGATTACGACCCATCCGAGCACAGTCGCCCCGAGCACGTGTTTGATCACGTGGTCCTGATAGGTCGAGGTTTCGAGTTCGGTCCAAATCATTTCCAGAAGAGGTTAGAGTTTAGAGGTCAGAGGTTCAACCGAGACTTTTCGGGGCGTAACTTCTGTGTCAGAACCGAGAGCGGTAGCGACCGGATCAGGAGGAACCTCAAAAAACCTAGCGGGACTTCCTGATCCGGTCGCTACCACTCTCGGTTCTGACACGATGCTGATATTTTGATTCCTCAAGTATGTTATTAGCAAACTAAGGACGCTGCACAAGTACCACGGACAAATTGGCTTGGCGACGCTTTGCCTCAAAAGGCAGATTTTCCTCTGACGACCACAGGTTCTCGGTTATGCCCGAAGGGGGCAACGAGATCCCCCGCGAAATAAAGCGCAATTCGACTTTTGCAGCAAAGCCACCGGGCGACGCTCGATTGCATACTTCAGGGAGTGCCTTCGTTCGCATCGGCAATTGTTAACCTCTAGCCTCCAACCTCTGACGCCCTACTGTTCATATTCCCGCAAGCCTTTCGCGCGAATGAAAACAAAGACTGCTGCGATGACACAGGCAACGCCACCGGTGACGACCGATAGCGGCGCACCAATCAGCGCCGCCACTGTTCCCGCTTCGACTTCACCCAACTGCGGTCCACCCATGAAGAAGATCATATTGATCGAAGTCATGCGCCCGCGCAGCTTGTTCGGAGTGACGAGCTGACGAATCGTCTGCCGCAGAATCGTGCTGACTGCGTCAGCGGCCCCGGTCGCCGCCAGCATCACCATTGAAACCCAGAAGACTCGCGAGATGCCGAAGGCGATCGTCGCCGCGCCGAACAGACCCACCGACACAATCACGGTGAGACCCTGCTTCTTCAGCACGCCAATCCGCGCCATCACCAGCCCCGCGACGATCGCTCCGGCCGCGGGCGCGGCTGCGAGAAATCCATAACCGCGCGCGCCCACCGCCAGAATATCAGTGGCATAGATCGGCAGCAGTTGATTCGCCGAAGCAAAAAAGGTCGCGACAAAATCGAGCGTCATCGTTTGCACGATAATCGGCGTGCGCCAGACGAAGCGCAGACCTTCCAGCAAAGCCTGCAGGCTGATTTCGTTTGATTCCGCCTCGGATTTTTCCTGCTTCCCGCTGGTATGCATCAGCAGCAAACCGACAATCACCGCTACAAATGAAACGGCATTGATGGCGTAAACCATCGCTGGGCCATGACTGGCAAGCAGAAATCCGGCCAGGGGCGGACCCGTAATCAATCCGATGTGGAACATCAACATGCTCAAGCTGACCGCGTTCGGAAAATCCTTTACCGGCACCAGCATGGGCATCAGAGACTGGCGCGCAGGAGTATCAAAGGCCCACGCCGCCGAGGCAATCGCCGTCAAAAGAAAGATCGGCCACGCGTGTTCCAGACCTTTGAAGCTGATGTACGCCAGCACGGCGCTACACAAAAGCATGATCGACTGAGTCACGACCATCACTCGGCGTCGATCGACGACGTCGGCCACCACGCCACCCATCAACGAGCACAAAATGATCGGCACCGCGCGACATGCGCCCACCAATCCAAGGGCCAGCGCCGAATGCGTAATGATGTAGATGTGCCAATTGATCGCCGCCAACTGCATCTGCGATCCGATCACTGAAATGATTTGACCCATCCAGAGCAGACGGAAGTCACGATGGCGCAGAGATGAAAATGCGGTCTGGCGCTGGGCCGAATCAGTGGATGAGGCTGGCAAAGGATCAGTCGGCGGCATTCGTAGCAGTGCTATTATTGTCGCCGCATCGATTTTCGACAACGAGCCACGACATTTTCCATGTCTCATTTTTCATTTGAGACTTGTCGTTGGCAGTCTTCTAATCGAGATGACAAATTAGAAATCTAAAATGGAGAATGGAAAATTCCGTTTCTAAACCAGCGAAAGATGGGAACCGAAATGCGTCTGACTCAAATTCGTCTAGTCCTCACCGCGATCATTCTCGGCGTCCTGGCAACGAGCGCGTTTGCGCAACCGCGCACGAAACCGAAGCGTGTGCAGGCTCCAGCGACCATTCGCGGTCTGGTCGGCGGCGAATCGAACGATACCTACGTCGTGCACGTTCGCAAAGGCCGGCAACTTACCGTGGAGATTTCCTGGAAGAAGGAAGACGACAACACCGCGAGTTTTTCCGTCACCGATTCGCGCGACGGTGGCACGATTTCATTTGGCAAGGAATCCGACGGCGGCCGCAAGTGGAGCGGCAAGGTCCCCAAGACCGGCGACTATTTCATCGAAGTCGTCGCCCATCCATCCGCGCATTATGTGTTGAAGGTTGCGGCCAAGTAGGACGAGCGAGCGTTTTAACAGCACTTGACTAATCAACACATTGGCATCGTGTCAGAACCGGGAGCGGTAGCGACCGGATCAGGAGGAACCTCAGAAACCCAGTGGGACTTCCTGATCCCGGTCGCTACTACTCCCGGTTCTGACACGGAAGGACCCGTTATCCCCGAGGGTTTGAATTAGACTATTAGTCGGCGGTTCAATGATGAAGCGTCTCAATTGGAAACAATGGACTGCCATAGCAGCGCTGGTCCTGGTGCTGCTGGTCACCGGCCTGTTTGCGGTGCGTACGTTTCGCCGCGCGATTTATTGGCGCATGCATCGCGACGAGGTGATTCGTCCGTGGATGAGTTTGCCGTACGTTGCGCATTCCTACCGCGTCCCGCCTCAGGTTTTGTACGAGGCGCTCAATATCGAACATCCTCCCCGTGACCGCCGGCCGATTCGACAGATTGCTAAGGAACACAACCGGCCCGTCGACGAAGTCATCGGAACTTTGAACGAGGCCATTGCGCGCTCACGCCAGCACCCGCCGAATGGCCCGCCCTCGCCGGAGAAATCGCCGTGAGCCTCACCGATCAACTGTTGGCGGCAATCTCGATTTACGGCTTGCCCGCCTTGTTTGCCGTAATCGCCATCGCCGCCGTCGGCATCCCTTTGCCGGTAACCTTAGCTCTGGTGGCCGCAGGCTCGTTCGTCGAACTAGGCGAGATGCGTCTTTGGCAGGTCATTATCGTGGGAAGTTCAGCGGCAATCCTGGGAGATCAGATTGGCTTTGTAATCGGCCGGTGGGGCGGGTCAAGAATCGAAACCCGCCTGCGAAAGAGAAAAGGCGGAGCAGACAAGATCGCGCGCGCGCATGCTTTCGCAGCGCGTTGGGGTGGGACTGGGATTTTCCTTTCGCGCTGGCTGGTGACGCCGCTTGGCCCATGGCTCAATTTAACCAGCGGAATGACAGATTACCCCTGGCGGCGGTTCTTCGTATGGGACGTTTTGGGCGAAACCCTGTGGGTGGTGATCTATGTGCTGCTGGGAAAATTCTTCAGCCGCAGTGTTCAGGCCCTGGTTGACGTGCTGGGAAGTCTGGTGTGGGTGTTGGTGGGAATCTTAGTGGCCGCGATCTTGTTTTGGTGGATTCTAAAATCTTTGGGGAATTCACCGGGAAAAGCTCTACGAAGGCGACCGGCCTGAGGCGAACTTAATTCACCTGCTTCGTCCCGGTCAGCTCCTTATACATATTCTCGACGTCAGGCACTGCGAAATTCTGAAAGGCGAAGCCTTTGTATTTCTCCGGCAGGGTTAATTGCTGCTTCGCCTGATCGAGAGTCAATCCATTCGCAATTCCCTGCTTTACTCGCGCCCGCAAGTCGTCGAGATATTCGCGAAAGTCCTTGATGTCGGAAGCCTGCGCGACTCCGCCGTGGCCGGGGACATACTGCGCCGTCGGATACTGCTTCAGGATTTGATCGAGTGTGGGAATCCAATCATTCACCGTTGCATCGACGAGATTCGGCAGAGTCTTTGACCAGCCGAGATCGCCGGTGAACACGACGTTCGCATCCGCAACGTAAGCGAAGACGTCGCCGCCGGTGTGACCCGGCAAGGTAGCGAGAATAACTTTTCGCTTGCCGAGATCGAGCGTCATCGTGCCGGTCTTGAATGTCTTCGTTGGATTCGTCAGCTTGATCGCCAGCCTCGCATCAAGACCGCGAAGGGTGCGTTCCAGCTGTGCGCGCTTGTCGGCTTGATCGGCCGGCGTGGCCGCCAGTTGTTTTTCCGCGTCGGCCTTTCGTTTCGCCAACTCTTCGGGCGCGGGCAGGAAGCGCTTGTTCTTCGTCGTTTGCCAAATCATCACATTGTCATGCGCGATGATCGGCACGCCGCGCGCCACCAGCACCTGATTACCGCCGGTGTGATCCAGATGATAGTGACTGTTGACCGCGTACTTAATTGGGAGTTTCGTGAGTGTTTGTATCTCGGCAATCAATTCTTCGATCGCCGCGGGGGTTCCGAACGTGTCGAAGATGAGAACGCCATCGTGGCCAATGACAAAGCCGGCATTGCCTTGAGCAAGTCCGCCCGGTTTTGCGATTGCCGCATAGACGCCGTCGGCGACCTTCACGATTTGAAAATCGTCCTCGGCTTTAGGAATGGCCTTGATGCCGGGTGTGCTGCTCCAAACCAGTCCGGCGACCAATATCAGAAGACTCGCGGCTCTCTGAATAGTCCTTCTCGTCATAGCTTAGTCACGGCTTGCCGCCGACCAGTGCGGTAAGGCTTGCCTTACCGGAAAATGCAACCAGCGTTTGGGAGGCTACGCCTCAGGGTTCGAGGCGTAGCCTCGAAAGAAGTTGGCGAATTGACGGAAAGGCAAAGCCTTTCCGCACTGGAGAGCGGCAAAGCCGCCGAAGTCACCCCTTCGCTGACCTTTGAGACAATCGGAAGCTATAGCTTTGCCAGAATCGACATCCAACGGGCCCAGGCGTCGTCGTGCGCCTTGCGATTGGCTTTGTACATCGTCATCGCGTCGGCAGCTTTCTTCTTAGCGGCGTCGTCCGCATCAGCGGCCGCAGCGGCCGGGGGCGGATTGTTTGGCTCACCGGCTCGCATGAATCCATGTCCGGCGCCGGCGTAGGTGACGGGGTCGTACATTTTCTTCAACTCTTTCATGGCGTCGCTAGTCGGCGCGATGGTCGCGTCGATGCGCGCGTCGTTTTCAGCATAGAAACCGTAGACGGGCGCTCCGATATTTCCCAGCGCAGTCTTGTCCACCGTGTAGGCTTGTCCTTGCGGATTGTTATTCGGCGCCGACCCATAGAAAACGAACGCGGCCTTCAACGTCGGCCGTCGCGTCGCGAAAAGGAAAGTCGTGCTGCCGCCCCAACAGAAACCACCCGCCGTAACTTTACCGTTCGCGCCCGGCACTTTGGCGACATAATCCGCGACCGCATTCAAATCGCCCGCGATCTGATCCGGAGACAAGGCGCGAATTGCTCCTCCCACCGCATTACTGCCGGTCGCCGCAATCTCGGCCGTCCCTCCGCCGTTCGGTCCCATACCCGAAAGCAAATCGGGAGCGATGGCAATGTAACCCGCTTCGGCAAGTTCATCGGTGATCTGCTGGACCCAATCGCTCATGCCGAAGATTTCATGAATGACCACGACTGCGGTGGCGTTCTTCTTTGATTCGGGATAGACGATGAAGCTGTTGATCTCTCGGGTGCCGTTCTTCACTTTCACCCATTCTTTGTGTCGCGGCGATTTGGCCAACTTCTGCTTGGCCCAATCCTGAATGATCTCGCTCTCAGCGGTCGGGTCATAGTTCGTGGTCATGTGGTTGTGCGACATGTCCTGCGCCGTCGCATTCATCAAACACGCGAACGCCGCGATGGCGAACACTGAGATTGTTGTCAGCAACTTTCGCAACATGGAATTGGTCAGACGGAATTCTGCTTTCATCGTACGGGCTCCTCTGTTTCGAGTTTTATCTGTGGGGAAAATGGTTAATACCACATCACGAGCAACATTGCGAAGTCAGAACCGCCGCGGGTTTTGGTTAGACAAAAAAAGCGATGCCGCTGACCTAAGTCAACGACATCGCTTTCGCTTATCTCTCGGAACCGGGACCGAGCGTTTGGGAAATGATTAAAAGGGCCAACGATAGGGGCGACTGGTGTTCCGGCGATTGTAGCCGCCGTAACGCTGGTAGCCTTCGTTGTAGCCTTGCAGGAACCCCTGGCGATACGCCTGCTGGAACTGATACGAGTTGCCGTACCGTCCGTTGTTGCCCCAGTTCCCGTTGTCACCGTGTCCGTTCCGATAGAAATGAGAACGTTGCGGGTTGTAATTCTGCCGGCGCGCGCCGTCATTCTGGCCCGTGTATAAGCCGTCCTGGTAACCTTGCTGCGCGGCAATCTGGTACATGTTGTTGTATCCGCCGTTGCGGCCATACCGATCGTCCCGGCGACTCTGCCGGGAATAAGGATCCTGGTTGTATGGCCAGCTCTGCGCGCTGGCGGTGGAGACCATACCGACACCAACGAGGAATGACAGAGCCAACAAGATTCTCCCGGTCTTGCTGCTGAGATAATGTGATTTCATATTTCCGAACCTCCGCCGCGCAGAATGGCAATCGTTGTGCCGAATCCGCGGCGAGTGATTTCCGTTTCAGGTTCGTGGCGAAATTCACGTTTGCCGGAGCGGCCAGCACGATTTCGTGTGCAGAAACCGGGGTCTGCTAACGAAATCGTTTAGCGCATAGCCGCCGAAAAAAAAGAAGCCGCGATCCCTAATGAATCGCGGCTTCCCAGTTCAGGCTCAAGCCCATTTTACGGTCCGCGCCGGCAGATACCGCCTACGCAGTAGCGCTGCCAGTTGCGGAACCCCTCGTCGTAGCCTTTCAGGAAACCGTCGCGGTATGCGTCCTGATAGATCGAACGCTGTCCGTACCCGGAGTTGTATCCGCCGGTCGCCTCCTTGTAGAAATGCGAACGCTCAGGGTCATAACTCTGGGCGCGACGCGCATCGTTTGCTCCCGTATAGACGCCGTCATCAAAGCCATTGTCGTAGGCACTCAAGCCGTATGTGTAACCGCCGTAGTTTCCCGGATCGTAGTCAAGCGTGTAGAAAAAATAATCCTCCACGTTGTAGATCGGGTGGCCGTAGATGTCGCAGTAATAGCCCCGGTAATGGCGGCCGTTGTGATCTCGATCCCGATATCTGTCACGGTCGCGATCGCGGTCCCGGTAGCGATCCTTATCGCGATCTTTGTCACGGTCCTTATCGCGATCTTTGTCACGGTCCTTATCACGGTCTTTGTCACGGTCCTTATCGCGGTCGCGATCCTTACCTCGATCGGCCCAGCGATCCTTGTTCCAATCGCGATTGCCTCCGCGATCACCGCCGCGGTCGCCGCTGCGATCTTTGTCTTTGTCGCGGTCGCGTCCTCGAGCTCCGGAATCCCCGCTGCGATCACGGTCGCGACTGCGATCGCGTCCGCTGTTATCGCCCGCGCCATTATCAACCGTGCGGACGCCGTTTGATGGACTATCGACAATCGCGCGATCTCTGCGGTTGTCGCTGCCATCACCGTCGTTACCGCGACGAATTGGCGACGAGCTCTCGCCGGCGCGACTCCGGTCGGCGCTGCGGCTACCACTATCGCCACCACGACTTCCCCGGGTCGAGTCGTTGCCGCGATTGCCACGGCTCGAATCATCACCGCCGCGATCTCGACGACCGCCGCCGTCATTGGAGCGACTGCCACTATCACTGCCGCGGCTACCGCTATCGCTGCCGCGACTGCCACTGTCGGACCCGCGACTACCGCTATCTGAACCGCGGCTGGGTTCGCTGGGCGTGCTCGGAGCGGGTGCGCTCGGCGGTGGCGAGCTGGGTGGTGGAGAGCTGGGTTGGACCGACGGCGGGCTCGACGGTTCGGGCCTCGTCATCTCTGGTTTTACATCCTGGCCTCTGACAACCGTGGCGGCTGCGCACAGGAGTACAGCGGCGACAAACAAACCCCCTCGTTCCCTTATTTGATTTAATTTCATTTTGCTCCTCCTTCCTGAAGGACGTGCTGAAGTGAAAGGGCGTTAACGGGAAGAGTTCAAGCTGCGGCGTGATTATACTCCCGCTACCGTTGATGGCAAGGTCAGTTTGGAGACGCTAACTATTTCTGCCACTGAGGATCGCGATCGAGGATATTCGTGGTCCGTTCGGTTACGCTAACCGGAGTTGCTCGCGGTGTGTTGACGGTCAATTCAGGATCCGGTCGCAGGACCGCGGTAGTCGGGTCCTCAATTCGCAGGGGAGCTTCGTCCGCTGAACTGATCTGCGATTGAGGCCGGGCCTTGATGCTCAAGCCGGCGATGATATGGCCCACACCGGAAAGCATGGGAATGAAGCCGATCGCCCACAGAGAACGGACGACCGGTTCGATGGCAAAGGGTGTATTGGCCACGAGGTCCGGCGGCAAATTCAATTGAATGGTATGAAATACCAGGTAAAGAAAGATCGCCAGACCACCGCCGGTAAAGAATTTGATGGCGCCTTTGGTGAGGTGACGCTCGCGTCTTTCTTCGGCGGTCTTCTCTTTGCGCACGCGCCGGCGCTCGCGGCGCTCACGGCGATGCTCGATCGAGCTGCGCGCGATCTCGACGTTCATCTTTTCCATCGCGCGCGAAACTTCGTCGGTCACGTGAGCAATCTTGGCGTTGCTCATGATCTCTTTCAGCTTGGCGGGAACGCCGTCGGTCTTTGAGATCGCATCGCCCAGGGTCACCGCGCGGCCGACGACCTTCAGGTTCGTCCCACACGAGCGGCAATAATGCTGCCCTTCGGCTGAATCAGTTCCGCATTGCGGACAGAACATTTCGCTGAACCTCTTTGGCGGATGTTATTGGCAAGTGCCTGGAACAGGCAAGCCAAAACGATTACGGAAAACGGACGCTGCAGGTTTCCGAAATTTGGAGTGCGGCGGCAGAGCGAAGCGCGACGCCGCTTTAGATCGTTCGGCGTTCCGTTTAAGCGTCGCTGCAATCGGTTACCTGGATCCAAAGCGCCGTCGCCGCTTTGCTTTGCCGGCGCACTCTAAAAAAAGATGCCGTGAGAATCAATCTCACGGCATCCCATTTTCTCCTGGTTCAATGATCGCTATGACCTGTACCCACCAGCATAACCCTTCACGAAACCGGATCGATAAACTTCCCCGAAGTTACCGTATCCAGCCTCCTGATAGTAATGCGATCTTTCAGGATTGTAGCTCTTGCGATCTTTGCTGTCGTTACTTCCGGTCTTCATGCCGTCCTGATAGCCCTGGCTGTAGGCCGACTCTGAGTCATTGAACATATAATGCCCATATCTGCTGTAGTAGTCGAAGTACGGATCGTAGCCCCAACCCCACGGCCGATAGCCCCACCAGGGGTTATAAATGCGGTAACGCGGCACAATGATCACGCGTCGACGTTGGGCTTGTGCGGCCGTGCTGGAAAACAGCGCGACCACGCCAGGGAGAATGAGCAACGTCAACACCAGCGATCCTAACTTACGTAAGTATTTTCCCTTCATGATTCACCCTCCTTGTTCTCTAATCATTAAGACGCAAGAGCAACACCGCGAGTTGAACCCGAAGCTTAAGAGATCATGCGGAAAATTTTGTAATCACATTACACACGAAAGCCGCGACCACAGCCGCGGCTTTCATGTTCTTCTGCTTACTGCTTACTGCTCACCGCCTCAGTACCGTCGATAGTGGCGATGGCGCTTGCGAATCTTATAGGTGTACAGCGCCCCGCTGCCCGCACCCACGAGCGCACCAATACCCGCGCCCTTCTTGCCACCAGCGAGACCACCAATCGCCGCGCCGCCTAATGCGCCCCCGGCCGTCGTCAACTTATCACGATGCTTCTGCCAAAACGTCCGATGGCGACGATGATAACGAGTGCGCGTGACCGTAGTCTGCGCGAATGTCGTAGTCGGTACCGCAAATTCGAAAGCCCCGAATATCAGCACGCTCAATAACAAAATGGATAGAACTCTTTTCATACTCTCCTCCGTTCTAAATCGCGGCAATTTGCCGTTTGATTTAATGGCGCACGCGCTTTTTGCAGGAGAATCGGCGTGACTGAGATATGTAAGTGCATCTGACGTGCCGCAGTTAATTTTGTGTCAGCAACATCGCCTCCTGGCTGCGATCGCCACGACTCAAGGCTCAGATGAGCATGTTAGAATTCGCGCGCATGAGCGTTACTGCGGGAAACGGCAATTCACTTCCACCGCCACTCAAGTGGGCGGGTGGCAAGCGCTGGCAGCTTCCATACTTGCGAGAATATTGGCGGCGTGAAAATCACCGGCGGCTCGTCGAACCGTTCTGCGGAGGGCTGGCCGTAACCTTAGGTCTCATGCCTCGGCGCGCACTTTTGAATGACGTTAACCCGCACCTCATCAACTTCTACTCGTGGTTGAAACGCGGGCTGCGGATCTCGATTGAGATGCGATATCACGAGCCTCTCTTCTACCGGCACCGCTCGCGCTTCAACGAACTACTGCGCAGCTCAAAGCACGAAACAAAGGAAGCCGCATCGCTCTTCTATTATTTGAATCGCACTGCCTACAACGGCCTTTGCCGCTTCAATCAGAGCGGCGAATTTAATGTTCCATTCGGGCGGTACAGCACCATTAACTACCGCGACAGCTTTGCCGACTATAAGCAGCTTTTCGCCGGGTGGGAATTCTCGACCACCGGATTTGATCGGCTCGAATTGAAGTCGAAAGATTTTGTCTACGCCGACCCGCCGTACGACGTTGAATTCACTCAATATTCAAAAGGCGGCTTCAGTTGGGAAGATCAAGTTCGCACCGCCGAATTGCTGGCGCAGCATGACGGACCCGTCATTCTCTCAAATCAAGCGACGCCGAGAATTGTCAGGCTTTATCGAGACCTCGGCTACAAGCTGATCAAGCTCGACGCGCCACGCCGGATCAGTTGCACCGGCGACCGCACCCACGCGAAGGAAGTGCTGGCCGTGAGGAATCTGGATTAAGAACTGTTACTCGCAGGTAGGAGATCATCTACGTGAGGCACCTTGCGCCTCCTCGGTTGGTGGCGGTGTTAACACTGAAGGCGTTTGCAAATTCCAGCCCAGGGCAACGCCCTGGGAAACGAAGGACCTTCGGTAAATGAAACTCCGAAAGAGTTCGCGAATTCACCGGGCCATGTAATGTTTGATCACAACCCTTTCAGGGTTGGCAGAAACCCATGTGGAGCTACCCCAAGGTAGCACGCTGACGCGCGCAACCCTGGGCAGGGAGTTGGTAAACGCCTTCGACGTTTTCTGTTCGCATCGTTACAAATCTCTGCAGCCGTCAAGTAGATAATTACGCGCGGGTACGTCTCACGATTCCCTTTCAACTGTCGGACAGTCACTGCGCCGACAACTTCCGTGTGATACTATTTGTCGCGTAAAACCCTCAACTGAAAGACTGGCACCACTGTTGCACAGGCCCTCCTCTTCCCGAGCATCGGGTGATTTTCCTATTAAATAAACGACCGGAGACTGCATGAAGAAACTTTCTTATCTGTTAACCCTCTTATTAATCCTGACACCTATCGCACACGTCGCCGCGCAAGCAGACGCAAATCTTGCGCACGCGAAAAAGAACGTCGCCAAGCTCGGGGTCGGCTCAAAGGCCAAGGCCACTGTCACGCTGAACAACGGCACGAAAGTGAAAGGTTACGTTTACAGCGCGGGTGATGAAGACTTTGTGGTTCGCGACAGCAAGACCGACTCACCGACGACCATTCGCTACGCAGATGTGAAGAATGTCGATGACAATCGCGGACATCGCAACGCCAAGCTGGCGGTGCTTTTCGTGGGAATCGGCGCGGCCACTGCATTGGCCCTGGTCTTTGGCGCCATTGCCGCCAACGAACGTTAGATTCGGAGTGCGGCGGCTTGACAGTGCTCTTGCTCTCTCTGCGTGAGAACCATCAGGCCGCCATCTCTGGAAAGTCAGCGACGAAATTTTCCGTCGACAAAGTAGCTCGAATAATTCTGATAACCGTCTTCGTATCCGCGCAGAAATCCATCTCGATACGCGGCCTTGTACCATGAAGGCCCGCCGAAGATTGACAGAAAGCCACCGGCGCCGTGTTTGTAGAAATGCGATCGCTCCGGCTCATAACTCTCTCCACGCCAGGCGTCTTTCGCGCCGGTGAGCAATCCATCTTCGTAACCGTGGTCATACGCGCTTAAACCGTAGCTGTAGTTATCATAATTGGACGCGACATAAACCGTGCTCGGATAGTAATACCGCCCGCGCTCGCATTCGTGACGATGCCATTCGGCGCGATCTCCGCTGCGGTATCGTGAGCCACCTCCGAACTTGCGACCATTGTCATCGCCACGCCCTCGATGTTTACGCCGGCCCTCCGGATCATCCCCGCGATTGCGATCATCGCCGGCGCCACTCGTTAGAGCCCGGCTGCCGTCACTCGCCCGGCCGCGCGCGCCATTTGAACTACCGTTGCCGGAACCGGTGCTCGGGTCTCCACCGGAGGCATCGCCTTTTCGGGTAGCATTGTCACGTTTCGCCTCCCGCGAACTTTTGTCCTGTTTATCGTGTCGATGGCCCCAGGTGCGCCCGCTGCTACTCGTGCTCGAAGTGCTGTTACTGCTGCTGGACGACGAACCACCCGAGCTGCTGTTTCTGCCTGTGCCACTGCCGCCGCTCGATCTACTGCTTGAGTTCGAACTACGGCTGGAACCGCCGCTTGAATTGCTGCGAGATGATGAACCGCCGCCGGAGCCACGGCTGGAAGAGCTGCTGCTCGAGCCGCCGCTACTGCCACTGTGTCTGCCCTGCGCCGTGACTGAAGACTTGAGTGCGCCAACGCCCAGCAACAACGCCATGGCAGCCGGCACCGTAATTCGGTAATTCAAGAACTGTCCCATCGTGGCGAGCCTCCTTCTGGGTTAAGGACAACTGCCCAGGTCAAGTTTATGGGAAGAGTTGTTAGTGTGGCTCAGTATACTCCCGATCAACTTAGAAGCTTTAACTTTTTTGATTTAGAGAATGGTCATTACCCACGGCGTGCCGATCCGTTAGAGATTTACCAGGCGTTGATTACCTCATAGCCGTCGTCACGCGCTTGCACTCTTCACGAACGTAGCGTTGAGTTTGATATCTACTCCCGCCAACGCCTGCGACACCGGACAATTCTTCTTCGCCGACTCGGCCGCATCGAGAAATGTCTGTTCATCGATCCCCGGCACTTCGCCTTCGGTGTTCAATTCGATCGTAGTGATCTTAAAACTCTCTCCCACCTTTTCGAGACTGACGTTCGCCTGAGTGCTGATGCGTTTCGGATTATGACCGGCCTTGGTCAACCCGGCCGCCAGCGCCATCGAGAAACATCCGGCGTGCGCGGCCCCAATCAACTCTTCCGGATTCGTCCCCGCGCCGTCTTCAAACCTGGAAACAAAAGAATAATTGCCTTCAAATGCGCCACTGCCGAGTTTGACCCGGCCATTCCCTTCTCTGAGCGTACCTTCCCAAACTGCGCTTGCTGTGCGTTTCGCCATTAGTCTTCTCCTTGAATTAAGTTTTGAACATTGTAGTGTGCGCGCGCCACGAAACAAAAAGGACCAGCGACTTGAAGTTGGTCAGATAAATATCATCCCTGCGCGATGCGAAGGTTTTTGCTGTGGCTACCCACGACGGCAATAGAAAAAGAATGTGTAATAATCCGCCGCATGATCACAAACTATCGAATGCTTGCGCTGGTGTTGTTGCTCGGTCCTGGCTTGGTCTCGTGCAAATCCGTCCACCGTCGGGCTGAGGAAGTGCGCCTACAGAAACAAACTCCCACAGCCACGGCCACGGCCACACCAGACGCTGCGCTGCAATCGCAGTTTGCGCAGATCGCGTTCCTCGGCAAAGGCCGCGTCGGCGTGTCGGCGATAATGTTGGAGACCGGAGAAACGATCGCTTCGCTTAATCCGCGCGATCATTTTCCCATGCAGAGTGTCTACAAACTCCCCATCAGCATGGCCGTGATGAAGCAAATTGATGACGCAAAGCTAAGCCTCGATCAGCGTGTGCGGATCGCCAGGGAAGATTACGTCGGGCCCGCGGCCCATTCGCCGATTCGCGACAAGAATCCGAACGGCGCCGAACTTACGGTCAACGAACTGGTCCGCTACGCACTGGTTGAGAGTGACGGCACCGCTTCAGATGTGCTGATGAAGCTGGCCGGAGGAAACACTGCGGTACAAAGCTACATCAATAGCCTGCCGGTCAACGATCTGATTGTGCTGAATACTGAAAAAGAACTCGGCGAGGATCAAACAGCGCAGTATCGAAACTTCGCATCACCCGATTCAGCCGTGGCGTTGCTGCGCGCACTGTTCGAACGCCGCGGATTATCTGAATCAGGCCAGGCTCTGATCTTAAAGTATATGACCGCGTCCACACCCGGCGCGAAACGCCTCAAAGGGTTGCTACCGGCGGGCACGTCCGTCGCGCACAAGACCGGGACGTCAGGAACTGACGACAACGGGAAAACCGCAGCGACAAACGACATCGGCATCATCACTCTGCCGAACGGGAAGCACCTCGCCATCGCCGTCTTCGTCTCAGATTCCACTGCTGACGAAGAAACGCGCGAAGGTGTAATCGCGAAAATAGCCAAAGCGATCTATGACGCTGCCGTGAAAAGATCTTTCGCTTCGAATTAGCGCGGCGCTATGGAATTGCGAACGGCATCGCTTTCCCTATGCACGCCTGCGCCAGGGCAAACTCCACAATCCGCGCACACAAAGGATCACCGAAAAAATCCCCAGCACCCCGATCGCGAGCAGCGAAAACACGAAGAAGAAGTGCCCACTCGTATAGGCCATCCGGCTCGCCAGACCAAAACCCTTCCCTTGCGAGTGGACCAGCGGCACCACCAGCGAGAACAGCGAGAAGAGCAGGATAATGATGTAGCCCGACCGCCGGCCCGCCAGCATCAGCGTTCCGCACAACCACACGACTGCGATCGGCACCGCAATCAGGTTACTGATGTTCCCCGGCTCGTAGCCATAAGCAATGTCCTGGGCCAGGTGGGCCATCACCAGAGTAATCAGAATCAGAGACGTGATGGTTAGCGTTCGATTGGGGTTCATTGGAAGTCCTCCTGGAGAGCTGCGTTCTTGTGCGGAATACGGTAGTGGGAGGCGGTTAGTTCACGCATTCTCCCTCTCACCGCGGGGAGAAGGTTGAGTGAGGAAACGGATTAGATCCTCACTTCGCGCCGCTCGGCTTTGCTGAGAGCCACGCCGCCACCGTCAAGCAGACCGCAATCACGATTGAGAAAATCAGCGGAAGGACAAAGAAATACCTGAAGCTCAGGAACGTCAGCACGACAAAGCAGAGCGCGAGCGACCACCCAATGCCGCGCACGCGCGCCAGAGTTTCGGTGTCGAGCCTGCCAAGTTGCCAGGCGACTGCCGCCGCGAGCAACAGAAATACAGTGACGAAAAGTCCGAACCCAACAAAGAAATCCCAATAGCTGCGACTAAAGCCCTGAATATCGAAGTGGATTGACTTCATTGAGCCGATCAACGAATCAACTTTCCACTCCGGATCATGCTGCAGAAAACCGACCGTATGTCCGATGTCGAATAACAGAATGAGAACAGCGGCGATTCGATAGAACAGGGATGCTTTCAAGCTCACCCTCGCAAGATGGATAACGGCGAGCGGCTTATATCATCGATTCAACGGGGCGACAAGAAAGCCGACTTTAGCCGGCGAGAAATTTGGAGTGCGGTGGCTTGACACCGCTTTGTGTCAGAATCCCGGGATAGCGACGGGATCATGTGAATGCAAAGGAACCCATTGATCCGGTCGCTATCCCGGGATTCTGACACAAAGCGCCGTCAAGCCGGCGCGCTCCAAAATAGTCCGCGGACCAGACCTAACTCTTCACAAACTTCATCGCCACGCCATTCATGCAGTAACGCAATCCGGTAGGCTTCGGCCCATCGTCGAACACATGGCCCAGGTGACCGTCGCATTGCGCGCACGAGACCTTTGTGCGCGTCATCCCCAGGCTTCGGTCGGTTTCTTCGATGACATTTTCTTTTTTGATGGGCGCCCAGAAGCTCGGCCAGCCGGTGCCCGAATCAAATTTCTGCGCGGAACTAAACACCGGCAACTCGCATCCCGCACATACAAAGGTCCCGTGATCATGAATGTCGTTCAGCGGACTCGAGAAAGCATACTCAGTTCCTTCGTGCCGCAAAACGTCGTATTGCTCAGGCGTCAGTTGCGCCTTCCACTCCGCATCAGTCTTCATAACCTTTTTGAGTCCTTTGGATTTTGTCTTCGCGTCCTGTCCCTGCCCAGGATTTGTTTCCCGGTTGTTGACGTGCGCCCAACCCGGCAGCCTCGACAGAATCGCCAGGCCGCCTACCGCCATTGAAGATGAGATAAAAAACCGTCTATTCATGATCCGCTCCAACAGATGATATCGATGATTGCTCTATCGACCAAAATACGTAAGCCGAAGGCAGATTGGATTTCACGGGGGCGGGTATTCACGCCGCGGCCGTCAATTCATTTCGTGCTCGCTGAATTGTCATTGCGGGAGAAATAACCTTCGCGCGCGCGCACGTTCGCGTAATTAACGTTGCGCAACTCCACCCGAATCTGGCGAAAGCGTCCGTCATGGGTTTTGTTCGAGGGATAGTAAGCCAGGCTGTATTGCGTGCCGAGCGCATTGGCGACCTGGGCGAACGCGGTGCGCGCTCCCGATAGATCGGCGACGACAAAATTGTGACCGCCGGAGTAGCGCGCCATGTCGTTCATCTCGCGCCGGGCCAGCTCATACAATTTCCGGCTGATGTCGAGTCGCCGGTTCTGGCCCAACCGGCAAAAGTCCTGATAGAGTTCCGGCCGCGCATCCGGATCAAACAATCTCCGATAGCGCTCCAACTGTTTCTCTGACAGACCCAGACGGTCATCGTCGTCGCAATCCTTTATTAATCGCGCCTCGACATAGCCCTCCGTCTCGACTTCGATCAAATAGCTGGCCAGCCCCGCGCGCAGCAGCTTCGCCTGGGCCTGAGCAAAATCAGAGTCACTGCTGGAATCGACTCCGTCGGTCAGGGCCACCACCGCGCGACGGCCAATCACCTCCGGCCGCGGCGAATTCTGAAAGACCTGATCGGCAATGCGATTGAGCGAGTCGTAGAACGGAGTGCCGCTGCTGGTGCCGATGTTGTTGATAGCGTCCTGAATCGAACGGCGATCGCTGGTCAGCGGCGACTGTATCTGAATCTCCGGCTCCTGAGAGCTGCCTCGCTGAACATTCTTGAAAGCGACAATGGCCAGACGATCTCCGGGGCGTAACATCTTCACGAACTCAGTCGCCGCATCGCGGATGAGCTGGAGTTCGGCCCGCGTCGAACCTGAGGTATCGAGCAAGAGCGCAATCTCGAACGGTGCTTCGGTAGAAGCAAAGTTGGTAATGCGCTGCGCTTCGCCATCTTCGAAGAGCGCAAAGTTCTCCGCGGCCAAACCCTTTACCGGCAGTCCATTTCGATCACTGACGACCGTGGGCACGGCGACAAGTTCGGTGTCGACGCGCACGACGTCGCCCTCCGCGACTTCCTCCGGCGCGGCCTTCTCTTTGGTTTGAGGAGTGGCGTTCTCTTTCGGTTTAGCAGGGGCAGAATTGTTGTTCGCTGGCGAAGCGACTTTGCGCGGTCTCTGTTGTTGGTTAACTGGCCGCGGCTCCTGGACCAGAGGAACACTTGTCGCTCCCAGGACGACGAGAGAAATCGCACTGGAGACGAGAGCACCGACGAAGGCAATTCTCACCACGGGCCCACGCATGTTTAATTAGACGCTTCGGTCAAAAGATTAGTTACCGCGTCACTCGAATCATCGGTGACGTTACTGTAAGACCGTTTTCCAAACCAGCTCCAGAGCATGGAGGCTATTACCCAGACTCTTTCCCGAGTACTATAGCGAGGCTTGCCCAATGGCCCTAAGTCCCGGCACACAACTCGGTCGTTACGAAATCCGCTCAAAGATTGGCGAGGGTGGAATGGGTGAGGTTTACCTGGGGCAAGATACGAAACTCGATCGCAAAGTCGCGCTGAAGATTTTGCCGGCTGAGCTAGCCGCGAACCAGGACCGGATGCGACGGTTTGTTCAGGAAGCTAAAGCCGCGTCCGCCTTGAATCATCCCAACATCATCACCATCTACGAGATTGACGAGACGGACGCGGGGCACTTCATCGCGACAGAATTCATAGACGGCGAGACCTTGCGTGAGCGCATGGTGAAGTCGCCCTCGAACCTTGACCAGACCCTGGATGTCGCAGTGCAGATCGCCAGCGCACTCGCGGCAGCCCATGCCGCGGGGATTGTTCATCGTGACGTCAAACCGGAAAACGTGATGGTGCGGCATGATGGAATCGTAAAGGTGTTGGACTTTGGTCTGGCGAAACTTACGACGCCGCTGTCTCTTGACGCCATTGACTTCGAAGCGCCGACGCGCGCGCACGTGAAGACGGATCCGGGCGTGTTAATGGGGACGGCTCTCTATATGTCACCCGAGCAGGCGCGCGCACTTCCGGTCGACGCGCGCACAGATGTCTTCAGTCTCGGTATCGTCATGTACGAGATGGTCACCGGCCGCTTGCCCTTCGACGGTTCAAATCGAAACGAAATCATGGCTGCGGTCCTGAGCGATAAAGAAGCACAGCCGCTGGCGCGTTATTCGTCAGATGCCCCGACCGAACTGGCCCGCATTGTGTCGAAGGCTTTAAGGAAGAATCCGGACGAACGCTATCAATCGCTCAGAGAGATGCTGCTCGATCTGCAGAGCCTCAAACAGGAATTGGTGTTTGAAAAAAAGCTCGAGCACTCAATGCCGGCGAAATCGGAAGGCCCGGCAGCGGCGCCGAAATCAACAGTGACGATTGCAAACATCTCCGAGATAAGACGGCCCGGATTTCTTTCTAACCGCTCGTTCATTGTCACTGTTGCTGTACTGGTGCTGGTCGTGACGGTGGCGCTGACTTATTGGCTGGTCGCTCATCGAAGGGCCCTCACCTCGCGTCCGCCGGAAATTAAATCGCTCGCTGTATTACCGCTCAAATCATTGGACGCCGGCGAAAACTATATGGGCCTGGGCCTTGCCGATGCTTTGATCCGGAGAATCAGTCAGACCGGCGAGTTGACCGTGCGCCCGACGAGCGCCGTGCGTCGTTATTTGAATGAAGAGGCAGACGCGCTCACGGCCGCACACGAATTAAAGGTCGACGCGGTGCTTGAGGGAAACATCCAGCGTGCGGGCGACCGTTTGCGCGTCAGCGTTAATCTGCTGCGCACCAGCGACGGCACATCTTTATGGATTGATAAATTCGATATGGGGATGACCGACATCTTCACGATTCAAGATGCGGTGGCGCAGCACGTTGCTTCTCGTCTGCAGCTGCAACTCGATCCGTCGCAGCAGGCTCGACTCACAAAGCGGTCCACCTCAAATCCCGTCGCTTACGAATTCTATTTGAAGGGCGTTTACAGCTTCGACCAGCGCGTCGCTTTTGCCAAACCGCAGATGGAGGCGACGATTGGGTTTTTCAAACAGGCGATAGAGGCCGACCCGAACTTCGCGCTGGCGCACGCGCAGCTGGCCTATGCATATGCAACGAATGCGGTTTTTTTTGAGCCCACCCAGCCGGCGTGGGCGGAGCACGCGAAGCAGGAAATAAATCAGGCGCAGTCCCTCGATTCGCAGCTGGCCGAAACTCATCTCGCGCGTTTCATGCTCTTGTTTAGCCAGTATGAAGGTTATCAAGGCGAAGCCGCCGTTCGCGAGGTGCAGTTGGCGCAGCAGCTCAACCCGAATATCGGTCAGGGAGAGCTGACATACCTTTATTACCACCTGGGACTTGAAGACCTGGCCGCGCGTGAGCTGCAACGTGCGTTCGAGATTGACCCGACGAGCGAGTTTGCCAAAGCGATGATTACCCTGCGGTATGAAACAAGCGAGAACTATGATGAATACGCTGCTCACCGGGAGCTACCCTATGACGATTACATGGAAGCATGGTATTTCATGGGCAAAGGTCGTTTGGATGAGGCCCAAAAGGCGATTGACAAATGGTCGGCGACCACACCCGATAACATTTATTTGCCGCCCAAAAAAGCCCTGCTCTTGGCCTTGAAAGGCGACTTCCGCGCGGCCGAGGAGTCGATTCCTTCCATCCTCAGCCGGCATCCCGCGAAAGACCCGTTTTATCATCACGCCGTTTACGACATCGCTCGCATCTACGCGCTGGCAGGTAAGAGTGTTGAAGCCGTCAAGTGGTTAAGAGAAGGCGCCGTCACGGGTCTTCCCTGTTACTCGTTGTTCGCGCGTGACGCTTATTTGAGCCGCATCAGACAAGCACCCGAATTCATTCAGTTCATGGCTGAGATGAAAGCTCAGAACGAAAGATACGGGCACGAGTTCAGTAAGGGCGCGGCAGAATGAGGCCGGGGATTGCAAATACTTACCAAAGGTTTTTGGATGCCCATTATAGGACGAACGACAGTAGCCTCGGTCAGCGGCGCGAAGCGCCGGCGTGTAATAGCCCCGGCCGTCAGGTCGGGGTACGCAGTCACCCAAAACAATTGAGGCCCGCAGGGCCGATATGATCAACGCGGTCCCGCGGACTCCTCGATTATCCAAACACCGTGACCCCGTGACGGTCACGGCTATTACAAACCGGCGCTTCGCGCCTTTGAAACTCGGATCTCCTCGATTATTTAATCCGCAACCTACTCGTTCCTCAGCGCCGTCGTTGGATCCAATCCGGCGGCCCGCAGAGCTGGAAGCCATGAAGCCATGAACGCGATAAAGAGGAAGAGCACCGACACAAAGACAAACGTAACGGCATCGGTGGGTTTCACCTGGACCAGCATGCTGGCCAGGATGCGGGTGACTCCAAACGCTGCGACCAAACCAATCGCAATTCCGATCACGCTGAGGTAGAGCCCTTTTCCTATCATTAAACGAAAGATTCGCGACGGAGCTGCGCCGAGAGCCATCCGCACTCCAATCTCTTGAGTTCGCTGGCGAACCGAAGTCGCCAATACTCCATACAAACCAACTCCGGCAAGCAGCGCCGCAATGGTTGAGAACACTCCCATCAGCAGCAGCGAAAAGCGTGTCTGTGCCTGCGCTTCGATTACCCTGGAATCCATTGACTGCATTTCGTTGATCAATGTGTCCTTACCGGCGCGGTGCACTACGTCGCGGACTGCGCCGGCCAGGGCAGTCGGGTTTCCGTCGGTCCGCAGCGCCCACCAGGAAGCAGCCCCGTTGTTCACATATCCATCGGTGACGTAGAGCTGTTCGCGACCCGGTTCGATCAGAGATGAATTACGCTGATGGCCCACCACTCCGACGATCTCTCCCCATTGAGCGTCGGGCGTGCGCACGCGAAAGAGGATGCGTTTCCCTACCGCTGATTCATTCGGGAAGGCTTTCGCGGCCAGTGCCTGATCAATTATGAGCAGGTTGCGGTCAGGCCTGCTGTCGTCCTGCGTGAACGTACGCCCGGCGATAAGTTTGGTCCCCATCGCCTCGAAATACCCAGGCAGAACAATCTGAAGATCGGCAGCCTTAAACTTGCTCGGATCTTCCAGCGCATCGGCGCCACCCCAGCGCACCGGACTAAATCCACCGGCGAGCGGCAACGGAAACGACGCGGTGACGCTGCGCACGCCGGGAATCGCGCCCAGTTGTTCACGCAGCTGGCGCTTGAAATTTGCGGCTTCCTCCGGCGTGTTGCCGATGTTGCCGAGAAGTTGAAACGTGAGCAGCCCGCGCGGGTCAAAGCCGAGATCAACGCGCTGAATGGCCATG